>Ga0302319_10016924_pt1 | contig 13395 bp, 8 predicted proteins | sample Bog_T0_2_FD_203319 | JGI IMG/M metagenome (GOLD analysis project Ga0302319, IMG submission 203319) | Peat permafrost microbial communities from Stordalen Mire near Abisko, Sweden - Bog_T0_2 | ecosystem: Environmental > Terrestrial > Soil > Wetlands > Peat | place: Sweden: Abisko, Stordalen Mire...
CGGATCAGCCGGCGAGGCGATCGCCTGTGCCAGCGCGGTGCTCGCCGCCTCGGCGATCACGGCGTCAGCCGGCGGTATCACCTGGGCGCCGTCTGCCATGTACACCTTGTATCCGTTGTCGGCCGCGGGATTGTGGCTCGCGGTGACCATCACGCCGGCCGCGGCACCGAGGTGTTTGACGGCAAAGGCCGTGAGAGGCGTCGGCAGCGGACGGGGGAAGACCCGCACGACCACACCGGCTCGCGACGCGACCTCGGCGACGTCGCGGGCGAACTCGTCCGAACCGTGGCGGGCGTCGCGCCCGACGACGATCCCACGCCGCGCGGCCCCGGCCCCCTGGCCGAGCACCCAGTGCGCGACGCCCGCGGTTGTCGCGCGAACGACCAGCCGGTTCATCCTGGCCGGGCCAGCACCGAGTGCACCTCTGAGCCCCGCGGTCCCGAAGCTGAGCGGGCTCTCGAACCGGTCGCGCACAGCCTCGCCGTCTCCTGCATCGACGAGGGCGGCTAGCTCCGCGCGTGTGGAGGGGTCCGGATCCGCCGCCATCCAGGCCGCCGCCTTGGCGGCGAGGGCGGCGGAGATCAAGGCGGTCTCCTCGTGCCCGGTGGTCACAGCGCCGACAGCACGCCCGCCAGGAGCTCGGCCAGGTATGGCGCTGCTGCGGCACCGGCAGCCAGCACCTCCTCGTGGTCGAGCGGCGTCGGGCTCACCCCTGCCGCGAGGTTGGTGACGAGCGAGATGCCCAGCACCGAGGCCCCCAGGTGATGGGCCGCGATCGCCTCGAGCGCAGTGGACATCCCGACCAGATCGGCACCGATGCTCCTCAGCATCGCGACCTCGGCCGGCGTTTCGTAGTGGGGACCCCCCAGGGCCGCATAGACGCCCTCTCCAAGGGCCGGGTCCACCTGTCTCGCGAGCGCGCGCAGCTTTGCCTGGTAGAGATCTGTGAGATCTACGAAACGGCTCCGGTAGCCGGCCGGAGGTACCTGACCGCCGAGCGGCGAGGCGCCCATCAAGTTGAGATGATCCCGGATGAGCACCACCTGGCCAGGCCTCATGGCGGGATCGAGGCCGCCCGCCGCGTTGGTCAAGATCACGACCCTGGCGCCGGCCATCACAGCAGTGCGGACGGGATGGACGACCTCGGCCGGCGAACGGCCTTCGTAAAGGTGGGTGCGCCCGATGAGAAGCAGGACTCTGTGGTCATCAAATCTGAGCGATCGGATCGTGCCGTAGTGGCCGGCGACCGTCGGTGCCGCGAATCCCGGGAGACCTGCGGCTGACCGCTCGGCCTCCCCGGTCCCGAGGCCGTCGGCGACGGCTTGCCAGCCCGAGCCGAGGACGATCGCCACGTCGTGCGGAGGCCCGCCCGCCCAGCGCGTCAGTTCTGCTGCAGCCTCGGCCGCGATCTCGTACGGGTCCGATATGGCGCTGTCGACGGTCACAGAGCAAGAGGCTAGCGATATGAGCGACGGAGAGCCTTTGCGGCCATGCAGCTCACAGGCCTATCGGGTGCCACACGGTCTTTGTCTCGAGGAACGCCAGCATGCGACGCGGCGTGGGCGCCTTGGTCCAGTCGATCTCGCTGTTGTCGGGGCGAAGTACGCGCTTCACATTGGTCACGGCGGCCCGTTCGAGGTCGGCGAGAAGAGATGACGGTGCTCCCGCGAGGTCAAGCGCGTCGACATCGCGATGGGCTGCCAGCACCGGCGCGAGCTCGGCGACCATGCCAGTGATCAGGTTCACCACCCCGCCGGGAACATCCGAGGTGGCGAGCACCTCGGCAAGTGTCATCGCCGGCAAGGGCCTCGTCTCGCTCGCGAGTACGACCGAGGTGTTGCCGGTCACGATCACCGGCGCCAGCACGCTCACGAGGCCCAGCAGCGAGGAGGACTGCGGGCAGACCACGCCCACGACACCGGTTGGCTCAGGCACGCTGAAGTTGAAGAACGGTCCCGCGACCGGATTGGAGGATCCGGCGACCTGGGCCAGCTTGTCGGCCCAGCCGGCATACCAGACCAGGCGGTCGACCGCGGCGTCCACGCTCGCCGTCGCCTCGTCACGGCTCGTCCCCTCGCTCGAGGCGACCTCGTCGGCGAACTGCGAACGGCGTCCGTCGAGCATCTCTGCGACGCGGTAGATGACCTGCCCCCGGTTGTAGGCCGTTGCGCCCGACCAGCGCGGCTGTGCCTTGCGGGCAGCCACGACGGCGTCGCGCACGTCTTTTCGCGAGCCGTGGGCAGCATTGGCTAAGAAGGCGCCATCGGAGTCCGAGACGACATAGGAGCGGCCGGACTCAGATCGCGGGAAGGCCCCTCCGATGTAGAGCTTGTAGGTCTTTCGCACTGCCAAGCGTTCGTCAGACATCGAGGTAAGCCCCCAGGCCTTGACGGCCACCCTCCCTGCCGAAGCCCGATTCGCGATATCCGCCGAAAGGACTGGTGGGATCGAAGCGGTTGAAGCTGTTCGCCCACACCACCCCGGCTCTCAGTTGACCGGCCATCCACAAGATGCGGCTCCCTTTCTCGGTCCACACGCCGGCGGAGAGCCCGTAGACGGTGTTGTTGGCCTTGGCCACCGCCTCTTCTGGTGTGCGGAAGGTGAGCACCGAGAGAACGGGGCCGAAGATCTCCTCCTGGGCGATGCGGTGCGCCGGCGAGACGTTGGTGAACACCGTCGGGGCGAACCAGTAGCCCTTGGAGGGAAGGGTGCAGCTCGGTGACCACCTAATGGCACCCTCGGCCTCGCCGGCCGCGGCGAGCTCGCGGATCTTGTCGAGCTGGGCGGGATTGTTGATAGCACCGAGATCGGTGTTCTTGTCGAGCGGGTCACCGACACGAAGAGTCGCGAGGCGGCGCTTCAGGCGCTCGACGACGATGTCCGCGATCGACTCCTGCACCAAAAGGCGCGAGCCTGCGCAGCAGACCTCGCCCTGGTTGAAGAAGATGCCGTTGACGATGCCTTCGATCGCCTGGTCGAGCGGCGCGTCCTCGAAGACGATGTTGGCCGCCTTGCCGCCGAGCTCCAATGTCAAGTGCTTTCCCGTGCCGGCGAGCGCGCGCTGGAGATCCTTGCCGACCTCAGTCGAGCCGGTGAAGGCCACCTTGTCGACCCCCGGGTGGGCGACCAGAGCCGCCCCCGCTAGAGAACCCGCGCCCGTGATGACATTGACGACACCGGGGGGCAGGTCGGCCTGCTGGATGATCTCGGCCAGCAACAGTGCGCTGAGCGGCGTCGTCGACGCGGGCTTGAGGACACAGGTGTTGCCGGCTGCGAGCGCCGGAGCGAGCTTCCAGGCAGCCATCATCAAGGGGAAGTTCCAGGGGATGACCTGGCCGGCCACACCGATGGGGGCCGGGTTGGGCCCGAATCCCGCATAGTCGAGCTTGTCCGCCCACCCTGCGTAGTAGAAGAAGTGGGCCGCCGCCAGCGGGACGTCGACGTCGCGCGACTCGCGGATCGGCTTGCCGTTGTCGAGGCTTTCGAGCACGGCGAGCTCGCGGGAACGCTCCTGCATGATGCGGGCGATCCGGAAGAGGTATTTGGCCCGCTCGGCACCGGGCATCGGGCCCCAGACCATCTTCTGGGCGCGCCCGGCGGCTTGGACGGCCCGGTCGACGTCTTCGACGCCGGCCGCCGCGATCTCCGCCAGCACCTCCTCGGTGGCCGGGTTCTCGGTCTTGTAGGACTTGGCGTCGACCGGCTCGACAAAGGCCCCGTCGATGAACAGCCCGTAAGAGGACCGGAGGTGCACGACCGAGCGGGACTCCGGAGCCCGGGCATATTCGAAAACCTGCTCAGGGCGCTCGCCCGCGACGGGGTGGCCCGAGGTCTCGCCGATTCCCGCGGACTCGTCCTTAAGGTCGGAAACGGCTGCATCCTCGCTGTTGTTGGCGTGCTCGTGCTCACTCATTCGATGCTGAAATCCTCACTCCCCGCATAGGAGCCACTGAGCTGTTTGGAACGCTGCCTGAGTAGGTCGTTCAACAGGCCGGAGGCCCCGAAACGGAACATGGACGGGTCGAGCCAGGCCTCGCCCACGGTCTCGTTGACGATGACGAGGTACTTGATGGCATCTTTCGCGCTGCGGATGCCACCGGCGACCTTCACACCGATGAGTGCCCCGGTGAGCTCGGCGAAGTCTCGTACCGCCTCCAGCATCACGAGCGCAACAGGAAGTGTCGCGGCCGGGCTGACCTTTCCGGTCGAGGTCTTGATGAAGTTGGCGCCCCCCAGCATCGCGAGGTAGCTCGCGCGCCGGACGTTGTCGTAGGTGGCGAGCTCTCCGGTCTCCAAGATGACCTTCAGGTGCGCCTCGCCGCACTCCTCCTTCACGGCCTGCACCTGCTCGAGAACAAGGCCGTAGCGTCCGGAGAGGAACGCTCCTCGGTCGATGACCATGTCGACCTCGTCGGCGCCACCCGCCACGGCGTCGCGCACGTCGGCGAGCTTGACGGCGAGCGAGGCGCGCCCGGAAGGAAACGCTGTCGCCACCGATGCCACCTTCACACTGCTGCCTGTGAGCGCCCGCTTGGCGACGGGCACGAGGTCTGGGTAGATGCACACCGCCGCGACCGGAGGGACCGACGGATCAGAGGGGTCGGGCCGGCGAGCCTTGGCACACAGGCTCAAGACCTTGCCGGGCGTGTCGGCTCCTTCAAGGGTCGTGAGGTCCACCATCGAGACGGCCATCTCGAGGGCCCACCGCTTGGCGGAGGTCTTGATCGACCGGGTACCGAGCGATGCCGCGCGGGCCTCGGCGCCGACCTGGTCGACCCCGGGCAGACCGTGCAGGAAGCGGCGCAGGTCCGACTCCGAGCGTCGCAGGTCCGCGAGCATCCCGCTGACGGTGCCACCCGCTCCCAAGACGGGACCGCCAAGGCTCACAGTGCGCGGGAGCGGCCGGGGGTCCTGGTCGAAAGCGGGGCGGGCGGGCGCGCCCGAAGCGCCCTGCACGTTCGTCCTGGCCTCGCTCTCCATTCGCCCACCTCTCGGGTCGGTGCGGAGTCGAGCGTAGCCTTCCGTTGCCGCGAATTGGGCGCCCGAGCTGACGGGCGCCGTCATTGGGCGCGCTCGGGCGGCGGCGTTGCCGCTGCTCTGTCGAGGTCAGCTGCTGTGAACACCGCACTCACGCTGAACCCGGCGGCCCGGAGCCGATCATGGGCTTGGTCGCTTCGGTCGATCACACAGAGGACGTGCGCGACGATGGCGCCGAGCCGGCGGAGATCCTCGGTCGACTTGACGACCTGTCCGCCCGTTGTAATCACGTCCTCGACCACAAGCAACCGGCGGCCTGCGATCTCGCCGCCCTCGGCGAGCTTGGCTGTCCCGTAGGGCTTGGCTGCCTTCCGGACGAACACGGCCTCAAGTCCGCTCGCGAGCGAGAGCGCAGTGGCGAAAGGCACACCGCCGAGCTCGAGCCCGGCGAGGACCTCGGTGCCGGCGGGTATCAGCGCGACGGCGTGAGCCACCACCTCCCGGAGCAATTCGGGATCGCCCTCGAACAGGTACTTGTCGAAATAGTGGTCGGAAACCTGGCCCGAGCGGAGAGTGAAGGTCCCTTCGAGCCGGCAACGCCCGTCGATGAGAGTGGCAAGCCGTTGTCTGTCCATTGCCGCCAGTCTGGCGCAACGGTGAGAAGAACGGCGGCGGGTCCCGTGAGCCGGCTCCCTTTCGCTATTGCTCGGTTCAGACCTGACCTCGCGTCTTGGCCGACCCGCCGCGGTGATCACCGGTCCGTTGCAGACACTGGTCTCAACCCGCCCACTCGGCCGGCAGCGCAGCGATGTCTACCCTCGTTGATCGGTGCGGGGTTCGGTTAATACCGGGGACCGGTCAACATGAACCTGCCGACTATTTCCTCAGGTCAAGACCGCAAACGCCCGATGTATATAGGTCGGCAATTTGGCAGTTACGCGGCAGAGCCATCGTGTGCCAAGGGCTTCAGGTCTCCGTTTGTCGTTCAGTCACCGGAAAAAAGTGAAGGTGAATATATAGTTGGTGCTTCTGACGGGGTTGGCGGATGAGACAAACAGAGTCGGCTTCCCCAAAAGGCGGGGTTGGCACAGGACCCAGAGTTCCCTGCCGTCGCGGACAACTGACCATGCCGGGTGGCGAAACCTTGAAAGGCCGTGAGAAAGTGAAACTGTCGCGGAACTTGGCGTTGACCCTGCGCGTCGCCGCGGTGCTGGCTCTCGGCGCTGCGCTCGTGCCGATGCTGGCAACTCCTGCACAGGCGCAGGACCCGCCGACGGCCACGATCAACACTCCTGCTGGCGGCGGTACCTACTACGTCGGCCAGTCGGTGACGACGACCTTCAGCTGCACCGAGGGAACCAGCGGCCCGGGACTCTCCTCCTGCAACGACAACACAGGTGCTACTAACCCCTTCTCGGCCGCGTCAGACACCATGGCGTTTCCCGACGGGACGGGTACCCTCGACACCTCCACGACAGGCACCCACACCTACACGGTGACCGCCACGAGTTGGGACGACGAGACCGGGCCCGCCAGCAGCAGCAGCATCACCTACACCGTCGCCGGCGCTCCGACGGCCACAATCACATCACCGTCGACCGGTGGCACCTACTCCGTGGGCCAGTCTGTGCCAACAATCTTCAGCTGCGCCGAAGGAGCCTTCGGCACTGGAATCTCCTCCTGTGACGACAGCAACGGCACGAGCACCGCGTCGGGCGGGTCGGGTACCCTCAACACCTCCACGACAGGCACCCACACCTACACCGTGACCGCTACGAGCTCCGACACCGGAACCGGGACCGCCAGCATCTCCTACACCGTCGCCGGCGCCCCCCCGCCACCGCCAACCCCGAAGACGATCACTCAGACCGCACCGTTCACGAACTCGACGACCCTGGCCAAGAGCGGGTCGTTCACCGACACGCTGACGACGACGGGTAACACCGGAGCGGTCACCTTCGTTACCACTTCGACCCCACCCGGGTCCGCGGGTGGGGTCAAGGTCTCCTCGAGCGGCGTTGTAACGACGACGGGCGCGCTCCCCGCGGGAACCTACAAAGCCTCGGGCACCGACTCCGACAGCTCCGGTGACACCGGGACGTGGACCTTCTCCCTGACGGTCAGCGCCACAGCGATCACCCAGATCGGCCCGACCACGGGCTCCACCAAGACGGGCAAGGCCTTCACCGGTCAGCTCAAGGTCTCGGGCTCTTCCGGGACTGTCACCTACGTGCAGGCGACCGGCGCGCTTCATCTAACCGTCTCGTCCTCGGGCAAGGTCTCGGCACGGGCCACCTTGGCAGCAGGGACCTACAAGGCCACTGGCACCGTGAAGGACACCTCCGGTGACACCGGGACCTGGGGTTACTCACTGATCGTGGTCGCCACCAAGCTCACCCAGTCCACCCCGACAAGTGCGACCACCACTACCGACAAGGTCTTCACCAGTCAGCTCAAGGTCTCGGCCGCGCACGGCAAGGTCGCTTACGCCCAATCGACCGGCGCTCCTGAGCTAAAGGTCTCGGCTTCCGGCGTGGTCTCGGCCCCGGCCACCTTGGCGGCAGGGACCTACAAGGCCACGGGCACTGCCAGAGACAGCCTCGGTGACACTGGGACCTGGAGCTTCGCCTTGACAGTCACTGCGAACAAGCTCACTCAGGTCGCCCCGACATCGGGGACGACCACACCCGGCAAGACCTTCACCGGTCAGCTCGAGGTCTCAAGCGCTCATGGCACTGTCACTTACTCCCAGTCGACCGGCGCGCCTCAGCTGAAAGTCTCGGCCTCCGGCATGGTTTCGGCCCCGGCCTGGTTGGTGGCAGGGACCTACAAGGCCGCTGGAAGTGCCAGAGACAGCCTCGGTGACATTGGGACATGGAGCTTCGCCTTGACAGTCACTGCGAACAAGCTCACCCAGGTAGCTCCGACCACGGCGACGACCACGCCCGGCAAAGCCTTCACCGGTCAGCTCGAGCTCTCCGGTGCGTCCGGGGCTGTCACCTACTCCCAGTTGACCGGCGCGCCCCATCTGACGGTCTCGTCCTCGGGCAAGATCTCGGCCGCGGCCACGTTGCCGGCAGGGACCTACGACGCCACGGGCTCTGTGAAAGACACCTCCGGTGATACCGGGACCTGGAGCTTTGCGCTGACAGTCACCACGAGCAAGCTCTTCCAGGTAGCTCCGACCACGGCGACGACCACGTCCGGCAAAGCCTTCACCGGTCAGCTCGAGGTCTCCGGTGCGTCCGGGGCTGTCACCTACTCCCAGTCGACCGGCGCGCTCCATCTGACAGTCTCGTCCTCGGGCAAGATCTCGGCCGCGGCCACGTTGCCGGCAGGGACCTACGACACTACGGGCACCATGGCAGACAGCTCCGGTGCCGCAGGGACCTGGAGCTTTGCCCTGACTGTCGTAGCCACCAAGCTCACTCAGCTCGCCCCTGACACGGCCGCGACCGCTACTGGCAAAGGTTTCACCGGTCAGCTCAATGTCTCCGGCGCACGCGGAACTGTCGCGTACGCCCAGTCGGCCGGCGCGCCTGATCTGAGGATCTCGTCCTCGGGCAAGGTTTTGGCCCTGGCGACCTTGGTGGCAGGGACCTACAAGGCGTCGGGCACGGTCAGAGACACCCTCGGTGATACTGGGACGTGGAGCTTTGCCTTGACGGTCGCAGCCACCAAGCTCAACCAGGTTGCCCCCGAGACCGGAACGACCGTCACCGGCATGGCCTTTTCCGGCCAACTCAAGGCTTCTGGCGCTCACGGAACGGTCACCTATGCCCAGTCAACCGGTGCAACAGTCCTCAAGGTCTCGTCCTCGGGCAAAGTATCGGCCGGGACCACCATCGTGGCCGGGACCTACAGGGCCACAGGCAGTATTCGAGACGTCCTCGGTGATATCGGGAACTGGAGCTTTGCCTTGAAGGTGGTAGCCACCAAGATCGGCCAGGCCGCTCCTCAAACGGCGACGATCGCGACCGGCAAAGCCTTCGCCGGTCAGCTCAGCGCCTCGGGCTCCCAGGGAGCAGTCACCTACGCCCAGTCAAAGGGCGCTCCCTATCTGATCGTCTCGTCCTCGGGCAAGGTATCGACCCCACAATCCTTGGTGGCAGGGACCTACAAGGCGTCGGGCACGGTCAGAGACACCCTCGGTGATACCGGAACCTGGAGCTTTGCCTTGAAGGTGGTAGCCACCAAGATCGGCCAGGCCGCCCCGCTCTCGGCTACGAGCACGGCCGCCAAGTCCTTCACCGGCCGGCTCAAGGTCTCTGGCTCTCATGGCACGGTCACCTACGCCCAGGCGACCGGCGCACCTCAGGTGAAGGTCGCATCATCGGGCATGATCTCGGCCGCGACCGGTTTGGCCGCTGGGCTCTACAAGGCATCAGGCACGGTACGCGACAGCCTCGGTGACACCGGGACCTGGAGCTTTGCCTTGAAGGTCTTGCCAAGCAAGCTCACCCAGATTGCCCCGGACACCGCTACCAGCAAGGCGGGCAAAGCCTTCACCGGCCAGCTCAAGGTATCGGGCGCGCACGGAACGGTCACCTACGCCCAGACGACCGGCGCGCCTCACGTGAAGGTCTCGTCGTCGGGCAAGATCTCGGCCACGGCCGGTTTGGCAGCTGGGGTCTACAAAGCCAAGGGCACGGCCAAGGACGCCTACGGTGACACCGGGACCTGGACCTTCACGCTCAGCGTCAAGGGCTCCAAGCTCACCCAGAGCGCTCCGATGACGGGCACGACCACGGCCGGCAAGGCCTACACCACCAAGCTCGCCGTTTCGGGCGCGCGTGGGACGGTCACCTTCATCCAGTCCACTACCGGCACCCAGATTCTGACCGTGCTGGCCTCGGGCACGCTCTTGGCCCCGGACATCTACACGCCAGGGACCTACAAAGTCACGGGAACCATGAAAGACAGCTTTGGTGACACCGGAACGTGGAGCTTCGTCTTGACGGTCGAGGCTGCTGCGCCGCCTCCGGCCCTGCAACACGGGTAGGCCACCGGCACCAGAAGCTCGCTCGCGCGGCAGGCGACCTGCGAGCCGGGAGAGGGACGGTGTCAGATGGCCTGTCGGCCGTCGTCGATTCTGCTCACGGCCGCCGTCAGGGTCCCCACGAAATGAAAGCTTCAGTCTATTGACAGGTCGTTCTCTCATAAGAGAGACTGTCAAATAGTGCAAACTTCCAAACAGATGGGAACGACAGGTTCGGCTCGCCAAGCAGCCAAACGCTGGTGGGCCCTCGTCGCGCTTTCGGTCGCCGTCCTTGCGGTCGGCATCGACCTGACAGTCCTGAACGTGGCGCTGCCCACCTTGGCTAAGTCCTTGCATGCTTCCACGAGTCAGCTCCAGTGGTTCGTTGACTCCTACAGCCTCGTCCTCGCCGGCTTGCTGCTCCCGGCAGGGCTCTTGGCTGACCGCTTCGGTCGCAAGCGGCTCCTGCTCGTCTCGCTGGCAGTGTTCGGCGCGAGCTCGGCCGGTTGCGCGTACGCAGGCTCTCCGACAGCCCTTATCGCCATCCGAGCAGTGCTCGGTGGAGGCGCCGCGATAATCGTGACTGTCTCGCTCTCGGTCCTGGCCGTGCTCTTTCCCACCGACGAGGAACGCCAGAAGGCGACAGCCGTGATCATGGGTTGCACGATGCTCGGCTACCCGCTCGGTCCCCTGCTCGGGGGTTGGCTGCTCAACCACTTCTGGTGGGGGTCGGTCTTCATCATCAACGTCCCTGTCGTGGCGGTGGCCCTCGTGGCAATCGCAATGTTGATGCCCGAGTCCCGGGGCGCCAGCGCCTCCAGGCTTGACGGTCTCGGCGTCCTTTTGTCGAGCCTCGGCTTGGTGGGAGTCACCTACGGGGTGATCCAAGCCGGCGAGGAGGGCTGGTCGAGCACCCGAGCCATGGCGGGCCTCGTGATCGGTGCGGCCGCGCTCTTTGCCTTTGTCGTCTGGGAGCGTCGCGTCACCGCTAGCCACCGGGTGCCGTTGGTCGATCTCGGCTTGTTCCGATCAGCTCGGTTCAGCTGGGGCACCGTGCTCGCGACCATGGTCTCATTCGCCATGTTCGGGCTGCTGTTCGCGATGCCCCAGTACTTCCAGGCGGTGATGGGCCAGGACCCCTTGGGGAGCGGAATCCGCCTCCTGCCGCTTATAGGCGGTCTCGTCGTCGGCGCGGCTCTCGCCACCCGGCTACAGGGCGTCCGGTCTTCGCCGGGCGCGGCGGCACCGAGGTTGGCAGCCAATCTCGTGGTGGCCATCGGTTTTGCGTTCATGGCCGCGGGACTGTTCCTCGGCGCGACCACCAAAGTCGCCAGCGGCACAGGGTGGGCGGTCTTGTGGTTCGCAGTCTGCGGCGCCGGGCTCGGCTTCGCGCTCCCAGCGACGATGAACGCGGCAATAGGTGCGCTCGCTCCCGAGCGCGCCGGCACCGGCTCCGGCCTGATCATGGCCTGCCGCCAGGTCGGCGCCACGATCGGCGTGGCGTTGCTGGGCAACATCATGAACTCCGAGTACCGCGACCGCGTCGACGTCGCCCATCTACCGGCGCCGATCGCCGAGGCGGTCCGAAACGGCGTGGCCACCGGGATGCAGGTCGCGCGACGACTCGGCGATGGCACGCTCGCCCGCTCCGTAAGATCCGCCTTCGTCACCTCGCTTGACGTCATGCTGTGCGTGTGCGGTGCGATCGCGGTTGGCGCAATGCTGCTGGCGCTTTTCTTCCTGCCGCACACCACGCGGTCGCACCGACGCCGGACTCCTCTGTGGCGCGCGCAGGAAGGTGATGCCCATGACTGAGCTCCCGACAAGCCTGAGGGAACGGAAGAAAGCGAAGACCCGTCTCGCGATCAGAGAGCACGCCATGGCGTTGTTCAAGGACCAGGGGTACGACAGGACGACTGTGGAGCAGATCGCCGCGGCTGCTGAAGTGTCCCCGAGCACCTTCTTCCGCTACTTCCCGAGCAAGGAGGAGGTCGTCCTTCAAGACGACTACGACGCTCTGCTCATCGCGGCGTTCCATGACCAAAAAGCCGACGTCCCTCCCCTGCGGGCACTGCGCAACGCCATCACGGAGGTCTTCTCGTCGATGCCCGAGAGCCAACAGGCCCAGGAGGCAGAGCGGATACGGATCATGTCAGCGGTTCCCGAGTTGCGGGCACGCATGCTCGCACAGGTCTCCGAGATGATCCAGATGCTCGCCGACGCTGTCGCCGAGCGCGTCGGCCGCGAAAGTGACGACTTCGAGGTGCGAACCTTTGCCGGAGCACTTGTCGGGGTGGCCCTCGGCATCGCGGCAGACCCTCACGACGACCCCGGCCTCGACTACCTCAACCAGTTCGATCGTGCCCTCGCCCTGCTCGAGTCGGGGCTTCCGATATGAGGACTCACAGGCACTCCGGGCGTGCCGCGAGCTCCAGCCCTCGAGGTAGAGCCTCGGAGAACCTGCGGGCAACCGTCTCGCCTCCACGGTGGCTGAGGGTGCCTATCGTTCGCGCAGCCTCGCGTCGAGGGTGTCGCGCAGCCCGTCACCGATGAAGTTGAACGCGACCACCGTCACCATAACGATGAGGCCGGCCGGGTAGACCTCCCACCAGTAGCCGTCCAGCAGGTAGGTCGTTCCCTGCGACAGCATGCCTCCCCAGCTGACAGCGGGGGGCGGCAAGCCGAAGCCGAGGAAGCTCAAAGTGGCGAGGATGATGATCGCGTCGGCCACCTGGAAGGTCGCGTTGACCGAGATGGTCCCGAGGGCGTTCGGGATGATGTGGCGCCCGACGATGCGCGAGCTGCGGCCTCCTGCGGCACGCACGGCATCGACGAACTCGCGGGTGCGAAGAGACAGCGTCTCACCGCGGACAAGACGCGCCGGGCCGAGCCACGACAGCAAGGAGAGCACGACAATGAGGAGCGGGACCGTCGGCCGGAACACCGTGGCAAGGTAGATGAGCAGGAAAATGGCGGGTACGGCGATCACGACGTCCACTATCCGCATCATGATGGCGTCGATCACCCCGCCCGTGAAGCCGGAGACGGCACCCCAGAGCGCCCCGAAGCACGTCGCCATGAGCGCCACGGCAAGGGAGATCTCGAGCGCGCTCTGGCCCCCGACCATGAGCCGCCCGAGAATGTCGAACCCGTTGGCGTCGGTGCCGAGCGGGTGCCCCCGGCCAGGCGCCAGGTTCGTGAGCGCGATGTTCGCGTGGATCTGGTCGCTGTGGTACACGAGCGGGCCGAGGAAGCAGAACACGCCAATCGCGACGACTATCCCGAGGCCCACAACCCCCGTCCGGTTCTCCACGAACCCAGCCGCGAAGGACCGGCGCCTGGCGACGGCGGGGACCACCTCCGGCGCGCTCGCGCTGGCGGGGTCCTCTCCTGGCGACTCGGCGGAAATATGCAGCGTCTCGACCTCAGCCATAGCGGAC
>Ga0302319_10016925_pt1 | contig 13393 bp, 14 predicted proteins | sample Bog_T0_2_FD_203319 | JGI IMG/M metagenome (GOLD analysis project Ga0302319, IMG submission 203319) | Peat permafrost microbial communities from Stordalen Mire near Abisko, Sweden - Bog_T0_2 | ecosystem: Environmental > Terrestrial > Soil > Wetlands > Peat | place: Sweden: Abisko, Stordalen Mire...
ATGGAGGGTCGCGATATCCGGCTCCACTGCCAGAATCCCGCGCCACGGAGCCACCTCAGGGATGGCCGCTGCGGGTTGAAGTAGTGGAAAGATCGTCGCGGAAGGAAAGGAAGGGAGAGCCAGGCTGGACATGAAATCACCGATTCAGATGCACTGACTAGTATGTGCTCCGCCGTGTGGCATGGCTGTCCCCTTTAGCTCTATCGCCCCGGCATCCACGCGCATCACGCCCGCCAATCGCCGCGTGCCTCATTCATCGCACAACTTTATCGTGCGATGAGTGGGGCACCTCAGCCGCCACGCGAAGCCCAGACACCCGCATCCGATTCATCGCAAAGAACGCGAGCAACGGGCCACCCCGCCTATGCTCGATCCAGAAGTTCCGTGTGATACTTCGGTGCGACTGCCTTTGCCTTCTCCACAAACTCGCCCATCTGTTTCGCATCCAGTCTGGGTGGTGGCGTCGTGCGCGTCGCTACAGGGACTCCGAGTTCAACGAAGAACCTGTCGTTGCCTCCAGGAGCACAGATACAGATCATCCGGACCGCGCCTGACGATGCGTTGTGAAACTGGTGGGGAGCATTGGACGGCACGTTCACGGTGTCACCTGCCCGAACGAGGGACTTGTTCCCGCGGAAGGTCATCTCCAGCTCGCCCTCGAGAAGGATGAAGGTCTCTTCGAAGTCATGACGATGCGGCCCTGGACCGCCGCCAGGCGGTACATGCATGTCGATGACGCAGAAGCGGTCGTTGGTTTCTCTACCGGCGACGGTGATCGTGTACGTGTTTCCGACCAGGCCGATATGTTGCGCTGTTGGACTGTCCAACTGGGCAAACGCCAGGCCGCGGCTTAGATCATCGGCAGGCAGTGGAGCGTACTCGGATGCTGTCTCTGACATGTGAGTTCCTCTACGTAGTGCAGTTTGGTCCTGCAGACGAATCGCGCCCGCAAGTGGGTTGGTTAGCGAACTCCCATGATGAGAAACACGAGAGCCATCGTGAGGAGCACAACACGCCAACGGTGAAGCAGATCCCATCGGCTCCGGTAACTCTTCCAATCGGCAGGCGGAGTGGAACTCTCCCACGATGCAATCCGGTTGTTGATCGGCACGAGGGTAGTAATCGTATACACGATGACCAGCATCCACAAAACGGCAGATGCAGCGATCCAGACCGGTAAGCGGCCAGATGAATGCCATCGGATGACAACCTCGGCTAAGGTAAGCAAGAACGTAAGAGCGTACCAAAACGGCATGACTGCCCCCATCACGCGAGCGATGGCGCTGGCGGCCGGCTGGTGTACATCATCCGGAAGCATATCGAGCGTTGGATGAAGGAACGCAGCGATGGACAGTTCACATCCAACCATCAGTCCAGCGACGAGTATTGCCATGACGTTCAGGGTTTCCAACATGACTCCTCCAGGAACAACACCTGCGGTTGAGTGAGGGTTACTTCTTTCTCAGAAGAAACGCTGCGACGATCATCATGTAAAGCGCTGTTCCCCAGTGAATCAAGATCGGTGGCGCGAAGCCGAGATGGCTCAGAATGACAAATCCATCGCCGACCGGGATGAAGATTGCAAGTGCGAAGAGGATTGCGGTGGTGCGCCGGTCTCCCCGGAAGAGGAACGTCAGGACGACGAGACCCGAGAAGATGTCGCGAATTCCCTTCACCCACATAAAAGGAAAGGCAGCGGGGTCATGGATCGGTATGCCGTAGGCTGTTGAGGCTCCGACCGGGTTGAGGATGAAGTTGATGCCGACCGCGATAATCGCTACCGGTATCAGCAGTGTGCACCAGAAGAGCAGCGAATTCCTTTTCAAAGTTGGACGATCGGTTGAACTGGCGAAGTTAGCTGTCGTGTTCATCTGCCTTCTCCTTCTACTTATTTTGATAGAAAATCTAGCAACGCTATAAATGATGCAGGACTCTGCGCCGGGATGCAAGAACATTCTTCAATTATTTTCCACTGCGTTAGATGTTCTAGCGATGCTATAATTATTAGGATGGAAGCGACGCCAGCACCGAGCCGAATCGCGGAAAGAAAACTCCGGGACAACGAGGCACGCCGGGCGCAGATCATCCGTGCCGCACGGCGAATCTCGGAGATCGAAGGCTGGCCGAGCGTAACCGTTCGTCGGCTGTCCGACGAAATCTCTTATAGCCAACCTGTCTTATATAGCCACTTTGGAAGCCGGGAAGGCATTCTCGCTGCGGTGGCTATCGAGGGCTTCCAGGAGATCGGCGTAGCCTTGGAGAAGGCACGGAAACGGGACAAACATGGAAATACGGTCGAATCGGTTGCGGCAGCCTATCTGGGGTTCGCCGCGTCTTCACCAGCACTGTATGAAGTAATGTTTTCGCTCAGCCTGAGCGTCCCCTTCGGGGAAGCGGCGACTCCCCCGGAACTGCGATTCGCATTTGTCCAGCTCCTGGAGTTGTTTCCGGGGCAGGGGGCGAAGGCAGAGGTTCTTGCAGAACTGTTTTGGGCGAGCCTTCACGGTGTCGCGGAGCTCACACGAACCAGGCGATTCCCGCGCAGCCGTCAGAAAGAGCGCGTGAAGGCGCTAGTCAAGATCTTCACCTTCCCAAGATGAACACCACCGGATAATCTGGTCACACGTGCCATGACCCCCACCACCTTCACCGCCTCACTCACCGCCGCAACCCCGCCGCCCAACCTGCCCGCGCCCCTCGAAGCCCTGTGGTGGGACGCGCGCGGCGACTGGACCCGCGCTCACGCCCTCGTCGACGAGCTTGAGACCCCCGACGCCATGGCCGTCCACGCCTACCTCCACCGCAAGGAGGGCTCGCACTCCAACGCCGACTACTGGTACCGCCTGGCCGGAACAGCCCACCAGCGCCCCACGCTGGATGCCGAATGGACCGCCCTGGTGGCAGCCCTGCTGCGGTAGCGGACCCTCCGGGGCTTGGCGGCCATGGAGGCCCGGATGTCTGGCGATGGAACAAGAGATCGCCATGAATTGGCCACCCGCCAGGCGCGGTGAGCCATTCGCGCATCCAAGAAGTAAGCGAAGTAAGCTCATCGAGGAGCCGGCAGCATAGCATGAGCGATAACCTCCCCACCCCCAAGTCCGATTCCCTGCCAGCCGATGACCTTCTGCGCGCGCTCGTTCTGGCGAACGCCAACGCCCCCAACGCACCGCACATCGGCCTCGTTGGAGACACCTACACGATTCTTCTCTCCGGCGAGCAGACCGCCGGCCGCTTCTGCCTCATCGACATGCACATCCCGCCCGGCGGCGGGCCGCCGCCGCATCGTCACGACTTCGAAGAGTCCTTCCTTCTTCTGGAAGGCGAGATGGAGGCCACCTTTCGCGGCGCTACAACCACCGTCAAGGCCGGCGACACCATCCACATCCCGGCGAATGCCCCGCACCAGTTTCACAATGCCAGCAGCGAGAATGTTCGCCTGTTCTGCATCTGCTCCCCCGCGGGCCAGGAGGAGTTCTTCGCAAAGGTCGGCATCCCCGTGGCCACACGCACCACACCACCGCCGCCGCTCGACGGCGCAGCAGAAGCAGCCTTCCGCGAGAAAGCATTGGCCCTGGCCCCGGTCTACAAGACGGAGTTGCTGAAGCAAGCCTGAAACTTGACCCCCCGACAGGATCACACCATGAACGTTCTGGTCTTTGGCGCAAGCGGCGCGACGGGCAGCCTGGTGGTAGAAGACGCCTTGAAGAAGGGGCATGCAGTCACCGTCCTGGTACGTGATGCCGCCAAACTGAAGATCAGCGGAGGACGTGTCCTGACCGGCGACGCTACCAACCACAGCGATGTTCTGACCGCTATGCGGGGCCAGTACGCCGTCATCGACACCATCGGCGGCACCAGGCCCTACGAGACCACGCACCTTGAGACGACTGCCGCAAAGAACATCATCGCCGCCATGCACGTCGAAGGGGCCCGGCGATTGATTGTCGTGTCTATGCTGGGGCTCGGCGAGAGCGCCGAGCAGTCGCCCTTCTGGTACAGATACCTGCTGATGCACACGTTCCTGCGCGGCTCAAATCCGGACAAAGCTGCGATGGAGGAAGCCGTGCGCTCCAGCGGTCTGGAGTATGTCATCGCCCGCCCACCGATTCTCAAGGACGCCCCAGCAACAGGCGACATCCAGATCCTCGGGCCCGGCGCTATCGGCCACGCCATCACCCGCGCCGACCTAGCCGCGTTCCTCGTAGACCAGCTCGACAGCTCCGCACATGTCAACCAGGCCGTGACCGTCGTCAACTCTTGACGTGCAGGCTAGGGGATCGCGATGGGTGCTGGGGCGCTCTTGGGTGTGCTCAGGTAGCCGGTCACCGTGTTCTTGGCCACGTTGTTCACCACAATCTCAAACAGCGCGGGGGTCTTGCCGGAGTAGAACTGGATGGGCTCATCCAGGTTCTTGTCCTTCTTCTCAATGTTCTTGTCGTCCGAGCTGACGGAGAGGGTGAACTTGGAGCGCTTAACGTCCACCTTCTTCAGCTGCACCTTGATGGTGCCGACGTTCTGCGCGGGTGCGCCCTTCTGCAAGGTGAACTCGTAGTAGTTGCGCTCGCCCTTGCGCTTGAGCTCCTGCAGCTCGTCATGGTTGGTGGCGATAAGGCCACTCATGACGCCGGCGTCGCCCATGACGCGGGTCAACTGGGTCTTGGTGGCGGCGAGGTCGGCCTGAGTGGTGGCGACATCGGTCTTGACGCCGCCAACGTCGGTCTTCACGCTGGAGACGTCCGTCTGCACGGCGCCCACCTGCTGCTCAGTGGCGGACTGCTCGCGGGCGAGCTTCGCGGTGGCGGCCTGGGTGGCGACGATCTGGGTGGAGCGCTCTTCGAGCTGCTTCTGGGTGAGGCCCACGCTCTGGCCGAGCGCTTCGCCCTGCGCCCGCATGCGCGCATTGGTGTCCTGCAGCTTCTCCGCCAGAAGGCTATTCTGCTGACTGGCCGCAGCCAGCTTCTGCTCTGCGACGGTGAGGTGGTTCTGCAGGCCGAGGCTCCAGCCCAAGCCTGCGAGCGCGGCCACAAGCGCGGTGATGGCTACGGCGGTGAGCCAGGTGGGTGGCTTGGCTTCGATAATCTCAGGATTCTCGATCATGCTTTTCGTTCCTCCAGCAGGCCGGACGGCGGCTGCTCTTGCTTTGGACGCGCCGACCGGTTCGCGGTCACTTGGCGTGCTCTATAGACGATACACAGGAAGGCGTCCGTTGACACGCAAAGAAGATAGCAGGGGCCGGCGGATTTGCGGTGGGAAGGTCGGATCTGCGGGTCCCTCCACTGCGGCCTGCGGCCTTCGGTCGAGATGGCACAGTCGGGTGGGACGAGAGGTGCGCTTGGAGCGGGTCGGCCAGGAGCGGCGATATTCGGCCATGGCGCATGACAAGCGCTGGAGCGGAAGAGAATAATCGAAGCCGCATCAGAATTTCCGCTCCGGAGAGCGAACCATGTCCGCCAACGCACCCAAGGGCCTGCAAGACGTCGTCGCGAACGAGTCGTCGATCTGCTTCATTGACGGCGGCCAGGGCATACTTTCCTACCGCGGCATTGACATCCACGAGCTGGCGCAGAAGTCCAGCTTTGAAGAGACGACCTACCTGCTGTGGAACGGCGCGCTGCCCACCAGTGCCGAGCTGAATGAGTTTTCGCACCAACTGGCGGCCGCCCGGCAGCTTCCTGATGACGTGATCGCGTTTCTACAGGGGCTGCCGAAGACGGCATCGCCACTGGAGGTGCTACGCACGACGGTCTCGCTGCTGTCGATCTATGACCCTGATGAGCGCTCCGTGCTGCACACGGCCAACGTGCGCAAGAGCTTCCGGCTGACCGCGCAGATTGCGATGATCATCGCCATCTTCGACCGCATTCGCAAGGGCAAGGAGATTGTAAAGCCGGACACGTCCCTGAGCCACGCGGCGAACTTTCTGTGGATGCTGAACGGCGAGAAGCCCAGCGATACGGCGACGAAGGCTCTGGATGTGGCGCTGATCCTACATGCGGAGCATGAGCTGAATGCCAGCACCTTTGCGGCGCGGGTCATTGCGGCGACGCTGAGCGATCTGCACTCGGCGATTACCGGGGCCATCGGCGCGCTCAAAGGGCCGTTGCACGGCGGAGCGAATGAGGCGGTGATGCATCTGCTGTACGAGATTGACAAGGCCGGCGAAGACCCGGTGGAGCATGTGCGCACGATGCTGGTCAACAAGCAGAAGATCTCCGGCTTTGGCCACCGCGTGTATACCACGGAAGACCCGCGCGCGACCCACCTGCGGCGGATGAGCGAGGAGCTGGGCAAGGACGCCGAGCCCAAGTGGTTTGAGATGTCGCGCAAGATTGAGCTGTTTATCAAGGACGAGAAGAAGCTCAACGCGAATGTAGACTTCTACTCGGCCAGCACGTATACGACGCTGGGGATTGACATCGACCTGTTCACGCCGATCTTCGCGATCAGCCGCATTGCAGGCTGGTGCGCGCATGTGATTGAGCAGCACGATGACAACCGGCTGATCCGGCCGCGGGCGGAGTACACCGGGCCGGCCTACCCCGCGCCTTATATTCCCATGGCCCAGCGCACCACCCAGGCCCACGCTGTGGCTGCCAAACCGAGCGCATAGGCAACCTGGCCGCAAATCTGGGATTGGTACCGGTGTGTCCGCAGGGAGCCGCTCCGGTTGGCAAGAGCATTGCCAGGCTCTATTGTGGGTGAGCAGCTCATTAAAAGAATCTCTGGAGTTCTTGTGCGCTCGATAGCATCGCGGTCAGGTCTGGCCGGCGGGTTTCTTGTTGTTGGTCTGGGTGCGCTCTGCATCCTGGCCACGCCGTCCCGCGCGCAGCAAACACCCACGGCCTCCAGCAGCCGCGCCGAGCCGACGACTACGCGGATCGCCAGCGCGAAGGACACCGACAAGGAGTCCGAGGCGTTGCTGGATCAGCTGGGCGCGGTTGCGGCAGGGACGGCGTCTCCGGCGGCCATCTCCATTGCCACCAGCGATGCCGGGGTGGCGGGGATTGTTCCCGTAACCAAAGGCTTCAACGCGTCGCTGGTCACCACATCGCAGCATGATTCCTCCGACGGCTGGTCGTCGCTGCTGTCGCCGGATCTGGCCTACCGGTTTAGCAACCACTTCAGCATCAACGTGGATGTGCCCGCGTACCTGTACATCAACGTGGTGACGACCACACGAAAGAAGAACGCGCAGGGCGTGGTCACGACGGTATCTGCGCTGGCGGACAGGCACTTTGTGCTGGGCGATACGACCCTCACGGGCGGCTTCGATGCGCACCCGCGGCTGTTCGACTACAACCTGACGGCGACCCTTGGCATGCCCACCGGCGACGATGCGAACGGACTGGGAGCCGGACAGTTTACCTATGCGTTCATCAACCACTTTGAGCGCTCGCTGGGCGATACGTTTACGCCGAACATTGAACTCGGCATAGACGACAGCCCGAACCTGACCTCGGGACGTGTGCTGAAGAGCTATGAGGTTGTGGGTACGAGTGCGCACTTCCAGGCCGGGGTGGGAGTCTCGCTGCCGTGGAAGCTGGAGTTTGAGACCGACGCGTATGAGGAGCTGCCGCTGGGCACCCAGACCGTCACCTCAACCACCACGCAGGGCAAGAAGGGCAAGCAGGTCACCACCACCTCCCAGAAGAGCATCGGTGAGGACAATGGCTTTACCAATGCGCTGGACATCCCGCTGAACCGCCATGTCACGCTGTCAGGGTTTTACAACCGCTCGCTACGCAACAGGATTGATACGGCGGGGTTCTCGCTGACCTTTTTGCTGCGACCTCCGCCCAGTGTGGCGGAGACAAAGTAGCGAGGGATTACTTCGCTTCTCTCCACTCCTGCAGGGCGGCGTCGGCGGTGAACGGGAAGCGGTTCTTGTGATGGGCGAGATCGCTGATGGCCACGGCCAACATGCGGTAGACACGCTCGGTGGGATGCGTCCATCCCAGGCGGCCGCGGCGGAGATTGGCGAAGATGCCGCCTAGCCATGAAGTGCCGGGGACGTCCCGGCGGCCGGGCCACGCAGCGTACCTCTCGAGATTCTGGAAGCGCAGCCCCAGGCGGACCGATTCAATCCAGAGAAAGACGCGCTCCCAGTCCTGAGCCATCTCCTGCAGGTGGTGGGCGGTGATGGTGAACTCGCCCAGGGACGAGCGGTTGAACTGGGACGCGCGGCGGAGGTGAACGACGGCGCCGGACTGGTCGACGATGGGCTCAAAGCGCGCGATGTCCATGAGGTGAATCTGCTTGCGACAAGGGTCGGTGGAGAAGCGCTGGCAGCCGATGAGCAGGGCGTCAGCCATGGATTGCGCGCAGTTGTAGTAGAGGCGGTTGACGAGGTCGGCATCGGCGGCAGCAGCGGTATCATCCTTACCAGCGGCGACGCGGGCCGCACCGATCAGGCCCGCGCCGCTGTTGAGCAGCAGCCGGGTGGCCTCGATGGTGGGCAGAGGGTCGAGGACATGACGCGGGACACGCGCCGCCAGTATGTCCGCAGGCCCATAGAGAACGCGATGGCCCAGCGCCAGCTGCTGCCAGATCAGCCGTGGTGGCCAGCGGCTGATCATCGCCGGGGTGATGGGCCGGCTGAAGTCTACAGTGGTGCGCAGACGATGCTCATAGCGTCGCGCGAGGTGGGGCAGCTTCTCCAGGCCGCGCGGATGGGCCGAGGTGGTAATCAGAAAGAGATGGACATTGTCCCGGACGGCCTGCGCGCCGGCACGCAGGGTCAGGGTGCCTTCGGAGCGTCCATAGTCTCCACCCAGGAGGACGGCGACCAGGCCGTCGCCGAGCGCCTCGGCGGCCTCGGCGGCCAGTTCCTGGAGTTCGGTCCAGAGCTCAGTGTCTCCGTCGGCGGAGGTGCCGGGCGCACGCGTTGCCGCAGCGTTCCGCTTCGAGAGTTCCGCTGCGCCCACAATGGCTGCGGGTTCCGGGTGGGTGCTCCTCTGCGAGGTTATGGTCGCCATGCGATCTCCTTCCAATCCGTCTGTAACTTCAATAGCCATAGTTATGCGGACCTCCTGGCGAGGTGGAAGACACCGGCGCTCGCACCGAGCAGGTCGCGCAGGTTGGCAAGGCCGGCTGGCCGGCCCATGCCGGCGTCGCTGCAGGCAAAGAAGGCGACCGAGTCCTTGTGCCAGGGATCGTACCCGTGCATGGCAGCGCGCTTGCCGCGGTCCATAAAGCTGGGATTCATCAGGACGCCGGGCCGCAGCAGGAAGATGCGCTGCCCGTAGCGGCGGCCGGGGAAGTCGCAGCCCCACTGCCGCAGGGTATGGTCGCTGAGCCACTGGCCGTCCAGACTTCCGAAGAGTGCCTCGCTGATGAGGCGCTCGGCGCGGCTGTTGAAGAACCAGAACCGCGCCATGGTCGCGTCATAGATGGCAAAGTAATCCTTGCCCGGTTGCAGTGGCAGGGCCTGGATCTGGGCCATCAGGTCGCACTCTCCGGTGATGTCTGCCATGCCGTCGCCGGAGAACAGGGCGAGCTTCACCTCGCCGTAGCACTCGCGGGCAACGCAGAGCAGATCTTTTATTCGGTCTTCATAACTGGCGAGCATGCCAGCCACCGCGGAGGAGCGGGTACCGCGGGTGTGCAGGCAGTGGTGCAGACCGGTGAGGGCGATGTAGGTGAATTCCAGATTGCCGTCCGTGATTGCCTGCTGGGCGGCGTCGAGGTTATCGCCGTCCGAGGTGGAGTCAAAGACTTGAAACGGGATGCCGGCCTGGCGCAGATCGTCAAACAGCGTCGTCTGGCCGCCGTTGATGCTGCCGGGCTGGGTGAGATTGTGCCCCCCGGTGATGTCCATCAGTGGCAGCAGGGGGAAGGGCGTGTTGTCCAGCTCGAGGTCTGCGCTCATGCCGAGTTGCGAGCGCAGACGCCGGCTAAGCCAGCGACGGAAGCGTCCGTTGGCGGCGAGGAAGGCGGGCACGAACCTCAGCCAACCCAGTCTGCGAAAGGGCGAGTGGACCGGATCGTAGATGAAGGGAGCAAAGTGGCCGTGCTCCCGCGGGGGTGCGCCGGTGAGGATGGTAGGCACGCAACTGCCGGTGCCTCCAAAGGTGGCCGCCAGCGGACCGCGGGAGGGCAACTCGTTGCGCAGGAAGCCGTGCTCACTGGCCAGCCGCCAGCCCAATGCGTCAATATAGATGGCGATCGTAATGGATCTCTTTCTCATGATGTGGGGCGCGGCCGCCAGCCCTTGCAGGCTGTTGGGACGTGGTGCTCTGGAGTCCTCTCATATGACCTTAACGGTCGATGTACCCTGTCTGATAGCCCCTGCAAGGGGGTGTCCGTGCCCCGTTGGGGGCATACCTCCGCCGGCTGCCAACCATCCCCCATCCGGTCGGCTATGATACGAAGAGTTTCAGCGACAGGGGTTTGGTTGACTGCGGCAGCGGAACAGGCCGTTGGCTCCCTGTGCTGTGGCAGAAGCAGGTTGCGACGAAGAGATAGGACGCCCGCATGACTGAAGCAGCGAGAGCCCAACCCGGTGTGGCCGATGGACTGGATGCAGTCCTGAGTGCGGTGTTTCCGTTTTATCTGAGCATCGACCGCGAGTTGCGCCTGCTACAGGCCGGCAACGGGCTTCTGCGCACCTGTCCGCAACTGCTGCCGGGCGATCTGTTGCTGGAGTTCTTCGCGCCGGAGGGGCCGGCCACCGAGACCACCTATGAGACGCTGGCCGCCCTTGCTGGCAAGAACCTGGTACTGCGCAGCCGGACGACCGGGCTGGTTCTCCACGGCCAGATGATCCTGGGCGGGCAGGATGACCGGTTGTTCTACTTCGGCTCCCCCTGGCTGGAAGATGCCGCCACGGTGGCCGCCGTGGGGCTGAACTCCGCTGACTTCGTTCTACTGGCCGAGGCTCAGCCGCAACGGGAGGTTGTGCCGGCGGACAAGCTGGCGGAGCTGCACGCGCTGGGCGGAGCGGAGCTGGTCGCCGAGCTGCTGGCGGAGTTTCAGATTCAGATCGAGTCGGACATCGGGGACATCGAGCAGGCCGCGCTGGCTTCCGACTTCCCGGAGTTGCTGCGGCTGGCGCACCGGTTGAAGGGTGCCGCCACCACAGTGGGCATGGCTGTGATCGTCTCCCTATGCACCGACCTGGAGATGGCGGCCCGGGGACAGAACCGCCGCCGCATCCTGGGCGTGATAGAACGGCTGCGCGGAGAGGCAGAGACCGGCAGGCGCTCGCACAGCATCCAGACCGAAGCCTCCAGGCACATTCGCATTCTGATTGCAGACGACCACCCGGTGGTGCGCTTTGGCGTGCGACGCATGTTGCAGGGCCATGCCGAGTTCATGGTGGTGGGCGAGGCCTCCAACGGCAAGGAGGCGATCCAGCAGATGCGCGAGCTGCATCCTGACATTCTGCTGCTGGACCTGAACATGCCGCTGCTGCCGGGGCTGGAGACGCTGCGTGAGCTGACCACCAGCCAGGTGCCAACCAAGACCATCCTTCTGACCTCTGCGATCAGCCAGCGCCAGGTGCTGGAGGCGCTGCAACTGGGTGCCCGCGGCGTGGTGCTGAAGGACGCCATGGCGGCCGATCTCTCTGCCTGCATCCGCGCGGTCACGGCCGGCCACTACTGGCTGGGAAGCAAGCCGGTGAGCAACCTAGTGCAGGTGCTGCATGACCTGATGGAGGAGATCAGGCAGCCGCCGCAGAACACCTTTGGGCTGACCGCGCGCGAGTTGGAGGTGGTGACCCTGATCGCCCAGGGCATGACCAACAAGGACATTGCACGCGAGTGCAAGATCGCCGAGGAGACGGTCAAGCGCCATCTGAAGAACATCTTCGATAAGGTGGGGGTGTGGAACCGGCTGGAGCTGGCGCTGTTTGCGATCAACAACCACCTGGTCGGGGACATCGGCGCCGCAGCCTGATGACTACAGCCGCAGCCTGACGGCCTGTCAGCAGGCGCCGCGGCCGCTGAGGACCGCCGGCACGGTGCGGGCCAGCAGGTTCAGATCCAGCCAGAAGTTGCGCTGCTGGATGTACTCTTCATCGAGCTTGACTTGCTGCTCGAAGGGGATCTCGGAGCGGCCGCTGACCTGCCAGGTGCAGGTGAGGCCGGGCAGCGTATGCAGGCGATTGCGGTGGCGCGGTGTGTAGCGCTCCACCTCCTCCGGCACGGCGGGGCGCGGGCCCACCAGGGACATGTCCCCCTTGAGCACGCACCAGAGCTGGGGCAGCTCATCGATGCTGAAGCGGCGGAGCAGGCCACCAACGCGGGTGACGCGGGGGTCGTTGCGCATCTTGAAGGTCACGCCGTCGCCGTGCACATTATAGGCCAGCAGGTCCTGCTTCATCGCATCGGCGTTGCGGACCATGGAGCGGAACTTGGGAAACTGGAACAACTCGCCATATAGGCCGACCCGCTGCTGCCAGAACAGGACGGGGCCGCCGTCGGTCAGCGCGATAGCGGCTGCCACGACCAGCAAGAGCGGCGAGAGCAGCGCCAGCGCCAGCGTCGCCACCGTGATGTCCAGGCTGCGCTTGGCCAAGGAGACTACTTGATAAGTCTGGCGGGGCCGGGCGGCGAGACGCGCGCGGCGCAGCAGCAGCTTCAGGGCATCGACCGGCGAAGCCTGGGCCGTGCCGCTGGGCTGATAGCCCGAAGGCGCGGAGGCCCAGCTGGGTGCGAGCGTTGATTGGAAGATCGGGTTGGACCACGGAGCAGTACGCAAGAGAACATCTCCTAGCGAGAGAACTGTTACTAGTTGAAACCTATCGGCAGATACAGGCATCCCTCTACAAGCGGTGGGCATGGTTCTTTAGGGGTAGAGAGCCGGAAGATGTTTCAAAACGAGACGATTCGCCCGTGGGAATGGGCAGACAAGAGCCTCCGGACCGTGGCTCCTGAGCCTAAGAGACGGTTAGATCGAAGGCCCCGGTCTCGATGATCTGGCCATGTTTCATCTGCACGAACAGGCGGTAGCGTCCTGGTGTGGGAAAGCCGTAGGGGATGGTGGCCGTGCTGGAGGGCGCAGGCATACCCATGCCGTCCGGAGGCATGGTCATGGGCAGCGTGCCGCCGGGGTGGATGTGCGCGAAGACTCCGTTGTCTGAGCGCAGCACCACCGCATGGGCCGCCATGCCGAGGTAGAGGGCCATGTCCGCGGGCGGCTGCCCGGCGGGGTCCAGCAACGCGATCTTCAGCAGGTTGGCGCGCAGCGGATGTAGCGTGGCGGGGGCATGGAGCTGGAAGCTGTAGCCGTCGGGCAGACGGGCGGTGTACAGGGCCTGGCCCGCATCCACCGTCGGGGGCGGTGCAGGCCGGGAGAGCGGCGGCAGCACCGCGAAGGAGTCGTCCGGAACGAACGCTGCGGGGTGGGACTGGGCGGGCAGCCCCAAGGCCATGGTTCCGGTCTCGCTGCG
>Ga0302319_10016926_pt1 | contig 13392 bp, 5 predicted proteins | sample Bog_T0_2_FD_203319 | JGI IMG/M metagenome (GOLD analysis project Ga0302319, IMG submission 203319) | Peat permafrost microbial communities from Stordalen Mire near Abisko, Sweden - Bog_T0_2 | ecosystem: Environmental > Terrestrial > Soil > Wetlands > Peat | place: Sweden: Abisko, Stordalen Mire...
GATGGAGCCAGCCGGAAATCCGTCTCTCCCCACGTGGACCGCGCCGTCTTATTCGCGCCGGGATTCGCAAGAGGCAGCCCCGCTGAGCAAGCGGCAGGCACGTTGGCCGGCAGCACGATGATGGCCCCGAACAAGCCCATCTCCACCTGCAGGTCCCCTTGCGTCCCGCTGTAATAGGAGCGCGTCCCCGGCGACGTGGCGGTGAACGAGTAGCTCACCGTCCCGCCCGGCGCGGCTTCCTGCGTCAGCAGGCCCGTAACGCCCCCTTGGGCCGCCACCTGGAATCCAGGAAACAAAATCGACGTATTCCCCGCCGAGGTCGGCAGCCCGTTCAGCAGATTCACCGTCACCGTCTGCCCTTCCGTTACGATCAGCGTGGGACCGGGTACCTGCATCGAGTTGCAGAAAGTGTTGGTAATCGCGGCCGGCGAATAACCGCTCGGCGCGCCGTTGCAGCCGTATCCCCATGCGTAGACGGACGACCCGTCTGGCTCATTCAGTTGCGCGGTTTGCGCCGTCAGGTTGAAGGTGGGCCCGGTGATGCCGGGCGCCGCTGCATGCGCTCTCATCGGGAGCAGCAATACCAGCGCCAGCATCGCTACCGGAAGCAGCCATGTCATCGGGATATTGTTCTTCAAATTCACTTGGCGCATCGCTGTTCTCCTCGTTAGCTGCACGCTTTGGTCTTGGGGTCGACTGAGTTACAGATATGGACCTCCGTCATCAGCCCACCGAAATTCTCGGCGTCGTTTGACAAGTGATCCAACTGCGGGGTGTAGAGATAGAACACCTGACCGGTCTGGTAGATGCCGGTGTTGCTGGTATCCAGAATCACGTCCAGCGACTCGCCCCCGGCCAGCGTGATCGAGTTGGTGTAGTAGTCCGTGTTGTACCCTGCCTGGTCCCGCAGCAGCTTGGCGTTGTACCCCACCACATGCATCGGAATCCCTAGCGACGCCAGCGTCTGATATTCCGTCACGTCCAGATCAGAGATGCGCAGCAGCGCCTTGCCCCCTGCGGGAATGTTGATAATCGCGGGCAGCGGCTGCGAGAAGTGAGTTCTTCCATCCGCCGTCTCTGTGTTCAACGGGCCCGTTGCCACCGTGTCCGGATAGCTGCGCCCGTTCAGCAGGAAGTACTTGTCCTTCATGTCCACAAAAGCTTCGGGATTGAACGTCATCCCCACAAAGTGGAAGTTGGGATCGAAGCCATGGATCTGCAGGGGATACTCAACGTCGTAATACGTCGAGCCGTCGCCATCGTTATAAGCAAATTTTTTCGTTTGCGGGTCCGTTGGCGTGGTGGCCGTTGCGTTGCTGGCCACGAACCCACCCGCCGTGCCGTTGTCCCCTCCGTGCGGCAGCGGGTTGCTGCACAGAATGTCGTTGGCCGATTTGCACGCCGTGCGCAGATCCGCCTGCTGCGCCGAGAGGCCCTGGTAGAGGGTCAGGCTGGAAGGGATGCGGTTCTGCCGCGGACGCACATAGATCTGCCCGACCATGCCCATCTGCAAATGCTCAGGAGGCGTGATGTGGCAGTGCCAGAAGTAAGTTCCGGCATCCGGGGCTAGGTAGTAATACGTGAAGCTGCCGCCGATGTTGATGGCGATCGATGCGTCCGGAACGCCATCGTAGAACGACGACGCGTTGGGATAACCGTGGAAGTGAACCGTGTGCTGCTCGAACAGGTCCGGCCGCATGATCATGCCCACATTGCTCAGCGTCAGAAAATATTCGTCGTCCTCGTCGATGGCCATCAGCGGGGCCGGAATGTTGCCATTCATCACCCCGATGTCCATGATCTGCCGGGGATCAACATGCCCGTCCAACGCATAATTGGCCGAGCCCACTGTGCAGTAGCTGGGCGGGGTCGCTGAACTGCACGCCGGATCGTCAGCCAGGTTCGGGTCCGGTTCCAGACCCACCGCGCCGTTCCAGCTGAAGGAGCCAAGATTGGGCACATGCGGCAAGACAGTGTTGACCGGAGCGTCCGTCGTGGCGGGATCGCCGGGCTGCAGCGTCACCGGAGCCACCGTATTGAACACGTTCGGAAATTGCGTTCCCGGCAGCCCCGCTGCCATGTCCGCCAGACCCGACAGCGGCCCGAAACTGAACATGAACGTCTGCGTGCCGTCGGCCATGGTTGAGTAGCCATCGCCGCCGGAAATCTGTTGGCACTTGATGGCCCCATTCACGGGGCCCGTGTTCCCTGTGGTGTACGACGTCGACTGGCCGGTGTACGTCGGTCCGGTGTACGCCGGCTCCAGGTTGTTGACACCCTTATTGCCGGGATCCGGGTGGGTGATTGTGCTGGTGGGACATTGAACCCTGAATGATTGAGCCGTTGCAGGGAGCCCCGCAACACAAATGAGCGCCAATAATCCCAGGATTGTCCCCGCGATTCTCCTCGACATGCGTCCTCCTCATCCCCGCCGACGGCGCCTTTCCTTTTGATAGCGGGGGTCTCGTGCCGCCGTCCCCATGGTTTCGACAGTGTTGGTTGAAAGCGGGGCTCCCCTCGTTGCGCCTCCGCAAAGAGCCAAAAAAACCTGCGCATCGCCTGCCGCTCTCCCTCGTCCCGCGACCTCTTCGCATGGATCGGAAAGCCGCTCTACGTGCTGTCATACCATGGCGGCAATCGCCGTCGCGGACGAAATCAGGCGGCCGGCTTTTCTCCCCCCGCTGCTTGACCTTGCGCAAAGAACCAGACCCAATCGCATCGCATCATACGATCTAAGGTTCCAAAGACCTTCGGGGATGAGGCGACATGACACGCACGCTATTCATGCTGTTTGCGATGATCCTCGGGATTGCCGCAATCCCTGTTCTCGCCGAAAGCGCCGAGCACGCATACAAGGCCGGTGACCGCGCGGAAAAGAAAAATGACTATGACGCGGCCTACCAGGCATTCAAAGAGGCGCACGACAGAAAGCCAAATGACCCCAAGTACATGGCCGCCTACCTCCGGCTGCGGTTCTACGCCGGGGGACAGCACATCCATACAGGACAGCAGTTGCGCGACGCCGGAAAACTGCAGGATGCGTTAACCGAGTTTCGCCATGCCGCCGAGATCGACGCCAGTAACTTCGCGGCCCTTCAGGAAGTGCGGCGCACCGCCGATTTGATTCAGAAGCAGGTTGCCGAAAAGGAAAGCGGGAGCCAGTCGAGGGGCCTGCCTTCTTCCCTTGAGAAAGAAGCGGCCAGCGCTGCCGGCCCGGTTTCACTCGACATCAAGTCCGACATGCCTGTCACGCTGCACCTCGCCACCACCACCGAAGTGGTCTACAAGACGCTGGCTAAACTGGCGGGTATCAACGTGCTGATGGACCCGGAATACAAGCCTCAGAAAATCAACTTCGAGTTGACCGACGTCAGCCTTCGTCAGGCCTTCGATATGCTGGCCCTGCAATCCAAGACTTTCTGGCGGCCCCTGTCTTCAAATACCATCATCGTTTCGTCCGACACCGGTTCAAAGCGCAAGGAGTTTGAACAGAGCGTCATGAAGACGTTCTACCTGCGCAACGCCGCCACCCCCAGTGATCTGCAGCAAGCCGCCGGCACCCTCAAGAGCATTCTCGACATCAGCCGCATCCAGGTCACCCCCGAGCAGCGGTCCCTCACCCTGCGCGGCACCCCGGACCAGATGGTGCTCGCGCAAAAATTGCTGGGAGACATCGATAAGCCCAAATCCGAAGTCGTCATCGACGTCACCGTGATGGAGGTCAGCCGCGACAAGGTCCGCACCATCGGCACCAATCCGCCCACCAGCGCAAGTGTCACGCTCGCGCCCGGCGGAAGCTCGTCATCCTCGGGCTCATCGAGTTCCTCGCTCACACTCAATTCCTTCACCTCTCTCAATGCCGGCGACTTTTCCGTCTCCATCTCCGGCGTCTCCTTCTCCCTGCTCGCAACAGACAGCAACACCAAGGTCATTCAACGCCCCGAACTGCGCGCCATTGACAGCGAAAAGGCTTCCCTTAAAATCGGCGATCGCGTTCCTATCGCGACCGGATCGTTCCAGAGCGGCCTGGGCGGATCCGTAAATACCCAGTTCCAATACCTCGATGTCGGCGTCAATATCGATATCACACCCTACGTGCATGCCGATCACGAAGTGACCCTCAAAATGTCCCTCGAGATTTCTTCCGTTACCGGCGTGCAGAATATCGGCGGCTTCAATCAGCCCACCATCGGACAACGGAGAATCGAGCATGAGGCGCGCCTTGCCGACGGCGAAGTCAACCTCATCGGCGGAATCCTCGAAGATACCGACACCAATTCCATGAGCGGATACCCCTGGATTACAAAGATCCCGATCCTCAAGTACCTCTTTGGGCAGGAAACCAAGGAGCGTCAGCAAAGTGAGATCGTATTCGCCATCACTCCCCACATCATCCGCGGGGGAGAAGTCACCGATGAAAACCTCAAAGTGGTCGACCTCGGCTCCGCCAACACCGTGGCCTACCACCGCGACAATCCGAAGGTGGCTTCCGCGGCCTCCCCATCGACTCCATCCGTCCTGAAGCCGGCGGAGAAGGCCCCCTCAAACTCGCCGGTCGCCAAACCGTAGAAAGGCCGGCTTGTGGCCACCCCCGCCAGCCTTGCAACCGGGCGCTGCTTCCATGCCCCGGCTGGCCGAATGGTGCCGCAAAACCAGCAAACACAACGCGGAATTCAGCCCCGGAGCACGGCCGCGCAGGATGAGGCGATGGAACCTTGTCCGCGGTCAAGTTCAGAAGGCGGACCTTGCGCGAACCTAAGGCGATGAGGCATACTCCACCGAGAGCGGGTCCCACCCGCCAACCAACCCTCGCACTGTTGTCGATTCCATCGCTACCCGGTCGCGGCGACGATATTCCCTGTCCCCCTATGCCTTTTGTCCCGTGTTGCGATGGCATGGCTTCCTGTTCTGTCCCTCAACGGCGGCTTTCCTCGGTGCCAGAAACCTCGCTGCCTCAATGAGTAAACAGTCCATCGAAGCGAAAAGGCGCAAGTGAGGATGTGTGGATGGCTGAGGCTCGGAATGCATTCATTTTGGGGGCCCGCACGATCGGCTTGGCCCTGTTCGTCATCGCAACTGCCTGCGCGGCGGCCAATGCGCAGATCTCGCCGGGACCGCTGGCCAGAGCCCATCAGAGCCTTGATGGATCGGCCAATTGCATCAAGTGCCACGAGGTCTCCACCCGGTCGCCCACCTTTCGCTGTGTGGAATGCCATCGCGAGATTGCTGCCGAACTGCAGCAGCACAGGGGCCTTCACTCTACCTTCTCGAATTCCGGACCACCCGGATCGGCCTGCGTAAAATGCCACTCCGACCACAATGGGGAAAACTTCGCACTGCTGCATTGGGAGCCAACATCAAAGGCTTTTGATCACACAAAGACGGGGTATCCGCTCGACGGAAAGCACGCCGCCGTCGGGTGCCGCGCCTGTCATAATGCGCAACACATACCCGCACCGGCTCGCGCCCTGTTGACCTCCAAGGATCTGAATCGCACCTGGCTTGGCCTTTCGCCCGCTTGCGTAACCTGCCACCAGGACAAGCATCAGGGCAGATTCGGAACCAACTGCGCCCAGTGCCATTCGACCGTTGATTGGAAGGCCGTCAGGATCGACCAGCAGAGCTTCGACCACTCCAAGACGCGTTACCGGCTCACCGGGGCGCACCTCAGCACCCCATGCCAGAGCTGCCATACCCCCGGTGCGGACGGCCAGCCACGCTACGTCGGCATACCCTTCGAGACTTGCTCGTCCTGCCACAACGATCCCCACAAGGGCGAATTCCGCCAGGGTTGCGAGTCCTGCCATAGTACATACTCGTGGAAGAAGTCTGCTTTCACTTCCACGTTCGATCACTCCACAACCCATTTCCCGCTGCTCGGAAAGCACCTCGAGGTGCAATGTTTGTCGTGCCACAAGAGCGCGGACTTCAAAGCCCCCATGGCCTTTGCCAATTGCGCGGATTGCCACAATCCAGACCCGCATCGCGGCCAGTTCCTTCAGCGCGCCGACCGGGGCCGGTGCGAGAGCTGCCACAATGTTAATGGTTGGATTCCGTCCACCTATACCGCCGCGGATCACGCCAGATCCGGCTTCCCGCTGGTGTCCCCGCATGTCAACGTCAAATGCGCGGACTGCCATATTCCAGCCGGAAAGAATACCCGCTACAAGATCAAATTCGCCCTCTGCGTCGATTGCCACAAGGATGAGCATGAAGGACAGTTCTCTGCCGCGCCGTGGAGCAACCGCTGCGAGCAGTGCCATGCCGGGGTCTCCTTCAAGACCTCCAGCTACACACTCGCCAGCCACCAGAAGTCAAGCTTCCCGCTCGACGGCGGACACCTGGCAGTGGCCTGCAATGAATGCCACAAGCCGCCGCCCGGTTCCAAGGTTGCGCTTTATCATTTCAGCCATCTGAGCTGCACCCGTTGCCACGAGGACATTCACAACGGTCAGTTCGCGAAACGCATGGCGGCGATCGATGCCAAAGGCGCACCCTTGGGGTGCCTGGCCTGCCACTCGACAAAGGAGTGGAAGTATCTGGCCAGGTTCGACCACGCCCAGACCGCCTTCCCATTGATTGGCTCGCACCGCGCTTTGGCCTGCGCCGATTGCCACAAGCCGCCGAACATGGAGCTGACCATGCTGCATGTTCGTTTCGCCGATGCCCCCAAGGTTTGCTATGAGTGCCACGAGAATCCTCATGCGGGCCAGTTCGGCGCGCAGGCCAACAACTGTTCCGCATGCCACAACAACAACAAATGGCGCCCATCGCTCTTCGATCACGAGAAGACCGCGTTTTCTCTCAAGGGCGGCCATCAGGATGTTGCCTGCGCAGCCTGCCACACGCTCAAGAAGCCCGTTGATGACAAGATGGTGCTCTTTTACAAGCCGACGCCCACCGCCTGCGAGGCTTGCCACGGAACAACAGTTCCCAAGGCCACTAAAATCTCGACCCTCGGCGGCCGAAACGACCCGAAGATTTTACATGCGCTGACCATTTTTTCTGTAGACCATCCCCACCACCTTGCTTTATGCTCACTTTCGGGCAGCCTTGTGATCTGGATCACGAGGTTGCTCGGCAGTTATCCGATTTGAAGATTTACTGATTCAGCCTTCCTTTATTGCCTTGCAAGACTTCTCCCTCCGGAATCGCGGCCCGCGAACAAGAGACCGCGCCCAAGAGCTGCCCGCTACCTGACTGTCGGTCAGGCGATGCGAGGGTGGCCTCCGGTGACGCCGGAATTCGTTGCCAGGGCCCCAGTCAATAGAAGGAACTTGTGAGTAGTTCGCAGTTTGCGGATTGACAAAGTCCGACTCACCCGAGCCGCGCAAGATATCCCTGCCAGGTATTTCAGGGCAGCGGGTCAGTACGGATGTGTGCTCGTTCGGCAGTGAGTTGCGGCTTCACTGCATTCGCAGGGCTTCGAAGTCGGAAGATGATTGTGCACCCGTCGCGTTGGCTCATTTCGTTCGGCATTGCGGTCCTGCCCTTGCTGGCAGGCATGGCCTCCCGTCTGCCTGCGGACAGCACAAAAGCAAATGCGGCCGGTCCGCAAGCCAAGGTCACCAATCCCCATGGGCCCCTCGCCATTCCCTGCCAGGACTGCCACACCTACACCAGTTGGAAGCCCATACGATCGAACCCCGACTTCAATCACGACAAGACTGGTTATCCGCTGCGCGGCATGCACCAGAAGGTAGCATGCACTCAATGCCATACCAGCCTGGTCTTCAAGAACGTATCCACCCACTGCGCCGATTGCCACGCCGATATTCATCGCCGAAAATTTGGCGCCAATTGCGAAAGCTGCCACACGGTCAAGGGTTGGAATGTCTCCCTGGACGCGATTCGCAATCACCAGAACCGCTTCCCGCTGGTGGGCGCGCATGCGCTCGTGGAGTGTGAAGAGTGCCACAAAGGCGCTGCCACCGGACAGTTTCAGGGGCTGTCGACAGCCTGCTACTCCTGCCATCAGAAGGACTTCCTCACCCCGGTGATCGACCATCGGGCATTTGCATTCCCCACCGGTTGCGAATCCTGCCACTCCTTGGACAACTGGGTCACCGCCAAATTCGACCACCTGAAATACACCGGATACGCGCTCACCGGCATGCACGCCACGCTCCCCTGCTCAGCTTGCCATATCAACAATGTGTTCAAGGGAACCCCGGCATCCTGCTACGCCTGCCACCAAAGCGACTTCCTCGGCAGCAACAATCCACCGCACGTTCAACTCGGGCTGCCGCACGATTGCTCCACTTGCCACTCCACGGCCAATTGGCTCAACGCTTTATTCGATCACGCTCGCTATGCCCACTATCCCCTCACCGGCAAGCACGCCTCGGTAGCTTGCGCGCAATGCCATGTAAGCAATAACTACAGCTCTACGCCCACCGCCTGCTACGCCTGCCACAAGGCGGACTTCAACGGGACCACCAATCCCGCTCACGTGGCCGCCGGGTTCCCTACAGATTGCACCATGTGCCACACCACCAGCGGATGGACCGGATCTGCCTTCAACCATTCGGCCTTCCCGCTCACCGGGGCCCATGCATCTGTCCCTTGCCTGCAGTGCCACACCAATAACAACTTCAAAACCTTGCCCACCACTTGCTATGGATGCCACGCGAACGACTTCAGCAAAACCACCAACCCAAATCACGTCGCGGCTGCCTTCCCCACCTCCTGCACAACGTGCCACACAACCGCAAACTGGACCACCGTCACTTTCGATCACACGGTCTATGCGCACTATCCTCTGACGGGGAAGCACGCCACCTTGACCTGTGCGCAGTGCCACACCAACAACAACTACACTTCAACCCCCACTGACTGCTATTCCTGCCACAAGGCGGATTGGAATGGGACCACCAGCCCCCCCCATGCCACTGTCGGATTCCCCACCACCTGCGACACCTGCCACTCCACCGCGGCCTGGACCACAGCCACGTTCAATCACAACACCACGTCGTTCCCCCTCACCGGCGCGCACATCACTGTGCCTTGCGCACAATGCCACACCAACAATAACTACACCACCCTGCCCACCAACTGCTACGGATGCCACCAGGCCGATTTCAACGCAACCACCAACCCCGCTCACATGAAGTCCGGCTTCCCGACCAATTGCACACTCTGCCATTCCACAACCAACTGGACTTCCTCGACCTTCAATCACGCGTCGGTCTTCCCGCTCACCGGCGCCCATGCCACTCTCCAGTGCGCGCAGTGCCACACCAACAACAACTACACCACCCTGCCTACCAACTGCTACGGGTGCCACCAGGCGGACTACAACGGAACCAACAGCCCGCCCCACGCCACCGTCGGTTTCCCCACCACCTGCGACACCTGCCACAGCACCACGGCATGGAACCCGGCCACCTTCAATCACAGCACCACGGCATTCCCCCTGACCGGAGCGCATATCACTGTCCCCTGCGCCACCTGCCATACCAATAACAACTACACAACACTCCCGACCGCTTGCTATGGGTGCCACGAGGCCGATTTCAACGCAACCACCAACCCCAATCACGTCACCTCCGGCTTCCCCACCACCTGCGCCACTTGCCACAACACCACATCCTGGACCTCAGCCACCTTCAATCACAACAACACGGGATTCCCGCTGACCGGAGCCCATGTCACTGTCCCCTGCGCCCAGTGCCACGTGAACAACAACTACACCACGCTCCCCACCACCTGCTACGGATGCCACCAGGCAGATTTCAACGGCACCACCAACCCCAATCACGTGAAGTCGGGCTTCCCAACCGATTGCACACTCTGCCACTCCACAACCAACTGGACTTCCTCGACCTTCAATCACGCCTCGGTCTTCCCGCTCACCGGCGCGCATGCCACCCTCCAGTGCGCCCAGTGCCACACCAACAACAACTACACTTCCCTGCCTACCAACTGCTACGGATGCCACCAGGCGGACTACAACGGAACCAACAGCCCTCCTCACGCCACCGTAGGCTTCCCTACCACCTGCGATACCTGCCACAGCACCACGGCATGGAACCCCGCCACCTTCAATCACAACAACACGTCGTTCCCGCTCACCGGAGCGCATGTCACCGTAACCTGCGCACAGTGCCACGTGAACAACAACTACACCACGCTCCCCACCGCCTGCTACGGATGCCACCAGGCCGATTTCAACGCAACCACCAATCCCAATCACGTCGCGGCCGGATTCCCAACCGACTGCACCCTCTGCCACTCCACAACCAACTGGACTTCCTCGACCTTCAATCACGCGTCGGTCTTCCCGCTCACCGGCGCCCATGCCACCCTCCAGTGCGCCCAGTGCCACACCAACAACAACTACACCACCCTGCCCACCAACTGCTACGGATGCCACCAGGCGGACTTCAACGGAACCACCAATCCCAATCACGTCGCGGTGGCCTTTCCCACCACCTGCGACACCTGCCACAACACCACCAGTTGGACCACCGTCAACTTCAACCACGCACTGTATGCAAACTATCCATTGACCGGAGCGCACGCAACGGTCACCTGCGCGCAATGCCACACCAGCAACAACTACACTTCCACGCCAACCGCCTGCTACTCCTGCCATCAGGCCGACTACAACGGAACCACCAATCCCAATCACGTGGCCGCCGGCTTCCCCACCGACTGCTCCATCTGCCACTCGACGACCAACTGGACGTCCTCTACCTTCAACCACAACAACACGGCCTTCCCACTCACCGGCGCGCATACCACTGTCTTGTGCTCCCAGTGCCACGTCAACAACAACTACACCACCCTGCCCACCAACTGCTACGGATGCCACGCGGCGGATTGGAACGGAACCACCGATCCTGCCCACGCATCTGCCGGCTTCCCCACCACCTGCGATACCTGCCACTCGACCTCGGCTTGGACCGGGGCCTCGTTCAACCACAACAACACTCCGTTTCCGCTCACCGGCGCGCATGTATCCGTGGACTGCATTAAATGCCACATCAACAATGTCTTTGCCGGAACCCCCACCGACTGCTACTCGTGCCACCAGGCCGATTTCACCGGTACCACGAATCCCAATCATGTTTCGGCGGGCTGGCCCACCACCTGCGCCACCTGCCACACCACTTCCGCATGGGTGCCCGCAAACCTGCCCTCTTCCTATCACACGTTCTTCCCCGTCAACCATGGCAACGCCAACGGCGTGTGCGCCACTTGCCACACCAACTCCACCGATTACTCCGTCTTCCAGTGCACCGGATGCCATGGCGGCAACAACTCCGCCAACTTCCACCACCCCAACGTCAACGGCTATGTGTACAACAGTGTCAATTGCTACGCATGCCACAAGAACGGCGGAGGCGACTAGATCGGAATGAAACGCCTCATCCTTCCATTTCTTCTTTTCGTTCCGCTGTTCTGTGCGGCGCCGGAGCCGGCAACAGCCTCTCCTGCGACCCAAAATGCCGATGCGGCGAGTGCGGCCGACCCCTTGCGCAAGGACTTCCACGTCCGCTATGTCAGCGGACCAAACGTATACATCGACGGGGGCCGCGGCGCTGGTCTCGCCGAAGGCACAAGGCTGGTTCTCAAGCAGAACCCCGCCAAGCCCGCCAAAGACGGTGAGGATACCGCGCTCGAGCCCGGTGTCATTGCAAAACTCACTGTCGTATCCGTGGCATCCACATCCGCCGTTTGCCAGGTTGACGCCGCAACCCGCGAGCTGATCGTCGGAGACGCGGTCTCACTGCCCGACGCGGAAGTTGAAAAGCTGGTAGAAAAGAATACCCTCGGCAATACGCGCAAGTACCCAATGGTCATCGCGTTCACCCAGGGCGATCCGCTCGACGAGGAGGTTCGCAACGCAATTCCGCGCCCGCCTCTCCCTGAGGTCAATCAGATACGCGGCAGAATCGGCTTCGACTTGAGCACGATTCAGCAACTCGGCCAGGGAAGCGCCTCTTCCACCGAATACGGCTTGGTTTTTCGCGCCGACGCGACCCGCATCTTCGGCACGCATTGGAACCTCAACGGATACTGGCGCGGAACCCTGCAATCCGGCTCAACCCCATCCCAACCGACTCTGCAGGATCTCGTCAATCGCACCTATCTCATGAGCCTGACTTATATCAATCCAGCTTCGAACTGGACCGCGGGCATCGGCCGCCTCTATCTTCCCTGGGCCGGAAGCCTCGAAACCATCGACGGAGGCTATGTGGCCAGAAAGCTGTCCGCAAATACTGTCGCTGGCGTCTTCGGCGGTTCCACTCCCGATCCAACTTCATGGAACTACAACCCCAATGGAGAGATCTGCGGGGGCTTTTTGAACGGGCACGGCGGAAGCTTTGAGGACTTCCACTACTCCAGCACCGGCGGGGTCGGCGTCAATCTCCTCAACTGGAGCGTCACCCGGCCGTTTGTCTTTACCGAGAACGAGTTCAGTTTCAAGCACTATTTTTCCCTCTATCACTCCATGCAGATCGACCGCCCCACCGCCAACCCATCCACTCCGGCCGTCGGCATCGGCATCGGCCAGAGCCTTCTCTCCCTTCGCGTCCAGGTTCACCCGCGCGTCATGCTCGACATGACGGATACATACTTCCGCGATATTCCCACCTATGACTCGGCCTTGGTCGGAACCGGCCTGCTGGATAAGTACCTCTTCCAGGGGCTGACCGGAGGCGCGCGCATCCAGTTTCCACAGCACGTTACCGGCTATTTCTCACTCGGCGAGAGCAGCAATTCCAGCGACCCCAAAAACTCCCTCAATACGCTTGCCGGTGTCGTTGTCTCCAACATCGCAAAGACCGGTCTGCAGGCCGATGCGCGTTACTCAAAATTCGACAGCGCATTTGCCTCGGGGACCTATCGCTCGATCTCCATCACCAAAAACCTGGGTGAGCGTCTCCAACTCGACTTGCAGGGCGGGCGATACGCATACAACTCGTCCCTCGCCGCCGGCAGCAATTCCTTTTTTGTGAACCTTCTGATGGACGTCAATCTAGGCCCCAGGTATTTCATGCAGAACGCCTTCACAACCCAGAGGGGCGGAACAATTGGGTACAACCAATGGACGACAACCCTCGGTTTCAGATTCGACAATCGATCTTCAGCAAGGAGAAACGCACATGCCGATAAGCCATAAGTCTCACTGGCTTTTGTCCGGGCTCCTGATTGCGCTTCCTGCATCTTCCGCTGTCGGTCAGGCATCGCCAACCGTCAGCGTAGCCGACTTGACCGCGCGCCAGGTCACTGCTTACCTTGCCCGGCTCGCTGACCTTCACTGCACCGAGTCCGTCACCCAGGAGAGACTTGCGCCCAATGGCCATGTGGAAGCATCGGAACACGCCCGGTACGACTATCTCGTCATGATCGATGGCAGCGGAGACGACTTGCAGTTGAACG
>Ga0302319_10016928_pt1 | contig 13390 bp, 11 predicted proteins | sample Bog_T0_2_FD_203319 | JGI IMG/M metagenome (GOLD analysis project Ga0302319, IMG submission 203319) | Peat permafrost microbial communities from Stordalen Mire near Abisko, Sweden - Bog_T0_2 | ecosystem: Environmental > Terrestrial > Soil > Wetlands > Peat | place: Sweden: Abisko, Stordalen Mire...
CGTTGATTCGTGGCTCGACGTGCTTCGTCGCGACAGGCGGGAAGTATTCCGCGCCGCGGCCGACGCGCAGAAGATAGCGGATTACCTGCTGCAGTTCCACCCGGACTTCGCCGCCAGCAACCGCACCACGGACGAAGCCGATCGCGCAGAGGACAGCGCGGATCAGGCGCAGGCCGCATAAGGCGGCTGACCTGGCCAACACGCCAGGCTTCAGCCCGGCCCCTTAACTTCTGCCGGCTGCGACGCGGCCGGTCACTCCCATTCACCAGCGGCACGGCTACGCGAAGCCCTCGGGCAGCAGCGTGCGCCGTGCTGCCCGCACGGGTATCCGTTCCATGGTCAAACCAACATCGCCGTCGCAGCTCGACCTGTTCAGCAGCACCAGCCTCGGCTGGGGCTTCTCGATCGACATTGCAGCGCCCGCCTTCGACGACGCCGGTGCAGCCGACACGTTCGAGGCAAGCATCCCGGAGCCGGCAACAGCCCCCCGCGTGGCAGCGCACAGCTTCCGGCTCGGCGGCGACCGTTCACTTGCGAGCGGCTGGAAAAACCGCGCCGCGGATAACATCGCCGCAATCCGTCTGATGCAGCAGATCGAGAGCGAGGGCCGGCACGCAACGCCGGATGAGCAGGCGAAGCTCGCGCTGTTCATCGGCTTCGGCGCCTCGGACCTCGCCAACAACTTCTTCCGCCGCGCCGGCGAGGGGTTCCGCCCCGGCTGGGAAGACCTCGGCCACGAGCTGGAGCGGCTGGTCTCCGACCACGAAATGGCGGCGCTGGCCCGGGCGACGCAGTATGCGCATTTCACGCCAGAGTTCATGGTGCGCGCGATCTGGCGTGCGCTCGAACGCATGGGATTCGCCGGCGGGCGCGTGCTGGAGCCAGGGTGCGGCAGCGGCCTGTTCCTCGCGCTCATGCCCGAGGCGATCGCCAAGGGCTCGACGATCACCGCGGTCGAGATGGACCCGACCACGGCGCGCATCGCGAAGCTGCTGTATCCAGAGGCGTGGGTCCGCAACGAGGATTTCACCAAGGCGAAGCTTGGCGAGACTTTCGATCTCGCTCTGGGAAATCCGCCGTTCTCCGATCGCTCCGTGCGCGCCAGCGATCCGGCGGGAAAGCTGGGACTGTCGCTGCACGAGTATTTCATCGCGCGCAGCATCGAACGGCTGAAGCCGGGCGGCCTCGCGGCTTTCGTGTGCAGCCGGTACCTGATGGACCGGGTGGACGCCAAGGCCCGCCATCTCATTGACGGCATGGCCGACCTGGTGGGCGCCATCCGCATGCCCGAGGGCGCGATGATGGCCGCCAGCGGCACCGACGTCGTGGTGGACCTGCTGTTCTTCCGGAAGCGCCATTCTGGCGCGAGCCGCCGCGGCCCTGTCTGGAACGACCTGCAGGAAGTCGTTCCGGACGACGACTGCGGCGATGACGGCGAAGGCGTCATGCGGGTCAACCGCTATTTCGCCGAGCACGGTTCGATGGTGCTGGGCCACCATGCCTGGACCAGCAGCGCCTATGGGCCGGCCTACACCTGCGAGCCGGGCGACGGCATGACCCAGGCCGTGCTGGAAGGGTTGCTGGACCTGGCGATCGCCGCGCTCCCGTCCGGGATCTACCAGCCAACGGACCCGGTGTCGGACCCTCGTGAACCGGAAGCGCGGCGCATCGAGGTCGGCACCGCCGCCGAGGGGGCGGCAGTCAAGGAGGGCAGCTATGTCCTCCTCGACGATCGGCTGATGCAGGTGATCGACGGCGCTGCTGTGCCGGTCGCGGTGAAGTCCGGCAAGGGCACGGAAGGCATCTTCGCCAAGCACGCGCGGATCATCCGCGGGCTGATCCCGGTGCGCGAGGCGCTGCGCGAAGTGCTGCGGGCGCAGGTCGAGAACCGTCCCTGGGGCGACGCCCAGGTGCGACTGCGTGTAGCCCACGGCGCGTTCGTGCGCGCATTCGGGCCGATCAACCTGACGACGGTCAGCCGCAGCACAGACGCGGCGACGGGTGAGGTGACGGAGACCCAGCGCCGCCCGAATCTGCAGCCGTTTTTGGACGATCCGGACATATGGCTGGTCGCCTCGATCGAGGACTACGACCTGGACCGCGGCATCGCCAAGCGCGGGCCGGTGTTCACCGAGCGGGTGATCCATCCGCCGGCGGAGCCGGTGATTCTCTCCGCGGCCGACGCGCTCGCGGTGACGCTGGCCGAGGTCGGGCGGGTGGACATGGCGCATGTCGCCGAGCTGCTCGGCCGGCCGCAGGACGAGGTGGTGGCCGAGTTGGGCGAGGCGGTGTTCCTCGACCCGGCCGGCGGCGGCACCTGGCTGGAGGGCGCCTGGCAGACCGCCGACGCCTATCTGTCGGGCAAGGTGCGGCATAAGCTCGCCACCGCGGAAGCCGCCGCGGCGGAGGACACGCGTTACCTTCGCAACGTCGAGGCGCTGCGGCGCGTGCAGCCGGTGGACCTGCTTCCGTCGGACATCACCGCTCGACTCGGCGCGCCGTGGCTTGACACCGATGTCATCGAGGCGTTCGCCGAGCAGGTGATCGGCTGTGCGACCACGATCCGCCACACCGTCGAGGTCGCGGCATGGTCTGTCGATGTCACGCCCTTCATGGGGCTGGCAGCCGCCACATCGCTGTGGGGGACCGAACGGCGGCATGCCGGCCTGCTGCTGCACGACGCGCTCAACTCGGCGACGCCGACGATATGGGACCACTGGCGCGACCCGGACGGCACCGAACACCGCGAGATCAACGCGAAGGAGACCGAAGCCGCCAAGGAGAAGCTGGCCAAAATCAAGACCGCGTTCGAGGACTGGATCTGGCGCGACGCCGAGCGCACCGACCGGCTGGCCCGGATCTACAACGACCGGTTCAACAACCTCGTGCCGCGGCATTTCGACGGGTCGCATCTAACGCTGCCGGGCGCGTCGAGTGCGATCGGCTTCCGCGCGCATCAGTTGCGTGGCGTGTGGCGGATCATCAGCTCGGGCAGCAGTTACCTCGCACATGCCGTCGGTGCCGGCAAGACGTTCCTGATGGCCGCCGCGATCATGGAACAGAAGCGCCTCGGTCTTATTGGCAAAGCCATGATGGTGGTGCCTGGTCACTGCCTGGCGCAGGCGAGCCGCGAGTTCCTGTTGCTGTATCCGAACGCCCGCATCCTGGTCGCCGACGAGACCAACTTCGTCTCCGGCAAGCGGCAGCGCTTCGTCGCACGCGCGGCGACCGCCAACTGGGACTGCATCATCATTACCCACTCGGCGTTCAAGTTCATCGCCACGCCGGCCGCGTTCGAGGAGGAGATGGTCCGGCGGCGGATCGCCAGCTACGCCGAGCTGCTTGAGCACATCGACGGTGATGACCGGATCACGCGCAAGCGGATCGAAAACCTGAAGGAGAAGCTGCGGGAGAAGCTGGAGGCGCTGAAGACGCGGAAGGATGACATGCTGACGATCGCAGAGATCGGCATCGATCAGCTTGTGGTGGACGAAGCCCAAGAGTTTCGCAAGCTGAGTTTCGCGACCAACATGACCACCCTGAAGGGCGTGCAGCCGGACGGCTCGCAGCGTGCCTGGGACCTTTATGTGAAGTCGTGCTTCATCGACACGGTGAATCCGGGCCGTGCCCTGGTGATGGCGTCGGGGACACCGATCACGAACACCCTGGCGGAGATGTACACGCTGCAGCGCTACCTGCAGCCAGAGGCGCTCCGCGAGCGTGGCCTGCACGAGTTCGACGCCTGGGCAGCGGCCTTCGGCGACACCCGGACCGAGCTGGAGCTGCAGCCCTCGGGACTCTATAAGCCGGTGACCCGCTTCGCCGAGTTCATCAACGTCGCCGACCTGATGGCGATGTTCCGCAGCTTCGCCGACGTGGTGCTGAAGGACGAACTGCGCGGCTCGCTGAGGATTCCAGCGATCGAGACCGGGCGGCGCCAGCTCATCACCGCCGAGCCGAGCCCGGCATTTCGCTGGTATCAGCGTGTGCTGGCGAAGCGGATCAAGCTGATCGAGGCGCGCAAGGGCAAGCCCGAGAAGGGCGACGACATTCTGTTATCGGTGATCACCGATGGCCGCCATGCCGCGATCGACCTGCGCTTCGTGCTTGAAGACTACGCCGACGAGCCTGGGAACAAGCTCAATGCGCTGATCGCCAATGTCCATAGGATATGGCGCGAGACGAACCAGCAGCGCTACCGCCCGCCCGGATGGGGCGAGTATTATCCGATCCACGGCGCGGCGCAGATGATTTTCAGCGATCTCGGCACGATGAACGTCGAGGCGAAGCGCGGCTTCTCGGCCTACCGCTGGATCAAGGACCAGCTTGTCGCCCGCGGCGTGCCGGCCGGGCAGATCGCCTTCATGCAGGACCATAAGACGTCCACAGCCAAGCAGCGGCTGTTTGGCGACATCAACGCGGGACGCGTCCGCGTGCTGCTCGGCAGCTCGGAGACCATGGGCACAGGCGTCAATGCACAGCTCCGGTTGAAGGCGCTGCACCACCTCGATGTGCCCTGGCTGCCGAGCCAGATCGAACAGCGCGAGGGCCGCATCGAGCGGCAGGGGAACCAGCACGACGAGATCGGTATCTACGCCTATGCCACGCTCGGCTCGACCGACGCCACTATGTGGCAGGCCAACGAGCGCAAGCAGCGCTTCATCAACGCGGCGCTGTCGGGCGACCGCTCGGTGCGCCGGATCGAAGACGCCGGATCGCAGGTGAACCAGTTCGCGATGGCCAAGGCGATTGCCTCGGGTGACCCGAGGCTGCTGCAGAAGGCGGGCCTGGAAGCCGAGATCGCCAGGCTGCAGCGGCAGCGTGGCGCGTATATCGACGACCAGCATGCGGTGCGCAGGGCCGTCGCCTATGCGGAGCAGGAGATCGCCGCCGCGGAGCGCCACATCAGCGCGATCGAGCAGGACATCGCACTTCGGGTATCAACCCGCGGCGACCTGTTCGCCATGACGGTTGACGGCGCATCGTACACCGAGCGGCCGAAGGCCGGCGGCGCGCTGCTCACCCTGCTGCGCAATCTCGATCTGCGCGGCCAGAGCGGCGACTGGACCGTCGCCAGGATCGGCGGGTTCGACGTTGTGGCGACCCGGCACAGGTTTCCCGGGCGAGGCGAGACGGTCGAGATTGCGCTGGAGCGGACCGGCGGCAGCGACACCCTGCGGTTCTCGCAAGAGCTGACTGCGCTCGGCCTCGTCTCGCGGCTCGAACACGCGCTCGACCGCTTCGAGGCCGAGTTGGCGCAGCAGCGCCGCAGCCTGATCGAGAACCGGCGGCGCCTGGCCGACTACCAGCCGCGGATCGGGCTCTCGTTTGAGCTGCAAGGCGAGCTTGACGCCAAGCAAGCGGACCTGGCCGCGCTGGAAGAAAGCCTTGCGAAAACCGGCGAGGACAACAGCGCAATTGATGACAGCGGCTTTGACGATCTGGCTCAGAAGCTGAAGCGCGTGATCGAGGACGACGCCGAGGCGTGAAACCCGCCGTCCCTGCCTGCCGAATGCCCTGATTCCGGCGGGCAGGGCAATGCCCACGGCGATACGCCGGCGGGTCGGGCTCGCAAGGAACCGTGAACGGAAAGCTGGCCCCGTTCACCGGGACCCCTTGGACTGATGCCGGAGCAGCGCCGGATCAGCCAGGAGGAATCGCGAATGCAATCAGGGAATGACGAATGGGTTCGCATCCCGCCGCCGACGTCACCGCTGCGCTCCATCGCCGGCTGCGAACACCCCGGCCCCGCGCATCGCGCAACCCGCAAGCGTGGGTCGCGCGCTGTCGCAGGGCAGGGGCGCTCGCCGGCAATGGTGTCGCCGGCGCCGGGCTGCGGTCGGGGAGGGGTCTTCCAGAAGTATGGACGGCAATAACGCAAGGAGTCAGCACCGTGGAATTGAGGACAGTCGATCCCCGCAAGCTGCGGGAGAACCCGGACAACCCCCGCAACACCCCCGCAGGGAAAGTTGCCGATGCGCAGTTGGTCGCCTCGATCAAGGCGATCGGACTCCGTCAGCCGCCGCTCGTGCGGGCGACCGACGGCACGGATGTGCTGACCATCGAGGCCGGCCACCGCCGCGTGAAAGCCAGCATCAAGGCCGGACTGAAGTCGATCATCGTCCTGGTGCAGGACGAGGCCGATACCAAGGCCGGTCCCATGGTCGCGGTGGCGGAGAACGTAGTGCGCGCCGACATGGGTCCGGTTGATCGCTGGCGCGCCATGGAGGCGTTGTCCGGCGCCGGATGGACGGACGAGGCGATCGCAATCTCGCTCAATCTGACGGCGCGCGCCATCGCCCAGCTCCGTCTGCTGGCGAAGATTTGCCCGGCGATGCTCGACCGCATGGCGCAAGGCGACATGCCGGGAGAGCGCGAGCTGCGCACCATCGCTGCCGCCAGCGCGGAAGAGCAGGCCGCTGTCTGGTCGCAGAACAAGCCCAAGCGCAACAGCCCCGCGAGCTGGTGGCAGATCGCCAAGGCGCTGACCAGGCAGCGGATCAGCGCGAAGGCGGCGAAGTTCAGCGACGAGGAGGCGGCCAGGTTCGGGATCGCGTGGGAGGAGGACCTGTTCGCGCCAGCGAACGAGGACAGCCGCACCACGACGCAGATCGACGAGTTCATGGCAGCGCAACAGGCGTGGCTGGAAGCGAACCTGCCTGCGAATGGCAGCATTGTCGAAGCCACCGCCTATAACCAGCCGATCCTGCCAAAAGGCGCCCAGGAGAAGTACGGGAAGGCCGGGGAGGGCGACATGATCGCCCACTGCATCGACGCCAGCGGCGAGATCCGCACACGCGTCTACTCGCTGCCGCAGAAGGAGCCGAGAACCGGAAACGACGCGACGGAAGACGCCGAAGCGAAGCCGCCACCGAGCGTGACGCAGAAGGGCGCGGCGATGATCGGGGATCTGCGAACCGACGCGCTGCACGAGGCGTTGCGCGAACGGGAGATCAACGACGATACCCTGATCGGCATGCTTGTGCTCGCGCTCGGCAGCGCGAACGTCGAGATCAGGCCGGGCGTCAGCAACCACTACGGCAGCCGTGGGGCGCGGCACATTGCAGCCGGACTGGTCGAAGGCGACGTGCTGTCCCGCGACAGCAAGGACCTTCGTGCCGCCGCACGCGAGATGCTCGTGGAGGTGCTGTCCTGCCGCAGGAATATGTCGTGGAGCGGGCCGAACGCTCTTGTCGCCGGAGCTGCGATCGACGCCGGCGCCTTCCTGCCGAACATGGCGACCGATGACTTCCTGCGCTGCCTGCCAAAGCCGTTGCTGGAAGCAGAGGCCGACGCTGCGAACATCGGCATCAAACCGCGTGGAAAGGACACGCGCGCCGCGCTGATCGAACGGTTCGGTGCGGGGACGTGGGTCTATCGCGGTGCCCGCTTCGAACTGACCGATGACGAACGCGCCACGGTGAAAGCCGAGGCCGCCGAGCCTGATGCCGACGACGACTGGGAGATCGGTGACGAACCCGACCCGCAGGGCCGGGATGGCGACCCGGACGACCCCGAGGACCGCGAGGCAGCCTGATCGTGCAACCGGGCCTGGCGGTCTGTGCGCCAGGCCCATCCCACCAGAGGAGGACCCGATGAATGCCATGGGACACAGCCCGGAATCCACCTGGCCGGATCAGGCCTCGCCCACTAACGCCCGGGACGATGACCGTATCGATCTCGCCGCTCTCGCAGCTGCCGCGGCAGACCGCCGGGCCCGGCTGCGCAACATCGAGACCCTGATCGAAACAGCCTGCGAAGCGGCCGTGCGCCGGCGCCGCTCACCGGGGCGCCGCGCGGATAATCGCGAATCGTGGGATCACAACGCGTGGTCTGTCTACGTGCAGGAGGCCCTTTACCAAAACCGCCTTTACCTCCGCAGCGTTGCGGCCCTGCGTCGTGAGGCCGAACATCTCGAACATCTGGTCAAATGCTTTTCTCGCGTTGCACGCTGAAGCTTTGATGCTCGTTCGGGCCATGCGAGTGCCGAACGAGTCGAGTCACGGATCGCCGCGAGAGCGGCAGAGGAAATCCCGCAGAGATCGCCAGCAATCACGCTGGCCGGAAAGGACACCACCATGGACACGATCTTGAACAAACTACTGGCGAGGGCAAGCGCATTCCTGCGTCGCGCGGTCGCCTACGTGAAGTCGCCGGAACCGAGCGGCTTTGAGTACCTCGCCAGCGTCGTGCTGCAGGCCCGGCTCGAAACGCTGCAACGCGAACTGTCGGAGCAAGGCACCTTGCTCGCGCAGGTGACGGAGCAGCGCGACACCGCGGTCGCAGAAGCAGCCGCCATCGCGCGCGAAACGATCGGTCTGCACCTGCAGATCGATGAGCTGCGGCAGCAGATCCCCGATCGCGACATTCTCCGGCGCACAAACGAGGCCCTGGCCGGAAGCGATGCGCGGGTGGCCGAGCTGACGACAGCACTCGCGGAGAGTGAGCGACGCGTGGCAACGGCGGAGCGCGAGAAGAACCGGCTGCAGATCGCGCTGACCCGGGCTGAAGCCGCGAACCAGGCAGCCACTGACGTGGCGGCCAGGGCTCCGGTGCTGGTCGAGGAGATGTCCTCGCCTGCGCCGCTCTCGCTTGCGTCGCCGCCACTGCCCGCTCGGGACGCAAAAGCCACACGGCGAGGCCCAGCGCGAAAGGACGCTGACAAGGCTGGCCAGCAGCGCCGGGAGGCTGCGACGCACTAACCGACGGCGACGACGGCGGGCCGCATCTACGGCCCGCCGCACATCGAAAGGGACAGACCATGAGCAGCGTGAACAAGGTCATTCTGGTCGGCAATCTGGGCAAGGACCCGGAGGTACGGACGACGCAGGACGGCAGCAAGATCGTCAGCCTGACGATGGCAACCAGCGAGTCGTGGAACGATCGCGCGTCGGGTGAACGCAAGGAACGCACCGAGTGGCACCGGGTAGTGATCTTCAACGACCGGATCGGCGACGTGGCCGAGCGATATCTGCGCAAGGGCCGGAAAGTCTACATCGAAGGCTCGCTGCAGACGCGCAAGTGGACCGATCAAGCCGGGCAGGACCGCTACACGACGGAGGTGGTGATCGGCCGGTTCCGCGGCGAGCTGGTGCTGCTGGACAGCGCCAGGAACGGCGAAGGCGCTGCCGGCTCAGGCGGGCGCGACGAAGGCTTTGGCGGTGGTCGCGCCAGCGACACATCGCGTCCGGCCGCCGCAGCCGGGGCGCAGCAGCGGGCTGGTGGCGGCCCGTCATGGGAAGCGCCGAAAGGCGGAGATCTTGACGACGAAATTCCGTTCTGACTGTCACCAGGCGCGAAACGTTATGCGCGCCGGAGGTCATGGACGAGCTTCCGGCGCCGCCCCCGCCAACGTCTTGCTCCGCGAAGCCGAGCGCCGCCGATCGGCGGGCCGACCCGTGAGGCTTCGAAACCCGACCCAAGTGGTTCGCCGGCATCTCCCACGAAATGGAGGACTTATGGCCCGATTCAAAGTTATCGGCTCATTTACGGCAACCGACCTTTATGAGGTCGATGTCGAGATTGAGGCCGACTCGGAAGAGCAGGCTGAGCAGATCGCGAAAGCCCGCAATGAGGCGGGGAAACTCGATTGGCAGCATATCCGTGAGACGGAATGCACGGGCCACATTTTCCAGGCTGAGGCTATCGGCACCTGAAACCCGCCACCAGGCGGGTCACCGGATCGCATTTCGCCGGCCTGAGAAAGGAATCACCCGTGGAACAAGACGAATCTGCTCACAGAGCGGCCCACCCGGCGAACACCACGCTCGACGACAGCGAACGTCAGCCTTGCGAGGTCTGGACGCGCGTAATGGGTTACCATCGGCCCATCACGTCCTTCAACCGTGGCAAGCTCAGCGAATACCGCGAACGACGCTGCTTCACCGAAAGCAACGCCACGGTGGCAGACACGGCCCTCTTCAAGGACCTCGCCCAGGACTGAACAACGTCAGCCGGCGGCCGTCTTGCCGAGGAGGAACCGCTCCGCTTCCTCCGTCGCGTCAAACGGCCGCCAGGGCTCGCCACGCCGCGCATACCATACCGCCCGGCTGACACCATGCGCCTGCTGGCAGGCGTCATACGCCGCGATCAGCAGCCTCACCGCATGCTCGGTCAGCGATGTCGCCCGCGCCTCCAGCGGACCCAGCCAGAACCCGCTGCCCACCGTCGCCTCGTGCCGCTTCTGCTGTGCCTGGACCGCACGCTTCGACGCAGCGTGCGCCGCCCGGCACGCCGCGACGGCCTGCTCCACCACCGGCTGCAGCAGCGCATCGAGCTTCACCTTCAACTCGTGCGGTTCCGCCGGCAGAATCTGCTCCGCGATGTACGCCGCGGTCTCCCGGTCCGTCGCGTGCTCCAGATCGAGGTCCGGCCCGGCGAACTGGAATGCCTCGGCGAGGTTCAAAACCTCCCGAACGTCCGGCTCAATCTCATGTAGCAACATGATCGACGGACGCACCCGCTCCTCCAGGGGGAAGCGAATCACGTTCGTCAGGCCGGGTAGCAGCTCAATCTGCACGATTCGATGCTCCTCTCGATCGCCAGAAACCTACGCCGCGGGAGCGCCGCAGGTCAACACCTAAACATCTGATATTATTCGGTTTTATGGGTCAGCGCAGAAATTTCAGCCGCGCCGGTAAGCCGCAGGCAACGATGGCGCCCCCCGCCAAGCGGCGGGGCCGCGCTCTATCGCCGCCCAAGCGCGGCGACGGAGCCCCGTGTTCTTCACGGGTCTCCGCCCTGACGGGTTACGATCGATGGCGCACGCAAGCAACGAACGTGGTTACGCATAATACACCAGGTGTAGAGACGGTGGCTATTGTTGTTAATTAAAGAGGGCATCAGGAGAAAGAGGAAAACAATCATAGTCTGTGCGTTTTTTCTCTTGCATTCCGTGCTGTATAGGCCCATATTTACTGTGTTGATGGCGAGTTAAGAGCCACAACAGCACAGAACAGAGCAATTCTTTACCCATGCACAGAGGCTAATACCATGGCCGAGACCACCGAAAACACCGCGCCGGACACCGCAATGGGCAACGCTTTGAACAAGGCGCTTGAGCAGCCCAAGCGCACATTCCGGCCGGTCAAGCCTGCGAAGCCCACCAAGACCGCCCGGCCGATCGACGGCGACGCGCGCGAGCCTATGACCCTTGAACGCGCCAAGACGCTCGCGCCGCATCTTGGCCTGATGGAGAATATCGCCCGATCGTTCGCGCTTGAGTCGATGTCCCAGCAGACCGCAGAAGAAGTCTACAACGACGTGCGCGACGCCACGCGGGCGCAGATCAACGCTCAGGCCGATATCCTCACCGTCGCCCTGTCCGAACAGGCAATGAAAGTCCACCTGCAACGGGTGGTCGGCGCCTTCGTCGGTTCCGCCATCGGCGCAGGCACCTACTACCAGCGGCGCGTTACCCTGATGCGCGACATGCACAGCGCAGTCGCCAACGATGATCGCGACGAAGACCGCGATGCTCCCGCAGGCTTCGAAAGCAGGCAGGCCCGTGCCCGCCAGTTCTGCGCCGAACTCGCCGCCCAGGCGTTCGCCTTGGTCGCAGCCGCCACCGGCGCAGTCGCCGCCTACGAAGACGCCACCGGCGACAAGTGGAAGCCCTACGAGAACCAGACCATCCAACCGGTCAGCAAGCAAGCCGCCGCCGCCCAACTCGCAGCCTTCGGAGACTGACACCTGACAGGCGGGGCCGGTCATACGGTCCCGCCTGTCCTTCCCGTGTCGCAACGAAAGCTAGGAGGATCACATGACGGACCCGCGTCTTCCCCGCATTCTCAACAAGCGAACCGATCGCATCCCGCCAGGCGCCTACTACTGCGGCCGGCCAGGCCCGCTCGGAAACCCCTTCGTCATCGGCCGCGACGGCACCCGTGACGACGTGGTGGACAAGTTTGACGCATGGGCGCCAACCCAGCCAAAGCTGATGGCCATCATCGCGACCCTTGAAGGCCGCGACCTCGTTTGCTGGTGTGCGCCTTTACGTTGTCACTGCGAACCGATTAGGCGGCTGGCAAATCCCAGGCTCTTCGCCGAGGCCGTCGGCAGGACATCGACAGCCGAGCAGGCCGGGGCGGACGGAACGAAGCTGTACAAGCACACCGTCACCATCAAGCAGGACGAAGACGGTTGGTGGATTTGCGAAGACGGCACGCCGCTTGAAGGACCGTTCAGCTCGCAGGACAGCGCAATCGCCGCCGTCGAGGCTGTGTGAACGGGGCGGAACGATGACAACCGAAGCGCGCGAGCAGGCAACCAAGCTGGCTTGGTGCCCGCGCAGGAAGTGTTCGACAAGTTGCGCGCCTCGGGCGCGGCCGGGCTGACGGAGAAAGAGGTCGAGGGCATCCTGTATGGGGACGACTAGAGAAATCTTCTATACTTGTTATGTCGCGATCAAATGGCCGTTACCCCACGTTATTACTTGACGTGTATTATGGACCATGCTTTACTTCACTTGCCATGGTGCTCATGGCGGCCGGACAGAGGCGGTCGAAACCTCTGCCCAGCCTAACCTAGACTTGGAGATACACCAATGTCTGAGGCTACGCAGAAGCATACCACACCCGCCGGCGGAGCGCCTGCCATCATCTCCTATGGCGTGAACCTCCCGGCGCTGTTCCGCCCCGGCCGGCCGCTCACCGACTTCGAGCTGGTCGCCACCTGGGCAGTCCAGAAGTCGGCCCGCGACGCCGAAGAGGCCGCGGAAGATCAGCGCGATCTGGTGCATTCCCGCACCGCGCTCCGTGAGGCCCACCAGCGGATCGCCGAGCTGGCGGGTGACGCCGAGAAGGCCCGCGCCGGGCTGCGCGAAGCCGACGAACGGATCATCGATCTGGCAAGTAAAGCCTCGCACGAGGAGGCTCTGCTAAATGATGCGCTGCGCGAAGCCAAGCAGCAGATCGCCTCGCTGACGCGCCAGGTCGCCCGGCTTGAAAAGATGCTGCCCGCCGGCGACAAGGCGGCCACGAAGACCAAGGGACGCAGCCGGAACGGCACGCGGACCGAGGTAGCCGAGACCGCGCCCCCAGCCTAAGCTTACCGGCGCCGCCGGGTCCAATCCGGCGGCGCCGCCCGACCATCCGGAGGCCTATAGGGCGATGCCACAGGGGTCCATCATGACAACTCAAATCGGCAGTTTCGTAGTCGAAACCGTTAGCGGCTCCAAGGTCGAGATAACGCTTTCCACCACGGAGCCCTGCGACGGTCGCCTGCTGACGGCCGCGTCCGTCCAGGTTCAGGGCAAGCTGGTCAAGGAGTGGCTGGACGGAGTCCATGACATCCCCCCCAGGTCGGACATGCCGCTATACGCCAAGCTGCGGGCGCTGGGCGCAACCCATTATGCTCAGGTAGGAGGCGGGGCCTTGGCGCTGGACGCGAT
>Ga0302319_10016930_pt1 | contig 13390 bp, 10 predicted proteins | sample Bog_T0_2_FD_203319 | JGI IMG/M metagenome (GOLD analysis project Ga0302319, IMG submission 203319) | Peat permafrost microbial communities from Stordalen Mire near Abisko, Sweden - Bog_T0_2 | ecosystem: Environmental > Terrestrial > Soil > Wetlands > Peat | place: Sweden: Abisko, Stordalen Mire...
TTCTCCCGCTCAGCAGGTTCAGAGCGGAGTATGGCGCATCTCCCGTCGTGCTCAACTCCGTGAACGACAGCACTGAGTTCTTATCCAGATACACAATGGAGGCATCCTCAAGCTCAATCTCCGCGCGCCCGTCGCCTGTCACCAGGCTGTAACCCGTCTCCAGCGGCAGATCCACCGCCGCCTGCTCCCACACCGACGCGCCCTTGTCGAGGCCGGCGCCGCGCGACACACGCACGTCGCCCTCCACATAGCTCACGCGCACAATCTGAGGATTCACCACAGCAGCCGTCTGTGACTGCGCAACGCCAGCCAGCCCCACCAGCCCACAGCTCGCAAGGCAAAACGCGCCCAACATCCACTCAACAGAGAAACAGCGGAAACGCTTGATCGTCATCGCATCCTCGATCCACCCGGCAGGCAATATCGAAGGTCGCTTCGCAAACGTCAGGCAATGGCCTGCGAACTCTACAGCCCTACAGTCGATCCCGGCTTGCTGCAAGTCCAGGTTAAACGGCCGGTTGACGTGGCGTTGTTCTGCAAAGTTGCACCCAACCGTCCGTTGCACAAGACGTTACGCTCTGCAACCCAGACCCGGCAAGTCCCTTCTTACGTCATTCGCATCTGCATTCGGTCTCGAAACCGGGCGGGCAGAATACTTGATCTCCCCTGGACCCACCATCCTCTACAATCTCCCCCAGAGGTCTTCCCGTGCGCACCACCGCAAGCGATGCCGACCGCAAACTCACCACCCTCCTCGACGCCGCCCGGCGCGAGCCCGTCTTCATCGAGCGCGACCAGCAGCAGGTCGCCGTCATCCTCTCCGCGCACTCTTCAGTGCTACCCTAGCCTCACGATGATTCAGCTTGAGCTCCAGCCCGAGGTCGAATCCCGGCTAGCCGCCGAAGCCGAAGCTCGCGGTCTGTCTCTCGACCGCTACATCGAATCGCTCGTCGCAGCCCGACCCTCCGCAACCTACGAGACCCAGCCCCGCACCCCCGAACGCCAGCGCCAGATCGAAGCCGCCGTCGACCGCATTCGCGAAATCCGCAAGGGCATGACCACCGGTGGTCTAAGCATCAAAGACCTCATCAATGAAGGCCGCAAATACTGATGTCGGCCTTCATCGTCGACGCGTCCGCGACTCTCCCTTGGTGCCTTCCGGACGAAGCCACACCTTGGACGGAGGCGCTGATTGACTGCCTGAAAGGCGACGATACGGCCACAGTTCCGGCACATTGGCCCAATGAGGTTTCCAACGGTCTTCTGGTTGAATGTAGGCGATCACGCATTCCATTCACCCGTGCTCAACTCTTCTGGGACGAACTAGCCCAACTCCCTATCACCGTCGGACCCTCAATCACCCCTGCCCGTGCGAAGTCCATCCTCGCCCGGAGCGAGCAGTACCGGCTCACCTTCTACGACGCCACCTACCTCGAGCTCGCCCAGCGGCTCGCTCTCCCGCTGGCCACACTCGACGACGACCTGCGCCGCTCCGCTCCTCTGGCGGGAGTGGTCTTGATCGCATGAGCAAGTAGCACTCGTTAACCCTTCAGACCCGCCTTCACGTTCCCCGGCCCCACCAACACATCCGCCGAGATCCCCAGCCCGTCCCGCACCCGCCGATTTGAATCACTCATACATCCTGTCATCCTGAGCGGGTGCTCACAGCCTCACCGTGAGCACCGTAGTCGAAGGCTGAAAAAGACTTGACACGCCTCGTATAATGGGACCTGTAGAAGATTGCGCGGCTACATGGCCAGGCTCTTCTTCCCACTGGCCCAGTGCCAGCCAAAAGCGACCGTCCTTTGACAATCTATAACCAGGGGCCCAGTACCATGACCCGTGCCATTCTTGCCGCCGAACCCATATATCTTAAGGATATACTTGAGATATATCTTTAAGATATGGGATAGTTATCGACTACTCATAACAAAGGGGTTATAGCCTAACACCAAACCTCTCAAAGAAGCAGGGTCCACCCCTAAGTCCTTATCTCTGCGGACTTTGCGGAAAAATGGGGGGAGGGGGGTAGCCTCCCGGCAAAATACCGGAATCAGCGTTGCTCCAGGGCCGGATGCTCCATCTATGACAGCACTGGGTCGTGGGTGGGGTCGCGAAAACTTTCAGCCCTGCCTGTTGGATTGGGCAGGGCCATCATCCCCTGCCCTTCACTCCAACCACGCTCAGCATCCTCCCTGTATATCCATGCTCCGCGCGGTGCGAAAAATACTTCCTCCGCCCGTCGCGCAGCCGCGCGCACGCCGTGCACTCGCCCAGCACCGTAATCGCCTTTGCCCGCACGCCGGCATCCAGCAACTGCCGCCGGTTGGCCTGATGCAGGTCCAGGTGGATCTGCGGCCCCAGGTTTGAGTGCCCCGGCGCGCGCTGTGTCAGAAACAGCATCGGATACTTGTCCCGCACAGGGTCGCGGTCATACACTTCGCTGAACAGATCCTGCGCACAGGCAAACTGGCTCTCAAACTCGTGCTGCACCTCCTCACCCACCGCGAAGCAGCACGCCGCAATGCCCGGCCCGATAGCGGCGACCAGGTCCTTCGGCTTCGACCCAAACTCCAGCCGCATCGTCCCTACACCGCGCTCCACAATCCGCGCCAGCGTCCCGCGCCACCCAGCGTGGAACGCCGCCACCGTCCGCGTCTTCGTATCCACCAGCAGCACCGGCACGCAGTCCGCCGTCTGCACGCCGATCAGCAGCCCTGGCAGCCCGGTCATCAACCCGTCGCCCCGCAACACCGCTTTCCCCTCGGGAGTGCTCCACTCCGGGTGCCCCGGCTCCGGAGCTTCGGATCCAGGCTCGGACTCGGGATCTCCCACCACCCGTACCATCCCACTGTGGAACTGCCGCACCGTCACCAGCTCCGGCTGGCCGCCCGCACCCCACACTGTCCGCACAAACCTCCGCCGGTTCTCCGCAACCACCTCCGCGGAGTCCTCTTTCGTCCAGCCCAGATTCTGCTCGCCCGGCCCATCATCGGCATAGGCAGCCGACCCGCCCCCCTGCCGGGTGCTGAACCCCGCCCGCAGCCACGGATACCGCTCCCAGCCGGCCACCTTCAATACTCCCGGCTTCGTCATCCTCTGATTCTACAAACATGCGCTGAAAACTCCGTTTTGCACCACAAAAGCCACCTCAAGACGCACAAAATCGCTGCGATAAGACCGAAACGCACGGAAAACATCCGCCTTAAAAATTCCGGGCCCGCTTTCGGGCGGGCCCTGGAGAGGCTTATGGGGAGGGGATAAATTGAGGATTGCTTAGAGGGTCGCCCAAAAAAAATGGACAAAGGGGGAAATAACTTCAGGTGGGACGTTTGTGGAAAAGCCTCTCAATTACCAAATTAGACGCGCCTCCATGCATTTGGTTGCTTCCATTCGCTCCAACCCCTTGTTGCTATTGACCATTCTGGCTCACCCAAGCCTCAGCGCACGGCCGAAAATCGGCCGCTGGAGTGCAACCTTCAGCCTCAGTCTGCGTCCAAAAGCTCAAGCGTACCGTGCGCGCAGTTTGTCATATTCGCCGGAATCCACAACGATCCACAGCTCCATCCCCATGTCACACTGCTAAAGTGCTTGCTTTACAATGACTTCGGCGGTACGATACCCCGATTGCCTGAATGACAACTACCTCCCAGATCGCGTCTCACTTGCTTCGTTCCCGCCTCGGAAAAATCTGCGTCGCCATCACCGGCGCCACGCCCGAGGAGATGATCGGTCGCGCCCTCGATGTTCGCCAGGAGACCAACTTCTTGGAGTTTCGCCTGGACTACCTCTCCAAACCGGCCGCCGCACTGCCCAGCCTGAAGGCCTTTCTCGCCGAGCATACGGCCGTTACCGTCGTCGCCACCTGTCGTTGCCAGGCCAACGGTGGTCGCTTTGAAGGCTCCAGCACCGCCGCCCTCGACATCCTGCTCAAGGCCGCCGAAGCCGGCTTCCAACTGGTCGACATAGAGCTGGAATCCATCGAAAAGCTGCCTAAGAACACCATCGGACGCCTCCGCGAGGCGGGCGCTGCGGTCATCCTCAGCTATCACGACTTTCATGCGACCAAGGACCTCGAAGCCGTCTACCAGCGCATGGAGCCCTTTCACCCCGACTTCGCGAAGATCGTCCCCACAGCCCGCTCGCTCTCGGACAACCTCACCCTCATGCGCTTCCTGGAACAGATGGAGGACCGCTCCAACGCCTCCATCGTAGGCATCTGCATGGGAGAGGCCGGCGTCATCTCCCGCGTGCTCGGCCTGCGCGCCGGCTCGGCCTTTACCTTCGCAGCCGCCAACGCTGGTGAGGAGACCGCGCCCGGACAGATCGCCGCACGCACCCTGCTGGAAACCTACCGCGTCGATCAGGTGGACGCCGCAACCAAAATCTACGGCGTCGCCGGCAATCCCATCGCCTCCTCGCTCTCCCCGCTGATGATGAACACCGCCTTCCGCCGTGAGACCGTCAATGCCGTCTACCTCGCGCTACAGACCAGCAAGGCCGACGACCTCTTCAAGCTCATGCGCGAGGTCCCCATCCAGGGGCTTAGTGTCACCATGCCGCTCAAGCAGTCGGTGATGCCCCTGCTGGAACGCACCGACCCACTCTCCGCACGCATCGGAGCGGTTAACACTATTCTGCGCGCGCAGGACGGCAAATTTTACGGCTTCAACACTGATGTGGCCGGCATCATCGCCCCGCTGGAGCGCCGCCTCTCGCTCAAGGACGCACGCGTGCTGGTGCTCGGCGCAGGCGGCGTGGGCCGCGCCGCGGTCTTTGGCTGTCGCGAAAAAGGTGCTGAGGTCTTCATCTGCAACCGCACGCAGGAGACCGCGCAGAAGCTCGCTCGCCAAGCCGGCGCAAAGACCGTCCGCCGCGACGCACTGCCCAAGCTCAGCTTCGACGTCATCATCAACGCCACCCCGCTCGGCATGGCCAGCCTCACCGGAAAAAGCACCCCCGCTTCGCCGCTGGAGCCCGTGGAGATGAACGCGCGCTACGTCTTTGATCTGGTCTACAACCCCATTGAGACTCCCCTGCTGCGCGCCGCCCGCCAGAAGGGCATCGCCGTCATCTCCGGAGTGGAGATGTTCGTCCAGCAGGGGGCCCGCCAGTTTGAGATCTGGACCGGCAAGCCCGCGCCTGAAGAAGAGATGTTGCGCGTGGTGCTCCACTCCCTCCGCCAGGGCGCCGATACTGCCCCCGATATGCCACAGTCTCCCGTGGCTCCTGCCGCTCCCGAGCCTAAAGCTGCCGCGCCGCAGCCTCCACCGGAACCGGCAAAGGAGCCCGCGAAGAAACCGGCGCACAATCTACCCGCGGCCAAGCCCGTCCCACTGGCGAAGAAGTCCGCAGACAAGCCCGCCGCGGTGCTGAAGTCCGCACCCATCAAAAAGGCGCCTCTCGCGCGCAAGCCGCGCATTGCTTCCGCCAAGCTGAAGCCTGTTCGCAAATCGGCCTCCAAGCCGGTACGCGCCAAGGTCGCTGCACGCGTCACAGGTAAGACCAAGACCCGCTCCCGCTAACCAGCTCTCCCAATCCACCCCTTCAGGGCCTCCATGCTCACCTCGCGACCCAGGAAGGCCTGCACCAGCTCGCGCGCGGGCTTCGATCCGCCCGGCTCCAGCACAGCCCGCCGGTAGCGCATCGCAGTCGGCCCGCTGATCAGGTCCGCCGCATCCGGCTTCCTGAACTCCGCAAAGAACTCCAGCGCCATCACCTTGTCGTAGAGATACGTGTAGTAGTTCGATGTGTACCCCACCAGGTGCGTGAATGCGGCATACATGCGGTTGCCGTCGACAAACTCATAGCGGCTGAATCGGTCATAGCCCTCGCGCAGCAGCACATCCAGATCCAGGTCCGCGACCCGCAGGTCGTGCGTGTTGAGCGAGTAGCTGGCATACATCACCTGCGTCAGCGTACTCAGCGCGCGGCCGTGTGCGCTGGCCCGCGTCATCCGCGCCACCGTCTCCGCCGGAATCGGTTCGCCCGTCTGGTAGTGCTTCGCAAACGTCTGCAGCAGCGCAGCGTCCTCAAAGAACTCCTCCAGCATCTGGCTCGGCACCTCCACGAAGTCGCCCTCGGTCGCGATGCCACTCTGCCCGGCCCAGCGCTGCCGCCCGCCCAGCACCTCGTGCATCAGGTGGCCAAACTCGTGAAAGTACGTCACCACATCGGAATACTGCATGAGCCCCGGATCGTCATTCGTTGGATCTGGGAAATTACACACCAGGCTCGCCTCCGGCATCTGCCTTCCGCGCACGCCGCCCACCAGCGAGCACTCGCTGAACCACTTGCTCTTGCCCTCGCGCGGATGCATGTCCAGATAAATCCGCCCCACGGTCTTGGGTGGCCCATCCTTTCCGGCTTTATCGGAAAGGGTGGGGTCCGCATCCACCACATCAAACGCCTTCACCGCCGGGTCCCACACCGCCGCGTCCTTCACCCGCACAAACCGCACCTGGAACAGCTTGCCCGCCGTGGCCAGAATCCCCGCCTCCACCGGCTCATACGGAAAGTACGGCCGCACACTCTGCGAGTCGAAGTCGAACTTCGCGCGCCTGTACTGCTCCTCCCAGAATCGCGCATCGCTCAACGTGAGCGGCAGAGCCTTCGCATCGCGCTCGCGCACAAACGCCTCCAACTCCGCGAACTCGTGCTGCGCCCCCACGCGCGCGGCCTCTTCCACCTCATCGAGAAATCGCCGCATGTTCGCAGCCGAGCCCATCATCTGGTCGGTCGTTGCCAGGTCCGCCCAACTGCGGAACCCCAGCAGCCCAGCCATCTCCTCGCGCGCCGCTAACAAGTCCAGTAGCACCTGCTTGTTCGCCGGATAGCCGCGGTCGTTGTAGGCCAGGTACATCCGCCGCCGCAGCTCCGCACTCTCCGCATAGCTCATCACCGGACTCATCTCCGGCGGATCCGTCGTCAGCACCACCGACCCATCCGCAACAAGTCTGGGTGGCCCACTCATGACGACAGCCTCATCGTCGTCATGGGTAGGGTGCGCACGCTGCTCGACCCGCACTCCGTGCCGCGAAAGATAATCCTCAGGCAGCCCTAGCAACTCATTCGCGTCCGCAACCTCAATCTTCCGCACATCATCCTGAACTGTGCGGCTGAAGCTCATGCTCAGCTCGGTCATCTTGTCAGCCAGCGCGCGGACCCGCTCCCGCGTGGCATCGTCCTTGTCCACACCGCTCAGCCGGTATCCCAGTAGCGCCCGCTCCACGTAATACTGCGTCGCCGCATCTTCCCCGCTCACATCCAGCGCGCACAATGCCTGATAGACCTCGCGGTTCAGGCTCAGCGCGGTCCCCTCCGCGGAGATCGTCTGTTGCAGCTCCTGCGCCGCGTCGCGCACCGCTGCCAGCGGATGCACCATGAACATCACCCCACTCTGCGATCCCGCCATACGCAGGTGCCAGCAAGCGCGGTCGTAGGGCTCCAGCGTATTCTCCACGGAGCGCGCCCCGCTCACCTCCAGCAGCCTCGCAATCTCAGCGCGCGATGCCGCCAGGTGCGACTCCACCCACGCCTTCGCCTCCTCCGCACCCTTCAACCGCGCCCAGATGTGCAACTCATCCACAACACCCGCCACTTCTTCCATCACCGCCATCGACTCCGCCATTTTCTACTCCTCACTCTCTACCCACTACTCACTACAATAAAGCCATGCGCTACCTCATCGCTCTGCTCGCCCTTGCCGGCCTCTTTGACTCCGCACTCGCCCTGCGCATCCACTACCAGGATCCCACCGCCGCACCGCCCTGCGCGGTGACCGAAAAGTTCGACTGCGGCGCAGTCAACCACTCCCGCTTCGCCGTCTTCCCGCCCACCAGCTTTGATGAAGCCCCGGACTCGAAGAAGCTCCACATCCCGGTCGCCATCTTCGGCATTCTCGGCTATGCAATCATCGCCGGCTTCGCGCTCTGGCCCGGCAGGCTCACCGGTCGCTACTTCCTCCTCCTGCAGATCTCTGAGGTCGGCTTTGCCTTCGCCGCCTTCCTCACCTACATGGAGGACTACATCCTGCAGAAGTGGTGCATCTACTGCGTCTGGTCGCAGGGCCTGATCGCCGCCATCCTTCTTCTCAGCATCATCGCGTTCTTCCGCAACGCCCGCCAGGTAGCGAGCGCCAAACGGATAACTGGCAAACTGGCAACTGACAACTGAAAGCTGTCAACCGCTACAATCCCACCATGTGGCCCAAGGCAATCGCGCAGCTCATCGAACTCCTTCCGCACGTCTCGCGGCTGCTGCCCATGGCAGACCGCTTCCTTAACACCAAGACCGCGCACACCGAAGCGTCCCGCAGCGCTATGCAGCAGATGGCCGAAGGCCTGCGCGGCGACCTCGGCCAGGTCACCGCCTCCCACGCCGGCCTCTACCGCCAGCTCAACGACCAGAGCGCGCAGCTCACCGCGCTCTCCGCGGACCTCACCACCCTGCGCAGCAACTCCTCCGCCATTGAATCTCGCCTCGACGCCGCTGAGCGCCACGGCCGCCTCATCCTTGGCTTCCTCCTCGGCATCTTCGCCCTCCTCGTCGGCATCTTCAGCATCGCGCTCTACTTCCTCATCCGCCACGCATAGCCGACCATGCCCCATCGCAGCTCCACCTCTCGACTCGCCGTACGGCTGCGCCGCCGCCGCAAGGCCCTCGCCGAGCGTCCACTGCTCTACTCCGCCATCGCTCTGCTGCTCCTGGCGCTGCTCCTCGCCTTGGCATGGCCGTTCACGCTTGCCCACCTACAGGCGATCGCCGTGCTGGACCTCGTCGCCAACAAGCCGGTTCCGGCGCTGCTGCGCCACTTCGTCGTCGAGCCCGTCACCGCCACCGAGCTCACCCTCCCGTTGCCCAGCGGCCCCGTCCGCGCGCGCCTCTACACCCCCACCAACCACCCCGATGCTCCCGCGCTGGTCGTGCTGCACGGCGTCCACTACCTCGGCATGGACGAGCCCCGCCTGGTCGCCTTCGCCACCGCCATGTCCTCCTGCGGCCTCCGCGTGCTCACCCCGGAGCTCCCCGGTATCAAGGACTACCAGGTCGACGCCCACACCATCCCCATCATCGGCGACACCGCCAAGTGGATGGCCGAACAAAACGCTCTACCCCGCGATCAATACCGCAACCAAATCATTACGCCCCCCGCATTTATTCCCGTCGGCGTCATGGGTCTCAGCTTCTCCGGCAGCCTCTCGCTGCTCGCCGCCGCCAACCCTGAGTACCGCCCCTACATCAGGTTCGTCGTCGCCATCGGCTCGCAGGATGAGATGGCCCGCGTCGCCGCCTTCTACCGCACCGGCGAGGACGAGCTCCCCAACGGCACCGAGGAGGCCCTCAAACCCCACGAGTACGGCCCGCTCGTCATCGAGTACGAACATCTCAGCGACTTCGCTCCGCAGCACGACCTGCCCGCGCTGCGCGCGGTGCTCCGCGCCCATCTCTATGAAGACAAGGCCGCCGAAGCCGCCGCGCTCGCCCGCCTAACCCCGCCACAACTCGCCGAGGCCGACCAGCTCATGGACATCAACTCGCCCATCACCCGCCAGCGCCTTGCCGCCGCCGAGGCCCGCCACGTGCAGGACATGGCCGGCGTCAGCCCGCACGGCCACCTCGCGCACCTCACCACGCCCGTCTATCTGTTGCACGGCGCGGCGGACAACATCATCCCCTCCGCCGAGACCGAGTGGATGGAGTCCGAACTCCCCAGCGAAACCCTCAAAGCCGCGCTCATCTCCCCGGTCATCTCCCACCTGGACGTGAACGGCGCCGACCCCAGCCCCCTCGACCAGCTCCGCCTCGTCCACTTCTTCGCCCTCGTCCTCCACGCCGCCGAGTCCCACTAGCGCGGGTGCCCATCCTCGACCTTGGAGTGGGGTGCCCCATCCTCGACGCGCAGCTTTATCGCGCGGCAGGGTGGGGTGGAGGGTGGGGTGACTTCCTCCGCGTCCTCCGCGTTAAAGCCGATGCCGTTGCCTGTTCTATTCGCAGGGCTACTACAATTAAACGATGGTCACCCTCCCCGACATCCGCGCCGCCGCCACCCGCATCGCGCCAGCCGCCGTGCGCACGCCGCTCGTCCGCCTCGACCCCGAAAAACTCCGCGCCTTCGGCATCACGCACGAACTGCCCGCAATCTACCTCAAGGACGAGTCCGCCCAGCCCATCAGAAGTTTCAAACTCCGCGGCGCCTACAACAAGATCGCGCAGCTCACCCCCGATCAGCTCGCCAAGGGCGTGATCACCTACAGCTCCGGCAACCACGCGCAGGGCGTCGCCTTCGCCGCGCGCGCCCTCGGCGGCAAGGCCGTTATCGTAATGCCGGCCAACAGCCCACCCATCAAGATTAAAGCCACAGAAGCCCTCGGCGCCGAGATCGTCTTCGTCGGCCCCGCTAGCACCGAGCGCAAACAGCGCGCCGAAGCCCTCGCCGCCGCGCACGGCTACACCATCGTCCCGCCCTACGACGACCCCGCCATCATCGCCGGCCAGGCCACCTGCGGCCTCGAGATCATCCAACAACTGCCGGACGTCGACCTCGTCCTCTCGCCCGTCTCCGGCGGCGGCCTGCTCTCCGGCGTCGCCACCGCCGTCAAACTCATCTCAGCAGATCGGGTGGCCCATCCATCGCGGCCTCATCGCGATGGGTGGGGTGGCACGAAGGTGTGGGGCTGCGAGCCCGCCATCGCCCCCGACGCCAAACAATCCTTTGACACTCGCATCCTCACCGAACTGCCCGCCGCCCTCACCACCCGCACCATCTGCGACGGCCTCCGCACCCAGTCGCTGGGCGAACTGAACTTCCAGCACATCTTGAAATACGTCAACGGCATCATCTCCGTCCCCGAGTCCGAGATACGCCTCGCCACACGCATCATCTTCTCCTGCACGGACATCGTCGCCGAGCCCTCCGGCGCCATCACCCTCGCCGCCGCGCTCTTCCACCGCGCCGAACTCCCCGCCGCCACAACCATCGTCGCCATCGTCTCCGGCGGCAACCTCGACCCTGCCCTCCGCGCCGAACTCGAAGCCGAAGCCGTCCCCACACCCGCCTGACATCCCCGACCGTCTAATCGGATGTCGCCGCATCTCCATTGCGTCCTTTGCGCTCTTCCTTTGCGTCCTTTGCGTTCGTCTTTTGTTCTTGCCTTTGCTTTTCTTGCTTGTCATCCCGAAGGGATCTGCTTCTCCCCATGCGCCGCTTAATCCTCCTTCTCGCCGCCGCACTCCTCGCCACCACGCTCCACGCCCAGAAGCCGAAGAAGCCCAACAACAAATCCGGCTATGACAACGCCGCCCGCGCTACCGTGCTGCACACGGCCAACGTCTACGTCACACCGGACACCAGTTCCCCACCCATCACCACCGTCGGCGTCGGGCATGAGGTTGTCGTCTCCGCCCGCAACGGCGACTGGATCAATGTCTTCGCCAACACGGACACCAAAGACCCCACCGACGAAGACTCCGAGCCCGAGTTCACCGACCCCGCCGACAACCCCGACCCCAGCTCCGGCTGGATCCGCGACAAGGGCGTCGTCTCCCCCGCCACGCCTAACGGCGACCTCATCCTCTTCGGCGCAGCCGCCGACCTCGAAGCCCAGGCCGCCGCGCCGCACCCGCCCAAAGACGCCGCCGCTGCCGCCCACCGCCTCTACCGCCGCGTCGTCGACTACTTCCCCAACTCCCCGCTCGCCCCTGAAGCCGCCTTCCGCTCCGCCGACATCCGCTGGCAGCTCGACAAGGCCGATATCGCCACACTCCCCAGCGCGCATGAGCAGCAGGCCTTCCTCCGCCCGCAGCTCTATGAGGGCGAACTCCGCAAGGTGATGAAGTTCTACCCGGACTCCCCCGTCGCCGCGCGCGCCGCCTTTGATCTGCTCGACTCCAAACTCTGCGGCGACTGGCAGGGCCTGCCCAAGTGCCCTGAGCAGGAGTCGCAGCTCTACCAGAAGTACGCCGACCACTACCCCGGCGGCCCCAAATCCGCCGAGGCGCTCTACGACGCCGCCTACCGCCAGGGCGCGCTGGTCACCATGTACCTGGTCGACGAAGACAAGAAGCGCTCTGACGCCGCCGCAAAGAACTGCCAGTCCATCGCCGACGAGCTGCGCAAGAACTACCCGCAGTCCGACTACGCCGCCCGCGCCCAGAGCATCGCCTATCGCGTCGCCCAGGGTATCCCCATCTACGGCTCGGATCGGCAATGAACCGAGAGAGAAATTGTCATCCTGAGCCCTGAGCGAAGTCGAAGGGCGAAGGATCTGCTTTTCGCCTTAGCCTTTCTGGTTGTCATCCCGCAGGGACCTGCTTGTCGCTCTACAGGCAAACGCTGAGTTAGCTCAACTTACCGAGCTTGGAGCCAAGATGCCGTTTGACTGCGTTGTGTACGTGATACCTCGGCATAACTACCGCTGTGAGAGATTCTTCTGATAAGGCTTCCATGATGTGATTTGGGTTCCACTCTGGCGCATTTTTGAGCGATTGGACTCCAATTACAGTTTCCACCAGAGACATCTCAAACCATTGCTCAACGGCATCTTGAACAATCGAACGGAATGATTCTTGGCCGCCAAGATCTCTCAAGAATTTTGAGGTCATGTCGGAGAACACGCGGAAGTCTCCATTTACCATGAGCCGATTCTGGTCTGGCAGATAGCGAGCCGCCCGATCTTCTAGGTCACCATCGCTTCGAGTTCGATCACTAGCGCGCACCCAAGTCACCAAAGGAAATATCTCGCCTCTCACGGCCTTGCCGGGGACACCATCTTCAGTCTGGAATGCAGCATATACTCCACCTGTCGAACCTCCCGTTTCGCCGCTGACGCCACCCATACCGGTAGGAACCCGTGGGGATGTTTCAACCCGTATACGTCCACCTGGGGAGCTGTTGGGATCAAGTCGCAATGGTCCGTCATCCACTCTCTTGTACCTGCTCAGCTTAAACAAGTCGATTACTTGCTGCAGCCTCTCCTTTATTGACTTGGAATGATCTGCGCCGCTAGCGCCCGCGGCCTTCGTAGCAATTAGATTTTCAATTGCCTCCGGCATATTCTCCCTGAACTCGGCGGCCCAATCCGCCCATGGGAGATTTTGCTGATTCAGACGAAGCGCCGTTCGCGCAGTATTAGTGGTCAACTCTCCAAAATCACTGTGCGGCTCGACGTAAATAACGACTTGCCCAGACCCGAAAATTACCCCAAATGACTGAAGAGCTGAGGTGCCAGCCCGACCATTTGTGAGCTCATAAAGTTCATCGTTGTACAGCGCCGCAATGTGACCTGACGATTCGATATAACCTGAGTTACTTCTGAGCGCGCTTTCATCCCTCAGAACCCACCAATGCGCCGTCGCCCCGGTCAGCGCAATACTTCCAGATGACTCGGAA
>Ga0302319_10016931_pt1 | contig 13390 bp, 8 predicted proteins | sample Bog_T0_2_FD_203319 | JGI IMG/M metagenome (GOLD analysis project Ga0302319, IMG submission 203319) | Peat permafrost microbial communities from Stordalen Mire near Abisko, Sweden - Bog_T0_2 | ecosystem: Environmental > Terrestrial > Soil > Wetlands > Peat | place: Sweden: Abisko, Stordalen Mire...
CAGATCGGCAGCGCACAAATCCACCTCGCTCGGCACCATTTCAAGCCGCTCGAAGGTCGTTGACTTGATTTTGTCGAGAAGACTTCCGTTGCCGAGCAGGACGCGATACGCGCTGGCACCCTCAACTTTTTCCAAACCGACACCGCTGGTGGCATTGGCTTGCGGGTCGAGGTCGAAGAGCAGCACCCGCTGGCCGATGGCGGCGAGGCAGGCGGCGAGGTTGACAGCGGTGGTGGTTTTGCCCACGCCGCCCTTTTGGTTCGCGACCGCGATGATTTTGGCTGGCACTCGCCTGATTAAACAAAAAAACGCATGGCATTTCAAGCGCACATGCGTTTCGACTTAAAATGTAATCAGAATCAATTTCCCGGCAGCATGAAGTTGACAGGCTGCACCGCCGCTCCTTGCGAAGCAAACCAGGAGTCGGATGACTGGGTGTTGAAAACCGGATTCGTGCTGGAAATGGGAATTAAAGCCGGCTGCTCCGCAGGAAGCGAACTCAATGCGACTGGCGCCGCCGCGGCCAAAGGACTGCCGAATTGCGCGGTTTGAAGCAGCGGCTGCGGCGCGACATCCGGACGTTCGGCAAAAACAATTCCAAAAACCAGAAGCATGCAAAGTGCGGAAGCAAAGGCGCCGGCGAATGCGGGCTTCGCCTCAAACGCGGATATCAACCGGACCAGCCACGGCAACTGGTCGGAAAGGCTTTCCATCCGTCCGGGATCGCCTGAGCGGATGCGCGCCCTCACTTCGGCGGAAAAATTTTCGAAATAGCCCGGCGGCGGTGTTTCATGCCGCTTCAGCGCCAGCAAGCGGTGCAACGACTCAAAATTATTCTCGTTCTCTTTCATGTTGGTTTTAGGTAATCGGCCAGGAAACCCTGCATCTGCTGCCGCGCATAAAACAAACGCGACCGCACCGTGCCGACGTTGCACTCCATTACTTTCGCAATCTCCTCATGCGATAAACCCTGTATATCATGCAACACGACGACCAATCTATGGTGTTCTGACAGCTTCAGCAATGCAGCGTTCAATTTTTCCTGCAATTCCGTCAAACCCGCCGCCCGCCGCGGTGTTTGGTCGGAAATCAGCGCCATCATGTCCGGGTCGTGCTCGGCATTGAAATCAATGTCATTCAGGCTCATATGCGTGCGGTTCTTCCGTTGCTTGAGGAAATTGATGGTTTTATTGACCGCAATCCGGTAAAGCCATGTGTAAAAGCTCGACCCGCCCTTGAAACTTTTCAACGCCTGAAACGCCTTGATGAACGCCTCCTGTGCCAGATCATTGGCGTCCTCGTGGTTCGATGTCATGTGGTAAATCGTCGCGTAGATGCGCTGCTGATAACGCTTTACAAGTTCGTCGTAGGCCGCCAAATCGCCTCCGCGTGCTCCGCGCACCAGTTCGTTCTCATCCACCGGCGCGGATGGCTCCGGTTCGCTGCTTGGAACTGGCTCAGCCATAATCATGTTGCTAGATACTAACCGCCAAAGTGTCCATTTGTTGCGCTAAAAAATCCGAAAGCCCCAAAAGCCCGGCGCGACCCACCGGTTCCGGCAGGACTTTCAATGCCCGACGCGCCGTCTCCAGATACTTTCCGATGACTGACAGCGATGGTTCCAATGTCTCGTATCGGGCCAGCAATTCGTTGACGGCAGGCAGGTTCCCCGGTTGCCAGTCGTCGATCATCTTTTCCAGAAGCGCCCTGTCGGCGGCACTCGCGCGCTCCCATGCCAGTAGCACCGGCCATGTCAGCTTGCCCTTGGCCAGATCCGTGCCGAGCGATTTGCCCGCCAACGCCTCCGTGCCGAACAAATCGACGCAATCATCATAAACCTGGTAGGCCGTGCCGAACGCCGCTCCAAATTCCCGCAGCGCCTCGCGCTGCTTCGCCGTTGCCACGCTCAAAAACGCCGCCAGATCGCATGACAGGGTGAACAGCTCCGCAGTCTTCATTTCTATCACCCGGAAATACTCGCGACGCGACGCAGTGAAATCCTGCCGGCTGCGCGTCTGCAAAATCTCGCCGGTGCAGACTGTGTTCGTGGCCGCCGCCACTGCGCGACACACTTCCGGTGTCGGGAAACCCGCCGCCAGTTTCACCGCCTGCGCGAACAGGCAGTCGCCGAACAGCACGGCAATCTCGTTTCCCCAGTTTGCCGCCAGAGTCGGCTGACCGCGCCGGATTTGCGCCTCATCCATCACGTCGTCATGTACCAGCGTGGCCAAATGCACCATCTCGATGATGACCGCTGCCGTGACGTGCGCTTCGTTCACCGGGCCGAGCGCGCGCGCCGCCATAGCAACCAGCGTGGGGCGCAGCCGTTTCCCGCTGCCGGCCAGGGCGTATTTGGCGTAGGGAACAATTTGAGGGTCGAAGCCGTGAACCTGAAGCATCAACTGTTCCGTGACTGTTTCAAGAAACGGCTCCACCGGTTCCACGAGTTGCTTCCAGGAACGGTTCGGATTGCTTTTGGGCGGGCTGGCCACTCCCTTGCCCGCCACCTTTGATTCAGCTGCCAGCATTCGCCTGAATCTACGTTCGCGGCGCAGTCGAGTCAAACCCGATGTAATTTTTATGTTAAAAAACAAAAGCGCGGACGGTTGCCCGCCCGCGCCATGAATCCAAATCGCAATTGTTACACCGGTACGGCTTCATTTTTCTCACCGGCCATTTCCTTGTCGCGGTCTTCCATCGCGGCCCGGCGAGAGAGGCGCACCCGGCCCTTTTCGTCCACGCCGAGGCATTTGACGGTGATGTCGTCGCCGATCTTGCAGATGTCTTCGGTCTTTTTGACCCGGAAGTTGGCAAGTTCGCTGATGTGAACAAGTCCGTCCTTGCCGGGCAGGAACTCGACAAACGCGCCGAATTCCTTGATGGTAACGACCTTGCCCCGGTAAATCTTTCCGATCTCGGCCTCGGCGGTCATGCCGCTGATGGCGTCCACGGCGATTTTCATGCCTTCGGGCGATACGGAGAAGATGTTAACGGTGCCGTCATCCTCGATGTTGATTTCGCAGCCGGATTCCTCGACGAGGCGCTTGATGTTCTTGCCGCCCGGCCCGATGAGTGCGCCGATCTTTTCCGGGTTGATCTTGATGACCTCGATGCGCGGGGCGTATTTGCTCATTTCCTTGCGCGGCTCGGCCAGGGTCTTGGCCATTTCGGCGAGGATGTGCATGCGGGCGATGCGGGCCTTTTCAATCGTCTCGGTCATGAGCGCGTGGGGCAGGCCCTTGAGCTTCAAGTCGAGCTGGAAGCCGGTGATGCCCTTTTCTGTGCCGGCGATCTTGCAATCCATGTCGCAGTAATGGTCTTCCCAGCCCAGTATGTCGGTGAGGAGCTGGTATTTGGCGATTTTGTCGCCGCTGTATTCGGCGCAGATGCCGACGCTGATGCCGGCGACGGGGCGAATCATCGGGACACCCGCGTCCAGGAGCGCCAGTGTGCCGCCACAAACGGTCGCCATCGACGTGGAGCCGTTGGACTCCATCACTTCGCTGGTGATGCGGATGGTGTAGGGATAATCCTTCAACGGCAGCATCGGCTCGATGCTGCGTTCGGCGAGCGCGCCGTGGCCGATTTCGCGACGGCCAGGACCGCTGATGCGGCCGGTTTCGCCGACGGAGAAATTCGGGAAGTTGTAGTGCAGGAGGAATTTCTTCTCGCTGTCGCCGCCGGTGTAGGAATCGAATTCCTGCACGTCGTCGCCAGTGCCGAGCGTGGCGAGCGTGAGGGCCTGCGTCTCGCCGCGGGCGAACAGCGCCGAGCCGTGCGCGCGCGGGAGAATGCCCACTTCGCTGGAAATCGGACGGACGACGTCAAACGTGCGGCCGTCGAGGCGTTTGCCGCTTTCCAAAATCAATTTGCGGACGGCTTCCTTCTGGATGTAGTAAAAGGCGTCCCTGATGATGAATTCGGTGACTTTCTCCGCGCCGAATTTCTCGACGAGCTTCGCGCCGACTTCGTCCTGAATCGCCTTGCAGGCGGCTTCGCGGGCGAGTTTGCCGGGCGTGAGCAGCGCGGGCACAAAACGGTCGCCGGCGAGTTTCTTCGCTTCCTGCAACACTTCGTCAGAGGCGATGTTGAGGGTGATCTCGCGCTTCTTCTTGCCGACCTTGGCGACGAGTTCCTTTTGCGCGGCGATGAGCGGCGCGCAGCATTCCTGGCCGAATTTCAAAGCGGCGTTGAAGTCCGCCTCGGTGATTTCCTTGGCCGCACCTTCATACATCACAATGTCGGTTGCGTTGCCGACGTAAACGAGATCGAGATCGCTCTCGAGCATTTCGGTGTGCGTGGGGTTGGCAATAAACTTGCCGCCGATGCGCCCAACGCGCACGGCGCCAAGCGGGCCGGCCCACGGGATGTCGCTAACCATCAGCGCGGCGCTCGCGCCGATGATGCTCAAGATGTCCGGGTCGTTTTCGCCGTCGGCGCTCAACACGATGGTCTGCACCTGCACTTCGTTATACCAGCCCTTCGGAAAGAGCGGGCGGATCGGCCGGTCGGTGAGGCGGCAGGTTAGAATTTCCTTTTCCGTCGGACGGCCTTCGCGTTTGAAGTAACCGCCGGGGAATTTGCCCGCGGCAGCGGCCTTCTCACGGTAATCCACGGTCAATGGGAAGAATTCCTGGCCAGCCTTGGCCTTGGTCGCGGCCACGGCGGCCACGATCACGATGGTTTCACCCATCTGGACGGTTACTGCGCCGTCAGCCTGTTTGGCGATCTTCCCTGTTTCAATGATGATCTGCTTGTCGCCCACCTGGGCGGTTATTTTCTCTGACATGTTCTAACTTTCCCGTGCCGCCGGAGGAACTTCAGTGAACTCCGAGCGCTGTCGGAGCTGAATGAAATTTCCCGGAGGCAACGATTTATATTCGCGAAGTGTTTGGTTTGGAAATCAGGCCAGGCCGTTCGCGTTTCCGGCCCAAATCTGAAGCGGAGGGCAGTTGTGCAAAAACAAACCCGCGCCTCCGCAAAATTCTAGTGGCGCAGCTTCAATTTCTTCGTGACCGTCTGGTAACGGCCCAGATCCGTGGTCTGCAGGTAATCAAGCAGGCGGCGGCGCTGGCCGACCATCATCAATAGCCCGCGGCGCGAGCTGTGATCCTTTTTGTTGGTCTGTAGATGCTCGGTCAAATGGTTGATGCGATGCGTCAGCAACGCAACCTGCACATCGGCGGAACCCGTGTCTTTGTCGTGCGTCTTAAATTGTTCAATCGTCTTTGTCTTTGCTTCCATAAATATTTAGAGCGGGAGAGAATAGTTGGGCAAATTAGCACTGTAAAGCGAATTAAACAGCCAAATTTGACCATTTCCAAACCAACTTCCGCTTCGTTTGAGGCGTCAGTTTGAACCGTTCGCCGATTCGCAGGCCTTCCACCCAGAAAATTTCGCAGTCCGTGGTCGTCGCCAGCACCAGTTCGCGCCGTCGCGTGGCGGGAATTTTCGCGTTCACGAACAAATCCTGCAACTTGGCCGCCGACTTCAGGCCGATGGGCTGAAACCGGTCACCCGCGCGCCAATGTCGCAGCACAATAGGGTCGACGATTTTGTCCGCGTCAAAAAATTCCCTTTGTTTTAGTGGCACAGGCGTCCCGCCTGTGTGTTTCTGTGCTTGAACCAACCAGTGAAAGTGCCGGCCTCCAAAAATCGCCTCCCCTGTACTGCCCAATTTCACGGCGCATTCGCTCTTGTTGAATTTGGAAATTGGGTCCGCGCGCAAAAACACCTTCCCGGCAATATCACGAGCAACGGAAATTTTCTGTTCAACACTTACAAAACAATCCGTCGATTGCCGCAGTGACTCGATCAAATCAAAACCTGATGTGATGCCGAGTTCCCCAAGTTGCCATTGTACAACTCGCCGTTGGGTCGCAACCGGCAATCGTTCAAAATCAGTCTTGGTAGGAACGCGCTGCTGCGCGTTTGTGTTGACCGGCAGATCGGTCCTGCCGGTTTTTAGCCACCGCCGCGCCGTTTCACCGATAAATTCCGATTCCGTGCCGACAATTTCCATCAGCCGCAAAACGGCCTTGTCCAAACCCGGCTGATATTTCTTTCGCAGCAGTGGGAGCAATTCGTTGCGAATCCGGTTTCGCAGAAAATCGGGGGAAAAATTCGTCGCGTCGGCGCGAAAGTGAATCTTGCTTTCACGGGCAAATTCCATGAGTTCGATCTTTGAAATATCCATCAGGGGACGGACGAGTGTAATGGTTTTGTCCGCGGGCGATCGTGAACACCATTTCATCCCGGCCACGCCTTCGCCGCCCGAGCCGCGCAATAGACGCAGGAAAAAAAGCTCCACCTGGTCGCCCGCATGGTGGGCGATGGCGATTGTTTTGATTTTATGCTCTTTCGCAGCCTGCGACAAAAATTCGTGACGCAATTTCCGCGCAGCCATTTCCAGTGACAGCTTTGATTTCGCGGCGAACGTCTTCACGTACGCGCCTCCCCTGATCATCCGCAGCTTCATCGCGGCGGCGGTTTTGCAGACGAGTCGTTCATCCGCGTCGCTGGCACGTCCGCGCAGCCGGTGATTATAATGCGCAATGACCAATTGCCAGCGATTCCGGGCGGACAGCTCATTCAACACGTGAAGCAGCGTCATCGAATCCAGCCCGCCGGAAACCGCGACCAGAATTGTCGCGCCGCGTTTGAATAAATCGCGGTTCTGGATATTTTGTTCGACACGCTGGGGCAAATCCGTCACGTCAGGATTTTACTTCATTGCAGTTGCGGAGCAAGGATAGGCGATGCAGTTCACGCTCTGCGCTATTGCATGACCCGGAGCCGATAAAATCGTTGGATGGGGCTGATTAAATTTGTCACCGTCACGGGTGAATTCGTCGCCAGGATGTCCGGGGTCAGGTCGGTCCAGTTTGTGTCGGTAAGATTATTTTTGTATTGGGCGCGATAGTTGAAATCGACCGGCACGGTCCAATTCATTACTGCCACACCCTTTGAAATGGATGCGGATTGCGCGACCGGCGCCGCGATTTGGGCGTTGTAAATCACCAGCGCGAAATCCTGCTCTGGCAGGCTACCGCCGTGAGTGATGGCGTCCGCGTTGATTTGGGCGGCGGTGACGGTGATTGTGAAATTAGTCGCCCTGCCGGCCGGCAAAAAGACGCTCTCCACGTTGTTTGTGCCGTCCGCCGCGCCCCCGTTCGTGGAGAACGCGCCGTTGAAAACATTCCCTTTGTAGATGTTGTTGCCGACGGCGACGGTCAAATCCAGATTGTTGACGAGTTCTTTGCTGGCTGTGGTGCTGCCGGGAACATCCGTCCACGCCAGCGTCACGCGAAACGGTTTCGCCGGATCAGGAACTGTTCCCGGATACGAGCGGGCCTGTCCTGCCGCGGTGAACGTTTCCACTGGCATCTGGTCGCGCAAAATCCGCCACGCGCCGTCGAACGCCGCGCCGAGGTTCATCTCGCCCATGCCCTGGTTGGCCGACCAGAGCTTGTCGTTCGCATTGGCGCCGGTCAGGTAACGCGCGGAATTCATCAAATAGGCCTTGGTCATCGCCGGGCTGGGCGGCGCGTTGCTTTTGTTGATGAAATACTGCCGCAGCAATGCGCAAGCGCCGGAGACGGCGGGCGTCGAATGACTCGTGCCGGATGATTCGGTGTAAAATTGCTGGCCGAGCGGAAAGAAATCGTTCGTGTTTCCCGTTCCACCAGTGGCTGACAACCCGCACACGCCCTTTTCATTGAAACAGGAAAGCGCTGAACCAAGACCCGACGGTGGAGGCGCGGGTGTGATTTGCGCCACGCCGCCAGTGATGTGAGAGCCTGGAGCGACAATATCCGGCTTCATGCGCCCGTCTTTGCATGGGCCGCGGCTCGAAAAACTGGCAATGTCGTTTGCGCTGTCGGCACTTGTGTCTGGTGTGGAACACCCGTCGTTACCCGAAGAATTATTGCCGCCGTTGGCAGGCGTCAGTGAACGGACATTCTCCGCCGCGCCGACGGTGATGACGTTTTTGGCCGAGCCTGGTGAATTGATGCTTTTGCCGCCCGGCCCGGCATTTCCTGCCGCGAAGACGATGACCATCTGCCGGTTTTGCCCCGCCGCGCCCGCGTCACGCACCAACGCGTCATACGCCTGCGCATCCGAGTCATATTGCCCGGCCACGTTCGCACCCCAACTGTTGTTGCTGATTCGCGCGCCGTTCGTGTAGGCCTGCGTCATCAAATTGGTAAAATTGGGATTGGTATAAGTAGACGGGTCAAAAATCACCGACGAACCGACTTTCACGAACGGGCTGACACCGAGGCCGTAAAAATAGCCAGCCGCGTCCGTGTGTGGGAATGCGTTGGTATAATTGTCGTAACCCGCGACGATGTGGGTATTAAGCGTGCCGTGACCGTCGCAACCTTGCAGCGTACTCCCGGCATGATGGGTTGTGGACTGAAGAACATTGTATGCTACCCGGCTGCCTTGCGATGTGTTGCCCAGCGGATAAAGCCCGAAATGCCCCGGCGTGGTCGTCCCGTTGTCAATGCCGCTGTCGCTCAAATCCACAACGAAACCGGAGTTGGTGAACTGCGCCTGCGTGAAGCCCCTGCCTGCCAGCCACGCGAGATAACCCGGACCGCTTGGCAGATTGCTCGACAGGTTGCCTGCGACGATTTGATCCTGCCGTTCGTCCAGCTTTTGCGGCTCGAAATAGGGCTGGATGGAAACCACCTCCGGCTGCGCGGCGATTTCGGCGAGGCGTTCCGGCGGCAAACGGACGATGACGTTCCGGTAGCCGAGCAGGGTGTATTCATTTTCGACCGGACCCAGTTGCCACTGGCCGATTCGCATGAGTGTTGCCGTGTTCGCTTCCCGGTCGTCCACCATCTGGATGGAAAAGGTGTCTGTCGCCGGTGTTTGCGCGTGGCCATTGGCGTTCGTCAGCAGCGCGTCGGGATGGATTTTATAATTGTCGGCATAGGTGCCCTCCCACTGGACGAGATCATTCGTGCCCGCCCAGGTTTGCATCCGGCCCAGCGCTGCGGCGTCGCCATAAATCAAATAGGCGTTTTCGGGAATGTAACTGACGATGCGCGCGCTGTTGTCTGGCCGCAATGCCTTTTCCAGCGCCTCGCGCCATTCCGGCTTGACCGGACCGGCAAACTGGACGAGGTGCAGCCGTTTCCCGGCAAACACGCCGGCAGGTTCTCGCAACAGCAGTATTTCCTGCGAGCGCGTGTTTAGCCGGGCGGCGTTCAGTTTGATGGCATCATATTCATCCTCATTTTCCATCCGGCTGACGTCCAGATTGGTCATTGCCGCGTCGTCGGCTTGAATGATTTGAAAGCCGCTGTAGTCCGCAATCAACTTGCCGCCGCGCGCAACGAGCGATTTGGCAAGCGTCGAATCGCTCACACGCCATTTGTGCGGCGCTGCCCAAGCCGCACTGGCGAATGAAAACAGTACCAGGACAATTCGGAGATGGCGGGTGATCAAGCCTCGAATAATTTCAACTTAATTTCCTGAAAAACGGGACGAAAGTCAAATTGAAGCCGTTCACGGCAGCAATTGTAGCCGGTAGAACTTGCGTGGGGAACTCGTGATGGGATTGGTGTCCACAAAGGTGGCGGTGTTGGTGGTGGCGATGAGCGCCTTGCCAAGATTTACCCAGTTGTTCTGGTTCAAATTTGTCGTGTATTGCAACTGGTAAATCAAGCCCGACATTGTCCCCCAAGTAAGATTGAAGGTGCTGGTGGCTTTGGTTATTGCCTTGAATGCTGGCGCGGAAACCGGCGTTGCGCTGACATCGTCAAGGCCGAGATAATACGGGTCGTCCAGGAATCCAATTTGAAGAACGTTGCTGGAATTGGTGGCGGTGACGAGGAATTGCAAATTGGTCCAGGCGGTGAATGGTATGTTGACCTGGTTGAAAACAGTCTTCCCATTCCATTGCACGAGAAATTGATTGGGCGTTGCTCCAGTCGAATTGTTCGGATTGTCCAGCCACAAGGAAAGCAAATAGTTCTGCCCGGCAACAGTCGGCACGGTTTGGGAAAGATAACCCAGGGTACCGGCCGGCCCAAGCGCCACGCCGAATGTTCCAGAATGAACAAATTTCGAATTACTGGTGACTAGGGTGCTGCTGGTGTTTCCTGACAGTGTCCAGCCTGTAAAATCGCCGGTCTCAAACCCGCCGTTTTGGACCAGCGGCACACCCGCCAGCAGGGTGAACGGCAGGCTTATTGTGCCGCCGCTGGTCTGGTTGGTGAACCAGACGATGGCTGTGTAAGTTCCCTTTGCCAGACTGGTGGCTGAGGAACTCAAACTCACTGTTGCCGTGGCTGTGCCACCGGCAGCCAGTGCGCCGCCACTCGAGACTGTGAGCCACGCAGAGGTGTTGATGAGCGACCAGCTTACGGGATTGTTTCCGGCATTGGCCAACTGGAAATTTTCAGCGATCGGATTGAACGGCCCTGCAACCGGTCCGGCGGCGGTGAAACCAGCCCCCGGCGTGACGGCGAGTGGTTGAAGCGCCTGCAGGTTAAATTGCAGGTTTTGTACGACGTGCGTAATCCAATTGGTGAGATTCACGGTTGCTGTATAAGTTCCGACGGCGAGACTGTTGGCGGTGGCGGTCAAACTGATCGCGAGACTGTTCGTCGCGCCAACCGCCAATGTGCCATTGCTTGCGGATGCACTGAGCCAGGCGGAAGTGTTGACGAGCGACCATGTGAGCGGGTTTGCGCCGGAGTTGGTTAGGAAATAGGTTTGCGATGCCGGACTGAACGGACCTCCTGCCGTCCCGCTGGCAATAAAGCCGCTTGCGGGTATGATGCCCAGCGTGTCCGGTGGGACGACCAGTGCGTTGATCAGATTCTGTCCGGCTGGCGTGCCCCAGCCCGTGCAAAGGTCGTATCCTGGAACTGCAGGAAAATTGGTCGGACTGCTGGGCCAAAAATTATTTCCAGTCGTGATATCGTGAAAATCCGCTGAGTAACCCGGCCCTTTGCCGATTGCATAGATCGCCGGATTAAGAAAGCCGACGGTCGGTATGCCGATAAGCGCGGCCTGCTGGTTGAGAAGGGCCGTAAACCCCGCCCACAGCGGCGCCGCGCAACTGGTGCCGCCCACGCTTCCCGATTGGCCGTTTCCGTAAATGACATAGACGTTATCTGCAGTGAGTGCCACGTCGGGAACATTTCGCATAATGGTTGAACCCTGGTTGGCTGTCATGCTGATGCCCTGCTGCCAGCTTGGTATCGGGTAGGTGGGGCTGATGCCGCCGCTGGTGCCCACATAGCTGCCATTGTCCAATCCCCAGTTCCAGGCGGTTTCCGATACATAAGCACCGCCCGGTCCGGTTGTCGTCAAAGTCGTTCCGCCCACTTCCGTGATGTTGGTGCTGTCTGACGGAAAGGAAATCGCTCCCGTGAACGCGTCAGAATCGCCAGTGGCGTTGTAGAATGACTGCCCTTGCGCGGCCATCTGCTTGAAAATCTGCTCTGATGTCGGGTCGGGACCTCCGCCGCTCCATGAGGAACTGATTTGCTTGGCGAGATTGTCGTTGGCCATGCGGTTCAGAAGGTCCGGCCACGGGCTGGGATTGGGCGCTTCGTAAACGATTATTTTCGATACTCCCGGTGCCATGGAAATCGCCATCTCAATATCGAGCGACACTTCAGTGACACCGCTGCCGGGAGTGCCAACGCCTCCGTCAACCGCCACGTTTGTCAGCGAGACACTCGGCAATCCAGCCTGGCTTTCGTAGGTGGTAATGTCGTTGGAATAATAACCGTCAAATTGCAGCAACCCGATGGTCTGGCCGGCGCCGTTGAGCATCACGCCCGGGATGTAGGCCGCGCGGAAATCGTTGCCAATGTATGCGCCGCCCGATCCCGATCCTGTGCCGGATGGCGTGCGGGTAGAACCATTATGGGGATTTTTTTTTAAGTTGGCCGGGTGCGGCAGCTCAAAATTATCCAGACCGCTGACGTGCAGAACCGGCACATTGAAGTCAATCGAAGGCTCGGTGTCCGGTGCAAAAAAAGTGCGGTTCTCCGTCGGATGCTGATACACGCTTAATGTCACGTGAAAAACCTTTTCAACCGTCGTCGCGGTTCCGCTTACATCCAGCAGTGTCCGGTTCGGATACATCTCCGTTACCGTCAGGCCGTTCGTCTGCGCGAAATTAATGAGGGCCTGATAATCCTGTTCCGCCGCGCCGAACTGCGTCGCAAACTGCTCCGGCGTCAGGTAGCGGTGATAATTAGTGCTGGCCGGATCGTAAATTTCCGCAAGCAGCTTGTCTAGCGCCGCCTGGTTCCGTAGTGGCAGGCCGATTGCCAGGTTCAGCCGGTTTGTCGCCGGCAGGGGGTTCATCGGCTGCAAATGGAAACGCCCAATCGCCGGCGGCACATGCCCGTGCAAAAGTTGCTTCCCGGCTACTTGCGCGACCGCTGTGAAGGGGAGAAGCGCCGCCACCATCACGGCGATTCCCCAAAGCGGAACCAGCCGGATGGACCATCGCCCGGCAACTTCAGCAAATGTGCGGCTTACCATGGGTCTTCGTGATGGACTTTAATAGAAAATCTTACCCAATTTAAGCAGACTTTGTGCCATCGTCAAATTCCCAGTGCCGAAAAAATTTGCCCGACTGCCGTCGCAACACTAATTTCCAGTCGTGTCAGTCAAATTTACCATCCTCGGCAGCGGCTCATCCGGCAATTGTGCCTACATTGAGACCGCCGAGGCACGTATCCTTATGGATGCCGGGTTTTCACCGCTGCAAATCCGAAAGCGCCTCGCCGGAATCGGTCGCACGCCGGAAAATCTCACCGCCATTTTGATTACGCACGAACACTCCGACCACATTGCCGGATTGCTGGGCATCGCCGACAAGTTTCAAATCCCCGTTTATTGTAATCGTGACACGCAGGATGCGACCGTCTGGACTTTCAAGAACAAATGGAGCAAGAAGATGAATCTTGCCCTGAAAGACGGTGACGCGTTGAAATCCAAGATCAACTGGCAGATCTTCACCACCGGGGCAAGTTTTGAGATCGGCGACCTGCTGGTGGACACGTTTTCCATCCCGCACGACGCGCAGGACCCTGTCGGATACGTCCTCCGCACTGCTGCCGGCAACATCGGCTTTGCCACCGACCTCGGCCACGTCACCAAGCTTGTGCTCGACCGCATCCGCAGCGCGAACGTCCTCGTCCTCGAATCCAACCATGACGTGAAGATGCTGCAGGATTGTCCGCGCCGGTCCTGGGCGCTGAAACAGCGCATCCTCGGGCGACACGGGCATCTTTCCAATGCCACCGCCGCTGAAACCGCCGCGCAAATCATGTCCGACAAGCTGAAGCATCTTTATCTTGCGCACTTGAGCCGCGAATGCAACAAGCCCGAACTCGCGCAACAC
>Ga0302319_10016936_pt1 | contig 13388 bp, 14 predicted proteins | sample Bog_T0_2_FD_203319 | JGI IMG/M metagenome (GOLD analysis project Ga0302319, IMG submission 203319) | Peat permafrost microbial communities from Stordalen Mire near Abisko, Sweden - Bog_T0_2 | ecosystem: Environmental > Terrestrial > Soil > Wetlands > Peat | place: Sweden: Abisko, Stordalen Mire...
GGGCGGCTCGTGGAAGATCGGCTCGAGCGGAGGCGCCTTTCCCAAGGACAAGCCAAGCATGCCGCATTTGTATCAGGATCACGCTCGCGCCATCCAAATTAGCAAGGAAGGCCACAGCCTTGCGCTCGAGACGCCCGAATACTCTTTTCTCCAGCTTACCGACAATCGGGAGTGGAACTGGGCGATCTACAATTTTCGCGCGCTCGTGCCCGCCGAGACCATTCAGGAGAAGATGATTAGTTTCAGCTTTAGCCTTGGCGCCGGCGGTGGGGCGAAGTGAAGGCGTCCTGAAATGCGACGCATCGCCGGACTTGACAGCATCCGGTTCTTTTGCGCATTAACCGTCGTTTTTTTTCACGAGACGAGTCCTCCCATCTTCTCTTTCCTGGCGAGAGACAGACCGGTTGGACGAGTTATCCTTGGCCTTTACGATGCGGCGTTCAATGGCCAGGCCGCCGTTCTGGCTTTCTTCGTCATCTCCGGCTTCTGCATTCATTTTCCCTATGCATCAGGCCGCCGGTTTGCCGCCATCCCGTTTCTGCTTTCCCGGTCCGTGCGAATCCTGGTCCCGACATTCGCCTATCTGCTTATCCTGAGAATGGTTTCATTCCCCGAGCCGGGCCTGACGCTGCTTCTTTGGAGTATTTGGTGCGAACTCATTTACTACGCGCTCTATCCGATTCTACGCGTTCTTTTCGTGAAGCTCTCCCTCTTCGCCGTGCTGATCCTGTCGTTTGCCGCCTCGGCCGGTGTGATCGTTTATACCCTTACGACCCAGGCATGGCCCGGTTTGTTTGACGCGGGCAACCTTACCTGGCTGGCGGGCCTGCCATGCTGGATCCTCGGCTGCCACCTGGCAGAGCGCTTTTCATTCACCGAGGCCGGCCCTCCGGTGAGCGCGGCAAACGTCTGGAGCTACCGCGCAGGGGCGGCCAGCCTGGGGTTTGCGGCTTCCCTCGCAATGCTCCATCTGCATGTTTCCTTTCTCATCTCTCTCCCGATTTTCGCGGTCTTCGCCTATTTCTGGATTCAATCGGAAGTAAAATGGCATCTGGACAAACCCGCGAATCGATACTTTGAGATGCTCGGCAGCCTGACGTTTTCGATCTACTTGATGCACATGCTGGCCAAGCGCGTGTGGGAGAGCTACACCGGCGCGCGCGGGCTTCCGATGTGGGCGGCGGAGGTGGGATTCATCCTATTGGCGAGCGCCATATTCCATGGCCTCGTGGAACGGCCCTCCCATGCGCTTGCCCGAATGCTTTCGCGGAGTTCGAAGGCGTAATGCATTTATTGGAGCCGGATCGTTGTGCGATTACCCGAGCTCGCTTATCTTTCGAAAATATGAAAATCGCAACCAGCGCGGTCGGAAAGGAACTCCACGCTATATGTCTCACAGACACCGGGACATTATTTCACTGCGTTCGTCATGAAGACGGCGCCTGGGATAAGTGGAAGACGCTCCACCCTGGCGGCATCTTCAGGGACGTCTCGTGCGCGAGCGTGGAGTCGGACCTCCATGTTATTGCGACAACCGACGATGGCGTGTGCCTCTACAGGGTGAGAGATCAGAGCGGGGAGTGGACGGAGTTTTCGGAGCTGCCTCACCAGCCGATGTTCGAGGGATATAGTGGCGAATGAACATTGACATCCCCCGCTCGCGCGTGCGAAACGTTACGCGGATGTCACTTCGCGCCTACACAATGAATTCGACTAAACCGTCCGGTTTCCCGGCCGGTATGGTGGGCGTTTGGTTCGCGCATTAGAGGAATTCCCGAATCCATTCTCACCCACCGGCCCGGCGATTCGCAGGCGGTGGGGTTTTTTGTTCCCAGCCGTCGGCGGATCACCCTCGCAATCCGAACCCTCAAATTTCCATGACCCGATGCCAGCACTTTCCACTCCTACTTCCACACTCCGGCCAAGTCCACCGGGCCACCGCCATGGATTGCCGTCATTTGGCAGGGAATGCCGCGACACGCTGGCGCTCGCGCTGCCGCTCATCTCCGGCCAACTGAGCCAGATGCTGATGGGCGTGGTGGATACCATCATGGTTGGCCGGCTGGGAGTCGTGCCGCTCGGCGCGGCGACGTTTGCGAACACGGTGCTCATGGTTCCATTTGTGCTGGGGCTCGGGCTGTTGTCATCGGTCTCCGTGCGCGTCTCCCAGGCGAGCGGGGCGGACCGCCCGCATGACGCCCGCGAAGCGCTTCGCCATGCCACCTGGCTGGCGCTGGGCTACGCGCTGCTCGTCGTGCTCGGCGTGGCGCTGGGGCTTCCGTTGCTCTCCAGGCTGGGACAGCCGGCAGAGGTCGTGGCGCGCGTTCCGACGTTCCTGATGATCTGCACCGTTTCGATTGTGCCAGGGCTGCTTTCGATGACATGGAAAAGCCATGCTGACGCCCTGAATCATCCGTGGCCGCCTTTTTGGATCATGCTCGGCGGCGTGGGAGTGAACGTGATCCTGAACTGGCTGTTGATCTGGGGGCATTGCGGCTTCCCGGCGCTCGGTCTCGAAGGCGCGGGCGTCGCGACCCTCACCGCCAGGATTCTCGTCGCGGTGGTGATATTCCGCTGGATTACCCGCTCCGAGAGAGTGCGCGATTGGACTCCGCCGCAGTGGTTTGTGCGCTGCCGGCTCGGGGCATTTTTCCATCTGCTGGCCATTGGCTTTCCGGCCAGCCTGCAAATGCTCACGGAAGTGTGCGCCTTCTCCGCGGCCTCGCTGCTCATTGGCACGCTCGGCGCGGTGGCGCTCGACGCGCACCAGGTGGCGATCACCTGCGCGGCCACCACCTTCATGGTCCCGCTGGGCGTGGCGCTGGCCGTCACCGTGCGCGTCGGCGAAATCGTCGGCGCGGGAGAACGGGCGCGCCTGCGCCGCGTGCTCCTCGGCGGATGGCTTTTCGCGGTAAGCTTCATGAGCGTTTCCATGCTGGCCTTCCTGCTATTTGGGCGGGAAATCGGCGCCCTGTTTGTCAGCGATGCGGGCGTCATCGAAATCACCGCGAAGCTCCTGCTCGTGGCCGGCGTGTTTCAGCTCTTCGATGGGCTCCAAGTCGTCTCGGCCTGTGCCTTGCGCGGGGTCAACGATGTGCGCGTACCAGCGTGGATCGCGTTCTTCGCTTACTGGGTTGTCGCCCTCCCATGCGGCGCGGCGCTGGGGCTCGGCCTGCATCAAGGCGCGCTCGGCGTCTGGACGGGGCTGGCGATGGGGCTCGGCGTGGCGGCGGCTGCGCTGGGCCTTCGCGCATGGCGAAAGCTGGGGAGAGAGTGAGGGTTCAGCGCATTGGACTTGGACGGTTCCTCAAAGTCTGTGAATGATCCCCGAGTGCCATGCCGACGAAACTCTCCAAACTGCTCGCGCTCATTTGCCTGATCGCGATTCATGACCTGGCGTTCGGTTCAGATACGGATAAGCCGGACAGCGGCGCACAGGATTCAAGGGCGATGACGGTTCTCAAGAATCCGCCACCCATATATCCCCTCGCTCTGAAGGAGAAGGGAATCAGTGGGAGGGTAGTGATCGAAGCGACCGTGGACGCTGCGGGCAATGTTTCCAAAGCCAAGGTCATCGAGTCTTCCGACGCGGCCTTTTCCGGTGCAGCGCTCAAAGCCTTTCGGCAATGGGTATTCAGTCCGGCAATGAAAAACGGCCAGCCGATTGCGACGAAAGTGCAAATCCCCTTTTCGTTCAAGACGATCAAGCCGACCCCGCCAAAGGCCGGCCCGGGGGATGAGGCCAAGCCTGGCGCAGGCGCCACGCGCGCGCCCGCTCCCAGCGCGACGCCTCCTTCTTAAGAGGGCGTCCTGGGAAGCATTCCGCTGGGCGCGGGAATGAAAACCACATTTGTAGTTGACGATCAACCACAGGTGTAGTTTTGTGAGCATTGTGAAACGTCCCCCTCCGATTTCGGATGCCGAATGGCAGGTCATGGAAGCCATCTGGCTGAGCCACCCGATGGCGGCCAGCGAGGTGATCGACGCGCTCGGCGCAAAATCCGGCTGGAAACCAAATACCATCCGAACCCTGCTGGCGCGCCTCGTAAAGAAGGGGGCATTGACGTATTCTGAGAGTGGAAATCGCTACATCTACATGCCGCGCTTTACCCGGGAGGAACATGTATCGTGCGCCAGTGAGACCTTTCTGGATCGCATTTTCGGAGGAACCGCGCGCGGGCTTCTGATCCACTTTGCGGAGAGCGGCAAGCTAACGAAGCAGGACATCGCTGAACTCAAGCGGATTCTCGATCAACCCAGGGAATAATCCTATGAACAGCATCGGCGTGGAGTATCTGCATCCTCTTTCCGCGTGGCTCTGGCAGGCGTCGTGGCAAGGCACGCTGGTGGCAGCGGTGGTCCTCGCCACGCGATGGGCGCTCAGGAAGCATCTCTCCGCCTGGTGGCGAAACGCGCTTTGGACGCTGGTTTTGGCGCGTCTGCTCCTTCCAGCGCTGCCCCACACGCGTTTTAGCGCTTACAACTGGTTGCCAACGGGAAATCGCGCGGCTCCATCGCTTATCAGTTACCCGCCGAGTTACCCGCCGGGTTACTCGCCGCGCGATTCCAACCGGGAAGCCAGTGCGGTCTATCATTCGGCGCCCCGCATCATTCCTAGCGACATGCTTTCGCCGAAGCCGCACGCGGCGACGCTCAGTGCATCCCACGCTCCCTCAAGTCCGCTTCCGCTGCTCCCCCTCATTTGGATGGCCGGATGTCTGGCGACATCCGCCTACACTGTGGCAGCCTACCTCCGCTTGGGGAAAAGGGTGAGACGGTTCCGGATCGAAGCGCCGGAAGCCTTGTATCAGCAGTTCAGGAGCGCGAAAGCCGAACTCAAGGTGCGTCGCGCGGAATTGATCGTTTCCAAGGCGGTCAGCACGCCGTTCGTCACTGGGTTATGGAAAGCCCGAGTCATCCTGCCGGCGGGTCTCGAAGACAAGCTCTCTCCCGAAGACATTCAGATGGTTCTTCGCCATGAACTGGCTCACGTGAAGAGGGGCGACCTGTGGACGACATGGCTGAGTTGGCTGGCTGCCATGCTTCATTGGTTCAATCCATGCATCCGATATGCCCTGGCGCTGGCCAGAAAGGATCGCGAGATGGCATGCGATGAATGGGTTCTCCGGCTGATCTCGGATGCCAGGGCCTACGGCGGGGCTCTCATCCGTTTCATGGAATTGAACGAGGCCCCGGCGCGGGCGGCAAGCTTTGGGGCCATTGGCATCTTCGAAAGCAAATCCGCATTATTCCAGCGGGCCCGCCGGATTGCCGCGTATCGCCGTCCAACGCGCCTCTCAGCAGCAACAGGGTGCGCCACCGTGCTGATCATTGGCCTCTTTACTCTCACCGCCGCGAGCGACCCGCTCACCTCGGCGCCGGAAGAAAAAGCGGATGTGGTGCTCACCTCGGGCGCGGATCGACTCGGCGGGCCGCCAAAAACGGTCATTCTGGACGCTGACGGCGCGGCGCGGCTGGCGGCGTCCCTCGCCAATGCCGAAGCCAAACGCGAATTTGGCTGGGCTCCGTTTACGCCCGCGCAGGACATCCCGATGTTTTCGAAGGGGCGCTGGGAGTGGCGGGCGACAGCCGGCCATGGAAAGGGCGATCTCCAGGCAATCGTTTCATTCACCCAAACCGGGTCCAAGGCGGAGGTCCGGCTTCAGACGCTCATTCTGGCGCCACCCGTCGTACAGTGATGCGGTTTACCCATTTCCGGACGACTTGGAGCTGGCCGTGAAGGGTATTTTTTTCACGGCAGGCGGCATGGGTCTCACGCCTCGCATATCGCCCTTGTGAGGAGCGCCGCGAATTGACCGGAGGCGCGGCGACCGATCTCAAGGACATCCCCGTGATCCAGCTTGCTTTTCTGCCGCATGCCGGCCCCCCAATTGGTGAGGCAGGAGAGCGCCACGAGCTCCATCCCGAGCGCCCTGGCCTGGATGGCTTCCAAGACCGTGGACATCCCGACCGCGTCCGCGCCGAGCGTCCGGAGCATGCGCACTTCGGCCGGCGTTTCATATTGAGGGCCGAGGACCCCGGCATAAACCCCTTCGTGCAAAAGCGTGGACGTCCATGCGGCGACCTGATGAAACCTCTCGCGCAATTTCGGCGAGTAGGCGTCCGTCATATCCACGAAATCCGGCGCGCCGAGCAAGGGCGACGCGCCGGTGAGATTCAGATGATCGCTCAGAATCATCCATGAACCAGGCGCGAACGCGGGATTGAGCGAGCCAGCCGCATTGGTCAGGACCAGTTTTTGCGCGCCGAGGCTGGACATGAAGCGGATGGCGGCAGTGACATCCTCCGCGCTGTGGCCCTCATAGAGATGGACGCGTCCCTGGGCCACCATCACGCGCTGGCCGGCCAGTTGCCCGAAGATAAATCGGCCGGCATGGCCGGGCGCCCGGGAAACCGGCATGCCGCGGATTTCCTCGTAGGGAAGGTGGAGGATGGCGTCCACCTCGTCCACGACGCTGGCCAGGCCGGAGCCCAGGACGATCCCCCACTCCGGCTCGAAATCCCGGACGGCTTTGGGGACTTCGATGGTTTGCTGCAATTGCTCGAGTTTCATGGGGGAAGGTTAATATAGGTCTGGTCGGACTGGTCAGACGGGGCGGACGGCGTGGATGAGGAGACGATAGAGCATTTCCAAGCGAGGCATGGCGGCGCCCGCGGCCACGCCCTGGCGCCAGGGCTCGCCCCAAATGGCTTCCACTTCGACGGGGCGCCTGTGGCTCCAGTCGATCATCGAGGAGGGCTGATACGCTCCCATGCTGAAGCTTCGCTCGATCTGGAAATCGGCGAACGCCGCGGGGATCTCGTGTCCGAGGCGGGCGGCGGCTTCGAGGACTTCGGTCATGAGGTCGCGGGCCAGCTTTCGCAGGCCGTCGTCGGCCAGCACGTCGGCAACCGTGGCGCCGTTTGCGGCGATCGAGAGGCCATTGAAGGGGATGTTCCAGAGGAGCTTTCGCCAGCGTTCCGTGACCAGGTTTTCGACGGGATTTGCGTCAACGCCCGCGCGGCGGAAGGCATCGGCCACGGCGCGAAGGCGATCGCCCGCGGGGCGCCGAAGCTCGCCGATGGAGATCGAACCGTGATCGAAGTGCTCGATGACGCCGGGAGCGATCCGGTTCAGGCACACAAAGCAGAGAGCGCCCATCACACGGTCTTCGCCCCAGTGCGCGGCCAGGAATTCCTCATTGCCCAAGCCGTTTTGCAGAGTCAGGAGCGCGGTATCCGGTTTGAGCAGAGGCGGGATGGCCTCCAGCAGCATCGCATTGGCCGTCGCCTTCAGCGCGATGATCACCAGGTCGCAGGGGCCGATTTCATCCGTGGAAGCGGCAGCCTGGATGCCGGTTACGGAGAGGGTCTTCCCCATGGTGCGAATCGTGAGGCCGTTCTCGCGGACGGCTTTCAGGTCCGAGCGCATCAGGAAATGCACGTCCGCTCCGGAGCGGGCGAGGAGGCCCCCGTAGTAACATCCCACAGCGCCGGAGCCTACGACCGCGATTTTTGCTGAGGGAATATCCATCGTTGCGTGAGCAGGGAGCAAGCCGTGGTGGATGGGTTTCGTCAAGTCATCGAGGAGCGGTCAGACGGGTCGGACGCGTCTGACTGGTCGGACGAGCGGGCTCTGTGCCGAGCGCGAGATTCGCCGTTGCAGATTCTCCAAATCCGGGCACGGGCTTTGCAGCGATGGGAATCATGAAAACCCTCCTTTGCTTCGCAGCGCTTCTTCTCACGGCCTCGGCGGCGCTGGCGCAGGGCGAGGGCGTGGATCTGGGAAATTTTAAGGAGATTCCTTTTTCCCAATTGTCCGACCGGAATATGACGCCCCTCGGGCAGGCGGCGCTGGGCATCCGGAGCGCGGATTGGAAGCATGCCGAGAGCACGAATTTCATCTACCACTTCTTTCACGGGTTCGTGGCCGCGCCGGTGTCCGTGGAGGCGGAGTTTTATTACAAGGTGATTTCGCAGGAGATGGAAAAGGATACCACCCAATGGGAGCGGAAATGCCACATCTTCATCTTCGAACAGCCGGAAGACTGGGCGGCGTTCCAGAAGCGCGGTTCGCTCGATCCGTGGACCGGCGGAATCCACGCCGGCGGCTCGCTTTTCATCCAGCGGAATCCGCAATTCAAGTTCAAGGACAACACGCTCGGCCACGAGATCACCCACCTCGTGGTGGACCGCTTTTTTGGCTCCGGCGTGCCGCTTTGGCTGAATGAAGGCTACGCCGAATATGCGTCCGCGCGCTGTTACGCGGCGTTCAACCGCGCGCGGGGCTATCTCTCGCGCCCAAAGTCCAGGTCCGTGCCGGAGGGGATGTATATCCCGGTGGCGCAATTGACGGGCATGATGTCGTATCCTCAGGACGTGGCGCAGGTGCCGGTGTTTTACGGTGAATCCGAGCGGCTGGTGCGCTTTCTGAGCGCGGCGGACAAGCGAGGCTTCAACGCCTTCTTCGAGGCCATCTCCAAGGGGAACCGGATGGAAACCGCTCTGAGCAAGGGATTCGGTTCCCGATTTATGAACTTGGATGCGCTGGATCGGGAGTTTAAGGTCTACGCCACTCAGGATCATGCCGCGTCCCCACCCCAATAAGCATCCCCTCGCCTCCGTTTTTCCCGTGGATCCAGTGCCAGGGGAACGGATTATCCGATTCGCCGATGCCGGATTCCTTGGGGGCGAAATCAAGGACCGGGCAGAATTCCAAAAACGCTGCGACCGCTCCACGAAGTGATGGCTGCGACGAAGGCGAAAACAAAGGCGCCCACGCAAATCTGCGCCGTGGTGGGTTCGGACGAGTCCGAAATCAAACGCGCGGCCCGGGGCCTCGCGACCCAGATGACGCCGGTAGAGGGCGGCGATTTCGGGTGCGACGTCATCGACGGCGTCGCGGACCATTCCGACCAGGCTGCCACCCGCATCCTCCAGGCCGTGGAAGCGCTGCTCACCTTTCCATTTTTCGGCGGCGAAAAGCTCGTCTGGCTGAAGAACGCCAATTTTCTCGGCGATGACGCGATGGGAAAATCGCAGGCGGTCGCCGGCGCCTTGGAAAAGCTCGTGCAGACGTTGAGCGGGGACCTGCCGACAAGCACCCGCTTTCTCCTCAGCGCCATCGGAGTCGATAAACGGCGGACCTTTTACAAGACACTTGGCAAGCTCGGGCAGGTCGAGATTTTCGATAAAGTGGACGCCAGCAAGAGCGGCTGGGAGGAGGAGGCCGCCACGCTCGTGCAACAGCGGGCCGTTGATCGCGGCCTGGCCTTCTCCGCCGAGGCGCTCGAGGTCTTCACACTCTATACAGGCGGGGAACGGCGCCCGATCGAAAACGAACTCGAAAAGCTGGATCTTTACCTCGGCGCGCAACGCCGCGATGTCTCCGCCGATGATGTGCGACTGCTCGTGCCGATGTCTCGCGCCGGCATCATTTTCGATCTCGGCAACGCCCTCGCCGAACGCAATTTGAACCGCGCGCTCGGCTTGCTCGATCAGCTACTCTTCCAGGGGGAAACGGCCATCGGCATCCTCATCGTGGCCATCATTCCGACCTTTCGCAACCTGCTCCTCGTCAAGGATCTGATGACGCGGCACCGGCTCCAGCGCCCGGCGCAACCGTTCTTTTTCGGCAAGACCCTGGAGCGTGTGCCCGCCGAAGCCACCGCACATCTCCCGCGCAAGAAGGATGGCACGGTCAATACCTATTCGCTCGGCATCGCAGCCATCCAGGCCCACCGCTATGAGGTCCCCGAACTCCGCGCCGCGCTGGAAGCCTGCCTCGCGGCGAATGTGCAACTCGTTACTTCACCGCTCGATCCCGAAGTGGTGCTCAGCCAGTTGATCGTCAGGATCGTGGCCAGGCGGGAGAATTGACTTTGAGTGGCGGTCCGAACTAACGCGCCACCGTTTTGATCCACAGGTTGCGAAAGGCGACGGGGCCGTGGTCGCCTTGCAACATCACGGGGCCGGTTGGATTCTCATCGGCAAAGGCCGAAGCGTTGGTCGGTCCCGTCAGTTCGACGTTCTCGTGAATAACGACGCCGTTATGGATGACCCGCACGAACCGGGCGTTTTCGGTTTTCGTGCCTGAGGCATCGAAACGCGGCGCGCGGAAGACGATGTCGAAGCTCTGCCATTCGCCCGGCTGCTTGCTGGCATTGACGCGTGGCGGATGGCCTTCCACTTTTCGTTGTAGTCCATGGGAAGAACGTAAAGGGCTTATCGATTAAGGCAATTCAGAAGGAAACGACCATTGGGGCCACGGTAAGGCGTGTCGGTCGTGCTCCCGGCGGTGGTTCATCTACCCTTGCGCACGAAATCGGGAACCCACACTGGAAATTCGAACTCGCACCTCGACGACAGGAATTTCGATCCGCGCCGCGAAATTCCGCTCGCGCCTGCCCGCGATTTTCGCCATTCTCCCGCCCCCATCTCCATGAAAACCCCCTCCTTTCCAAGAGCGCTCGCTCTGGCCTTCTTTCCCGCTTTGTTCGCCGGCCCACTGCACGCGAACGTCAAACTTCCGGCGCTGATTTCGGACAACATGGTGCTCCAGCAGGATTTGCCGGACAACGTCTGGGGCTGGGCGGATCCGGGCGAAAAAGTGACCGTCAAATTCGCCGACAAGAGCGCCGCCACCACCGCGGACGCCGACGGCAAATGGACCGCGAGACTGGAAGGGTTGACCGCCGGAGCGGTGGGAGATTTGACGATCAGCGGCAACAATTCCCTGACGGTGAAAAATGTGGCGGTCGGCGAAGTCTGGGTCGCCTCGGGCCAATCGAACATGGAGTTCACGCTCAGCGGAACGAAGAATGCGCCGGAGGAAATTCAGGCGGCCAAGTATCCGTTGCTGCGGATGTTCACCGTGAAGAAGACGGCCACGACGGAGCCGCAGGCGGATTGCGTGGGGAAGTGGGAAGTCTGCACGCCGGAAAACGCCTCGCACTTTTCGGCGGTGGGTTACTTTTTCAGCCGCCGCCTTTTGGAATCCTTAAAACAACCGATCGGGCTGATTCACACGTCATGGGGAGGCACCCCCGCCGAATTCTGGACACCCGAGCCGGTGCTCAAGGCCGATCCGGCCTACAATTTCATCTTCCTGAATTGGAAGCATACCGTGGAGATTTATCCGCAGGCCAAGGAGAAGTATGACAAGGACATCATTGCCTGGAAGGAAGAGCAGAAGAAAGCGACCGAAGCGGGAACGAAGCCCCCGCCCATGCCGCGGGCGCCACGCGGCGGCGACGACTTTGGAAGCCCGGGATGCCTGTATAATGGAATGATCGCGCCCGTCCTCCCCTACACCATTCGCGGCGCGATTTGGTACCAGGGAGAGGCCAACGTGGGCAATCCGGCCATCTATCAGAAGCTTTTCCCGACGATGATTCAAAGCTGGCGGCGCGCGTGGAGTGAAGAAGAGTTTCCGTTCCTGTTTGTCCAACTCGCCAATTACCTTCAGCGCTACGATGTGCCTTCGGACAGCAATTGGGCGGCGCTGCGGGAAGCGCAGACCATGACCCTGGAACTGCCGCATACCGGAATGGCGGTGACGATCGACATCGGCGAAGGCGACAACATTCATCCCAAGGACAAGCAGGACGTGGGGCTGCGGCTCGCCCTCGCGGCGGAAGCCACCGTCTATTACCACGATCAGGAATTTTCCGGGCCGATCTTCTCCGGCATGCAGGTCGAGGAAGACAGGGTCCGGCTGACCTTTCGGCATGGAGAAGGCATGAAGGCGGCGGATGGCGGGAAGCTCAAGGGGTTCGCCATCGCCGGCGCGGACAAAAAGTTCGTTTGGGCGGATGCCGAAGTTCAGGGGGATCACGTGATCGTCTCGAGCCCGTCGGTGAAGGAACCGGTCGCGGCGCGTTATGCGTGGGCGGACAATCCGGAGTGCAACCTGATCAATGCGACGGGGCTTCCCGCTTCGCCATTCCGCACGGACGATTGGCGTCAGGTGAACTTCGCGCCAAAACCCGCCGCGCCCGCGGCTCCGGCTGCCGCGAAATAGAGCGCGGGGGCGCAAGAGCGCCTTGCGTATGGCATCCGCCGGTTCTAAGGAAAGACGATGGCAAATACTGCAGCGTCACGCATGGTCCTTGGCAGGTTCTCGGAAGATCTCGTCCGCTCCGCCGCGCAAGAGACCCTGCGCGCGGTCGGAGGACGCGTGAGCTGCGCCTTCGTTTTTGTCTCGTCCGACTACCGTCCGCATCTGGCCGATTTCGTCGAACTGGTCCAGGTTCACGGTCATGCGCCCATCATCGTCGGATGCAGCGGTTCCGGTTTGATCGGCGCCGCCACCGAAACGGAGCGGGCGGGAGGGTTTTCCCTCCTGTTTCTGAACCTTCCGGAAACCGAGTTGTTTCCCTTTCACTTCTCCGCGGCTCAGGCGCAGGAGGCGTCGAGTCCCGCCGATTGGCGGAAACTCGCGGGGACGGACTCGGTGGACGCTTGGATCGTGCTCGCCGATCCCACCACCGTCGCCATTGAGCCATGGATCGACGAATGGAATGAAGCATTTCCCGGCATTCCCTGCATCGGCGGACTGGGCAGCGGCGGCCCCAGGGCCGATGACATTTTCGTCCTGCGCGATGACCAACTCATAGAAGGCGGCGTGGCCATCGGCTTCCGGGGCGGCCTCCGCGTGCGCGCCGTCATCAGCCAGGGATGCCGTCCCATCGGAGAGCCGCTCACGATTACCGGCACAGACCAAAACATCGTCACCAGCCTCGCGTCGCGTCCCGCCTATGAAGCTCTCACGGAAGCGTTCGAAGCGCTGCCGGAAACGACGAAGCCCAAGGCGCGAGGCAATCTCTTCGCGGGCCTCGCCATGTCCGAATACGTGGACGAGTTCAAGACCGGCGATTTCCTGGTGCGAAACATCCTCGGAGCTGACGCTGACAACGGCGCGGTGGCGCTGGGAGCGTGGCCGCGCGTGGGACAAACGCTTCAGTTTCAACTGCGGGATCGCGAATCCGCCGCGGCCGAATTGCGGGCGCTCCTTGCCGCGGCCGATCAATCCAGCAACCGCCCTTTCGCTTCGCTGATCTTCTCCTGCACCGGGCGGGGCAAGAATCTCTTCGGCGCGCCGAACCACGATGCCGGGGCCGTCGCCGCCCAATTCGGGCCGATTCCGAGCGCCGGGTTCTTTTGCAATGGCGAAATCGGCCCGGTCGGCGCGCGGAATTTCATCCACGGCTATACGGCATCCGTCGCGCTCCTCTCCGATCCGGATTGACCGATCACCGAGCCCGGTCCCTCTCGGACTGGTCCGCCAGGCTCATTTTGATTTCGTAGCGCGCGGCGCAAAGGCAGCCACCGAGAATGATCAAGGAGCCGCTGAGATAGATCCACATCAAGATCGCCACGATGCTCCC
>Ga0302319_10016940_pt1 | contig 13384 bp, 15 predicted proteins | sample Bog_T0_2_FD_203319 | JGI IMG/M metagenome (GOLD analysis project Ga0302319, IMG submission 203319) | Peat permafrost microbial communities from Stordalen Mire near Abisko, Sweden - Bog_T0_2 | ecosystem: Environmental > Terrestrial > Soil > Wetlands > Peat | place: Sweden: Abisko, Stordalen Mire...
AACAGGCTCCCAAAAGGCGGTCGAAAAACGAAAGTCCGACCGCGCTCAGGAAGCGCTTCACGATGGCTCCGACGATGGCCCCGGCCAGTAGTACTGTGAAAAGTACTATCAGGAAGCCGATGAAGTTGGCCGCCCGATCCGAACTGATCCAGCCCCGCACAAGGGAGCTGGCGCTGCCGTAGAACCACATGCCGAGCACCAGCGCCGCAACTGCCGCGCAGAGCCCGATCACTTCGCGCGAGAAGCCGCGCATGAAGCTCCTCGCTACGGAGAGCCCAAGCACGGCGATCAGAAGGTAATCCAGCCAGTTCATTGGATCGCGCTAGAGATCCTTGCCGGTGATGCGTTTGTATGCTTCGTGATACTTTTCCGACGTCTTCTCGATCACTTCATCGGGCAGCGACGGCGCCGGCGGGGTTTTGTCCCAATCGAGCGTTTCGAGGTAATCGCGCACGAACTGCTTATCGAACGACGGCTGCGCACCGCCTGGCTTGTAGCCATCGCGCGGCCAGTAGCGCGAAGAATCCGGCGTCAGGACTTCATCGGCCAATAGCAACTGGCCGTCGTGCCAGCCAAACTCGAACTTCGTGTCGGCCAGGATGATGCCGCGTGTCGCGGCATGCGCCGATGCCCGGCTGTAGATCTGAAGCGTCAGATCGCGCAGTCGCGTGGCCCTTTCTTGTCCGATCAGCTTCACCGTTTCTTCGAACGAGATGTTCTCGTCGTGGCCCGTCTCGGCCTTCGTCGCCGGTGTATAAATCGGCTCGGGCAGCGCGGCGCATTCGAGCAGGCCAGCCGGCAACGGGATGCCGCAGATGGCACCGGTCCGCTTGTAATCCTTCCAGCCCGACCCGACTACGTAGCCGCGGGCGACACATTCGATCGGTTCCATCTTGCAGCGTTTCACCAGCATGGACCGTCCTTCCAGTTGGTCGCGGTAAGCGTGCAGGGGCGCGGGGTACTCGTCCACATCCGCCGTAATCAGATGGTTCGGCACGCCAAGAAAGTCGAACCAGAACAGCGACATCTGCGTGAGCACGCGGCCCTTGCCGGGGATGCCCTGCGGAAGAATGCAATCGAAGGCCGAGATGCGATCGGTTGCGACTATTAAGAGCGGATCGCCCAGCATCTTATCGGCGATGCTATAGACATCGCGCACTTTGCCGCGCGCGATACGTTCAATTCCAGGGAGTTCAGTATTTGTGATGACCACGAACTCTATTTTGCATTACCGCCTGCGGTGAGCTTGCTGTGGTGCCGGCTGTAGGTGAAATACACCACGAGGCCGATGGCCATCCAGACGATCAAACGAACCCAATTGGTCCAGCCGAGGCCGAAAATCATAGCCCCGCAGGTGAAGATGCCGAGGACCGCTACGACGGGCAGCGCCGGCACGGTGAAGCCGCGCTGAATGTCGGGACGGCGTTTGCGCATGATCCAGACGCCGATGCAAACCAAGATGAAGGCGAACAGAGTGCCGATGCTGGTCATTTCGCCGACAATGTCACCGGGTATGAAGCCGCCAAAAATCGCCGTGACCACGAAGAACAGCAGGTTGTTCTTGTACGGTGTGCGGAATTTCGAATGCACGTCGGAGAACATCGCGGGAATCAGGCCATCGCGGCTCATCGAATAGAAGACGCGCGACTGGCCCAGCAGCATCACGAGAATCACCGATGAGAATCCGAACAGGATCGCGACGGTGACGAGTTTGGCGAGCCAGCCGTAGCCGATCATGTATTTGGTGATGGCATAGGCAACGGAGGCCTCTTTGCCCGCAGTCCGGAAGTCCGTTACGGTGGCCACGCCGCTGAGAACGTGGGAAAACAAAACGTAGAGCGTGGTGCAGATCACGAGCGAGCCCAAAATGCCGATGGGCATATCGCGTTTGGGGTTGATGGTTTCCTGCGCGGCGGTAGAGACGGCGTCGAAGCCGATAAAGGCGAAGAACACGACGCCAGCCGCACCAAGTATGCCCATGATGCCGCCAAACGGGTGCGTCACGCCCTCCGGTGTGGTGTAAGTGGTGGCGGCCGGTATGTAGGGAGTATGGTTGGCGGGATTCATGAAGCCCCAGCCGATGACGATGACCGCAACGACGATCGCCAGTTTGGTGATCACGATGATGTTATTGACGAAAGCCGATTCCTGGATGCCGCGAATCAGCAGCAGCGTGACCAGGAACAGAATCACAACGGCGGGTATGTTTACGATGCCGTGAGCGCCGCTGCCATCCATCGCCGATTCAAACGGTGAATGACACCATTCAAAGGGAATCTGGATGCCGACGAATTGCAGAACTTTGTTGAAATACTCACTCCAGGCAATGGCAACGGTGGCCGCGCCAACCGCGTATTCGAGCGTGAGATCCCAGCCGATGATCCACGCGACGAGTTCGCCCATGGTGGCGTAGGAGTAGGTGTAAGCGCTGCCGGCCACTGGAATCATCGACGCGAATTCGGCGTAACAGAGGCCCGCGAACGCGCATCCGATACCAGCGACGAGGAACGCTAGGGTGACCGAAGACCCCGCGCGCTCCGCGATGGCCGCGGCGGTGCGCACAAAAATACCCGCGCCAATCACGGCGCCGATACCGAGCGCGATCAGTTGCCAGGCTCCCAGCGTTCGTTTGAGCTGATGCTCTTTGTCTTCGCTACCCGCCAGAATGGCGGACATCGGCTTGACCGCAAAAAGATTCACGTCGATTTTCCTTCTTTCCGCCGCCAGAGGAAGTAGACCGGCACCCCCAGCAGGACGAGAAACAAGCCACGCAGAGTGAACGCGGGCTTGTTCCATAAAAGCAAAACTTCGATGACACCCGCAACAACAATGTACAGGGCAGGGAGGACGGGGTAGCCTACGGCTCGGTAGGGGCGTTCCATATCCGGGCGAGTGCGGCGGAGCCGGAACAATCCGCCAATCGTCAGGATGTAGAACAGCAGAACTGCAAAGATAACATAGTCGAGCAGATCGCCGTACTGTCCGCTGAGCGTGAGCAGAATTGTCCAGCCGCACTGGATGTAGAGCGCGAAGTCGGGCGCATGCGTTTTGGGGTTGAGTTCGCCCGCGCGGCGGAAGAAGAGGTTGTCGTGCGCCATGGTGTAATAGACGCGCGCGCCCGACAGGACCAGGCCGTTGACGCAGCCGAACGTCGCAATCATGATGGCGGCAGCCATGATTTTTGTCGCTACCGGGCCGAACATCACAGCGACCACGGCTGTGGCGACACGATCCTCCGGCGCGGTTTGTATCTGACCGAGCGACAGCACCGAAAGATAGACGAAATTGCAGGCGATGTAGAGAGCCGAGACCACTCCTACGCCGACGCCGAGCGACAGCGGCAGATCGCGCTTCGGATTGCGCACTTCGCCGGCCGTGAAGGTGATGTTATTCCACGCGTCGGAGGCGAACAGCGGGCCGACCATGGCGGTGCCGACGAGCGCGACCACCGACCAGTTCCACGAAGCGCCGCGCCAGAAATCGTGAAAATTGGCCGTGATTGCGGCCGGATTGCGGCCCAGCAGGAAGCCCAGGGCAGCCAGACCGACGAGTGAAATCACCTTTGTTATCGTAAATACGTTCTGAACGATGGCGCCGGTGCGAATGCCGCGCGTATTGACGAACGTCAGGATCAGGACGATGGCAATGGCGAGAAGCTGTTGCGTGGTGAGTCCAATTTTGCCCGAACCGACCAGATAACTGCCCGCCGAGACGGATGGCATGAAGACGCCGGCGTACTTGGCGAAGGCGACGGCTACGGCGGCGATCGTTCCGGTCTGGATGACGACAAAGGTGGTCCAGCCGAACAGAAAGCCCCAGAGGCGGCCGAAGGCTTCGCGCAGATAAACGTATTGCCCGCCCGCCTGGGGCATGGCGGCGGCGAGTTCGCCGTAGCTGAGCGCGGCGACGATGGTCAGCATGGCGGCGACGAGCCAGCAAACGATGAGCAGGCCGGGCGACTGCACCTGGCGCGCGACATCGGCGCTCACGATGAAAATGCCCGAGCCGATCATGGAGCCCATCACTAAAGTGGTAGCGTCGAGCAGGCCGAGGCCTTTGACTAAGCTGGTGTCAGTTTTTGCCATTCGGTCATCCGATCTCGCAGCGTTATCTTCGTGCACGGGTTGGGATAAAGATCGGCGATGACGGCCACCGAGTCGGCTCCCGCATTCCAGCAGGTGAAAGCATTGTCGCGCGTGATGCCTCCAATAGCAACAAGTGGTTTGCGGGTGAGGGCACGGATGGCCTTCAGGCCTGCGATTCCGACGGTGGGATCGGGACGTTGTTTGGAGACGGTGGGGAACATGGGGCCGAACGCGATGTAGTCGATCACGTGGGCGTCGTCTTCGGCGGAACGAAGTTGTTCGGGGGTGTGGGTGGAATAGCCGAGAATGGCAGAGGTTCCGAGGACGCGACGGGCGTCGGCTGGAGTGAGGTCGTCCTGCCCGATGTGCAGGGCTGCGCCGAGAAGGGCGGCGTAATCGGCGCGGTCGTTCACGACGAAGAGTATGCCGGCGGATTTGCAGAGGGCGGCTACGGCTTCGGCCAGGTGAAATACTTCGCGCGACCAGAAGGTTTTGTGGCGAAGCTGGAGAATGCGCGCGCCGCCTTCGATAAGCGCTTTGGCCGCGGAGAGGGCGGGGAAGTTGACGCGGTCCAGGGTGGCCGTGTCGAGAATTGGATAGATGCGGGGCAGGGTGAATTGGGCCAAGGACCAATTTAGCGTGGATGAGCGTGCAGGCGGACGGGTTGCGTTGTTACGTGCCTGGTGCGCGGGGCGAGCGGGAGGAACGAAACCAATTCGGGGGTAGGTGATTCGGGTTCAGGCTGTTGCGCGGGAGCTTCGGTGAGTGCTTCGGGCTCGGGGACAGGTTCGGGTTCAGGGTCAGCACGTATTTTGGCGCGGATATCGAGGAGTTGGCCTGCCAGGATTTGAGGAAAGTGGCGCCGCGGGAGGTTTCGGAGGCGACAAATTCGTACCCCCGGACGGCAGTATCGATGTTGAAGCGGCGGGTGAGCCATTCGGAGGTGATGAGCATATCGGCGAGGGCGCGATCTTCCGGGACGATGGGGTGATAGCGAGTGTAGCCTCCGCTATGAGGACTTTCGTGATCGGGGGCGGGGAAATAGAGTTTTCACTTCGACGTGAACGAGTTCTGGCGGTCGCCAGGGTGGCGCGACATTGGGAGCTGGCACTGGTGAGGCGGATACGGTGCTCGGTTTCCGGACCCATGAGATCTCCCAGGACGGGACCTGCGGGGAAGGAGTTGTGACCGCATTGCGCTGCCGAACTTTTCCGGGTCCGCCGTTCCGGACGTTGCGGTGGTGGCAGTCAGCCTCGCAGCCGCCCGTTACAGGCGCCCACTTTCCGGGTGACTGATAATCAGGACGGAGTTGAAGGCACGATTTCCCCAACCCAGTTTAGGGACTCCTGGAGCGGCAGAAGTTCGGAATGCAGACACCACGTCAACGTGGCTGATACTGCTATGGCGTCAGGCGCGAGTCAGCACGCTGGCTTTGCAGGCGCGAGCGCTATCAAAGTTACGCCAATGACGACGAGAACCGACACACCTGTCAGCTCTCCACGTCCAACCATGTTCCGCATTGCCTGAGTGCCCATTACGACGGCATGAGCCAGGCTCGACCATGCTGTAAAAGCGATCAGGCTGCGACTCTCCGGTGGGTTGCGGATTGCGAGGAGCATGAAAACACCGAGCGTGACATAGAGGCTGAACATCATCGACGTCGCTGCTTCTCGATTCATTTATGCCCTCCCGCACAACGCGAATCACTTAGCTCTCGCGAATTCCGTGCCAGTTCAGGTTGCCATCTGAAACGCGATCCGGTCGCCCCATTGCACACTGACGACGGTGCGAATCTGATGCCGGGGCAGGGACCGGCTTCCGGGTAGCAGTCCGGAGGATGACTTCAACCAGGGGACACCCGATCAAGTCAGGGTTGTCGTTGCCATGTTCTTCGCTCCTTTTTTGAGGGTGAGCCAAAGGCTACGGGAAAATGCGCCGCGTTCCATTTCCCGCGTATCGATACAGTATGTCGCTGCCTGTCATCAACGCCTGGGCTACTTCGCGAGCGGCGGTAGCGTAGTGAACGTGAGCGCCGGTGACGAACGAATGCCGACTGCGCCGATTTGCGTACCTGTCGGCGCGTCGAGTTCAACGGTGCCACGGGTGCCCGTGGTAACAGGAAATGCTGTGGACAGTAATTGCGAATAATGGCCGTTAGCGGCAATCGGTATGGCGCCGGCGCCGATCTGCGCACCGGTATCGTCACGCAGGGTCACCGGAACACTGCTCGCCTGAGAGGAACGGCTGCTGAGTGCAAGACCTGTCACCAGTCCGCCAGTGTTATCGAACGCTAAAATGTAAGTGGCCGAGTTCCTGCTTTCGAGCGGCACGGCAGCTTCCTGGCCATTGGGATTATATCGGAATATGACGAAGCCGCCGACGCTGCCGGTTGTGGTCAACTGGGCGGAACCGGTCAACAGCGCGGTGTTCACTGCACCTGTGCTCTGCACCCAGAGCGAAGCGCCCCCGGCAATAGTCTGAGACAGAAAAGACTGGGTTGCCGGGGAACCGCCGCTGGCCTGGGGAAATGTAAGAGGCAATGAAAGCGCACTCCCGTCATCCGCAAAAAAACTAAGCCTGGCCTGAGCCGCGTTCGTGCCCATGTTTACCAACACAAACGTCGTCTCCCAGCCCGCACCGGATGCAAGATGAGACATTAAGCCGCCGGCGGTGGTCAGGTTCGCCAGTGTCGGCAGGGTGGTCAGCGCTCCGGGAGGCGTAAAGCGTATCCCCAGGGCACTGACCTGGCCACCGGGCGGGGAATCGAGTTCGATGGTGCCGCGAATATTCGCGGCGACCGGAAACTGCGTGGGCAACAGAAACGAAGTATGACCATTGCCATTCAGCGACACCGCGCCCGTGCCGACGACCTTGCCCGCACCGTCCCTGACGATCACGCCGATGCTGGCGTTCTGCGGCGACACATTTCCAACCGCAACCCCTGTCACAACGCTGTTCGTATTGTCGAACGCCAGCAGAAACGATGGCGCGATCCGGGTTTCCAGCGGCACCACGGCTTCCTGTGCGCTTGGGTCGAAATGGAAGATTTCGAAACCGTCCACGCTGCCGGTGGCAGCAATTTGCGCCGAGCCTTCCAGATACGCTTCATTCGCCGGGCCGGTTGCTTTGGCGACGAACGTCGCATTCGGGGCGAGCGTCTGATCGAGCGAAGATGCCAACAGCGATCCAGTGATGGAAGGTTGGTCGACCAGATTCAGCGGCAGAGAGAGCGGCGGCCCACCAGGCGCAAACAGACTGGTTCTCGCAATGGCAGGGGAGGTGCCTTTATTCACCAGCGTGAATGTGGTCTCCCAGCCCCCTTCCGCCGCCAGATGCGACAGCGAACCAATGAAGCTCAGACCCGAGACCGCCGGAGCTTCCTGCGCCACGGTAAATGTCTGACCCGCGATCGTGAACGAACTGGTGGTATCGGTGCCGGTGGCAGGAGAAACCTGGAACGTCACAATACCGCTCCCCGTACCGGATGAGACACCACTGACCGTGACTCCGGACGGGAGGTTCGCTACAGACCAGGGACAACCGGGCGTCGTATTAATCGCCACCGAACCGGTTCCGCCCGATGATGTGAACGCCTGCCCGCCCTGGCCGAGCGAGTATTGGCACCCTGTGACAGTGAACTCCGATCGAATCCGCACGATGACGTAAGGATTCCACGTAGAGAGATTGTAGTAGATCTTCAGCGTGTTGCCGGTCAACGTCACGAACCTTTCAATCAATTGCGGAGCAAATCCTCCGCCTGACGACGAGTAGATGTCGTTGCTCCCGATCATCGGACCGTTGAGTCCATCGCCGGGGGGATCGGGAAGAATAGCGGGGTTGTGAATATAGCCGCCCAGCCCGTAGGCGTTGTCACGGGAGTCGTTGAAAATGAGCTGAGGAGCGGACCAGGGCCCCCAGGGCTGCTGCGAATAAGCAAAGTAGACACCTCTGGTTTTTCCCGGGGTCGAAGTATTCCTGCCTCCGTCGTAAGTCATGAGCCACAATCCGGCGGCGCTCGAATAGACGACGGACATGTTGCCGACAGAAGGGTTGTCCATGGGCCACGCAGGGCCGTTGGAAGGATTGTCCTGCACTACCGGAACGGCTCCCGCTTCAGATGCGGCCCATTTCGGCAGACCGTTTACGATACCGGCGAAGTACTGGGTACCGGCGCCTGTTGCGAAAGAGCTGGCCGGAGCCATCTGCAGGTAAATGTCCGAGGCCCTGTAGGGCCCCGCACCGAAAATACAAACGCTGGCTCCGCAGGCGTGCACGGAGGTTCCGATGAAACGCCCCCGGCCGGAGAGATCGTGCGTCCGCCCGAAAACGTTTGAGCTGCCTCATTGAAGCCGACCAGTACGGAATAATCGCTCGCCTGGGGATTGGTTGCTGTGGTGTCCGAGCCGGTGTTCACAATGAAGTAAATCTGGCCATTCAGATCAATGCCCGAGTTCGGGATGTCGTCGCCTCCCATGGCGATGCCGGGCGGCTTGACGAAAAGTGGTTTGCCATTGGCCTGCGTGTAGAACTGGAACAGCAAGCCGGCTTCGGGGTCCGTAGTGGTGCTCCAGGCAATTGGATCGGCTCCGCCATAATTTAGAGTGGCGGGATCGCTGCTGATGGTGTCGCCGAAAAAGAAGATCATTTTATTGCCGGCTTCGAATGCGCCGCCCTGGCCGTTACCTGCGACGTCGAATCGCGATGTAGTCTGGCTCGTGGTGGGAGCGCAGGTGACGGTCTGCCCGGCAACGATTTCACTGGCCTGCGCCTGATAATCGCAGTCACCGATGACCTGCTCGAGCTTAACGCTGGAGCCGGGGTTATAGGTCAGGGTCGTGGGCTGGGCAGCGGCCACGACGCACAAGCCGATTGCGGTCAGGCAGGCGCGAAGCGACATTGATACGAACATGGTTTTCCTCCCGTTGCTTTCTTACTATGTTGCCATTTTCGGGCGAGAGTAGGAAGACGGTTAATTTATCGGCGACGCAGGTGCAGCCACTGGTGCAGCGCCAGAATGGAGAGGCAAACGAAGGGAAACGCCAGGTAGCCGGCGTAGGTGGCCGGTTTGGGCATCGGCTGTGCGACGGCGATGACGCCTTCTACCTGAATACCGTGGATTGCTACGGTGTCGTGCCAGTCGCCTGCGCGGTCGAGCGGGACCGAGGCGGCGTAGAGCATCTTGTTCTGCGCCTCTTCGTGAGTTGTGTGGGCGTGGATTTGAGAACTGCCATTGGTCAGGGCGATCTGGACGTCTGTATCGAGAACGGGATCCAGCGTGTCACCGGACCGCACGAGCACGCTCATATCGATCATGCCCGCGCGCGGCGGATTGGGCGAGGCGAAGACCGTGACAACGTACGGAGGCGCGTTCCGATGCAGCAGCACGATGCCGCCATCGGCGAATAACAAGGCAGTGGCCGCGAGCCGCAGTACGATTGCGCGCATCACATCACCATCCCGCGCATCTGCATAAGCTCGAAAAGTATCCAGACGGCGACGGCGTTGATTGCCATGGCGAGCAGCGCCCACGGGATCAGCAGCGCCAGCGCCTGGCTGGCTTTCGCGATTTGCTGGCGCGCCGTGTTCATGCAATGTACACGCTCAGGATCAGGCCGCCATCGAGCACCAGGATCTGCGCGGCGGGCAGCCACGAAGGTATTTGCGCCGAGATGGCCGTCATGCCGGCGGAAAGATTCAGGATGCGGGCGGCGACGGGGACGATCGATTGCCAGCCCGTGAATAAGTGAAAGGCGAAGTGTGCGACCCACATCGCTGCGCCGAGAGGAACCATGGCGAACGCGAAGCTTCTGGCCTGCGGCTTCCAGCCTCCGTCGGTGTGGCCGAGCCACGCGGAGACCGTGCCGCAAAGCCACGCACAGAGCAGCGGAGCCAGTACGATGCCCGCGATAAAGAGCGCAGTGGTCACGGGCAGCATGGAGTGCAACTGTAAGCGGGCGTAGACGGAATGCATGCCGGCCATAACGGGATCGATCATCACAGCGGCGCTGACGAGCGCACCGAAGACCATCACCCACACCAGAGCCGCCGCGTCGTTGCGCTGCGACAGACGGCCAATCCCGGAGCCGCGCCGGTCTTCGATGAGAGCAGGGCCGGGAAGGCCCGCGATGATGCCGACATTGTCGTGCGGACAGGCGTGCACGCAATCCAGGCAGAAGGTGCAAGCGAAGTTGCCGGCCTTCATGGGCTGGAAGAGGTAGGGTTCGCAGCCGCGATGCGTGTCGTTGCCGCGAATGCAGTCTTCGGTTTTGCAGGAGCCGCAGACGGCGGGAGCGCGCACCTTCACTTCAAGGGGCGAGATCAGCGTGTTGACGAAATGAAACTGGCCGATGGGGCAAACGTATTTGCAGAAGGTGGCGCCGTGGAAGAGTCCGTTGATCAGGAAGGCGGCCAGGAAGTAGCCGATCACGATCCAGGCGGTCCACCACGGGCTGTTTCAGAGTCCGAAGACTTCGTTCGCCCACAAATAGAGAAACAGCAGGGCGATGGCGAGCCATTTGGAGCGCAGCGCTTTGGGCCAGTGCAGGCGCCCCGGAAAAAGGCGGCGGCCGAAATCGCGCACGAAAGTGAAAGGGCACGCCATGCAGAACAGGTTGCCGGCGGCGAGCAGCGCGATGACAGTGAAGCCGCGCCAATACGCCCACGGCAGGATGTCGGCCAGGTTGAGCGGGGCGAGCTGGGGTCCGCGGAGTCCGTCAACGATTACTGCGACGGCGAGCGCAAATAAGATGGACTGCAGGATGCGGCGGAAGTGACGGTGGCGCAGGACGGGGCCGAGCACGGGCACGCGGAACAGGTCGACTGGGCTGGGGCGTTTGCGGACGCGGGGCAGGCTGGATACGGGCGAATTGCGATCGTTTGCGCGTCCCGTTGATGGCCTGCAAATGTCAGGATGAACGCGGGAATCAGAAATGCGATAGAGCCCGGGACCCGCATGATGGCGCCCGCCGGCGATTGGTCGTCAAGGGCCGACATGCCGCCTATGCGCGGGGCTATTTCGTAAGTCCTGTAGACGACATGCGTGGAAAAGACGAGCCACGCGGACAGCGCGGTGTTGACCACGTCAGCGGCGATCAGGTAAGGGATCATCAGCCAGCGCGACCATTGCAGGCGGTTCGGCCATAAGCCGATTACCGGTGACCAGAACAGCATCGCGCCATAAAAGAAGCAGGCGTGTTCAACGCCATGCCACGAGGACGAGCCAAGGCCGAGATCGTACCAGCGCGGTATGTGCCAGAAGACGATAGCCGCGGCCATGGCAAGCCAGCAGACCACCGGATGAGTCAAACGCCGAGCCATGCGCTGCAGCCAGTGCCACGAGAGAAACGGGCCGAGCCCTTCTTTAAAGAGGCGGGGAGGCAGGCCGCGCAGCAACGGCAGGATAGGCTGTCCCATCAGGATCAGCGGCGGCGCTACGACGATCAGCAGCAGATGCTGCACCATGTGCGCCATCAGCAGCAGATTGCCGAAGGCGTCGAGCGGCGAAGCGAGCGCGATGAAGGGCGCTGCCAGGCCAGCCAGATACGAGACGAGGCGTTCAGCGCTGAAGCGTTCGGGCGATTGGCGATGGAGTCGCAGCCAGCCGCGAATACACAGGAACGCCGCGAGCGCGAGCAGGCCGATCAGGCGAGGGTCGAAGCGCCACGACGTGAGGATTGCTTCGGCCACACGGACTACTCGGCGGAAGGCTTGTCGCCTTCGCCGGGCATGTGGACGCCAGTCGCGGCGATACCTGCGCGTACCGCAAGGGGCCAGTTTTCACGCGCTTCGATACGCTGCGCCTTCGCGATGACGTAGCCGCCGGTCAGGCCGAAGGCGAGTTGCGAGGCCACGAACCAGCGCCAGTCGACGCGGGCGCTCAGAGCGGGGTTGATGAGGTCATGGTGGATGCGATGAGGCCGGACCACAGAATGGGAGCGGAAACGCCGGCCCACCAGAATGCTTTCCTCGGGAACATGGGCAACATGACAGCATACAGGACGCCGACCAGCAGGCAAGTGCATACGTGAATGATGGTGCCGAGTATCAGGCCGGCGGCGTTGAACTCTTTGAGCTGATCGACGGTTGCGGTCGCGAGGCTGGGAATCGCCGCGGCGGCGAGCAGGTTGATGGGATACCAGATGCTGCCGCGAATCACCAGGCCGAAAAAGAGAGCGACGCCCGTCATGGCGATAGCGCCGACCACTCCGCCCTTCAGGTCTGCGAGCCATGGCTTGCTTTCGGGCGACTGGCGAATCTTCGAACTCTGCTTGCCCACGCGCAGATAGACCACGGGAATATCGGCGGGCACAGCCAGCGGCGCGGCCTCTCCTTCCACTTCGATCAGCTCATGGTGTTCGTGCGGCAGCACGTCGCGCCACCAGCCCATGGCGGCGACAAGCAGGATCACCGCGCCCAGAATGCTCGCTATAGGGCTGCTCATTAGGCCCGCGAACACAAGCGAGACTCCGAGCGCCAGCACCAGCGGCCAGGGCGTAGGAGCCGGCATCTCAACCGTCATTTCAACCACCGGGGGGGATTGAACCTGTTTCAGCGCCATATAAAGTTCCCTACCTTCCGATCACATGCACAACGGCGAGAACCACGATCCATACCACGTCGACGAAATACCAGTACCAGCTAAGCAGTTCGATACGGCGCTCGTGCTTTTGCAACTGCGCGCCGCTCAGGCCGAGCAGGAAGACCAGCAGCAGGATCAGGCCGATGACCACGTGGGTGGCGTGTAAGGCGGCCAGCGCGTATTACTACTGGATCATAAAAGTAAATGGACCGCCTCTGCCGCTGAAGGTTTCGCTCAGGCCGCGCTCTATGCTGGAGAGGTATGACTCCACAGCCTGCCGATGAGCAGGTCGTAAGCGCTCAGCCTGGAGACAACCCGCAAAAAGGACAGTGAGGCAGTTGCCGCAGCAGCAGGCGCGCCAGAACAATGCGCAGCGTCGCGATCGAGTGCGGATTATGCCGCTCGGGGCGTGCGCGGCGATCCGCGTGGGCGGAAGTCCGGCGCCGGCGCGGTGGCAACGAATCCAAGATGACCGGCGCGGGCAGAGGGGGAAAAACGGTTCCGCTCGGCTACCAGGAACCCATAAGCTGCAATACAGAGTGTTGCGTGGTGGTGGAATCCGCGCCAGTTGCGACCTTCAAAGTGCCCCAGGCCCAGTTCCTGCTTCAGTTCCTGATAATCCCGCTCGATGATCCAGCGGTGTTTGGCCATTTTGATCAAAGCCTTGATCCTGGTGTTCAGAGGCAGCGTTGATATCCAGTACTTGCTCGGTTCCGTCTCC
>Ga0302319_10016941_pt1 | contig 13384 bp, 15 predicted proteins | sample Bog_T0_2_FD_203319 | JGI IMG/M metagenome (GOLD analysis project Ga0302319, IMG submission 203319) | Peat permafrost microbial communities from Stordalen Mire near Abisko, Sweden - Bog_T0_2 | ecosystem: Environmental > Terrestrial > Soil > Wetlands > Peat | place: Sweden: Abisko, Stordalen Mire...
GCCGGCCTGGATCGCCGCGCCGACGGCCACGACCTCATCGGGGTTGACGCCGCGATGGGGATCCTTGCCGGTCAGCTCCTTGACCTTCTCCTGGACCGCGGGCATGCGCGTCATGCCGCCGACCAGCACTACGTGGTCGATCGCCGCCGCGCCCTTGTCCTTGGCGTCGGCCAGCGCCTGGCGCACCGGCGCCACGACGCGGTCGAGCAGATCGCCCGTCAGCTCGGCGAGCTTGGAGCGGGTCAGGCGCATGTCGAGGTGCTTGGGGCCCGACTGGTCGGCTGTCACGAACGGCAGGTTGATCTGTGTCTCCTGCGTCGTCGAGAGCTCGATCTTGGCCTTCTCGGCGGCCTCATACAGCCGCTGCAGCGCCATCGGGTCGCTCTGCAGGTCGATGCCCTGCGCCTTCTTGAACTCGCTCACGAGCCAGTCGACGATCGCCTTGTCGAAGTTGTCGCCGCCGAGATGGTTGTCGCCGGCGGTCGACTTGACCTCGAAGACGCCGTCGCCGATCTCGAGCACGGACACATCGAAGGTGCCGCCGCCGAGGTCGAAGACGAGGATCGTCTGGTCGGATTCCTTGTCGAGCCCGTAGGCCAGCGAGGCCGCGGTCGGCTCGTTGATGATGCGCTTGACGTCGAGGCCCGCGATCTTGCCCGCGTCCTTGGTCGCCTGGCGCTGGTCGTCGTTGAAGTAGGCGGGGACGGTGATCACCGCGGCGTCGACCGACTCGCCGAGATAGGCCTCGGCGTCGGCCTTCAGCTTCTGCAGGATCATCGCGCTGATCTCCGGCGGAGAGAACTCCTGGCCGTTGACCTCGACGCGCGCGTCGCCGTTCTTGCCGGCGATCACCTTGTAGGGGACGATCGACTCCTCTTCGCCGACCTCGCTCTCCTTGCGCCCCATGAACCGCTTGATCGAGAACACCGTGTTCTGTGGGTTGGTGACCGCCTGGCGCTTGGCGATCGTGCCGACCAGCCGCTCGCCGGATGCCGTGAAGGCCACCACGGACGGCGTCGTACGACCCCCTTCCGCGTTCTCGATGACGGTGGGCTCCCCGCCCTCCAACACGGCCATGCACGAGTTCGTCGTGCCGAGGTCGATACCGATCGTCTTACCCATCGCTTTGCTTCTCCTTTATCGTCTGCAACAAATCTGAGTCTCAGTATAGAAGATTTGTGCGTGGTGGTCAAATCCCCCGCCTGGGGGGGTTGGCGCATGCGCCAACCCCGAGTCGGGTGCATGCACCCGACTCCGCCTGGGCGCATGCGCCCAGGCGCACAGCACCGCAGAAATCTCCCCAGGCGCAGCGCCGCCGCGACCGCTAGCGTCCGGTTCCGATGTCTGGCTTTGCAATGGCGCGACGCGACGGGGTGCTGATCGAGCGCCTCGGCGACGAGATCGTCCTCTACGACCGCGACGCGGACGTCGCCCATTGCCTGCAGGCAGCCGTCGCGGCCGTCTGGGAGCAGGCCGACGGAACCCGCAGCGAGGCGCAGATCGCCGCCGCCGCCGGCGTCGAGGAGCGCGAGGTGAGCGACGCCCTCGAGCAGCTGCGGCAAGCCGGGCTGCTCGACGAGCGTGAGCCCGGCCACACCCGGCGTGAGGCGACCAAGCGGATCCTTCGCACCGGCGCGCTCGCCGCCGCGGCACCACTGATCTACACCGTCGCGATCGCGCCCGCCGCGGCGATGGCCAGCGGCGACGTCTGCTTCACCGCCGCCACACCGTGCTTTGGCCAGAACGTCGACCAGGCGACCGCACAGGCGCAGGCCGACGAGGCCTGCAACACGCAGTGCCCGTACTGCGACGGCGGCGAGGGCGGGATCCAGGTCGGCCAGGTCGGCGACCAGACCTGGATCGTCACCGGCCTCTGCACCACCTGAGGCCGCCGGCACCGCACGCACTCCTGCGAGGCGTGGTCGATCCGCCACGTCTCGGCGTCCGCGGGCGACGTCATCGCCCACGGCCGGCGCGGCCGATCAGCGCTCGCGTGCCGGTGAGCGCAGCGCCGTCCTGATCAGCGACTCGATCGCGAGGCCGCCGATCGCGGGACGCTCGGCGATCCGTGCGTGCTCGTCGATGTAGACCGCCGAGGGCGTCGCGCGGACCTCGAGCGCCTCGGCCAGCTCCCGGCCCTCGGCGACCAGCAGTTCGGAGACGCCGAACTCCTCGGCGAAGGCGCGGTTGCGGTCGAGGTCGCCGGAGCTGACGGTGAGCACGCGCAGCGAGCCCGCCATCGTGCGCGACCAGCGCACCAGGTTGGGCATCAGGCCGTGGCAGGCGGGGCAGCGCACGCCGACCTGCACGAGCAGGCTCGGGCGCCCGTCGCCGAGCAGGTCGGCGAGCGCGACGACCGATCCGTCAAGCGCGCGCAGCGCGACGTTGGGCACGACGCTGCCGAGGGCGAGGCCGTCGTCGGGGATCGCCGAGGGGCGGGCGCGCAGCGCGCGGTTCTCGCTCCACAGCGCCACAGCCGCCGCCGCTGCGGCGCCAAAGCCCACGGCGGTCACGAGCAGCGCCGCGTCCTCGCCCGACAGCGCGGCCAGCGAGCGGCCCGGACCGCCGCCGGCGATCACCGCGGCGAACACGACGAGCACGCCGTTTCGCGCCAGCGTGCCCTGGCCGGCGGGCTCGGAGTGCAGCCGGCCGAAGCAGTGGCAGTCCGCCGCGGTGCCGCGGGCGAGCAGGCGCGCGATCGCGGCGACGAACACGACGAGCAGCGCCAGCGCCGCAACCGCGCCGGCGCGCGCCGCGGGCGTGACGAGCAGCGCGACGGCGATCGCGAGCTCGAGCGCCGGCAGCAGCGTGCCGATCAGGCCGGCCAGCGCGCGCGGCGCGCCGAACTCCTCGACCGCGCGACGGCTGCCGGCCAGATCGAGCGCCTTGCCCGCGGCGGCGAGCGCGAAGACCGCGGCCAGGCCCACCCTGAGAATCAGCGCCAGCATCGGTGGGAGTGGATGCTAGATGGCCGGCTGGTTCGATGGCCGCTGTGTCGGCGCCGGGGGGTGCCGGGCGTCTCGTTCTTAGAATGCGCGAGTGTCCGCACCCGAGCGCTCAGGCGAGAACCGCGCGGTGGTGCACCTGGAGGCCTACGGCGTGCGCCTCGAGGTCGGCGCGGCGCCGCCGGAGCTGATCGAGCAGGTGCGTGCCGTGCTGCCGCCGGTCTGGGTTGCCTGCGAGGACCGCGAGCTCGACGCCCGCTTTGAGCTGTTTCCCCACGGCGGCGGCTACGAGGTCACCCGCGACGGCGACAAGCTCGCCCACGGCGCCTCGCTCGCCGTGAGCCTGGGCGTGCTCGAGGCGCAGCTGCGAATGACGATCGCGACGAGCGCGCCGCGCGGCGCCTTCATCCACGCCGGCGTCGTGTCGGTGCAGGGCGCAGCGATCGTGCTGCCGGGCTTCAGCTTCGCCGGCAAGACCACGCTCGTGCGAGCGCTGCTCGAACAGGGCGCCGGCTACCTCTCCGACGAGTTCGCGCTGCTCGACGAGGATGGGCATGTGCATCCCTACGCCAAGCCGCTGTCACTGCGCGCGCCGGGCACCGCGCGGCGCGACCACGCCGACACACGCGAGACGCACCCCTCCGTGTTCGGTGCATCGATCGTCGATGCGGCGGTGCCGGTTGGGCTGATCGCCGCGCTCAGCTACGAGCCGTCCAGCGACTGGGCGCCCCAGACCCGCACGCCGGCGCAGGGGGCGCTGCTGCTGTTGTCGCACGCGTTGCGGGGCCGTGATGACTCTCAGCGCGTGCTGGCGATCGTCGGCGCCGCCGCGCGCGAGGCGCTCGTGCTCGAGGGCTCGCGCGGCGAGGCGCCCGCCGCCGCCGCCCAGCTGATCTCGCTGGCGCGCGAGCGCTCGCGCTGACCCGTCAGGAGCGAGGCGTGCGAGCGCGCCGGTAGGCGATCAGCGCCGCCGGCAGGCGGGCCGCGACGCGCGACGCGCGCGCGATTCGCGCGGCGGCGAGACCAGCGGCGCCGCGGCGAGCGAGCGCCGACTCGCGGCGCAGCTGCCCAGCGGGCGGCAGCAGCTTCGCCGCCGCGTAGCGCAGCCGCGCGGCGGCGCCGGGGCGCGCGCGGAGGTTGTCGAGCGAGATCACCGCGCGTGGCGCGCGACCGTCGCTGACGGCGCCGAGCAGCTCGTAGCGGGAGGGCCCGCCGCTCGCGATCGCCAGCCGGGCGGCCAGCGCCGCGCCCGCCTCACTTCGGCACAGGCGCGCGGCGAGCTCGGCCTCGATCCCCAGCTCGCGCGCGATCGCAAGCGCCGCACGCCAGTCCTCCTCGCCGACCCGCTCCAAGGCGCGCTCCAGATCGCGCCAGGCGCCGCTCGCGGCCCGGTCCTCGGGCTCGGGGTGAAGGGCGACGTTCAGCGTGCGAAGCGCCGCGTCGGGGATGCTGAGCGGGACGCCGGCGAGCAGCATCGTCTCGGTGTGGCCGCTGGCCATCGCCCAGACCGCCTCGCGGGCCAGCGTCTGCATGCCGTGCAGCGTGTGGTGGAGGTCGACGGCGGCGCCGTCGCCGGGCCGCACGTAGGTCCTGGCGTGGTGGCCGTCGCCGGCGATCAGCGGGTGCTCGCGCACCTCGAAGCCGCGGCGGCGCAGGAGCGCCCGCGCGGGCTCGAGGTCGGCTGGTGAAACGAGCAGGTCGCAGTCGCCGTACAGGCGGTCGGCCGGGTGCTCCGCGTAGAGCCAGCGCGCGATTACCGGTCCCTTCAGCAGGAGCGGCTCGATGCGCTCGGCCCGCATCGCCGTCACCGTCTCCGCGGTCATGCTGTCGATCCGCAGGCGCAGCGCGACCAGCCCGGGGCCTGCCTGCGTTGTCCTCATCGTCCTAAGGTAGCCGCCGCGGCGGTGCTGCGGCGGTGATTGCCGCCACCGCCGGACGGGGTGTCCGTGCTAGCCGGTCGCGCCGGTGGCGCCGGTCGCGCCCGTGGGGCCCGTCGGGCCGCTCGCCGCGAGCACCGCCGTGATGTGCGCGCCCTCCGTCACCGCGAGGCCGGAGGCGGCCGCGCGGGGCAGGCCGGCGTGCAGCGCCACGACCGTGACGCTCCCGAGCACGTCGCCGATCCGAAAGACGACGAAGTCGGCCGACAGCGCCTTGCCCTTCAGGCGGATCAGGATCGGCTGGTTCAGCGACTGGGAGCCGACGCCGGCGCTTTCCTGCTTGGCGAAGTGCACGTCCTTCGCGCTGACGCCGGAAACCTTGCCCGAGGCCTTCACGATCGCCGCGACGAGCAGCTTGCGGCCGAGCGCCGAGGAGTACACGAGGTGCAGATCGCCGTAGAGGCCGGCGGCGCTGCTGGTCGAGCTTGCGAGCAGCACGCTCGCCGTGAGCTGGTTGAGCTTCACGCCGGCGGTCGTCGTGGCGGCGGTGAAGCTGCGTTCGTATTCCGCTGTCGTGTTGGCTCCGGGCGCGACGTAGCGGCTGACCACGGTCTTCGCGCCGGGCGCGAGGTCGGAGCTCGCGAGCACCATCTGCGAGAGGTCGGGCGTCCCCGCCGGCGGCGTCACCGCCTGGGCGATCGCGACCGTGAGGAACCCCCCGGCGATCGTCGCTACGGCGGCGGCGGCAAGCAGACGTGGGCGGCTGCGATTCATCGCGGACTCCTCCGGTGGAACTGCGGACGGTCACGAAGCAGCCTACGCCGTCCGTGCGGCGGCCGTGTCGAGCACGGAGCGCGGGCTCGCGGCACGCTGGCGAATGGAGTCGCCGGCGACTTCGAGTCGCGACCGGGGTGTATGAGAGATAGTCCTACGTTCTCAACGGAAGGAATTGACATGGCGGGAGAAATGCCGGCGGCCGAGCTCCACGCCGGGTTCAGCAGCTCGGGCGCAACCGCGACAGATTGGGCGGCGGGGCGCCGGCAGATCGACGAGGCGGAGGTGTTCTGGCTCTCGACGGTGCGTCCCGACGGACGCCCGCACGTCACGCCCCTGCTGGCCGTGTGGCACGACGACGCAATGTACTTTTGCACGGGTCCGGACGAGCGCAAGGCAAAGAACCTGCGGCAGAACCGGCAGTGCATTCTCACCACGGGCCGCAACGAACTCGACGGTCTCGATGTCGTGGTCGAGGGAGAGGCCGTCGAGGTCGGTGATGCTGCGGAGCTCGAACGGGTCGCCGCCGCCTACGAGTCGAAATACGGGGCGCACCTCACCGCGCCCGAGGGCACATGGTTCGGGCTCAGCGACGCGATCCGCGCGGGCAACGTGCTCGTCTTCCGGGTCACACCCACGATCATTCTCGGCTTCGCCAAGGGCGAGCAGTTCAGCCAGACACGATGGCGCTTTGCTTGATCGCAGCTGCGCCGTATCGCGCTCGGCGAAGCAGAAAGCACCGCCGGGGATGATCGGCCCCTGCGAGCCCTACGACCGGGAGTCGGTCGGCTCGCGGTAGGAGGTCTCACGACGATTGTTATGGCGGCGCCGTCGGCTCACGCTTGTGCTGGCCGGGGCCGATTAGATTGAGAATGAACATTCCGTGGCTTTGAGGGTGCTGTCTTGACTGGCGTGCGTTCGGATCGGGCTTCGCCATTTGCCTCGCGAGAAGAGATCGAGCGTCTGTGCATGCGCAGTCTGCTCACGAGTCCGCAGGAACGGTTCTTTTTCAAAGACCGTGATGGCCGCTTCGTGTTGGTCAGCGCCGGGTGGCTTGCGGCGTTTGGCAAGGGGCGAACGCTCGACGAGGTGATCGGCAAGACGGACTTCGACATGTTCAGCCGGTCGCACGCCGCCGCCGCGCTCAGAGACGAGCAGCGCGTGCTTGCGACCGGCGAGCGGATGGTTGGCAAGATCGAGCGCGCGACCTTCGACGACCGTCCAGATGCCTGGGTGGCGACGATCACGGAGCCGGTGTTCGGCGACGACGGCGCCATCATTGGTACGTGGGGGATCAGTCGCGACGTGACCGCACAGGTCGAGGCGGAGCAGTCGCTCGAGCATCAGGTGCTGCACGACGCGGTGACCGGACTGGCGAACCGGGTGGCGCTCATGGACCGTCTTTCCCGAGCGCTGATCCTGCTCGAGCGTCGGCCCGGCCGTGTCGGTCTCCTCTTTATTGACGTCGATACCTTCAAGGGCATCAATGACTCACTCGGCCACGACGCCGGCGATCGGGTTCTGACCGAGATTGGCCGTCGGCTGACGAGCGCCGCCCGCCGGATCGATACCGTCGCTCGCCTGGGCGGAGACGAGTTCGTGATCCTCGGCGCCGAGCTCAGCCATCACGACGATCCGCGGCTGATCGGCGAGCGCGTCCTGCAGGCGATGCGCTCGCCGCTGGATATCGACGGCCGGACCATAACCGTCACGGGCAGCGTCGGCGCTGCTCTCACGGGGAATCCGCTCGCCGACCCGGGCGAGCTCCTCCAGCAAGCTGACAGCGCGATGTACGACTCGAAGCGAGCCGGCGGCAACCGCTGTCAGATCTTCGGCCAAACACCAGCCTGACGAACTGGGGCGCCGGCCGGGGCTTTGTTATAAACGGGTCCGACGCCGATGCCATCTCACGCCGAGACCGTCGTGCTCCTCACGACCTGGAACCGCCCGGCGCTCCTGAGACAGTCGCTACCGCAGATCGAGCGGGAAGCGGCCCGCATCGGCGCCTCACTGGTCATTTGCGACGACCAGTCCACGGACGCGGAGACTCTGGGACTGTTGCACGCGGCGAGCACTCGCGGCGCGGATCTGATCCGACGCCAGTATGTGCGAGCCGGGCACGGCGGCCTTGAGGAATCCGTTCACCTTCGGCCGAAGGACGCGCTGCGACGCCTCGTGGGCTCACCCGCGGGAGCCGACATCATCAGGCATTCCGCACAGAACGGGCACGGCGGGGACGCGGTGGCCAGGAAGGTGTTCGAGCTATGGGAGCGCCAGTTGGGCGCCGCCCACGTGAGCGCGCAGAAGAACAACCTGTTTGGCTTCCGGCACGTTCTGGCGACCCACCCCGGCGCGCGCTTCATCCTCAAGGTCGATGACGACGTGGTCCTCGCGCGCGGCGCCTTCGAGACGATGCTCGCCATCTGGGATCGCGCGGCGCAGGACGCGCACGACGTGCTCGCCGTGTCGGGACTCCGCACGGTCAACGAGCAGTCGCTGACTCGCTTTGACGGGTACACCACCACGTTGGGCGTGTGCAACGTCGCGGTGCTGTACCGGCGGGCGGACTGGCAGAGAATGCTCGCGGTGACACCCGAACGGGTCATCGTCCGCGATGGCTTCGACCTCGCGTTTGCGTGGCGCTATGCGCCGCGTCACCGGCCCGGCGCGGTTGCGGTTAGCGTGGCGCCGAGCGTCGTCTACCACACCGGGCTCAACGGTCTTCACGTGCGCGATCTCGATCTCAATTGTGAGTACCCCGGGGACGTCAGCTCCGTGACCGTGCAGTGACCTTGGTTCCCGCTCGCCGCACCCTGGCCGGCGCGCCACACTCGAATGCGATCCACTGCTTTCGCGTCTGTCGACTCAGCAAGTTGGCTTGCCATTCACGTTGTCGGTCTGCATGCTGATGGGCATGGACAACCTCAAGCGCTACGACGCAGCCTTGGACGGCGGCGTGGAGTACGGGCAAGAGGTCGCCTGATGGACGGACAGGGGCGTCAGGGCGCCGAGCAGGAAGCGGCGGCCATGTTCGAGCCACCGAGCTGGGACAAGCGCTACTCCAGCGAGGCGCAAATCTGGAGCGGCAACCCGAACGCGCAACTCGTCGCCGAGGTTTCAGGACTGACTCCGGGGACCGCGCTGGACGTCGGTTGCGGCGAGGGCGGTGATGTGATCTGGCTGGCCTGCCAGGGTTGGAGGGTCACCGGCGCGGGCTAGGCGGACAGGCCAGCGCCGTCCGTTGCTTCGATTGCCTCCGCCACCTGCCTCACTCGCCACGCGAACAGCGGGCTGTGCCACACCACTCGGCCATCGGCGAAGGTGAGCTTCCCGCGAAGGCGCGTGGCGGTGCCTGCGCCGAGTGGATACTCACCGAGTCGCTCGCCGGGTCGATGAAACGGCAGGTCGCGAAACACATACACGTGCCGATCAGTCACAAGCACGGTGCGGTGGAAGTGGAAAAACAGCAGCGCGAGGGCGAATCCCACGTAGGGCAACTCCTCCAGCAGCCCAGCGACGATCGCAACCTTCAGCGAACTGAACCCGAACGAGATCGTCACGCCCTCTTCGCCCGAGATCTTTGCTCGGCGCGCGTACCGCCCCGCCATGCGCCTACGGTTGTTGCTTCGCATCGTCGCTCTCCAGTCGCCGGTTGGCGGATGACGCAGACTCCCGCGTGCGTCCAGGATCGTAATTGGTAGGGGGCCTGTCTAGGGACGGCTGTGAACGGAATCGACGAGCTCACACTGCTCGACCGCGGCCGCGGTGGCGACGGTCGATTTTCGGGAAGCGGTTCGGCGCCAGATCCACTGACGCGGCACCTGGCCTCCTACGGCCGTCGGTCCGGCCCTGCGCTCGCGCCGGTGGCCCGCAGCGCAAGCTCCAGCTCGAAGCGGGCGTCGGGGTCCTCGAGCGTCGTGCCGAAGCGCTCGCGCAGCCGGGCGAGGCGGTAGCGCACGGTCTGAGGGTGAACGTGGAGCTCCTGCGCGACCTCCGCGACGTTTCCCTGGCTGCGCAGCCACGCGAGCAGCGTCGCCTCCAGGCGCGCTCGGGCCGCGGGCGTCAGGGCGTCGAGCGGCGCGAGGCGAAGCGCCGCCAGCTCGCCGACCAGCGCCGGGTCGGCGTGCAGCGCGAGGGTGCCGAGCTGCTCGCGGGCGAGGATCAGGCCGCCGGCCGCCAGCACGCCCTCACGGACCAGGCGCATGCAGCCCGCCGCGCGCGCCCAACTTTCGGCCGCCGCCTGCCACGCCGTCGTGGCGCCGAGCACAGCCGGGCGGCTCTCGATCGCGTCGCGAGCCCGCTCGATCCGCCCCGGTGCGTCCGGATCGGCGAGCAGCACGCAGACCAGCCCATCGACGCGGGCGCCGATCGCTCCCTCCCCGACGATAGCCGCGAAGCGCTCGGCGTCGTGGTGGTCGGCGGCGATCGCGGCCAGTCGCCGCGGCAGCGCCCAGTCGGCGGCCGCCGCGCGCTCCGCCGCCTCGGCGACGTCCAGTTCGCCCGCGACCAGCAGCCGCACGAGTCCCTGGCGCTCGCGTGAGCGCTCGCCGGCGCCGGCCGCCTGGGCGCTGGCGTAGCCCTCCACCGACTCGGCCGAGAGCTCATCGATGTAGGCGAAGATCGACTCCGCGAGCAGTGCCAGCGTCGCCGAGTCAAGGCCGGCGGCGATCGCCGCCTCGGAGATCCGCCGCCAGGCGAGCCGCGCCCCGACACGGTAGGCACCCTGCAGCGCGTCGAGGCCGCGCCCGGCCCGGTACTCGCCGCGCCCGAGCGCGATGTAGACCTCGCGGCCGGGACGCTCGCCCGCGGCAGGGCGGCCGAGCTGCTCGAGGAACTGCCGCAGCGCCTCCTCGATCGCGTCGCGCACGCCGCGGCCGAAGGCGCCGCCCATCGGCTGGCGATACTCGGGGATCGCCTCGGCGATCGCCTCGGTGATCTCGTCGGCGACCGCGCCGAGCACCGGCGAGATCGCGCCGCTGACCCCCGGATCGAGCGCCTGCCACGGCCGGCCTGGCAGTGAAACTTGTGGATTCATGCTAAGTCTTGCCTGGATGCGTTGGCCTGGGACCAAGAAAACTATTTAGAAGAAGCGTACTCTTTGACTTCGATGACGCGCGCCGAGAGAGCAGCCAACGTCGGGGCGGTCTTGATCCCGTTCCTCGCCGCCGTACTGGGTGCGATCTTCGCCTGGGGTTCCTTCCTGCACGCGCGCGACCTCGTGATCTTCGCGGTCATGTACCTGATCAGCGCCTTCGGCATCACGGTCGGCTTTCACCGGCTGCTGACCCACCGCGCCTTCGAGACTCATCGCGGGATCCGCTACGCCTTCGCGATCATGGGCTCATACGCGGTCGAGGGGCCCGTGCTCGACTGGGTCGCCGACCACCGCAAGCACCACACCTTCTCCGACGAGGAGGGCGATCCGCATTCGCCCCATGTCGGCCAGGCCGCCGGCTTCGGCGGCGTCGTGCGCGGCCTCTGGCACGCCCACATCGGCTGGCTGTTCGAAACCAACGGCCAGGCCGAGAAGCGCCGCTACTGCCCCGACCTCGCCGGCGACCCGGTGATGCGCCGGCTCAACCGCGCCTTCCCGCTGTTCGTGCTCGGGACGCTCGCGATCCCATTCGTCTGGGGCTTCGCCTGGGGCGGAACGCTGAGCGCGGGCCTCGAGGCGCTGCTCTGGGCGGGCCTCGTGCGGATCTTCCTCGTCCACCACGTCACCTGGTCGATCAACTCGATCTGCCATTTCTTCGGCGCTACGCGCTTCGATACAGGCGATCATTCGACCAATGTCTTCTGGCTCGCGCTGCCGAGCCTCGGCGAGGCCTGGCATCACAATCACCATGCCTTCCCGCGCTCGGCCTTCCACGGCCTGCGTTGGTATGAGTTCGACCCTTCGGGCTGGCTCATCCTCGCCATGTCGAAGGTGGGACTGGCCTGGGACGTCGTGCTCATCGACGCCGAACAGCAGCGCGCGAAGTTCGCGCCCGCCCCGCGCGCGGGCAGCGTGCGTGGCGCGAGCGCCTGAACCGCGCCGGCCGCCGGCAGGCACAGTTCGTTTGAACGACGGGTCGTGGCGATTGCAATGAGCAGCGCGCCGATTTCCGGCAAGCCGCGCCTGCGCGGTGTCTCGCACCAGTGGGGCTTTCTCGTCTCGCTCGGCGCCGGTGGCGCACTGATCGCGTTGGCGCCGGCCGGCCGCGCCGTCGTCGCGGCGGCGATCTACGCGGGGGCGGTGTCGGCGCTGCTCGGCACGAGCACGCTCTATCACCGCGTCGACTGGCGACCCGCAGCACGCCGCTGGGTGCGCCGGCTGGACCGCTCGATGATCTACGTGTTGATCGCCGCAAGCTACACGCCGTTTGCGCTGCTGGCGTTGCACGGCGCGCTGGCAACGGTCGTGCTCGTGGTCGTCTGGGCCGGCGCCTTCGGCGGCACGATGCTGCAGCTCGTCTGGCCCGATCACCCAAAATGGGTCGCGGTCGTGGTCTCGATCGCGCTCGGCTGGGTCGCGGTCGCCACGCTGACACAGCTGCCGGCGAGCATCGGCTGGTGGGCGATCGGCGCGCTGGTGCTCAGCGGTGCGCTGTATACGGCCGGGGCGGTGATCTACGCGCGCGAGCGGCCCAACCCGAAGCCTGGCGTGTTCGGCTACCACGAACTCTTCCACGCGCTGGTGCTGGCGGCCGCGGCGATCCACTACGCGGTGGTCGCGTTCGTCGTGCTGCCACTGGGCTGAGCGCGCCGGCGGGCGCGCGTGCCCGCGCACGCGGACTCAGCCGGGAACGACGGTCACAGGGCAGCGCAGACCGGGTGCTCGCGCCAGACGTGCGTCCGCCGTCAGCAGGCTTGCGTCAAGCGCCTCGGCCAGCGCCACATAGGCGGCGTCGTAGGCGGAAAGCTGCTCGCGCGCCTCCCACACACGGTCGGCGAGTGAGAAGGCCGCGTGCCTCGTCACGGCGAGGCGGCGCAGCACGTTCAGCGCGGCCCAGCCCTGGTCGGCATCGATCCGGCCGGATGCGACCTGCCGGCGCAACGCATTGGCAACCTCGGAGTCGATCAGGTGCGGGGCGTGGAGCGGTTCCTGCGCGAGCGCCCGCCGCGCGGGGCCGGCGTTGAGCAGCGCCGACACCGCCGCCGAAGCATCAACCACGATCACGGCGACGCCCGGCCCGCTTCCACCTCCGACACGATGAGCTTCGCGTCGACGCCGAGGTCCGGGAGGGAGGCGAGCAGCGCGGGGTTGTCTGCCCTGCGCGAGATCGCGGCGAGCTCGCGCACCGCCAGCGCGCTCACCGACATTGCGTCGAGCGCCGCAAGACGCTCGAGACGCTCGACCACCTCGTCGGGCACGTTACGCAGGTAGAGAGTCCTCATGTCGCAAAATGCTAGCAACGCGCTAGCGTCCTGGGCACCGGGTCCGAGGGCTGTCGCGGACCCGAAGCTCGACTTCGGTGACACGCTAACAAGCCAGGCCACACTTACCGCAACGTCTCAAATACCTGAGAACACGGGCGTTGGTGCGTACCTCGGTCAGGCGTTCAACTTCTCAACGCCGGCCGGCACTGCGGCCGCCGTGTCAATCTTGACGATCGGCGCGCCACGCTGGAGCGATCGGGTACTACAACGACCCGACCGCGACGAGGTCCCACCGAACTGCGCGATCGAGGAGCCGCTCACGGCAGCCACCGTACTCGCGGCCGTCAGGGGAACGAAGTTCATCGTCTCTCGAGAGACGGAACGACGCTCGGATGTGAGCCGAGGGGACATGCGGCCGGGGTGCCCTAC
>Ga0302319_10016942_pt1 | contig 13383 bp, 12 predicted proteins | sample Bog_T0_2_FD_203319 | JGI IMG/M metagenome (GOLD analysis project Ga0302319, IMG submission 203319) | Peat permafrost microbial communities from Stordalen Mire near Abisko, Sweden - Bog_T0_2 | ecosystem: Environmental > Terrestrial > Soil > Wetlands > Peat | place: Sweden: Abisko, Stordalen Mire...
CGAGGATGATGACGATCTTCGCGAACGGGAAGCGGTCAACTGGTGACTTGCTCACGTGGCCCCTTTCTGATGAACGGCTAGTGTTGTGGGCGGTCTGCTCCGCGCCGGGTGATGATCTGAATGAGCCAGATGGGGAAAAGGATCAGGATGGCGAGCGTTGAGATGGGTAGAAGGACGGCGCCGAGACCGCCGAGAGCTGAGAGAGGCATCATGAGGATCGTAACGACTCCATTCGGATGGCCGTGACTCCTCATGGAGTCAAGCGCGAGTATCGATACGAATGAAACGCCGCATAGCCCTGTTCCAATTCCGAAGCCAACCACGGATAGAATCAGCAATGCGCTGACTGTGCTGCGATCACGACCGAAGAGTTTCATGCTGCTCCCTTCGCACGCTTAGCCAGTCGAAAACCAGGAGTGAGATTCCTGCGAGACATGCCCATTGGATTAGATTCAAACCATACATGAGCGGTTGGGGCTTCAGGAAATCGATGGCTACGCGCCACGCGAGATAGCCGCCAAGAAAGATGCGGAAGCGGGCCCCCTCGGGGAGATTGGCGCGGGTGCTGACGATGAATCCCATGGCGATTAGGAAAAGGATTTCATAGAGCTGGACGGGATGGCGGCCGATGCCGTCGCCGAGATCGACGGCCCAGGGCAGGGTGGTGGGTTTGCCGTAGGTGTCGTCTGCGAGGCCGGCGATGAGGCAGCCGATGCGGCCGATGGCGATGCCGACGCATAGGGGCAGCGCAAACAGGTCGCCGGTACGTTGGCGAATGCCACTGAGGCGCTTGATGATTTCGACGCCGAGCCATCCGCCGAGCAGGCCACCGACGATGGTTTTGCCGCCGGGGGAAAGGAGCAGGGCGAGGATTCGGCCTTGGTTCCAGGCTTGGTTGACTGTGGGCCATTGTTCGGCAAGGCCGAGGAAGCGGGCACCGATGAGAGCACCGACGGCTGCTGCGGCAAGGACCGTCCAGCGCTGGGGTTCGGCGACTACGTCTCCCTGATTGGTGCGGAGGTGGCGGAAGACGGCGTATCCCGCGGCGTAGGCGAGGGTCTCAAAGACCGGATGCCAGACCGGATGGGAGCCGATGGGGATCATGAGTGGAAGTATATGGGAGGCAGCGGAGTTAGCGGGGTTTGCGGAGTTAGCCGCGCTGCGGCGCGTGTTGGCGCCGCTGCTTCCATCTCCGGTCCCCAAAAGCGAGGGACCGGGGGCACCCACACTTTAGGGCGCTTACGGGATCGGCGTTTGCGCAACGGGTTGGGCGCAGTGGGCGCAGCGTTTGGCAGCCAGGGGGATGTCGCTTAGGCACTCGGGGCAGGGCCTGGTGGATGGTGGCGGGGGCGGAACCGGAGGCGAGAATCTCTTGAGCAGATATTGCATGGGCAACACGATTCCGAAATAGATGGCGCCGGCATTGAGTACGAAACTAATAAGCGCGTTGAGGAACTTGCCGATGTGAATTTCGCCCGGCGGGATGTAATTCGGGGGGAGCGGGGACGGCACCTTAACTGGGTGCAGCACGGGGACGTGGATTACCAGCGAGGTGAAGTCTGGCGCGCCGACAAGAGCGGAGATCGTTGGGGTGATTATGTCGGCGGTAAGGGACGCCGTGATTGCGCCAAAAGCTGCGCCGATGATGACGGCGACGGCCAGGTCGACTACGTTTCCACGCAAAACAAAGTCTCTGAAACCCTTGAGCATTTCGTCCTCCAACTGCTTGAGATCAAAGCGTATTTGATTGGGTTGGCGCGGGTGGGATTCTCGCGCGGTTTGCCCCATGGTACACGGGAGCGGCTTGCCGGGGAAATGGTTGCCCGGGCATAGAGCCAACGGAGCCCTAGGGATAGATGCAGAGGAACAGGACCAGGGCAAGGATCATGAGTTCGGAGTAGAGCAGGATGAGAACGCCGGCGTGGTAGAGACTCCATTTGCGGCGAAGACAGCGTGCGGTGTCGACCATACCCCATGCGGCGACGACAGCAACGAGGAGCTGCCAGCGCGAGCCGTGGAGGGCGCGAATGTCAGGAAATCCGGCGAGGCGGAGGCTGATGGCGAAGGCGAACAGCGAGAGTGCGATGCCGCGAACCAGCGAGCGCTGACGGAGGCGAAAGATGGGCGTGCGGGGAAGCACCGGTACCGTGATTGTAGAAGGGATTGGCAAGGGATCCCGTTTATTTCGCCGCCAGTTCCATCTCCTTGAGCGACTCGGTGTAGGGGGCCCGGAGGACGCCGCGTTCGGTGATGATGGCGGTTACATATTTGGACGGAGTTACGTCGAAGGCGGGGTTGCAAATGCCGACGCCGTGAGGGGTGAGCTGCTTGCCGCCGTGGTGGGTGACTTCGATCTGCGGGCGTTCCTCGATAGGAATGGCTTCGCCGGTGGCGGTGGCGAGGTCGATGGTGGACCAGGGGGCGGCGACGTAGAACGGAATGCCGTGTTCCTTGGCGAGGATAGCGACGTTGTAGGTTCCGATTTTGTTGGCGACGTCGCCGTTCGCCGCGATGCGGTCAGCCCCCACGACGACGGCCTGGATGCGGCCGGCGCGCATGAGGCTGGCGGCCATGTTGTCGCAGATGACGGTGGTGGGGATGCCGTCTGCCATGAGTTCCCAGGCGGTGAGGCGCGCTCCTTGCAGGAAGGGACGGGTTTCATCGGCGAAGACGTGGATGCTTTTGCCCTGCTCGACTGCGGAACGGATGACGCCGAGGGCGGTGCCGTAGCCGCAGGTGGCGAGTGCGCCGGCGTTGCAGTGGGTGAGGACTCCGCCGGCATCGGGGAGCAATGCGCCGCCGAATGCGCCCATGGTTTTGCAGGCGGCGATGTCTTCGTCGTACATGGCGTGGGCTTCAGCGAGGATTCTCTTTTGAATTTCGGGGAGGGTTGCGCCAATTGCGAGCAGGTGGGCGAAGAGGCGCTTCATGCGGTCGATGGCCCAGAAGAGATTGACGGCTGTGGGGCGGGTTCCGGCGAGGCGGGCGCAGATGGCTTCAAATTCAGGCGCGAAGTCTTCAGGCGTGGCGGCCTTGGTGTTGAGTGCGCCGAGGGCGACACCGTAGGCGGCTGAGACACCGATGGCGGGAGCGCCGCGAACGACCATGGTGACGATGATGTCGGCCACTTGCTCATGGGTGGTGGCGAGGACGTAGCTCTCCTCGAGGGGGAGCTTGGTTTGATCGATGAAACTTACGCCGTCGGGGGTCCAGGTCAGGGTGGGAATCATGCTTCTTTAGTGTAAATGGAGTGAGGCAGGGACTAGGGACCAAGGGACCGAGGGACCAGGATGGGGCGTCGTTCGAGGGAAGCGGGTCAGTCGGATTGAAAACCTTTTCATTTTCTGCTGGACTCGGGTTCGTGTGGCTGCGTAGAGTGGGTTGGTTGCTCTGTTTGCAATGTAAGATTGCTTGTACCTGAAGGAGTTGTTCGTGTTGAATCTGACCTCGGTCGATTGGCTGATCATGCTGCTGTACTTCGTGTTTGTGCTGGGTATCGGGTTTGCCCTGAAGCGCTACATGAAGACGAGCAAGGACTTTTTCCAGGCGGGGCGCGCGCTGCCGGCGTGGATCTGCGGCCTGGCATTCATCAGCGCCAACCTGGGAGCCCAGGAAGTGATCGGCATGGGCGCGTCGGGGGCCAAGTATGGGCTGGAGACGGCGCACTTCTACGGCATTGGCGCGATCCCGGCGATGATTTTTGTGGGCATCTTCATGATGCCGTTTTACTACGGGTCGAAGGCGCGAAGCGTGCCGGAGTTTTTGCGCATGCGCTTTGACGAGAAGACGCGGGCGCTGAATGCGTGTTCATTCGCGGTGATGACGGTGTTCAGCTCGGGCATTTCGATGTATGCGATGGCGCGGCTGATTCAGGCACTGCATGTTTTTGATGGGTTGTTCCGTGCGCTGGGTTGGGCTCCGGAGGGGATTTTTACTTTCTCGATTGTGCTGTCGGCGGTGATTGTGCTGGCGTACATTTTTCTGGGCGGGCTGACCAGCGCGATCTACAACGAGGTGTTGCAGTTCTTCCTGATCATTGCGGGTTTCTTTCCGCTGGTATACCTGGGACTGAAGAATATTGGCGGGTGGGAAGGGCTGAAGGCTTCCGTCCCTATGCAGTACATGCATGAATGGAAGGGCGTGGCGCACGCGAGCACCAACCCGATGGGGATTGAGATTATCGGGCTGGGAATGGGGCTTGGGTTTGTGCTGGGGTCGGGGTATTGGTGCACGGACTTCCTGGTGATTCAGACGGCGATGGCGTCGAAGGATATGGAGTCGGCGCGGAAGGTGCCGCTGATTGCCGCGGTGCCGAAGATGCTGTTTCCGTTCCTGGTGATTTTGCCGGGGCTACTGGCCATTGGGCTGCCGACGCCGCATACGACGACGGTGATTACGCGTGGTGCGGACGGCGCCATTTATCACAGCATCAACGTGGTTTCTCCGCAGGTGGAGCAGGGCAAGGGTCTGGTGCCGGCAAAGATCAATCCGGTGACGGGCAAGGCGATGCTCGACACGAATGGCGACCCGCTGCTGGACTATGACATGGCGACGCCAAACATGCTGCTGCATTTCTTTCCGACGGGGATTCTGGGGCTGGGCTTGACGGCGCTGCTGGCCAGCTTTATGAGCGGCATGGCGGGTAATGTGACCGCTTTCAATACGGTATTTACGTACGATCTGTACCAGAGCTACATCCACAAGAATGGCAGCGACCGGCATTACATGGCCGTGGGGCGATGGGCGACGGTGGGCGGCATTCTGCTATCGATCGGGACGGCCTATGCAGCCATCAACTTCAACAACATTATGGACACGCTGCAACTGGTGTTCTCTTTTGTAAACGCCCCGCTGTTTGCGACTTTCCTGTTGGGCATGTTCTGGAAGCGGGCAACGGGGCATGCGGCGTTTACTGGGCTGATTGCGGGCACGGCGACGGCGATGATTCATCATGGACTGACGCTGCCGATGCTGGCGCATCCCGGCATTCACGGGGGATGGATTACGGTTGTGCATACGTATCACAGCGATATGGCGCAGAACTTTTGGACGGCGATCTGGGCGTTCAGCGCGAACTTTGTTGTGACGGTGATTGTGAGTTATTGCACCAAGGCGCGGCCTGAATCGGAACTGGTGGGGCTGGTGCACTCGCTTACGCCGAAGCCGAAGCGGCCGGAGAATGAGCTTTGGTGGCAGCGGCCGGAGACGCTGGCTTTGGCGGTGCTGGTGGGAGCGATTGCGTTGAACATTTTCTTTTATTGATGGAACGCTTGGCTTGATGCTTTCCCCGGTCCCCAATTGCGACGGACCGGGGGCACCCGGGCAATTTCTTTATTGAGCGGAGGGGAAGGTCATGAGTCTCGATTTGCGGATTCCGATGGGGTTGATGTTTACGCTGGTTGGCGTGATTCTTAGCGTGTTTGGACTGGCGACGAATGGCTCGGCGATTTATGCGGCGAGCCTGGGAATCAACGCGAATTTGTGGTGGGGGTTGGTGTTGCTGGTGTTTGGGCTGACGATGTTTCTGATGGGGCGGCGCAGCCAGGCGCGGTTGGCGAAGTTGCCGCCGGAACCGGTGGATACGAGCGAAGTGCGGCGGGGACATTGAAAAGCAGTTGTTAGTAATCAGTTGTCAGTTCTCAGAAACCCGGGCCGACGAGATGATCCTGGGGTTTGGTTCCCGTATATCTGCGATTCAATTTGGGAGAGTTATCTGCGCTGACTCTCAGGATTGATACGCGAGCAATGTATGTGCCGGTACACTTATAGCTAGACTTATGGCGCGCAGAACGATTGAACATTACGAGATAGTCCGGCGATTGGGTGCGGGCGGCAGCGGGGTGGTCTACCTGGCCAACGACACGCTGCTGCAGCGGCCGGTGGTGCTGAAGATTCTACGTACTGGATTGCTCTCGGCCGAGCAACTACGCACGACGGTGTTGCGCGAGGCGCGGCTGGCATCGGCCATTGAGCATCCCAACGTTTGCGGCATTTACGAAGTGGGCGAGAGCGGCAACGAAGGTTACATCGTGATGCAGTACGTGCCCGGTCAGTCGCTGGACCGGCTGATTGCGAACGGGCCTGCCAGTTTGCAACTGGTGCTGTCGGTGGGCATCCAGATTGCGGATGGGCTTCAAGCGGCGCATGGGCTAGGCATTTTTCATCGCGATTTGAAACCGCAGAACGTGATGCTGACGGATGGCGGGTTGGTGAAGATTCTGGACTTTGGGCTGGCACGACGGTTGCGGCCTGAGGACGCGAGCTTCGATCCGTCGAAGCCGGCGATGGATCGCGGGGCATCGATGGCGGCCACGTATACCGCGCGGGGCGGGACGATTCGCTACATGGCGCCGGAACAGTTTGTCACTGGACAGTCGAGCGTGCAGTCGGATGTGTGGGCGCTGGGCGTAATTCTGTACGAGCTGGCATCTGGGCGGCATCCGTTTGCGCGGCCCGAGAATGAAGATTTTCAGGTGATTCGCGCGATTCAGTTTCTGGAGCCGGAGGACCTGAGCTTTATTGTGAAGGGGATTTCGCCGGAGCTGAAGAGCGTGATTGCGTCGTGTCTTGAGAAGATTCCGGGCTCGCGGTATGCGTCGGCTGCGGAGGTGCGTGAGGCGCTGAAGACGATTATGAAGGCGCTGCAGATTGAGACTGGGATTATTCCTGGGGATGCGGCGGCGAATCTTCCCACGACGGGCATTGAGGCGGAGAAGCGGAACACGGGATTTCTTTCCATGCTGGCGGAGCGGTTTCGGGAGTCGGCGGTGGACAAAGCGCCGCAGAATTCGCTGGTGGTGCTGCCGTTTACCAATCTTGGAGCGACGGAGGTTGCGCCGCTTTATGGGTTTGCGTTGGCGGATGCGATTGCGGCGCGGTTGGCGCGAATTCCGGCGCTGGTAGTGCGGCCGTCGAGCACGTTGATGCCGCTGAAGATTGCGCAGATGGATCCGCTGAGCGTGGGGCAAAAGCTGCTGGTGTCGTTTGTGCTGGTGGGGAGCTTCTTGCGCTCGGATGAAGGGTTCGATTTGAACTGGCAACTGCTGGATGTGGGCTCGCAGAGCGTGCGTTCGGGCGGGGCGATCCGGGTGACTTCGCTGGATTTGATTGCAGTGCAGACGGAGATTTCAAACGAGGTGTTTGCAGCACTGCATGGGTTGAGCGCAGGGGATCAGATTGATGCGCGGCGCTTTGGGAGTCGGGACAGCGCGGGCGGGGCAAATGGGGCGAATGGATCGCTGCCTGGGCCGGTGAGCGAGGATTATTTGCAGGGGCGGGCACTGCTGAGTTCGTTCATGGTGCGGACGGGGTCGAGGGCGGATCTGGATCGGGCTTGTGCGCTGCTGACGAGCGTAACCAGCAAGGACCCGGAGTTTGCGGCAGGGTGGACGGGGCTGGGGATTGCCGAGCTGCAGTATGTGCGGCATGGGTTTGGCGGACAGATTCACGTGATGCATGCGCGGCGCTCGTTTGATGAGGCGCTGAAGCTTGATCCTGCTTCGACGGAAGCGAATCTGTATCGGATTTACATGCTGCTGTCGCGCGGAGAGAAGGAGTCGGCGCGGCACGGGATTGCGAACCTGCTGGCCGGTGCTGCTAACGACTGGAACGTGCACATGGTTGCCGGTCTAGCGCTGCGCGCGGATGGAATGTACGACGAGGCGCTGCAGCAGTTCAGCCGGGCGCTGAAATTGAATCCGGCGAATGCGGCTATTTTGTATAACCATCGAGCACGTGTGTATCACTACCAGAACCAGATTGAGCTTGCCGGTGACGAACTGGAAAAGGGGCTGGCGCTGGAGCCGCGGCATCCGCTGCTTCGGACCTCGGCTGGGTATCAGGAGATGCGGTTGGGCCATTTGGGCGCGGCGATCGAGATACTGGAGTCTGTGATTCGCGATGACGACTCGCTACGGATTGCTGTGCCTACTCTTGCGTTGTGCTATGTGCAGGCGGGACAGCGCGAGAGAGCGGCGGCGCTGCTGAAGGACGACACGATGGCTGCGGCTGAGGCGGACAGCGAGATGGCTTATCGGCTGGCTTCTTATTTTGCTGTCGAAGGTGATTCGAGTGAGGCGCTGCACTGGTTGCGGCGGGCGATTTATCTGGGGAATGAGAACTATCCATGGTTCCAGAAGAATCCGGCGTGGAATTATTTGCGGACGAATGCGGATTTTGAGCGGATTCTCGAGGATATGAAGAAGGGATTCCGGAAGAATCAGAAGACCTGGAAGAGGCTGCTGGAGCAGGTTCCGCCGGAAGGTGAATAATCCCGTAAATCGGGGCCGATTCTGCACGAAATGACATCAAAACCCCCTGTTTTTTGACATAAAGTGGGTGTTTTTGAGGGGTAAAGTTTACTGATGAGGAGTATTATCCTGTTGACACAGAAATTTAAATCAGGCATACTTATATCAGGTTGAGGCAAGTGCATGAATCTGATAGACGTTACCCGCGAACTCGGCACTGAAGAAGAGTGTTTTGCTTTCCTTGAAAAGATGCGCTGGCCAAGTGGCGTCCGTTGCGCAGTTTGCGGCTGCAATCGGATCAGCCGGATTACCCGCAAGTCTGAGACAAAGAACGTTCGCAAGAATCTCTATCAGTGCCTTGAGTCTACTTGCCAGCAACAATTCTCGGTCACTTCGGGAACGATCTTCCACGATTCCCGCATTCCCCTCTCGAAGTGGTTCGTTGCGATCTCATTGGTTATGGAAGCGAAGAAGGGCATGAGCGCCATGCAGCTTAAACGGACGCTCTGGGGCGACAACAAAGGCTCTTACCAGACCGCATGGCACATGATGCACCGCATCAGGGAAGCGATGGCGGAGGGCATGTTCGAGCGCCCCAAGATGGCTGGGGTGATCGAAATGGATGAGTCCTATGTTGGAGGCACGAAGCGCGGTCGGAAGTATCAGGGCCGGAGGGATCACAAGCAGTGCGTGGTGGGCATTAAACAGAGAGACGGCGAACTCCGCTTCTTCCATGCCCCGAACGCAAGGATAGAGACCCTGGCTGTCTACCTCAAGGAAAACGTCAGCACCGACGTAGAAGCCATCAACACCGACGAACTGCCAGCATATCCCAAGGCGTTGCGCATCTCTGGCCACGATGAGGCAAAGCACAAGACCGTGAACCACAGCAAGAACGTTTACGCGATTGGGGATATCACAACAAACGGTATCGAATCAGCGTTTTCCCTGTTCAAGCGCGGCGTGGTCGGCAGCTATCACAAGATCTCGATAAAGCACCTACAACGGTACTTGAACGAGTTCCAACACCGCTTCAATCATCGGAAGTCTGACAATCGGTTCGAAGAGATGGTCAGTCGGACTTCACAGACCGCTCCACTTCCGTATCATGTCCTGATTGCGGAGTAGAGGGGATTATCTTCCCTGAGGTCTTGCGGGAACCTGTCTTTTGCTGATCCCGAGTGGCAGGTTTCTGCTTGAGCAGATTGCTGACGATGGACTCGAATTTTTCGCGTTCCACAGTAGCCATGTTTCGATTATAATCCGAAACAAGCGAAAGGCGCAGCCTCCAAAGCCGCGCCTAGTCACTTCACCGTGTTCTTAGCTTGCGTCTCCTTAGGTCCAAACGGTTTGGCCGTCCAAAGCCGCTCCGTTCTAACGAGACGCCCCTTTTTATTGTCGGAGGGTGCCTGCCTGGTTGGCAGTATCGGGATTTATACCCCGTATCATCCCTAGCCGGACTGGAGTTCGATCCTCCCGCCCTCCGCTCAAATTTGATTTCCCCTGTACTTCCCCATACTCTCCAGCCTCTACTCTCCTTTACAAGGAAGTAGAAACTGTCACAAGAGTACGGAAAAGCGCAGGATAATGTCAACATACTTGTTACGCTTGCAACGCTTGCTAGCATTACGCTTGCAACTGCTCTTTACAGCCCTTCCATCTTTCTGCCGTGCAATCTCTCGATGCCAGTCTTATAGCAGCTAAAATTGCGCTGCTATAAGCGATCCTGCTGCTATCGTCGTTTCATCTGGAATCTAGTATCTGTGTGATTAGGATATTTGTCCTGATGAGTACATGGGGCATATTTGTAGGACATTGATTTATAGGCACTTGTTCGATCTGTAACCCCTTCTGGAGGGTGTTTTTTGAGGGGGGAGGGGTGGGGTATTTAATTTTTGTACGCCGATTTGCCTCTTGTTCCGCACTTTGCTCCATGAATCAGTGTGCGCCAGAAGGGGGTAATTGTACGCAAAAGCAGTGGTTAGTGGTTAGTGACTGAGGAGTTAGAGGCTCCGGTCGCTTCCGTGCCTGGTCCTCGAATGGGAGGGAACGTGGCACCCGCCCGGAAACGAATCCCGATCCGATCTATGGATACGCGCTGCAATCGGCTAATGGCGGTCATTCACATTTCGCGCGCTGAGGCAGCCAGTGACTTCGATGGACTTCTGACCCTTGCGGCCAATGGCGATGAGGTGTTCATCGAATCGGACAAGCGTGTCGTCGCGCGGCTCTTGCCGGCAGATGCTCCTCGTCCGCGCCTGCTCTCAGAATCGCTCAAGATTCTCAAGGAGCGCGGCTCGGCCGTAACACTAGACGGCGAGTTTGGCCGAGATCTGGAAGACGCTAATCAATAGCCACCCCGAGCCACTCACAAATCCATGGTCGTGATCCCCTGGGCCTGATCACCGTGGTTTTCGATGTAGGGGTGACCGGGCCACCTGCCGCCTGTTGTCACGCTGCGTGACGTGATGCGGAAGTCCGGGAATCACGATACGAGCCAGTCGAGCCATATACGGACCGTAGCACTACGGGGGAATAGGTATCATGTCCCCCTATTTCCCTATTTCCCCTATTTCCAAAGGTCATTCAAGCAACTAGGCCGCTGCGAATGCTGGCTTGGGCATCCTCAATAGCAGCCTCCACTAGTTGTTTCACGCTGGCTTCAGTAACGCCAAAACTTGCAAGCGATGAGGCGGCACTCGAAACAGCAAGGTTCATTTGCTCCGTGGCTTTTGTTAAGCGCTGTTCGATCCCTTGCTCTCGAATAAGAGCCTCGCCCAAGACTCGCCCGATGACGACAAGCTCAAATGGAGATGGATTAATCGGCACCTGAACGCGAAGGTCGGGAATGTTGCCTACCCTGATTGCTTTGTGGCGGACGGTTGCCTTCCCGCACCAAATTGCGCCGTCTGTGAGTCGCAAATCAAGCTCATTGGCCGACCGCATACCCATGATCCGGTCCAAGACGGTAATGGGTAAATGAGCGACTCCTGGCGCAATGCCGTTTACGGGGTACTCAGAATCCGTGCCTGGCGCCCGGAACGTCGCCGCATATTCCGAAACCAGAACCGAAACAATGTCAGCCTTGTCTCTCGCTCCGCGGTTGGCTTGCAACTCTCGAAGAGCTCGCCGGAGGTCCGAGCGACGAATCCGGAATTGAACATCCATGGAAATATCCCCGGTGGAATCGTAGCACCTGACTTCAAATATCGTTTCACTTACGCTCCGGAATTCTGGCAGGCGACCTAGAATAATTATGGATTAGAGGATCGCGGGGAAGAAGGAGAGAAATGAGATTTTTCAAGTCCGCCATGCTCCTTGGACACGCCGCGACTATTGCAAGACGCTTTGAGAGGCTACGGCATAGTTATTTTGACTTCATCGTGCGGGAAATCAAGATCAAACTGGGTGCAGACGCGGCCCCGGATCAAGTGACGCTGGGCGGCGAGGCAGACTTGGCCTTGAGTGGATTTCAGTATTGGCTTTATCTACCATTCTCTGTTGCACACCCATACGTTCCAGAAAAGCACTACCGGGAGTTTTCCGGCCACCTTTTTATGGCATTGTCGGGCAAATTCCAAAAGGAGGTCGAGGCCTACTTTTTTGAGTTTGAAGGGAAGCGCAATAACTATGCAGATCTCATCGCACACGTTGCCCTTCCCGTTGCCCGAACGATTACCCCTTGCCTGGAGTTCCAAGCTTTGGCAATCACCGGGAATATTCTTCCTTTCTTCGCAATCGAGTCTCAGATTGCGATAGCGGAGCAATTTGGCGACAATGAAATAGCGATTCAGCTCGAAGCACAGAAAAGGATAAAATACGAAACTTGGGACTCGGGGCTGACCGTGACCGCGCCAATGTTTTGCTTCAACTGCGGCCGCTCGTTTGATCCTGGAGCACGATGCTGCACGCTTTGCGGTGTGCCGTTAATGCTTCTCGGTCCCGGAAATGCCCCTCGGTTTTCCCATGGGCTGGGGTCCTCGGAGACAGTTTCTGAGAGCCAAATAGTTGAGCCCGCGCCGAAAAACGCACCGCTCAAGCACGCAACTGCGTCAACGGATATTCCCGCGGAGATGATGGACAAGGGCCTCTATTTTCGCCGCAATCATTTCGGCAGCATATCTAATTGGGAGGATCGGATGTTCTCGGAATTTGGCGAGAAAGTTGTGCCATTCTTGGGGCGAATTTGGAATCGTACTTCTTAGTTTTAGCTACCTTCCCGGTTAATGAAGGAAAATCGGAATTTTATTCCCAAATAAATCCCGCAAACCAGGGTGTTTCCGGAAAACAGGAGTAGAACGGAGGCATCAACCCCTATGCGGGGAGGAGGCTATTGAATGCCAATCATTCGTGGGAATATCGCACCTCGAGTATCGTCTGTGAAACTTCTTCAGAGCTGGCAACATAGGCGCGGAAGTGAGATATCTCCGCAGGCCGATTTGGAGATCAGTGGAGACTCCTTCAAGATAACCTACAGCTCGTCTTGGGCTATTGAAAGCCTGAAACACAGCTTCGATATCGAGGCCAGGAGGGTTGAGCCTCGGGCCCTCGTAAATTGGCTTTAGGCCAAAGAAGATAGTGGACACTGGGTGCCCCGGTCCCCAAAAACCAGGGACCGGGGGCACCCGCTCAGGGCAGGCTTTCGGCTCACCACCCCCAAGCTGAAGTACGTTTGGTTCCCCTTCGTTCCTGATGACCGGGAGCCATTCACAGCGCCCCTACAGGGCGCGAAATTGCTTTAGGCCCTGTACCCAGGACGGCGCTACGCTTGTCCTGGGCTATTATCCTGCGGCCCCTCCAGGGCGCTTTTCGGTGCGAGATGTTTCGTTTTGCCGGGAACTTGCCAAAGCGAGTGAATTGCTCCTAATAACCGGCTTGCAAATCCATTGGAGTCAATAGCCAATTATCCGGTCATTTTAGTCGGAACTCAATAGATCGGGCTTTCAGCCCTCTGTACTCGTGCTCGATGTAACCTGGGGCTGCGCCCCAGGCTGGTATAGCGCCGGGCCTTTGGCCCTGTAAAACATCCTGCTTGAGCGATCTCGATGCCTTTGGCCCTGTAAGTAACCTGGGGCTGCGCCCCAGGCTGGTATAGCGCCGGGCCTTTGGCCCTGTAAAACATCCTGCTTAAGCG
>Ga0302319_10016943_pt1 | contig 13383 bp, 6 predicted proteins | sample Bog_T0_2_FD_203319 | JGI IMG/M metagenome (GOLD analysis project Ga0302319, IMG submission 203319) | Peat permafrost microbial communities from Stordalen Mire near Abisko, Sweden - Bog_T0_2 | ecosystem: Environmental > Terrestrial > Soil > Wetlands > Peat | place: Sweden: Abisko, Stordalen Mire...
CATCGAGCACGGTGCCAAACCGATCGCGCTCCATCAAAACCTCCGGTGTGAGCATGCCGTCCGGCACCCGATCCAGTTTCCCGGTTCGCGCAAGGGTATGGAAGACGGTCGAATCGAACTGGTCGCGCTCCATCAGCACCTCTGGGCGAAACATTTCATCCGGAAACTCAACGACCGCCTTCTCCCTTGCCAGAAGGTGGGCGAAGGTGGTGTTCCGGCTGTCTTTGGTCATCAGCAAATCACGCGAAAACAGCTTTGGATCTACCTCGTGCAAGAGTCCTTCCTGCGCGAGGGCGCTCAATCCGGAAACCGCGTTGGAGCCAGGCAGTTGATCCAGACGCGCGTATTTGTAGGCCCTTCCGTTGGCGGCCGCGGCCGGGGAGTTGACTATATCGTCCATACTCTCCTCCATGCCGGCACTTCCCCTTTTTGGGCGGAACTATTTTTTGCGAACCGCTTAAATTGACGGACCATGTCCCGGCGTGGGATAGGTCGGGAGGGTTGGAACGGGCCCGTGGCTTCCGTTTTCCTCATCAGACACTTCGCCCTCGGATGAATCCCCGTTCCCGTTCCCGTCGCGGGAGACGGCGTGAATATCCGACCAGTCCGGCTCGATCTCGTTTGAGACTTCTCCCTCAATCACCTCGTCGCTCCATTCTGACGGGCCTTCCACCAGGTCCCTGTCCTGGTCGGAAACGTACAAGTCCTCATCCGTCAGTTCGTCGGCGGACTTTTTCTGACGCAACGCCGCGACGAGGTCGTCGGGCTTCGTCTGGTCGGTAAGCTCGATGCTGTTTTCGGCAGCGATGCGTTTCAGGTTGGTGGTGAGGGCGGTGGGAGCGGCCCCGCCCTTGTCAATTCCAGCCAGCAAATCCTCAGCCTCCGGTGTAAGCGCCCAGGGATCCCGTGCCAGATCGTTTCCGCCGTCCGTCTCTGGCACTGGCTTCGTGGCGGCAGGCGTTTCGGCACCGGCCGCAAGGGAGGTGTCCGCAAGAGAAATGGCCGCGGCCTGCGGACCGCTAATATCAAGATTGCCCACTCCGCCGAGCATTTCGGTTGCAAGCTCGCGCTCGCCGGGCCGCCTGATCCGCTCGCGCAAGCCTTCCCGGTCGGACGTGAAGAGCCAGATTCCCGAGGTGGCCCGGCTGATATCGACGTACCACTGGCGGGCCGAAGTGGCCCCTTTCGATCCCGAATCAGAATAGAGGGTGAAGCCCACCGTCTGGCCCTGGGCACCGTACGAGGTGATCGCATAGGCCCGGTTGGCAAGCAGGGGACGGCCGACGGTCGCCTGCATCTTGCTTACCTCCGTGACCATCTCGCCGTGCTCGTTTTTCTTGGAGGTCTTGACCTCGTAGTCGATGAGCATCTTTCCCTCTTTGGTCCATCCAGCGACTTTCACGATGGAACCGTTAGGAATGCGCCGGCCCCGATATTGGTATTTGGGTTCGGAGCCGTCCGGCAGCGTGAATTTCTTGCCCCAGTTCGAGCCATCCGGCGTCCGCATCTTGCTACCGGCGACATTCATGCCGACCTGCAGGCTTTCGCGCAAACGCAGAACGTCCCCAACCCGCACCGGCATCTCGTTGAGTTTGCCGGCATTGAGGTGCTTCATATCGGCCTTGCTCAGAATACAGCGAGTTCCGTCCTTCATGATGACGGTCGGCCATCCCTTCACCAACCCGCCGAACTCCAGGAGGGCGCCCTTTGCGATGACTACCTGCCTCTGGTCGCTAGCCGTTTTGATTTCACGGTTGGCGATCAGCACAATCCGCCCGTTCTCCTGGCTGTGGTAGCTGCTGAGCAGGAGCTTTTCGGCGGAGGTGAAATTCGACGGATCGAGGGTTTTAATCACCCTCTCCTCTCCGCTAAGAATCCCCTTGTCGACGAGGCCCTGGCGGATGCAGTCGTTGAGCCGCCCGACCTCCTTCTTGGTCTGCGAAAGCACCAGGAACGAATGCTTTTCCTTTTCCTTGGGGTCCATGATTTTCTCCCGCTGCTCAAAGAGTTCCACGGCCTTGGCGGCCACGGCGCGAAGGCGCTCCTCATCGTTTGTAAAATCGAAAATGCGCGCCTTGTCAGCCAGCCTGCCGTCATTGTGCTTGCCGTTTGGAAACTGCTGGTCCAGAGCCCGCCCGGCCGCGTCCAGCTTCTCCAACCGCGCGAACGACTCGGCGGCCTTGCCCAGCGCGGCAAGAGCCACGACCTTCTTGTACCAAGACTGGTGCTGACGCCGGATGTCCTCCTCCTTGTCGCCCAGATCAACGCGGGTTGCTTGCGTGAATTTCTGGATGGCGCGCATTGCGTCGCCGCTCTCCACGGATGAGTGTTGTTTCACGTCCCCTGACAATATCACTCTGGCGCCGTATTGTTTGGCATACGACAGGAGATCCTTCATGGTGTTCGCCCCGATCTGGCCGCCCTCATCCACAAGCAGCACCGTGTTTTCGGAAAGCGTCGGCTTTCGCGCCAAAAGGGAAGCGACCGTGATGGCGGGGCGTCCCCGCTCGTTCGTGAGGGAATAGACCTGTCCGGTCATGGGCGCGGCCACTACAACACGGTATCCCTCGCGCTCAAGCTGCTGCTCGATGAAGTTGAGAGTGTAGGATTTCCCTGTTCCGGCCCCTCCGCGAAAAATCGAGACCGTATCTTTACTGTTTAGCGTGTCGAGGACCGCGATGCGCTTGGTTTCGCTGAACGACAGGCATCCCTCCTCGACCAGCGCCTCCTCGCGCTGCGCTTCGGAAAAATAGGAGAGCAGTTTTTTTGCATCCAGGTCCTTGCCGGATTTTGGAACGCGCGGCAGTTTCACTCCCATCCTTTCCGCCAACTCCCGGATCACCTCGCACCGCATCGCCTCCCGCACGGCCTCCGACGTGCTCTTGTTATGCGCCGCCTCCCGCCGGTCTTCCTCTTCCGGCGTCACCGGAATCAGCAGCGACGCGGGGATGTTCTTGACCAGGCTCTCCCGCTTTCCAATCCCCTCCTCGACGATGCCGATGATCTGGCGCTCGGCCGCGGCCACGGCCCGGGTTGTGAGCCGGTCGCGGCCCTTGCTCCAAAGAAAGCGCTCTTCCGCCTCGATCAGAAGGCCGAGACCGTGGGCCGTAACCCGGCTGCTTCCGGCCGCGTAGCGAAGCGCGTGCTCCGTCAGCGTGCCCGGCTTTACAACCGATGCGCGCTCAAAGCAGTGCGCGATGGACCAGTCCAGCGCCTCCTTCTCCGTCATCTCGCGAACAAAATGCTCGCCCTGCTGCTCATACCCCACCGGCAGCGCCAGGCCATACGCCTGCACGGCGGCTACGGAAACCGGTTTGCTGTTCCGGATGGCCGCGGCAACGATCTTCTGGTGGATCGAGTCCGGTTCCCATTCCTCAAAATCCTCCACCGTCAGCCCCTCCTGCAGGTCCATCCATCGCTGGAAATCGGCGATCTCACCTTCGCTGTACCCGCGGGACTTTGAATACTCGCGCCAGTCCTTATTCATCAGAACGACCTCCTCCGGCGTCATCAGCCGGTCGGGCGTTTTCTCGGCGGCCATGGTGATCGCGGACAGCCGCATGAATTCAGCCTCGTATTGCGAAGGAGTCAGGAGGGCCGGCGCACCCTTGATCTTGCCCTCCCGGAGAAGCACGGCCTCGCGCAGGTCATTGAGTTCCTGTCGCTCCCAGTCTGTCAGTTGCCCCAGCCATGCTTTTTGAAGCGTCGCCTTGTCCGAAACCGTGTCCTTTTTCGCCCGCGCCGCCTGCGCCACCACGGCGGCAACTTTCTTGGCATCCCGGCCAATCCCTTCTGCCAGCGCCTGCTCGGTCCGCTCCTGGATGTCGGTGTGGCGCTTCGAGAATTTTTCGATGATGCCGTCCGAGATCCCGACGATCTCGAAGCTGCGGCCCTCTTTCGTCTTCCGAAGTTCGTACCCCATTTCACGGAGCTTCTGCCCCACCACGTGGCAGTACGCCGCGTCCACAAGGGCCTGCACATCGAGCATGTCGCTGTTTTCGAGCGCCCTCCACCCGCCGTTATCCCCTGCCTCCTCGTCCCACGTGAGGTTGGGGATAACGAGGTGGGAATGAATTTGGCAGTCGGGAATCTCCCCCTCCTTCGCCGGGCGGGAGGTTTCATGGTCGAATTTCGCGACGATCAGGTTTCCCGTGGTCCTCTCCCCTCGCTGAACTCCACCCGCCCGCACCCTGGCCGCGGCCCCGCGTTGGAAGACGGCGATGGCGGCTTCCACGCCCGACTGATGCGCTATGGAGATGATGCGCTCGTCCCCAAGAACCTCGGCGGCAATGGAGACAGATTTGGGCGGGGCGATGGTGAAATCCATGCCGCTGCGCCGATCCTTCTTGATGCGCGCCGTAAGCTTTTCGCCCGTCTCCGGGTCCAGCCCGCGAAGCAGGTTGCCAAGCTGCCTTTCGGTCACCGGCCCCGCCAGGCCCAGTTTCTCCGCCCCGATGCCAGCCCAGGTTCCCACTCCGGCGGCACCCCCCATTTCCGGTCCATCATCAGGCGCAAGGCCGTCCTTGTGGTAAAGGAGGACCTTCTCAGGAGAGCCTAGCTGAATTGGGGAGATCACATTATTCCCATGCCGGCACTTCGGCTTTTCGGCAGAAAAAATCGCGATTGCCGGCAGAAAAACCGCACAAAAACAGATAAAAGAGGGGCTGGTATAATTGGGCCATGTATCTGATGGCATGGGAGACAAATCCAAACCCTGGACAAACGACGAGGAAACCCTGCTGAAAAAACTGGCCTCCGAGGGGGTCACCCGTTCGCAGATCGCCGCAAAACTCAACCGTACCACCGACGCTGTACAGAAGAAGGCCGAGCGGATGAGCGTCAGCCTGCCGTGTGCTCCCGCACCAAAGTCGCCGTTGAGGGTGACTCAGGATGGGAAGATCGAGAACGGCAATGCCAAGTCCTGGACAAACGACGAAATAATTCTGCTGAAAAAGCTGGCAGCCGAAGGGCTTACGCGCTTGGAGATCGCAGAGAAGCTCAACCGCAGCAGCGATTCGGTTCTGACGAAGGCCACCCGGATGGGGATCAAACTGCCGCGCGGCCCCTACGCAACGGAGCCGCCCAAGAAGGTGACGATGAAGGGGGAGATCGAGAACGCAAAGCTGCTTTTGGAAAAGGATCGGGTCAAATCCCTCGAAAAGGTTAACAAGCAACTCGCCAAGCAGGCCGCGGAAACCGAACGGCTTGCAGACGTCTATAAGGACTCGCTGGCGGGCATGCAAATCCGGTTCCCGGACGTCTCGAAAATTTCTTCGAAGCGCCATCATCTCGCAACCGGGACCAAAACGCCAGAGGTCGGCGTGCTAGTGCTCTCCGACCTCCACATCGGAAAAACGGTAATCCCTGACGAGACCAACGGATACGGGCGCTACAACATGCTGCAGGCGCTTCGGAAGGCGGAATACCTGCTACACAAAGTTATCCTGCTTCGGCAGCAGGGTTTCGTTCGGATCAACAAACTCTTCGTCCTGCTGCTGGGCGACCTGATCGAAGGCCAACTCGATCACGCCGAAGAGTTACCCGGACGCGAATACCTGGTCGATCAGATCAATCTTGCGACGCTGCTGCTCGCACAAATGCTGGGCGGCCTCGCATCGCACTTCGAGGTGTCGGTTCATGGTCTTGGCGGGAACCACGCGCGGTATCCGAATCAGAAAAAGCCCCCGACGACGGGCCGCCGGAGCAACTACGACACCGTGGTGCTGAACAACCTGGCTTCGACTTTCTGGGCTGTTAATGGCGGCCTGATTCCGCCAGGCAGCGGCCCCAGAAAGAATATCTTCCCCATTACTTTCGACATCGCCCGCGCCCAGGATCTCGTGGTCAACATCAACCGGCACTGCTTCTGCCTCAGCCACGGCGACGAGCTGAAGGGTGGCGATAAGGCGCTCGGCGTTCCGGCTCATGCGATTGGACGCAAGATTTCCTCGTGGGCGCAGCGCCGGGCCGCGTTTCATCAAACGCCAATCTCTTATTTCGTAGTCGGTGATAAGCACCGGCAGATGGCGCTGCCGACGGCAGGCGGCTCGTTCATGATCAATGGCGCCTGGCCGGGCGTTGATCCCTACTCGCTGGCGGGATCGTTCTCTCCCAACCGCCCCTCCCAGTTGTTTTTCGGGGTTCATCCGAAATTCGGCAAGTCCTGGGATTACACGATTTACCTCGATGACCGGCTGGTCGGCGAAAAGCCCCTCAAGTCCCTTGGCTTCCACCTTCCCCCCGACCTCACCGACGCGGTGACCGCCTACTCCCGATAGACCCCGCCCGTATCTGCATGACATGCAATCCGCCACTGCAACCCTCGAAATCGCCCTCATCGCCCGCGCGCAGGCCGGTGACGCGGCGGCGATAGAGGCGCTGGTGGTTACGCAGATGCCGTTGATCAAAAGGTTCGCCAACCGGTACAGAAAAATTTCCGGCAGAAACATCTCCCCCCTCACCCATGAGGAGGACCTGATCCAGGAGGGTGTGATCGGGCTGATGGGCGCCATCAACGCCTTCGATCCGAGCCGCGGCGTAAAGCTGGGCACGTTCGCCCGGAAGTGGATTAAGGGCGCCATCCTGGAGTCCGCTTCACGCGAAGGACAACTTCTGAAAGTGCCGGAGGATGCGCGTTTGGACAACTGGAAGATCACCGGCACGGCCGACACCTTGGAGGGAAAGCTTGGAAGACCGCCGACGGACGCGGAAATCGCCGCGGAGTCGGGGCTTACGGAAAGACGCGTCCACCTGTACAGGAACATCCCGCAGCGCTACGACTTCCCTTCCGACGAAGACGAGGACCCGACGCTGATTGACGATCAGACGCCTTACCTGCTGGCCGCGCAGGCCGATGGCGCTAAATTTCTTGACGGGCTATTCTCGGTGCTCACCCCCGACGAGATGGAGATGGTCTCGATGCGCTTCGGCCTTGACGGCAGCGATCCCCTCTCAATGGCCGAGGTCGGCCGGCGGATGGGGAGAAAGGACGTGAAAACCCGCATCCCGTATGCGCTGATCAAGATGCGGCGGGCGGCGAGGAGGATGCCGTGAGCAAGGTCGCAAGGGTAATACCACGCGCCAAGAGGGGGGAGATCCGCAGGCTGATTCAACGCGCACAGAACGGAGATGCGAACGCCATGGATACCCTGCTGAAAAGGCATGAGGGATTCATCCACCACTCCGTCCGTTCTATCGAGGTGCCAATGAGCCTCGACGAGAAATTGCAGGAAGGCCGCCTCGCCTTCGCATACACGGTGAGGGCCTTCGACCCGAAAAAAGCAAGGAACGCGCTGATCCCATACGCCTCGCGGTGCATCTACACTTCTGTCTTAAAAGCGGCGGTGGATCAAAACGGCCCGCTGCAAATCAGCGTCTGGACCCAAAACAAGGGCCGCTTTCAGCGTCTCGACCTGAATGCTATCGCTGAAATGCCAGCCAGCGGGGCAACCCCCTCCGAGGCATTCCAACTGCGCGCCGATTTCACCGCCGCGGCCGCGGCCTTGGATCAGATCAAGCCGAAGGAGGCGGTGATTCTGCGCATGCGCTTCGGCCTCGACGGCGGCGATCCCATGCGGCGTTCCGCGGTTGGAAAGTGTTTCGGCGTGACGTCCGAGGCGATTCGCCTGGTCGAGCAGGCGGGCCTCAAACGCATCCGTCGCATTCTCACTCGCCCGGTCGCCTGCAACGGTAAAAGTATAGGAGGTATCAAAATTACAGTTTCTCCAAACTTCAGCTTGCTGAAGGCTCGCGGAGTGGACAATACGACTGTAGGATGTACACCGCGCCCCCTCTCTCCAACACAACGCCCGGTACCACCATCGATGCAGTAATTTCGATGCCGGACGCAACCCCCTACCTGCTCGAACTGATTCCCTCGAACCAACTCGAAAAGGACAACGGCAAACAACTTTTGGCCGAGGTAGCCAAGAGCGAGCACAGCCATCTCGTTCATGCAACCCACGCCTCGGCAGGCGAAATTCTCGCCCTTTTTTCGGAAAACCATGCCGGCGTTGCGTTCTATTTGCTCGCCCCGGACCAGCGCGTCGGAAGGCCGTTTTCTCTCCCCCGCGTCACCGCAAACGACCTCGGCCAGGCCGCGGCCGTGATCGCCGGATGGGACTGGACTGGCTGTGCAAAGGTTGATGCGGCGCCAGCGCGACCCGACGCGGCCGTGCAGCAAAAGGGGAAAACCGGCCATAAATCCGGCGACTCTTCGGATGCCGAAGCCGCCATTTCCAAGGACAAAAAGACTTTCGACAACAGCAACGCGGACCGCGCGGACATTGATATTCTGCGGCAGATCGTGCCGGTTTCGAACGAAGTAATTAACGATTACAGGGAGCGGGGCGCTGTTTGCGAGCTTGTGGAACGCCTTTACAAAGCAGCGACCAAGATAAACCAGTGTCGCGTCATCCATCACGCCGCGAAGCGAATGCTCCGGTCGTACGTGAGCAAATCTCCCGACAGGTATCCGTTCGGACAGGACCTGGATTTCGACGAAAGCGGCAAGTTGATGATCGGCCGGAACACGGAATACTGGGATTTGATGCACGATATCAACCTGCACATCACCACCGGGCCCAAGGATTGGGTTACCAGCTTCGATCCCAAAAAAGGAGGCATCGTCTCCTGGTACAGGAAGGCCGTGGGGTTCGCGCTGAAGCGGATTGACAGCGAAGACGCCCGCATCCGCACGGCTCCTTTCGTGGAACTGGAGGAGTGGCACGTCGAAGGGCGCTATGCGAGTTCACTGGCAAAACACACGGCTGAATCGACCGCCGACGAAGATTACCAACGCCGGCTCGACACCCTGCGCGAGCAGCTTGCCGGCCGCCACGGCCTCACGCTCGAACAGCGCGGCTATGCCATCGAACTGATCGCGCGCACCATCGACAACGCGGACGGATTCGATGCGGCCTGCACTTCGCGCCTTCTCACGCCTGGCAATCTCACTGATCGCAACGGTCTCATCGAGCGCCTGATCGCCCATCCCGACCCGGTTTCCAAATTCCTGTGGACCGCATTCTCGAAGGAGGCACGGGCCGCCCTGAGGAGCGCCAACACGCCTGAGAAGAGCAAAAACACAGTTCTTTTGGAGCAAATGAACCGGATCGTTCAGAAGCCGATATGGTCCGCGGAAGGGTTCGCAGACGTGCCGCTTTCATTGCGGACACGCACATGGCTCGCGCTGGTGCCCAAGCGGAAGCAGGATCTCATACGTCTCTCCGCCCTGCTCCTTGAAGACGCCTTCCCCGATTTCCTAAAACGGACCACCGTCAATTTCACGGAACTCGACGCCGATCTGCTGGCCGCGGCCGAGGAATACGCCCGCGATCGCGATGGCGCAAAGGTTCGGGCCGAGCTTGTAAAAGTCGCCACTTTCAAGCCGGAGGTGCGGTTCCGGTGGCTGTGTGGCCTGCTCGTAAAGGGCCGGGCGATCGGCAAACCCGAACTCCGGGCGGAGATCGAGGCGGCCCTGGAGGAGTGCCACCCGGCGCTCAAAGATTCGCCGCGCGCAATGAAGCTGCTTGCCAATCCGGACGGCGACGAGGTCATCCGGGCGGGCTTGGATTGCCTCTCGGCGCGAATGACGGAGCGCGTGCGGCAGGAGATCGGGCAGGCCAGGAGCCTGGACCTCGATGCCCGCCAGAGCCGGCTTCTGGAACTCGCCGAGCAGATCAAAACCGAGAACCTCACCACCCTCAAGGGCGAGATCGAGGCAGCCCTGGTCCGCGTGTCCGAGATCAAGAAACTCCGGGCAGGCATCGAGCAGTCGACCCAACTCGACCTGGAATTTCGCGCGAATGTGCTGCTTAAAATCCGCTGCGAGATCATCGCCAACGGCTACCGGGAGATTCAGGAGTCTGCGCGAATCGCATTCAACCACTGCCTGCGATCCCTCTCAATCCAGCGGCGCACGGCCAAGGCGAAAGCCACGCGCGCGGCCAAAAAGCTGGGACAATCCGCCAGCCCGACCGCGGCCGAACAACTCATGCTCCCCTTGGAACCCGTGGAAACCGTGGTGGAAATTCCACCGGCACCGGCGCGCAAACGCGGAAGGAAACCCTCTGTCCTCCAGGCTTCGCCCTTCAAAAGCGACGTGGATTTGCCACCCGGAACCTTCGTGTACTCGCTGTCCGGACCCGGCATCACACCCGGATATCCGCGCAAGATCCCTTCGGGCAAATCCCCGCCGGCCACCCTGCCGGCCACGGTTTAGCGCCTCGGCGCCTGCCAAAATCCGCCCTTCAAGGCGCGGCCAGACGCTGTATTTGCCAGCCTTCCCTAGCCTTTTCATCATCCATGTGGAGACGGATGTTAGGCGCCCGGCATGCAATCTGATGCTGCGTTGCACCAGGCGCTAGCCCTCCCACCCCGTGGGAGGAGATGGTGTCTACCCGTTTCGGTTTTGGGTTGCGGCGTGGATTTCTGATTGGTGGGGTGCTCGCGATTTTTTTGCCGTTTGCTGTTTCCGCCGCCCTTCGTCCCCTCGCCTGTCCCACCCATCCACCTACAACCCACCCAAAGCCCCTCACCCTTCCAAACAACCCGAAAAAAATTCGATCCCCTACCAAAAACCCAATTGACCACATATGCCTGATCGACCCAGTCCCCCTTGTGATAACTTTTCGCCCAATTGCCCGAGGAACTGCTGCTGACTATTTTTTGGATGATCTAAATAGAAAGTCAGACTCCGCCAAGGCAGCCGCATACTACCTGGAAACCGGGACCACGGCACCAGAATGGGGAGGGAAACTCGCAGAGGATCTTGGACTTGCCGGCCAGGAACCAACCCGCGACCAACTTGCCCTTTTGCTTGATGGCTACCACCCAATCACAGGTGAGGACCTGGTTGCCCGACGCACAAAGGACAGAAGGCAGGGAACCGATATTGTGGCGAGCGCACCAAAGTCCGTCAGCGTAATGGCAATGTTCGACGACAGGATTCCGGCTTTTGTTCGCGAGGCCAGCCGCCTGGCCCTGGGCGAGTTGGAAAAATATTCGGGGGTTCGCGTTCGTGCTGGCGGAGCAAGCCATTCAGAGCCGACAGGAAAAATGGTGTGGCTTGCTGTAAACCACGGCGAGTCTAGAGAAGGGGACCCGAACTGTCATATTCATTTCTGCACGAGCAACCTCACGATGACACCCGACGGAAAATTCCGTGCCCTCGATTGCGGCGAGGCATTGCGGCGGACCCGGCTCTTCACGGAAGTTTTTAGGAACCGCCTGGCCGAACAGTTGCGAACCGGTGGCTACGAACTCAGGCATGAAAAGGATGGCTTCGAGATCGAGGGAGCCCCGAAGGAGGTTCTCAAACTTTATTCTAAGAGCCGCGCCAAAATCGAGGAAGCCGAGCGCGACCTGGAACTTAGGCTCGGGCGCACAATCTCAAATGATGAGCGCGCGGTGATCGCAAAGGAAGTGAAGCGTCCCAAAAACAAAAACCTCACGGCCGAAGAAATCCGTGCGTATCAGCTTTCCCAGCTTGATCCGGCAACAAAGGCGAAGCTCCAAAGTCTCGCCACCAACGCCCGCTCGTCGAGTGCCGGCACTTCCGACCCCCAACCCGCGGATGGCGCCCCGGCCGCGGCCGGGAAGGAAGTCATTGCAGACGAGTGCGCGGAATTCGCTAAGCGCCATATTTTTGAAAGGACAACAATCACCCAGACTTGGCGGATCGCGGAATGGGCGCTTCGAAATTCGCAAGGGCGGTGTTCTTGGAATCAGGTGAAGAAGGCTATCGGCCGCCTCGACCTAATCCGCGACGGGGTTGATTGCACCACGGCGGAGTCGCAGGCCCTGGAGCGCAAAATCATCGCTTTCGCCGAAGACGGGAAGGGCCGCTACGAGCCTTTTGCCACCAGCGTTGATATCACCGGCCTGGCGCCGGAGCAGGCGAGGCTTGCGGAAAAGGTGGTGGGCAGCCGCGACCGCGTGATCCTCGCCTCGGCCCCGCCAGGGGCCGGCAAGTCCTACGCGCTTCGTTCCATCAGCAAAGCCATACCCGACGCGGTGTGCGTGGCCCCCACGGCGAGCGCCGTCGAGGTGCTGGTCTCGGATGGCATCGAGGCCAGGACCCTGGACTCGTTGCTCAATCACAGAGCGAGCCATGCCGGCATCCGGACCGTCATCGTGGACGAGGCCAGCTTAGTCAGCACGCAGCAGTGCTCGCGCCTGATCGACTACGCCGAGTTGCACCGCTGGCGTGTGATCTGCTCGGGTGATGTAAAGCAGAATAAATCTCCGTCGGCCGGGAGTCCCCTGTCCCTCCTAAGTCGCTACAGTACCACTGAACGCGGCGAGCTTACGATCATTCGTCGGCAGAAGCCAAAGCCGTACAGGACGGCGGTCAAACTCATGTCCCATGGCCGGTTCGACAAGGCGTTCGACGCCTTCGAGAAAATGGGCGCCATCGAGGAGTGCTGCGATGCCGATGAGCGCCGCCAGGCCGCGGCCAGGTTTTACTGCGACAGCGCCGCGAAAGGGAGCGTGTGTGCGGTGTGCCCGACTTGGTTTGAGATCGAGGGCCAGACTGCGGCGATCCGGGGTGAACGTCGTCGCCGCGGCCAGCTTGGGGAGGCGGAGGTCGAGATCGAGACCCTGCAGAATATTGACCTCAGTCTCGCGCAACGAAAGCATAAGAAATATTGGCCCGAAGACTCGTTTGCCTATTTTGCGCGGAAAGTCGGCACCGTCCCTCTTGGAACGGTTGGGACGTTCCACGGCAAGGCCCGCGAGAAGCTGGGCTTCATGTTCCAGACGCCGGCGTTGTCCCTCGTTCCCGAACAGGAAATGGAGGCCATCCAGGCCGTCCGGAAACGGACGATCAAGGTGTCGGTGGGCGACAAGATTCTCCTCCAGGCCAATTCCACGGCGCGGGATGGCCGGAAGCTCACCAACGGCACTACGGCCACCATCGCCGCGATCAAGGACGGGATCGTCACCCTGGAGGACGGGCGTCAGTTCGGATCCGAATTCAGGCGGTTTTCGCTAGGCTATTGCCTGACCTCGTTTTCGGCCCAGGGCGTCACGTGCGATACGACGATCGCGGTGTTTCCGACCGGCGGCGGCATCAGCAAGCGCGCCCTGTTTGTGGCCCTCTCGCGTGGAAAATACGCTGCCAGGCTTTATTGCGACGATATTTCCACTTTACGGCAGCAGCTTGACGCCGAATCCAGTAAGCGTGAACACGCCATTGAAATCGAGGCTTCCGGCGCCGCCCGCGCACGCAGAGCACAGCAACGGGAACATGCTGATCCCGGATGTGCTCGATCCGCAGGCGTTCGAGAGCGGAGCGAAGAGAGGGCACCAGCAATCCCGGTCCAACATCTGGTCCAAACTTCAGGGATCGGTCGTTGAGTCGGAAGCGCCGCGAGAAAT
>Ga0302319_10016944_pt1 | contig 13382 bp, 6 predicted proteins | sample Bog_T0_2_FD_203319 | JGI IMG/M metagenome (GOLD analysis project Ga0302319, IMG submission 203319) | Peat permafrost microbial communities from Stordalen Mire near Abisko, Sweden - Bog_T0_2 | ecosystem: Environmental > Terrestrial > Soil > Wetlands > Peat | place: Sweden: Abisko, Stordalen Mire...
TCTGACGACTCCGAGCCGTCTTGGCGTCGATCAGCTATCCCAGCTCATTTTCGAAGTATTGAAGCCGAGGGAGCGCGTCATGGTGCTTCTCGATTTCGGTACGGGCCTCCGCAGAGGGGAGTTGAGCGGCGTCAAATGGGAAGATATCGACTTCGGGGAAAGGAAGCTCACCCCCAGGCGCTCAATTGTTAAGCAGCACGTGGGGGCAGTGAAGACAGAGAAGTCCAAGAACTCCATTCCCCTGGACGATGACCTCCTTGATGAACTGTTGGCTTGGCGACAGGAGACCCCCTATGCCGAGAACAGTGACTACATCTTCGCTAGCCCGAAAATGAAGGGCAAACAACCGTACTGGATGAGTCGCATCATGCAGCACCACGTCAAACCTGCAGCAAGCGAGGCAGGGATCGAAATCAAGGGTTGGCACACGCTACGCCATTCCTATACCACACTGCTGCGGCAGAATAACGGCGATCCGAAGGTCGTCCAAGGGCTGCTGCGCCACAACTCCATCAAAGTGACGATGGACATCTACGATGAAGCGATGTCAGACGAGAAGCAGATGGCGCACAGAAAAGTGCTTCGTCTGGTCACTCGCAAACAAGACCGTACCGTAACGCGTACCGCGACGGAAACAGGGACTTCTGCAAGTGCTTGATTTTGTTGGCGTCCCCGACGGGATTTGAACCCGTGTTACCGCCGTGAAAGGGCGATGTCCTAGGCCAGGCTAGACGACGGGGACGGTTATGCGGTGGGCTGTGACCGAACACCTGATCGTAACAAGCTCTTCCGGCGGTGTCAAAAAAACATCGGCGTTAAGACTGTGCGTTCTGCGAACTCCGGACAATTTAAAATAGCCGGGAGCACCAGCGCGCCTACGCAAAGAAAGTCGAGGGTAACTTGTCCGATCCGGTTTATCTCAGTCTCTGGTTCCGCGACTTTTCCGGGCCGGAGATGTTGCCGCATGCCTTCGCGGTGTTACAACAATTTCCGTTTTCAGAGCAGCGTCCGGGAATCAGTTACTTCGCGGTGCATCCAGTGTCTTGGAGCGAGGCGACGGTGCTCGAGCGGCGCTTCCCTTCCGGCATCGACGCGGGTCAAGCTACCTTGATCGTCGCCGAGTTGATTCATGATGACTATGCTTACGTCTTCGAAGCCTTTTGGGATTTGTGGGCTCCCGATGCGTCCACCGGGAACTGGCTGCTCGCGCCTACAGCGGTTAAGTTCATGGTGCAGGGCGAAGAATTCGACGAAGCAACTTATGTACAAACGGGTCACATTCAGATCGACCTCGGTTTAGATTCGTACTTTCTACAGCCCGAAACGCCGCTGAGTGATCAGACCCGCGCCAAGATTCGAGACAATGTAGCCAAGCTGGTTGAATTCGCACGGAATGTGGAACAAAATAGCGGGACTAGCTCGCGCCTGCTCTGGTCCGAATCGGAAGAGAGCCTGGCCAAGAAACTGATCGCAAGACTGCAAAATGCGCAGTGAACGAAAACATAGCCGGACCAGCGCTGACCGAACTCATGGTCCGGCTATTTTTCGCGGTTGCTCTTATTTCGTTCTTCCACCCTCGGTCTTGAGTGTGTCCGCGGCCGCGGCTTGCGCTGCCGCCAAACGCGCCGTCAGCACGCGGAATGGCGAGCAGGAAACGTAGTTCAATCCAACCTGATGGCAAAATTCGACGGAAGAAGGTTCACCGCCGTGCTCGCCGCAGATGCCGACCTTTAGGTTCGGACGTGTCTTGCGCCCCAGTTCGGTGGCCATCTTTACGAGCTTGCCGACGCCATCGCGATCCAGCGCCGCGAACGGATCCTGCTTCAGAATCCCTTCGGCCAGGTAGGTCGGGAGCACTTTATTGACGTCGTCGCGAGAAAATCCAAAGGTAGTTTGCGTGAGGTCGTTGGTACCGAACGAAAAAAATTCGGCTTCCTTCGCAATCTCATCCGCGACCAATGCCGCGCGAGGCAATTCAATCATGGTGCCCACCAGGTATTCGACGCGAGCGCCCTTTTCCTTGAAAACTTCTTCCGCGACCCGTCGCACCACAGCCGCCTGATTGGCCATTTCCTTCACGGTCGCGACCAGTGGAATCATCACTTCCGGAAGCACTTTGATACCCTGCTTCGACACGGCAACTGCCGCTTCGAAAATCGCGCGCGCCTGCATTTCGGTGATCTCGGGATAGGTGATGCCAAGCCGGCATCCGCGATGACCGAGCATGGGATTGAACTCGTGCAATTCTTCCACGCGCGCCAGAAGTTTGCGCAGACCCGCAAGTTTCAGAGACTTCGGCTTGGTCGCTTCCAGCACCGCGATCTCTACCATCAGGTCTTCGCGGCGCGGCAGGAACTCATGCAGCGGAGGATCGATGGTACGAATGGTGACCGGAAGTCCGTCCATCGCCTTGAAAACACCGATGAAATCTGCCCGCTGCATGGGCAGCAATTTTTTGAGCGCGGCGCGGCGGTCTTTTTCATTCGTGGCCAGAATCATGGTCCGCATGTGCTCGATGCGATCCTCGGCGAAGAACATATGCTCGGTGCGGCAGAGGCCGATGCCTTCCGCGCCAAACGCGCGCGCCTGAATCGCATCGCGCGGAATATCGGCATTGGCTCGCACTCCGAGCTTGCGGAATGGCTCCGCCCATCCCATCAACTTGAGAAGTTCCGGATCGTCGGCCTTGGGGGGAATCGTACCAAGCTCGCCTTTGATCACGCGTCCTGTCGTCCCATCGAGAGAGATCCAATCGCCTTCTTTGAACGTCTGACCCTTCACCCGCATCTCGCGCTTCTTCTCGTCGACCGTGATATCACCCGCGCCCGCGACGCAGCACTTGCCCATGCCGCGCGTGACCACGGCAGCGTGGCTGGTCATACCGCCTCGCGAAGTCAAAATTCCGGCAGCGACCTCCATGCCCTGAATATCTTCCGGCGTGGTCTCCGCGCGAACCAGAATTACAGGATTTTTCTTGGCCCCGTGACCCGCCTTCTTCACGGCCTCCTCGGCGGTGAAAACAATCTGTCCCACGGCGGCGCCCGGCGACGCCGGAAGACCGGTCGCCAGCACTTCGATCTTGGTGCTCTTTTCGTCCAGCCGCGGCACCAGAAAGTCGTAAAGTTGGTTGGGCTCGACGCGGAAGATCGCTTCTTCTTTCGTGATCAAGCCTTCTTCAACCATCTGAATGGCGACGCGCACCGCGGCCAGTCCGGTACGTTTGCCGTTGCGCGTCTGCAGCATGTAAAGTTTGCCATCCTGAATAGTGAATTCGAAATCCTGCATGTCTTTGTAATGCTTCTCCAGTTTCGTCGTGATATCACGAAGCTGGGCGTAAACGTCGGGCATGACCTTCTGCAGTTCGAGAATTGGCACCGGAGTACGCACGCCGGAAACCACGTCCTCGCCCTGCGCGTTCATCAAAAATTCTCCGTAAAACTCTTTCGCCCCGGTGGCGGGATTGCGCGTGAAGCCCACGCCCGTACCGCTGGTATCGCCGAGGTTGCCATAGACCATGGCTTGCACATTGACCGCTGTGCCGAGCATGTCATCAATGTTGTTGATCCGGCGGTAATGTTTGGCTCGGTCGTTTTGCCATGAGCGGAATACGGCGTCCCGCGCCATCACCAGCTGTTCGTGAGGATCCTGCGGAAAGTCGCGCTTGGCGTGTTTCTTGACGACCTTCTTGTATTCTTCAATCACCTCGTTCAGAGCCTTGGCGTCGAGATCGGTATCGAGTTTCGTTTTCTTCTGATGTTTCTTGGAATCGAAGACTTCATCGAACGCGGCTTTTGGAATTTCCAGCACAACGTTGCCGAACATCTGAATGAGTCTGCGGTAAGAATCCGCCGCGAAGCGGGGATTGTTGCTGCGTTTCGCCAGAGCCACGACGCTCTTGTCGTTCAGACCAAGATTGAGAATCGTGTCCATCATCCCCGGCATGGAAAACTTTGCGCCCGAGCGCACGCTGACCAGCAACGGATTGTCGCCCTCACCAAGTGTCTGGTCCTGCAAAGCTTGCAACTTATCCAGTGCTTCGTCCATTTGACTGTCGACGTCACTCGACACCGCGCCGTTTCGCATATACTCCCGGCAGGCTTCGGTCTGGATAGTGAACCCGGGAGGAACCGGCAGGCCGGCATTGGTCATCTCTGCGAGCCCCGCGCCCTTGCCGCCGAGGTCGTCTTTCATCTTGCCGTGGCCCTCAGCCTTTCCGCCGCCAAAAAAATAGACGTACTTCATGTTTGTGTCGGGCTGTTGGATTTCAGCTTCGGGGAGGGTGACGGTTGCCATGTATGAGTCCTTTGTTTGAAATTTACTGTTTGCCGCACGTACTCGAGTCCACTCGGGACCAATCGCCGTTCTTCAGCGCGAAGTAGCTCACTTTGAAATGGCGATCATCGAGCCGCTCAAAACTGAATCGCTGCCCGGGAACGACCGACCCGCCCAACGCATCTCCATCCCACTGCAGTTGCGTGGAGTTCCATCCATTCGAATGAAAGAGTCGCAGGCCACCGGCGGAATCCTGGACCGTCATTACAAATTCCTTCCGGCTGGCGTCCCATCCCCACTCCGCCAGGGAGTGATAGTGAAACGGGGGCCTGTCGTCATGCCGAAACAAAACCCATCCACCATCGAGATCCGCTGCAAAATGCTGGTGCGCCTCAATCGTCCTGCCGGAGGAATCGAACTTTCCAGAACACTCCCAATCGCCGGCGAAAAACCCAAGCGGGGAAAGCTCCGGCTTGAGCCCAGGACTTGCCGTCGCCTGTGAGAACAGAAATGTAGACATCAGGAAAAGCGAACCGGCGACTGCAAGCAGCGTCTTACGTACTGCGCCTTTGCCCTTGCTCTCCATGACTACGTCGCGCGTGGGACTTCCTTTCCCTCGCCGACGATCTCGGAAAAATCGGCGATCGTGGAAAATTCCTTCAACAATGTCCGCAGCAGTGAAAGCCGGTTCGCCCGGACCTTCTCGTCTTCCGCCATCACCATTACCTTATCGAAAAATTTATCGACGGGCTCTCTGGCCGTGGACAAGAGAAGAAGAGCATCCAGGTACTCCTTCTTGCTCCGGTGCGCTTCGACCTTCGGGCTGGTCTGATTCATGAACGTCATCAGACATTTTTCTTCCTCAGCCGAGTCCGGCAGGGCTTCGAGCTTGTCCGCCAAATCAAAGTTTTTCTCCGCAGCTTGTCTCAGGATGTTTCGCGTACGCTTACAAGCAGCGCCGATCGCTTGAAATTCCGGCAGATGCATCACTTGTTTGACTGCTTCCGCCCGCGCCACGGCATCCACTACGTCGTCGGAATCCGTGGCCAGCACCGCCTTTACTACATCGTACGCATACCCGCGAACCTCTTTCAGATAAAACTCCAGGCGCTCGCGAAAGAATCCGCGTACGGACTCGATAAACTTCGCGTCGTCGACAAATTGTTTCTCGACCGGCGAACCTTTATATCCGGCGCGCGCGTCCCGCATCAGATCGCTGAGAAGCAGAGGCAGCTTTTTCTCCGCGATGATTTTCACAATTCCGTTGGCCTGGCGACGCAAAGCAAATGGATCTTTGGAACCGCTGGGAACCAGTCCGAGGGAAAACATCCCAGCGATGGTATCCGCTTTGTCCCCGACGGAAAGCACCGCGCTCTCGATCGACCGGGGCACGGAATCATCGGCCGATTCGGGCTTGTAATGATCGTAGATCGTGTCCGCAATCGCCAGTCGCGTCGCCTCCGGCAAGCTGGGGTCCAATGCCTGCACTCGCGCGTAAAGTCCGCCCACGATGCCCTGGAGTTCGGTGAACTCCTTCACCAGTTCCGTGGTGAGGTCGGTTTTGGAAAGGCATGCGGCTTTGTGAATCACGCCCGCTCGCACGGCAATGCCACCTTGCTTAATGATCTCGCTCAACCAACTGCACAGCCGTTGCACCCGCCGCGTCTTATCGTAGTAACTGCCCAGATCCTTCTGGAATGTAACCTGCTTCAACAGGTCGAGGCGATCCAGCAGCGAACGTTTCTGATCGGTCTGCCAGAAAAAACGCGCGTCGTTAAAGCGAGCCCGGAGCACGCGCTCATTGCCGTGCTGGATCAGCCCTTGCGGATCTCCATCGGTATTGAGCACCGCAAGAAAATGCGGCAACAGCTTCCCATTGGAATCTTCCAGCGCAAAATACTTCTGGTGATCACGCATCACCGTAACCAGAATTTCTTCGGGCAGCGTCAGGAACTGCGCATCGAAGCCGCCCAGAATGACGGAAGGAAATTCGGTGAGGTTCACCACGCTCGCCAGCAGCGCCTTATCTTCGCGCCAACGCGCGCCGGGAAGACTGCGAGCGGCGGCATCGAGCGCCTTGCGGATTTGTTGCTCGCGTTCGGCGCGTCCCAAAACTTTCGCATCCCGCAGAGCATCGACATACGAAGTCCCGGCGCGGGGAATCGTAACCTCGCCGGCGCTCAGCATCCGGTGACCGCGCGATGCCTTGCCGGCGGAGACGCCGTCGAACTCCATTGGAATAATCTCAGCGTCGAGCATGGCTACAAGCCAACGAACCGGCCGCACGAAGCGCTCGTTCGTTTTCCGCCAGTACATATTCTTGGGCCAATAGATGGATGAAATTTCCTTGGGAAGATGCGCGGCGATAATCTCGGAGGCGCTGAGACCCTTCTTCGTAATTCGCGCGGCCAGGTACTCGCCCTTTGGAGTGGTCACTTTTTCCAGCCGCCCGACATCGACTCCCGCTTTCCGAGCGAAAGCATGGGCGGCCGGAGTAGGCTGACCATCTTTATAAGCGATATTTACCGAAGGCCCGGTGATCTGCTCCGTCGCGTCCGGCTGCGCCTGCGGGATGCCAGACGCGATTACCGCCAGCCGCCGCGGAGTGTCGAAACAACTAACCGAACTCGCGCTCAGCCGCTCCCGCGCCAGCAGCGCCGCGACGCGCTCGCCCAGCTCTTTCGAAGAAGGGTCAATCATCCGCGCCGGAATTTCTTCGCAACCGATTTCAAGCAGGAAATCTGGCATGTTCCGTCAATACAATTTCTTAATCGAGTGTCTCAGACAGAATCTCAATTCGATGTGATTCTGATAACATCCGGCAGTTATGATCCGACCGGCGATAACGTTTCGTTGGTTGCCTTGCCGCTATTCACTTTGTCTTTGCTTGCCTTAACTTTTTGGGCAGGCTCGTCCTCTTCAGATTTCTCCCCCGCAGCAGATTCACTCTGCTGTTGATCCACCCAGGCCTTCGCAATGCCGACGGCGAGCGCCCGCACCCGCGCGATCACACCAACCCGTTCGGTGACAGAAATCGCTCCCCGCGCATCCAGAATGTTGAAAAGATGTGAGCACTTTAAACAAAGATCGTAAGCCGCCAGCACCGGGAAACGCGACTTGCCGCGATCGATCCCTGCTCCATCGACTTCATTTGGATCGGTCTTTGTTCCTTTGCTCCCCGACAAAGCCGCATGCTGCGCCAGCAGGGCTTGGCACTCGGCTTCGTAAAGCTCAAAGTGCTTCCACGTTTTTTCCACGTCCGCGGCCTCGAAGTTGTACACCGAGAACTGCAACTCATCGGCGAGCCGCACATCTCCATACTTTACTTCGTATCCGCTATCGGGATCGCGCGCCCACACTATGTCATAAATCGAATCTACATCCTGAAGAAATGCTCCGATGCGCTCCAGGCCATACGTCAGCTCGGCGGAAATCGGAAACAAATCCACTCCGCCGCACTGCTGAAAATAAGTAAACTGCGTGATCTCGAGTCCGTCGAGCATCACCTGCCAGCCCACGCCCCACGCGCTCAGCGTCGGCGCCTCCCAGTTATCTTCTTCGAACTTAATATCGTGCTGGCGAAGATCAATCCCAATCGCGCCCAGCGACTCCAAATACAACTCCTGCACGTTTTCCGGCGGCGGCTTCAAAATCACCTGCAACTGCATGTGCTTGAACAGCCGGTTCGGATTCTCCCCATACCGTCCATCCGCCGGTCGCCGCGACGGTTGCACATAAGCGACCTTATAAGGCTTCGGCCCCAGCACACGCAGAAACGTCTCCGGCGCCATCGTCCCCGCGCCCACTTCCACATCATAAGGCTGCTGCAACACACACCCACGCTCCGCCCAAAACGATTGCAGGCGCAGGATCAGTTCCTGAAACGTCAGCGATTTTGCGTGCGATGGAGTCAAGAGTTGTTTGGAACCCAGCAGGTTGAATTACTGATTGTAACGGAAAGGGGCAGAAACCGTCAGGTGGCGGACAGCCCGGAGGACTCACGAACAGTAATCTTGGCGGCGGCGTCGCCTTCATCATTGGGATAGAATTAGAGAGGAGGTCGAACATGGGAATAATGCTCGTAACCATGGGATCTTCGTACGTCAAGAATTCCTTTTCCGCAAAACAACGAGGCTCGCGACCGCATTGAAGCTTTCATGCTCTACCGCGCCGCCCCAAAAAGCCACGAACTCCTCCCAGGCCGTTTTCCGCACAAAACAAAACGCCCCAGACTCGTTTGAGTCGTGGGACGTATGTTGATCAGCCCTCCCCCAAGTGCTGCTCAATTAGGAGCATAGGGCACGCCTGGAATTTCGTAAATGGCACCCAAGTGCCACTCGGTTTCCCGCCCCTCTTCAAACGATTCTTTCCTAGAAGTCTCTGATTTTCTAGTAAATGACTTTCAGCGACAACTGAATCTGCCGCGAGGTTCCCGCTGTCTTGCTGATGATGCCAAACCCCGATCCTCGGATAGTATTCGCCGGCAGCCCCATATTGACCACGTTGAGCAGATTGAAAAACTCCGCGCGAAACTGCAAGTCCGCGCGCTCCAACCCGCTTTCCCGGTGCCCGATCGGAGTCGTTTTGATCAGCGCAAAATCGAAGTCGTAGTAGGCAGGCCCGCGAAACGTATTCCTCCCCAGCATTCCAAACCGCCCCGAGTTTGGACCAGTGCCGCCGGGTATCCCGATCGGAATCGAAAAGAAGCTTGCGTTGCCCGCGCCGCGCCCGAAATAATCCTCCCGCGGCCGTGTCGAACTGTGGGCCGTCGAGAGGTCCGGTATGCCCACCTGGTCCGGTCGATCCGCCCCAATCGTCCCCGCCCCCGTCTGCTGGATCCCCGAGTACACCGTAAACGGCGAACCGCTGGTGAGGGTCGAGATACTTAATAACTGCCAGCCCTTACTCAACAAACGCACTCGCTCCGGCTGCACTCCCAAATTCTCCAGGTGCAGATCCTGCGCCGCGCTCAACGTAAAAGCGTTCGTCACATCGAAGCTCGACGGACCTTTCTCCGCCCGGGTATCGAACGGATCCTGCGGGCTGAACACCACCACCGCGCCCGTGGATCCCGCTCCTCCAATCACCCCGCTAACGTCGTCCAGCGATTTGCCCCAGGTGTATCCCGCCTGTAGGGCCGGGCCACCGTGCCCAACATTACCCGACAATGAGGTCTGCAGGGCGTGGTAGGACGAGTGCGCCGAAGCCGTCATCACCGACTCGAACCCGAACCCTCCCGTCACCGCTCCGGCGCTGTCGAAGTTCGTGAACTGCGCGAACCCCGGGCCCGCTCCCTGATACGCATTCGGATACGAAAATCGAGGCAGTCGCGACGCCGCTGTTCCGACATACGCCACATCAGCCGTCAGCTTTCCGATCGCCCGCTCCACTCCCAGCGTCCAGGTTTCCAGGAAGCCGTTGCCGAAGTGACGATCGACCCCGCTCAAGTTCAGCAGCGATAGCTGATGACTCGGCGCGAGAGCCGCGAGATCTTGCTGGTATCGATTCACATCCATGACCGTGTTCGCGGGCACTTTGTTGGGATCACCGCTCGCCAGAACATTCACTCCATCCGTCGAATAGACTTGCGGCAATTCATTTGGCGCGATCTGAAATCCGTAAGCAATCTCCCCATTCTGCGCCGCATTCACATGCGGATAGACGACGTACGGGGTCGACCCCGTCAAAGAATTGTCCTGCCAGATGTTCGGTGGAATCACAGTGACCGCCCCGCCTAGGTGCACGTGCACCGCGTAAGGTGCGCCCCACTCCAGCTGTACGCGCGGCCCCCAGCCGTTCCAATCCGTTCGATACGTGGGCTGCGGATTGATCAAGTACTCCTGGCCAACCCCCGCGGGCGGAAACGTATTGAGAAAACTCGAGGTCCGATGCGCCCGCTCCGTAATCGGCGTATACAGCTCATACCGCAACCCATAGTCAAGCGTCCACCGCGGATCGATTTTCCATGTGTCTTCCACGTAACCGTTCACGTCGTTCCGGTTGATCGCCGCCGGCCCAATGTGCGCCCCGTTCGAAGCATAGGGTGGCGCCACAGCGATCGTATATCCATACGGATAACCAACCAGCAGACTGCTCAACGTATCCGGCAGCGGATCGCCCACCAGCACATTATGCTGACCGCTCGCGGAAGCAATGAACACCGGCGAATAAACCGTCCCATCGCCAAAATCGTATTCCCCGTTCGGACTGATCCCAAAGTATGTCGTATCCCGGTTAAGCCGCGCTTCTCCACCCCACTTCACCGCGTGGCGATGTGTGGTCCAGACAAAGTTCAGCTGCCCATGGAACAGATTCCCGAACGACGCCATCACCGATCCTCCAGCGCCGTTGAAGGGCTCGTACAGGCCATCCATAAACTTCACCGCAGGGTCAGTATGGTTGGGCGTCACAAACGACGGCGTCGTCCGCGTGAAACTGAGCGACGCCGACCAGAGAAACCGCGGCGACACCGTCCGTGTGTAGTTGAGTACCGCATTGCGCTGCCGATCCACATACTGCACACCGAAGCTTGGATCGAGCAGCGCCTGATCCGGATTTGTGGTCGGTCCGGTCAGGTTGTCGTAATTGAATCGCGCCAGGAGCTGCCCCTTCAGGCCTACCTTCTGATCGATTCGAATGGAAAATTGATCCGCATTCGTCGACACATTGGAAGGCGCTGCATAGGTCCGCGCACCATAAGCCCCGGTGGGATTGTTGGGCAGCGGATAGCGCGCGAGTACCGCTGCAATCGCCGGATTCACCTTGATCTGCAGCGTATCCATACTGCCATCCGGATACGTCACAACATCCTGACCCGCTCGCTCCGCGGCCGTTGGCACAGCCAGCACCTGTGTCGTCCCCAGCACCTGCCTGAATCCCTGATACTGCACAAAATAAAACGTCCGCTCGCGCCCGTCATACAGATTCGGCAGCACCAGCGGTCCGCCGTTGGTAAATCCGAACTCGTTCCTCCGAAACGGCGGGATCCTCCCCGGATCGGCAATCGATGGGTGATCAAAATAATTCCGCGCATCGAGCGCGGAATTTCGCAAGAACTCGAAAAATGACCCGTGAAAGCCGCTCTTCCCGGATCGCGTAACGATGTTGGTGAAGCCTGCCCCGCCGCGTCCGATGTCCGCCGGCATCCATCCCGAACTTGACTGCAGCTCCTGAATGGCGTCCACATTAAAATTAGTGAACGTACTCCCGCCCATCTCCGGATCGCTCGTATCCGCGCCGTCCATCGCGAACACGGCCTCAACCCCGCGCTGCCCATTGATGGCAAACTGCTGGGTGAAATTCGTCTGCCCATTCACGTCCGTCATGGTGCCCGCCGCCAGCAACAGCAGCGTGCTGAAGTCGCGGCCGTTCAGCGGTAACTCGTTTACCTTTTGGCTTGACAGTTTCTCGCTCCCCGTTTCTCCGGTCGCGTTCGAAGCCGTGCTGGGATTCCCCCTCAATGCCCCAAATACCGCAGCTTGAGAAATGGCCGCAACCGACAAAATGTTTTCGTCGGATACCGTGAGCACAACCATCGCGCCAGAAATCTCCACCGCCACGGGCGCGGTCGGAGCACGCCCCGCCAACTGCACGGTAACGTGATGCGCCCCGAGTGCAAGATTCGCAATCGCAACCCGTCCCTCGTCGTCCGTGACAGCGCTTCCCTGCTCACGGTTGGTGGTGGGCATGAATACCGTAACTTTCGCCCCCGCCACAGGCCGGCCCTCCGCGGTGCGTACCACTGCGGTCCAGACTGTCGTAGAGGGCCCATTTTGTTGGGCGTTCAGCGGTATCGCGACCGTCAGTCCCAACAAAAAAACCTTCTCCATGAGGCAACGGATTTTGTGAAAGGTTCGCCCCATGAAGATTTCCTGCTCCTTTTCTCGATGAGACTCAATCGCAGCGCCCCGCACGCCACATTACTACCGTCTGTGGGGAATTCTACCTTGCGGTGTTTCACAGCACGGGCAAGGAGCAAGGAAAACAGACTATTGTCGAAGTGATCTCCGTTTTTCGACACTGAAGAGTACGTTTGGAACTCAAGCTAGCAAAGGACAGGGTGCGGAGATCCTTGGATTACTTGCTATTCTCGCAGGAGGCGCTTCGATCGCCTTGACAATCTCGAGAAATAGAAAGCAAAACGAATCTATTCGCAATCTTTCACAATGTCCTATGGCATAATGACAAATCCAATGGGACAGCCGGAATGAAGATCCAACCCGAACCAGGCATAACAGTCCGGCCAAAGACCAGCCCAGAGAACGCCCAACCTCACGATTGGAACACCAAGCTTGCCCGCAACCTCGCGCAATCCTGCTGCATCTTGCTTTGCCTTGCCGCGCCCGGTTGGAACTCCGAACAAAATCCTTCCGGGCAAAAGTCCGCTCCTGTCCATGCGCTCAGCGCGGCTAGCGAACTTCAGGTCCCCGATCTGCAAACCAAAGATTCTAAGAATCCCGACCTCCAAATCCAAAGCCCGGTTTTGCGAATCGAATTCGATCGCAACCTGCGCAGCCGAGTCATCGCGTTGTTGGGCGCAAGCCCAAGAGTCATGACCGCATTCTCCCCCTCCGAAACCGTAACCACCGTCCGCACCCTGAGCGACTTCCCCATCAGCGCCAGCCAGCGGGAGAAAGTGTCCGACGCCTTCGGCGCAGGCGAGCGACTCTCGCTGACCGGCAAGTCTGGCCAATTGCGCAAATACGTAGCCGTCACCATCTATCAGGATTTCCCATCCATTGCGGTCTTCGATGTCACCTACACGAACGAAGGCAATACTCGACTCACAATTCACGGTTGGGACAATCATCAATACGCACTGCGCGCCGGCCCCGTTGCTCGCGGACCTGCGTTCTGGTCCTATCAAAGCGGTTCCTATGAAAAGCGCCCTAACTGGGTGCTTCCCCTGCGCGTTGGATTCAAGCAGGAAAATTATCTCGGCATGAATGCCAGCGACTACGGCGGAGGAACTCCCATCGTCGATGTGTGGCGCAGAGATGTCGGTCTGGCGGTCGGCCACCTCGAGCCTCACCCCCGGCTGATCTCCCTTCCCGTCTCCATGCCCGACGCCAGCCACGCTGACGTCGCCGTCCGCTCGAAGCGGGAGCAGA
>Ga0302319_10016945_pt1 | contig 13381 bp, 10 predicted proteins | sample Bog_T0_2_FD_203319 | JGI IMG/M metagenome (GOLD analysis project Ga0302319, IMG submission 203319) | Peat permafrost microbial communities from Stordalen Mire near Abisko, Sweden - Bog_T0_2 | ecosystem: Environmental > Terrestrial > Soil > Wetlands > Peat | place: Sweden: Abisko, Stordalen Mire...
CCGCCTCACTGATCCCTTCCTCGAGGATTTGGCCGTCCTTGGCCTCGTGGTAATAAAGCAGTGAGGCGCTATCCACAGGCTCGTATAGCTGGCCTTTGGACGAATAAATCCCGAAATCCCGGAACAACGCATCCAGCCCGAAAGTGCGCGCCTCGTCCGGAATGATCGGAACGATGTTTTTGCCAATGGCCTTATGCCGCAGCAATGCGCGGATCGCACTCACAAACGCCGTGGTCGTGGAAATCTCCGTCGTGGACGGTTTGAAAAAGTCCGCGAAATAGTCCAGCTTCGGCACATCGAGCTTGACCGGCTTAAACTGGCGCGCCGGCAGAAAACCGCCCAGCTTCTGGCGCCGCTCCATCAAATACTTGATCTCCACGCTGTCCGCCGGCGGACGATAAAACGGCGTGTCGGCGATCACATCGTCGCTGATCGGAATATCAAAGCGACCGCGGAACTCACGCAGTTCCTTTTCGTTCATCTTTTTCTGGTTATGCGTGATGTTGCGGCCTTCGCCGGCTTCACCCAGGCCGTAACCCTTGACCGTCTTGGCCAGGATGACCGTCGGCTGGCCTTTATGCTCCATCGCCGCTTTGTAGGCTGCGTAAACTTTCTTTGTGTCATGACCGCCGCGCAACAGCTTGGTGATTTGCTCGTCGCTCAGGTGATTGACCAGGCCAAGCAATTCGGGATATTTGCCAAAGAAGTGCTTGCGGGTATAACTGCCCGGCTCGACGCAATATTTCTGGTAATCGCCATCCACGCATTCTTCCATGCGCTTGAGCAACAGGCCGGTCGGGTCGCGCTGGATCAGTTCATCCCAATCGCATCCCCAGATCACTTTGATCACGTTCCAACCGGCGCCGCGAAACAGTCCTTCCAGCTCCTGGATGATTTTGCCGTTGCCGCGCACCGGTCCGTCGAGGCGCTGCAGATTGCAATTCACCACCCAGATCAAATTGTCCAGTCCTTCGCGCGCACCCAAGGTGATCGCGCCCAGCGATTCCGGCTCGTCCGATTCGCCGTCGCCCACAAAGCACCAGACCTTTGGCTCGTCCTTCCAGGTCACCAGGTTGCGCGCCTTCAAATACCGGTTGAACCGCGCCTGATACAATGAGCCGATCGGCCCCAACCCCATCGAGACCGTCGGGAATTGCCAGAAATCCGGCATCAGGTACGGATGCGGATACGAGGACAAACCGCCGCCTTCGGCGAGTTCCTGGCGGAAATTTTGCAGGTGCGTTTCGCTCAACCGGCCTTCCATGAAGGCACGCGCATAAATCCCCGGCGCAGCATGACCCTGAAAATAAATCAGGTCACCGGGAAAATTCTCGGTGGCCCCGCGAAAGAAATGATTGAAACCAATCTCGTAAAGCGTCGCCGCCGAGGCGTAACTGGCAATGTGACCACCCACATTGGTGGTGGAATTGGCTTTGACCACCATCGCCATGGCGTTCCAGCGCATGATGCTCTTGATCCGGCGTTCCACCTTCCAATCCCCGGGATATTTTCCCTCTTTTTCGGTCGGAATGGTGTTCACGTACGGCGTGGTCAAACCATTGGCCGGTCGCGGCGTGGAGCGCAACTGGCTCGCCAGGCTTTCCAGCAACTGGGCGGTGCGTTCCGGTCCCCGGCTTTCGAGCGCCAGCTCAAACACCGATTGGAAACTCTCGTCCAGTTTGTCGCCGTTGCTATTACTCGAGGTCGCCGAACGCGAACGCGAACTGTAAATTTCTTTTGTGTTTACTTTCACTGTGGTCAAATAAGGTCAGCGCGAAATGCAATAACATTAAAAACCATCGGCGCCGCTTGCGCCAGTAAATTAACACACCTCGCCCCACTCAACAAATGGCCGCCCACCCCGCCAGCCCCCGTCTCCGCCTCGACCTTGCCCTGCCCTCCCCGGCCGAAAATCTGGCCGCCGACGAGGCCCTCCTCGACTGGTGCGAAGCCCATCTCGGCCCCGAAATTCTGGCCTTCTGGGAACCACGCGAACCTTTTGTGGTCGTGGGTTATGCCAATAAAATCGCCCGCGAAGTTGACCTCACCGCCTGCGCGGAAGCCGGCATCCCTGTCTTCCGCCGCTGCTCGGGCGGCGGCACCGTGGTCCAGCTTCCCGGCGGACTCAACTACAGCCTAATCCTCCGTATCACCGCCGACGGTCCCTTGGCCGGCATCACCAGCGCCAATTGTTTTATTATGGAAACCAACCGCGCCGCGCTGGCCGCCCTCCTGCCCGATCACCCGGCCGGTGCCATCTCCGTGCGCGGCCACACCGATCTTTGCCTGGGCCGCCTGAAATTTGCCGGCAATTCCCAGCGTCGCCGCCGGCATTACCTCCTCTTTCACGGCACCCTCCTGCTGGATTGCGACCTCCAGCGGATCAGCCAACTGCTGCCCATGCCTTCGCTTGAGCCCGATTACCGTGCCCACCGCCCCCACGAAGAATTCCTAACAAACCTGAATCTCCCCGCCGCCGCCGTCAAAGCCGCGCTCGCCAAAGCCTGGCGAGCGGACACGGTTTTTGACAATCCTCCCATGGAGCTGATCACGAAGTTGGCCCGCGAGAAATATTCGGACCCCGGTTGGAACCAGAAGTTTTAAATTCTCCTGAGGGATGAAAACTTGTCCAAGGAATAGAAAAGGTGAGGCGAGACTCTGAGCCTCTGAAGCGGAAATCCTATTCCACCACTTCAACTTTGCTCAGCCTTTCACAGCCCCGAGCCCCTACGGCAAACAAATCCAAAATCAACCACTGCTTACCAATCTTATTCAGCCACGGCGGTTTCCAGGCTTTGGCTGGTGGCGGACGGAGTCTCGTCGGCTTTGTGGAATTTCACGCTCACAATTTTGCTGACGCCGTGTTCCTGCATGGTGACGCCGTAAAGAACGTCCGCCATGCCAATGGTGCGCTTGTTGTGCGTGATGATGATGAATTGGGAGTGTGCCAAAAACCGCTGCAGGATTTTGACGAAACGCACGACGTTTGATTCGTCCAGCGGCGCATCCAATTCGTCCAGCACGCAGAAGGGACTGGGCTTGACCTGATAGATGGAGAACAGGAGCGACACGGCGGTCATGGTCTGCTCACCGCCGGACAGCAAGGTAATGCTCTGGAGCTGTTTGCCGGGCGGACGGGCCACTATTTCAATACCGCTTTCGAGGACGTCGTTTTCGTCGGACAGCACGAGGTCGGCTTTGCCGCCCCCGAACACCTCGGTGAACATGAGGCGGAAGTTGTCGCGGATTTTCTCAAACGTCTCGAGGAACATCTGGCGTGTCTGCGTGTTGATGCGGTTGATGACTTCCAGCAACTGCACCTTGGCATTGACCAGGTCATCGTGCTGCTGGCTTAGAAATTGATGGCGCTGCTCGGTTTCCTCGTACTCCTCAATGGCCACCAAATTGACCGGCCCCATTTCATCGATGCGCTTTTGCAGGGCTTCGACCTGCTGGGTCACGGAGGTCCAGTCCGTGGCGGCACCGCTGGCGGCCATTTGCTCCGGCGTGAGGGTTTCCACCTTGGCCGGACCTTCATCGGCATAGGTGATGGTGATGCATTCGCTGCGGATATCGTCGAGGTTCAGGTGATATTTCTGTTGAACCTTTTCCCGCAGGTTCTGGACCGACATGTTTTTCTGGGCCAGCTCAATTTCCAGTCCGCCGCGCTGATTCTGCAACTCGGTCAGCCGACTGCGGCGCGCGCGCAAGGTTTCCTCGCGCTCCCCAATCTCCGCATCCTGGGTACTCTTGCGGGCGGTCAATTCGGCGGTCTGCTCGCTGACCAGGGCGCGGTCGTGGGCCAGCCTTTCGATTTGGGCGCAGGAATCCTGGATCTCTGAACGGGCGTGCTCCTGGCGCGAGACGGCACGCGGAGGCGAGCTGTTCGTCCGAGGCCAGCGCAACCTTGCTCTCGGTCAAGGCGGCCGTGGCGGCATCCCGCGCCTGCCGGAGGGTTTCCAATTCAACGGTCAGGGCGGCCAGCTTTTCCTGCGCCGTCCGCTCGGCGGTTTCCAGGTCAACCTGACGCAGAATCAATGCTTCCCGCTTGCGCATCCCCTCAGCTTCCTGATCGGCGAGGCTCTGGACTTCGAACACCACGGTGTCGATCTTTTGATGCAACAACCGGCTGGAGCTTTGCAGGGCCTTGAATTCGCCTTCGCGGGTGGCGATCGCCACTTCCTGCTCCCGCAATTCCGTCTGGGCCTGCTGCAAACCGGCCTGCAATTCGGTTTGTTCCGCCAGCAACGCCCCGCGGCGGCGGCTCGCGGCCTCAACCAGTTCCTGCAGCGCGGCCAGTTCGGCCTGCAATTCGGTGATCTGGTTTTTGCGGCCAAGGATGGAGCTGGGCGCTTTGCCGTTGGCGCCTTTGCTCAGGTAACCGCCGGTGTAAATTCCATGCCGGCTCAGCAGTTCGCCCCCGAGGGTGACAAAGTCGCAACCCGCGTGGCCGTTCTGGATCTGCGCGGTGGCCGTGTTCAGGTCGGCGGCAATAAACGTGCGGCCCAGCAATGACCGCAGCAGCGGCTCAACGGTCGGCTCGGCGCTGATCACGCTCATCGCGTGCACCACCTGGCCGGACGCGATCGGCGGTTGCGTGGCGTCCACCTTCTCCGCCGGCGCCATTTCCCCGGCAAACGAGAGCTGCTTTTCGTCCGGATATTGTTGAATGGCGAGCGCGGCGATGCTGGCGCGGCCGGATTTATTGGCGGACAGTTCCGCGAGAATCTCCTGCGCCGACGACGGCTGCTCGGTCAAAATGAGCTGCAAATAATGTCCCAGGGCGTTTTCCACCGCGGTCACGTACTGGTCCGGCACGCGGATGCGATCGGCGAGTGAGCCGATGACGGAACGCGACTGGCGCAAGGCGGCTACGGCGCCGGGATCGAACCCTTCATGCGCGCCTTCCAATTGTTCCAGCACCGTGAGGCGCGAACGCTTGTCCGATTGCTGGTGAAGATATTTATCCTGCTCGGTGGACGCCTGCTGCAACTCGCCTTGCAATTCGCGCAAGCGGTTCTGGCGTTGCTCGACCGATCCGCGCGTGGCGGCCACGTTCAATTTCTGGAGCTCGACACAGGCGGTGAATTCCTGCAGCCGAACCTCCAGGCCGGTCCGTTCGGATTCAAGCTGGATTTTTTCCGCGGACAGCTTCTCCAGGCGGTTGCTGTTGTTTTGCTTTTGTAAATCGAGCGCGCTGAGCTCGTTGCGAATGCGCGAAAGATCCTGCGCGGCCGCGAACGCCGCTGACTGGGCCTGCTGCAACTGCTGCTGGCGCTCCCGCAAATCATTCTCCACCTGCTGCATCGCCTCCTGTTTCGCGAGCAAGTTTTCCTTGTGCTGCGCCAGCGCGGCCTCGGCGGTGGCCAGACGTTCGGTGACCTCCCCGAGTTCGGCCGACGCGGCCTGGCAGCGCTCCTCGGCCTGGTTGATCTCGCCGAGCGCCCGCGAATTCTGGGATTCGATTTCACCGAGGCGCTCCTCGTTGAATTGAATCCGGTTTTCGTGCCGCTCAATTTCGCCCTTCAACTGCAAACCGCGCTGCTGATGCTCTGCGACCTCGTGCTCGAGCTCGGACAATTGTTCGCGCAGCTTTCCGATCTCATTCTCGAAGCGCAGCACCTCATTACTCCCCTCCTCAAGCTCATTCCGCAAACCGTCCACCGACGCCTGGCGTTCGGTGATTTCGCCCTGCAGCACGTCAAATTGATGGCGCGCCAGCTGGGTTTCCAGGTGCTGCAATTCTGCCGAGATCTGCTTGTAACGTTTCGCCTTGCCCGCCTGGCGTTGAAGCGAACCAATCTGGCGCTTGACCTCCTTGATCAGGTCGGCGATGCGCAGGAGGTTTTGGTCCGTGTATTCAAGCTTCCGCAGTGATTCCTTCTTCTGGGACTTGAATTTCGTGATGCCGGCTGCCTCCTCAAAAATCATGCGCCGGTCTTCGGGCTTGCTCGAGAGAATCTGCGTGATGTGCCCCTGGGCCAGGATACTGTAGCTGGTCCGGCCCACGCCGGTGCCCATGAACAATTGCTGAATGTCCTTGAGCCGGCACGGGGTGCGATTCAGAAAATATTCGCTGCCGCCGTCGCGGAAAATACGCCGGGTCAGCGTGACCTCGTCGTACGCGACCTCGACCCCGGCCGCGCGCAGGCTTTCCTCGCCTACTCCGCCGAGTGTCAGGGAAACCTCGCCCATCCCCATGGGTTTGCGGCCGTCCGTCCCGTTGAAGATGACGTCGGCCATTTCGCCCCCGCGCAAGGCTTTGGCCGATTGCTCGCCCAAGACCCAGCGGATGGCATCCGAGACATTGGATTTGCCGCAGCCATTCGGGCCCACGATGGCAGTCACGCCCGGCTGGAAATTGAGCGCCGTTTTGTCGGCGAAGGACTTAAAACCAAAAACTGTAAGGTTTTTCAGGTACATAATCTTGTTGCGCCTATCCAAACAAAGGTTTGGTTTTCTGTAAAGAGAAAACCACAATATGTTGTACACAACCCCAATGTCAGCGCAACTAATGGGTGATAAGCCGAGGTCAGGGTTTTGCAAAAACCGGCGTTTTTAACGTTTACGTAAGCTTTTCTTGGCCAGCTTTTACCCGCCATCAACGGGTATCACCAGCCGTCATTTTTTCCGCCGATTAGGTGGAGCAAGACTCCGTCCAGCTCTAAAATCCCGCCCACTTTTTTAATCCCAGCGCTCGCCAAGAAAAAATTAAGTTGACAGATTTGGCTTTCAATATCAATTTATCCGCATCCGTTGATTTGACGGACTCATGACGAGTGGTCGAGGGACTGGCCCGATGACACCACGGCAACCGATTGAATTTAGTTTCAATGTCAGGTGCCAATTCCAGCTCGGGCATCATTAGCCTGGGAAAAATGAGAAGCAGCACAATCGTTTTGTCGCCCCTTCTCGTCCTGAGTCGGGGCTTTTTTATTGTCCAAGCCCGGCCGGCCGGCAGCCGGCGCACGCTGAACCAAACGAATCTGACATCGAATCAAATATGAGCGAACAGCAAAGTTTCATGAAAGCGCTAAAGTGCCGCGAGTGCGGACGCGAATACCCGCTGACGGCCACGCACGTCTGCGAATTTGACTTCGGCCCGCTGGAAGTGGCCTACGATTATGATCGCATCAAAAAGTCGCTGACGAAGGCGGCCATTGAGGCGCGGCCCAAGACCATGTGGCGCTACCGCGAGTTACTGCCTATCGCCGGCGAACCCAGTGTGGGACGGCAAGTCGGTTTCACGCCGCTGATCAAAGCCGATCGCCTGGCGAAGAAACTGGGCATCCGCGAATTGTGGATCAAGAACGACGCCGTGAACTACCCCACCTTGTCCTTCAAGGACCGCGTGGTCAGCGTGGCGCTGAGCCGCGCCAAGGAACTGGGCTTTGAAACAGTCGCGTGCGCGTCCACCGGCAACCTCGCCAATTCCGTGGCCGCCAACGCCGCAAGCGCGGGCCTGAAGTCGTATGTTTTCATCCCCGCAGACCTGGAGCAGGGCAAGATTTTAAACTCGTTGATCTATGGGGCGAATGTGATCGCGATCAAGGGGCATTACGACGAAGTAAACCGCCTATGCGCGGAAATCGCGGGCAAATTCGGCTGGGCCTTCGTGAACGTCAATATGCGGCCCTATTACGCCGAGGGCTCCAAGAGCATGGCGTATGAAATCGCCGAACAACTCGGCTGGCGCGCGCCGCAGCACACCGTCATTCCCATGGCGTCCGGCTCGCTCCTGACTAAAATCCACAAGGGTTACCAGGAGCTGGTCAAGGTGGGATTGATTGCTGAATCGCACCCCAAGGTTTACGGGGCGCAGGCGGCCGGCTGTTCGCCGATCTCGACGGCGCAAAAGGCGGGTCTCGATTTCTTCAAGCCAGTGAAACCGGATACCATCGCGAAATCGCTGGCCATCGGCACACCGGCCGACGGGTTTTACGCGCTCAAAGTAATGCGGGAAACCAACGCCGCCGCCGAAGACGTGACCGACGACGAGATCCGCGACGCGATCAAGCTGCTGGCGGAAACCGAGGGTATTTTTGCCGAGACCGCCGGCGGGGTGACCGTGGGCGTGGCGAAAAAGCTGATCGAGAGCGGCAAGATTCCCCGCGCGGACTCGGCCGTGATCTGCGTGACCGGCAACGGGCTGAAAACCCTGGATGCGGTCAACGGTTATTGCGGCAAGGCACGGGAAATCAAGCCCAGCCTGCGCGAGTTCGAAGCGTTGCTGGCACAGGAACAGATGGCCAAAGCCTGAGCTTTGGCCACGCCCGCAGCCGGTGGCCGCAGGTGAACCAAGAAATTAACTGGCTATCCGCCACGCTTCTGGCAGAAGTAAGGCGAAGCCGAAACGAATAATTTATGTCAAAAAAAGTCCGAATCCCCACTCCCTTGCGGAAGCTGACCAACAACGAGGAACTCGTTGAGATCGGTGCCGCCACGGTCGGCGAGGCGATTGTTGAATTGCAGACTCGCTTCCCCGGCATCCAGGAACGGCTCGTCGACGAAAAAGGCGAAGTGCGCCGGTTCGTCAACGTGTACGTGAACGAGGAAGATATCCGCTTCCTCAAGAACCGCGAAACCCCGCTGAATGACGGCGACGAAATCAGCATCATTCCCGCCATCGCCGGCGGCTAGGATCCATTCCCATGGCAACCAGGAAAAAAACTTCCCCAACCAAGTCAAAATCGACCGTGCAGCAGCGCTTGTGGCTGATGTATCCACCCAAGCTGATCAAAAAGCCGTTCATTTGGGAAGTCGGCCATAAATTCAAGGTGGTCACCAATATCCGCCAGGCCAGTGTGACCGACGAAATCGGCATCGTTTGCCTGGAACTCGACGGGTCGCGCTCCGAGGTCGACGCTGCTATCCGCTGGCTCGAAAAAGGCGGCGTCAACGTGGAACCGGTGGAGATCGGCGTGATTGCCGGGTGAAGACGGGGAGTTTTTAGACAGGATGATCAGGATGATCAGGACTTGGGAAGCCAACGGTTAAAAGGGCAGAATTCCGTTGCAGCCGGAATGCGCGCCAAGCAGCCCGAACGAATCCCAACGGGATTCAATCACTCAGCCCAGGGTTGGCCCCGGCGTGGGCCTACCCTGGGATGGCGTCCAATAAATGTTTTCTACCCGGAACGGGTTGTATCAATCCCAAACATAATTTTCATCAAATTGAATTTCGTATCGCGTCAATAAACGCCGAAATTCATCCTGGAAGGAAACCTTGCGATGGTGTTCCTCCTGCCCGGCGATGTAATTACGCACCGATTCAATTTGTGAAAAGCCGACGGAAAAGATTCCATAACCATTCTGCCAATTAAACTCCTGAAGGTCAGGGCTCCGGGTTTTCAGCCAAAGCGACGAGCCGCGTTTCACTTCCTTGATCATCTCCGCCGCACTGGCAGTATGGGACAACGCGCATAAAACATGTGCGTGATCCTCGACACCCCCCACGATGATCGGCTGACAATCAAGTTTGTTTAAAATTCCGCCCAAATAACGATGCAATTCTTCGCGGATAATTTTGTCGCGCAACAGAGGACGGCGATCCTTGGTTGAGAAGACCACATGCACCAAAACTTTTGCCAACGACTGCGGCATGGACTTAAAATGAAATATTTCCTGGGACGATTCAACCTTTTCAAGGTTGGAAAATAAATCGGGGAATCATAACCCAGGGTAGGCCCCATCCTGGGCCAACCATGGGCTGAATGATTTCAATCCCGTTGGGATTGAGCTGGTCGGCCGCTCCCGGGCCATCAGACCAGCCAAATATCATTTCCCAGCCCGCCATTTTCTCAAATTAGAAACGTTGCTCCGCCAGCCAACGGACTCCACTTTTCTTTCGCATTTGTAGTTGCCCCATGCCACCAGGCTTTCCATGATTCGCTCAGAACGGCCTATGAAAAACGGTATATCAAATCATGAAGATGCGCCGCACCACCGCGAATCGGTGCATCGGCTGGCCAGAATTGCCCTGTTTGGTTTCCTGATGACCTTTTTGATCGCACGGGCGCTCGTTTTCCTCATCATGTCGCATGCGATCCCTAACATGTATTTTTTCCTGCACGGAACGCATGTGCATCATTTGAATTATGGAATTTTTGCGCTGGCCGCCGTGGCCGGGTACAGCGTGCTGCGCCGACCCGCTGGCCGGGCCGCCAGTATCACCGCTTTACTTTATGGCTTCGCCATGGCTTTGACTTTCGATGAATTTGGCATGTGGCTGCATTTGGGCGGCAGCTACTGGCAACGAGTCAGCATTGACGCAGTCATCATCATTTCGGCATTGCTGGGCCTGATGGGTTTTGCCGGAACCATCCGGAAATTTGAATCGCACCACCTTTGGTCATTTATCGCCCTGCTGTTAGCCCTGGGTTTGTTCGTGGTCGTTCTTTACACGGCCGGTGACAAATTGGGAGATATGATGGGTCCAAAACTCCAGGCACTCGAGGCGTCTTCATCACCTTGACTGAATTGGCAGGCTGAATTGGCAGGCAATAGATATCCCATCGGCCGCCGGAGAAAAGCCGGTGTCGCCCTAAGCTTTGCCACCACATGCCCAGATCGCCGCATTCTCACGCAACGCTCTCGTGTCAACCGAACCGTCATGGCGTGCGCCGGCAAAACGCAAAAACGACGCGGAGTTTTTGCTCCGCGCCGTTTTGAAATTACCACCTCGATCAGGAGCGTGTACGCCGCTTAACCTTAAGTTGCGCGAGGGAATTCACGAGCGTGGCGTTGACCATGGCGGCGTCTTCTTCGGAGATCTTTTCCGCGAGGCGGGCCTCGGCGCGCTGCCGGGCTTCCTCGGCCTTGGCTTCGTCAATGTTCTCAGCCCGGATCGCCATGTCCGTGAGCACGGCAACCCGATCACCGGTCACCTGGACAAAGCCGTCGCCCACGGCCAGCAAGATGTTCTTGCCGCCCATTTTTGCGACGATCTCGCCAGCCACCAATTGGGTCATCAGGGGCATGTGCTGCGGCAGGATGCCCATCTCACCTTCGCTGCCGGTGAGCGTGACCATCTCCACATCTTCCGAGAAGGTCTTCGCTTCCGGGGTGACAATTTCGAGTTTAATGGTAGCCATGGTAATCGGGCCAAAGCCCGGGCACGATCAAGCTTCTTTGATTTCGTCAATGCCACCCTTCATGTAGAAATTCCCCTCAGGCACGTCGTCGTGCTTGCCCTCGAGAATTTCCTTGAAAGCCCGGACAGTTTCCGCGACCGGCACCTGCTTGCCTTCGCGGCCGGTGAAGACCTGCGCGACGGTAAAGGGCTGGCTGAGAAACCGCTGAATCTTGCGGGCGCGGAAGACGATCAGCTTGTCGTCAGGCGAAAGCTCGTCCATTCCCAGAATGGCGATGATGTCCTGCAAATCCTTGTAGCGCTGGAGCACTTTTTGGACCCCGCGGGCCACGTCATAATGTTCCTGGCCGACAAATTCCGGCGCGAGGGCGCGGGAACTGGAGGACAGTGGATCGACGGCCGGGAAAATACCCAGCTCAGCGATGGAACGTTCCAGCACGATAGTGGCGTCCAAGTGCGCGAAGGTCGTGGCGGGCGCCGGGTCGGTCAAATCGTCGGCGGGCACATACACGGCCTGGAAGGACGTGATGGAACCCTTTTTGGTGGAAGTGATACGTTCTTGCAAGTCACCCATTTCAGCGGCCAGCGTGGGCTGGTAACCGACGGCGCTGGGCGTACGACCGAGCAGCGCGGACACTTCGGAACCGGCTTGCGAGAAGCGGAACACATTGTCGACGAACAGGAGCACGTCCTGGTTCTTTTCGTCGCGGAAATATTCGGTGACCGCCAGGGCGGACAGAGCCACGCGAAGACGCGCGCCAGGGGGTTCGTTCATCTGGCCATAAACCAGACCGATACGGGAGCCGGGCTCGATGATGGGCAGACCGTTTTCGCCGATGACCGGGTGACCTTTTTCGTCTTTCTTAACCTTGATGACCCCGGCCTCGATCATTTCGTTATAAAGATCGTTGCCTTCGCGGGTGCGTTCACCGACCCCGGCGAACATGGAGATACCGCCGTGCAGTTTGGCGATGTTGTTAATGAGCTCCATGATGACGACCGTCTTGCCGACACCGGCGCCGCCGAAGGCGCCGACTTTGCCGCCCTTGAGGAACGGGCAGATGAGGTCGATGACTTTGATGCCGGTGGTGAGAATCTGGGGGCTGGTGGATTGTTCCACGAGCGGCGGCGCGGCGCGATGAATGGGCAGGTATTTGTCCGCCTTGACGGGGCCCTGTTCGTCCACGGGATCGCCGGTGACGTTGAAGACACGGCCCATGACGGCTTCGCCGACGGGCATGCAGATGGCCGCCCCGGTGTCGGTGACTTCGTAACCGCGCTTGAGACCCTCGGTGCTGCTCATGGCGACGGCGCGGACCCAGTTATCGCCGAGGTGCTGCTGGACCTCCAGCGTCAGCTTGACGGGCTGGCCCTGCACGGTGAATTCCACCGTCAGCGCATTATAAATCGAGGGCAGCGAGCCGACGAATTCCACGTCGACTACGGGACCGATAACTTGAACGATTTTACCTTTGCTCATATTTTTCTTTCCTGGACCAAATTATAACGTGATTGAAATTAAATTAATGCGAACCGATGCGAACCGGTTCAGCCAACCGCCATTTGTGCGGAGGTGATTTCCAACAGTTCCTTCGTAATGTTCGACTGCCGCAATTTGTTGTATTCCAAAGTCAAATCCTTGATCAATTGCTTGGCGTTGTCGGTGGCGTTCTTCATGGCGACCATGCGGGCGCTATGCTCGCTGGCTTTGGCCTCCAGCAGGATCTGGAAAACGCGGAAATTGAGGCTGTGGGGCAGCAACGCACCCAGCACCGTCTTTTCGTCCGGCTCAAATTCGAAGAGATCGGTTTTATCGACCTCCTTGAGGTCCTCATCCGGCCCGCCAATACCCGCCTTGACGGCCTGGATTTTTCCCACCGGAAGAAAAGCCACCTTGCGGGGCTGTTGCACCAGGGTGGAGACGTAATTCGTGTACAGGATATCCACGGCGTCCACCTCGCCTCGCAGGAACAAATCCTGGGCGAACCGGGAAATGGCGCGGGCCTCGGCAAATTGCGGAGCGTCCTTGTAAAGAAATTCCGCCGCCAACTGCCGCTTGGTGCGGGCGATAAACTGGGACCCCTTTTTGCCGGCGGTGATATAAATGGTGGTATCGCGGTCGAACTTGGCCGCCTCGCGGAGGAGGTTGCTGTTTAAGCCGCCACAAAGACCGCGGTCGGTGCTCACGACGATGACCGCGCGCTTCTTGACCTCGCGCACCTGCATTAAGGGATGCTCGAAGGCGGCCGTCCGGACCGAAGCCTGGGCAAGCACCTCGTTCATCAGGTCA
>Ga0302319_10016946_pt1 | contig 13380 bp, 8 predicted proteins | sample Bog_T0_2_FD_203319 | JGI IMG/M metagenome (GOLD analysis project Ga0302319, IMG submission 203319) | Peat permafrost microbial communities from Stordalen Mire near Abisko, Sweden - Bog_T0_2 | ecosystem: Environmental > Terrestrial > Soil > Wetlands > Peat | place: Sweden: Abisko, Stordalen Mire...
CTCAATGCGCATTTGGCACTATGAAAATAGGCTTGGCATCGTGATCAGACCGCCCGATTTACCCACACGGAATCACGAAGACCCATATAAATGAGCCAGAGGGATCGGCTGCTAGCCTCGTTTGGCGCCATACTTCTTGTCCTGTTCGCCGTTGTCGGGTTTGGAGCGTCACCTACGCAATCCAGCGCTCCGGCCGTAGACGTCGTGCAGGTCGACCTCGAGCGGCTGATTGACGCGGCGGTGAAAGACCGCAACCGCTTTGCGGTAGACATTCCGCGCGCCGTGGACGCATCGCAAGCGGGAACAGGTACATGGAGCGTCACCGGCGGGGTGGCCACTTGGCGATATTCGGTGCGTGTACCCACTGCCGTGTCACTGTCCTTCCATGCAGCGAATATTTTCTTGCCGCCGAGCGCGCAGCTCAAAGTACTGGCTGGAGGAAGCACGAACGTATACAGCGCGAAGGATACCTACAAGCGCCAACTTTGGAGCCGAATCTCCAAAGGAGATTCGCTGGCGATAGAGCTCACCGTCGCGCCGAGTCAACGCCGCGCTGTCGTTCTGCAAATCGCGAGTGTGCAGGCCGGATACCGAGGATTCGGACAAGCCGTCCCTGACCACCCGCACTATAGGCTGCTGCGCCAACAGGCGAGTGCCGCGTCGACCTCGAGCTGCATCGTTAACTACGAATGCGACGTCACCGCAGCGAACACGGCGCCCGGGCAGGCAACAGTTGCGCTCATCATCGGCAACGCCTTCCAATGCTCAGGAACGCTCATCAATGACGTGTCGCACGACGGCAAACCCTACGTCCTGACGGCAAGGCACTGCGAGAACGGCCAACTTGGAGGCGGAAATCCAGCAGCGGCTGCGAACGTGGTTGTCTATTGGGACGCGACCTCCCCCTGCGGCTCGGCGCTTGGCACACTGTATGACCCCGGCATCGTGACCCAGCAAGGGGCCACCACCGTAGTGGAACAGCAGGACGCATGGCTGTTGCTCCTCAGTCAGCCCCCTGCGGCAAGCGACGCGTACTTCGCGGGGATCGATGCCACGGGCGGCGCCATCCAGGGTGGCTACACTATTCACCATGCACTCTCCAGCGACAAACAATTCACCGCCTGGAACGGGCAGGCAATCGCTCAAACAGTTGCGGCCAATACCTCTCTGCCTGTCAGTTTCACATCCAACTTTTGGGATGTCGTCAATCTGACTGGCACGATCGGACCAGGCGCTTCGGGCAGCGCCCTCTTCGATCAGAACAACCGGGCCGTAGGCTCCCTGTCGCTGGGAGACGAGACCGGCGCGACCGCCGACGGTTACCTTCAGTGTCCGCTCTCACCGCCACCGAACCCGACTTCACAGAACGCACTGGCGCTTTTCACCTCGCTGGCAGCGGTGTGGAACTCGACTGCGGACCCTACCGGAACCGTCGCTACGTTCCGGCAGGTGCTCGATCCGAACAACACGGCAACGCTCGTCGTGGACGCGATCCCGGGACCTGCGAGCGTTCGGCTGACGCCATCTGAACTCGCAGTCGGTGTCGGCGCAACGATCAGCCTGAGCTGGTCCGCAGTCGGGGCGACGTCCTGCACGGCGTCCGACGGTAATGCGGGTGACGGCTGGGGAGGATCGTTGTCCGCGAGCGGCAATCAACCGATCGCCGAAAGCGCGACGGGTATGGTCACTTACGCGATCAGCTGCACGTATCCCGACGGGCACGTAAGCACAAGTCAGGTCACCGTGAATTGGTTACCCAGCAGCCCAGAGGCTGGTGTGACTGCACCCTCATCAGTGTGGGCGGGCGGCTCATGGCCGGTGACATGGTTCACAAACGACCCGCCCTGCCAGCTCACATACGGCACCAGCACGCAAACGCTGTCGGGGAATTCGGGGACAATCAACGTCACGCAGAGCACGCCGGGCACGTATGACTATCGCCTGACCTGTGGCAACGGCAGCCCGACGGCCACCGCTGACGCCAGCGTGGAAGTCATCGCACCTTCCATCATTTTCTATCCGAGTAATACAGACCTGCGCCTGGGCCAAGGGCTCGAAATGCGATGGGACTCTCTTGCGAATTCCTGTACCGCAGTCGGTGGCTCGCCAAACGACGGTTGGTCTGGAACTCAGTTTGCGGGTGGCAATGGCTTTTCGAGCTTCTTCCCGACCGTCTTGGGCACCTACAAGTACACCCTTAACTGTGTGCAGGGGGCAATTTCGGTGCCTGCCAGCGTCACCGTCATCATCGAAAACAATCCGCCCTACGCCACGCTGAGTGTCAGCAACAGTGTGATCTCGGTAGGCCAGACGGCGACGGTCAGCTACAAGTCGAACATGTCGGGATGCATTTTGGACCAGGGCGCTGTCGGCTTGCAGCCTCAAGGCGTGTTCGAGGTCAGCCGTACGGGCGGCGATTCGGACGGTACAAACACGTATAGCGGCGGTAACGTCGGTGAATCGCAATTCACATTCGACTGCTACGGGACAAATACCACGGGTCCGCCGGCCGTTAGCGCGACACCTCAAACCGTTACCGTTAAACAGGCGGTGGCGTTGACCGCCTCGATTTCCGCGCCGGCCAGTGCCGTGACGGGCACACCCTTTACCGTTAGCTGGCAGAGCGCGGGCGCAACCTCGTGTAGTGCCTCCGGCGGCGGTGCGGATGGGACGTCGTGGAGCGGCAACGTGACTCTCCCGTCCGGACAAATGAGCATTACGCCAAACGTCACGGGCAGCTTTACCTACACTCTGATGTGCATGGGTCAGACGCCGAGCGACACAATGACCGTTCATGCGACGATAAGCGTTACGGCGCCGCCGCCGTCCGGAGGTTCGAGCGGCGGCGGCAAAGGCGGTGGCGGTGCCTTTGACGGGCTGGCGGTTGGACTGCTTGCTCTGGCGAAGATCGTTCAAACCTACCGTCGCCGACGGTGGTACCTCAACCAAACGCCTGGTGTCGTGGTTTGAAGCAAATGAGGACTTATCAGCGAATCTGGGCGCAATTCAACGAAGTCGAGGAAAAGAAGGACCACCCCCAATTTTGTCGGTGCGCTGGGGATATTGGTTTCCAATCAAAGAGTTAGATATGACTGGAATATTCTGCATCGGCAAGTGACGGGGCCGCCCGAACCACCCGTCTGCCGGATCTCAAGCCCCCTGGCCGCCGGCTTGGGCGTCCGAATGCGCATCGACGTCCACGGCGCGGGTCAGCGCGGCGGACACTCCGAAAACCGCCAATACCACCGCAGCCGCGATTCCCGTACCCACCGGATAATGCCAGATCGACCACATCATGAACGTGGACGAAGAAACACCGATGCCCAGCAGCGTCCAGAATCTGTTAAATGCGCGCGACGACGCCATGACCAACCCCCGTTGCCAGCCACTTCCCTCGATCCGCTTATACCTAAGTATTCCCCAAACCACCATACGGTGAACTCGCAAACAGTCCGGCGCGCGCTTCAGCCGAGCATGGTCTCGCGCCGCCAAAGGCGGGCGGTGAGCACGATCAGCACCAGCGCCAGGAACAGGGAGGATCCTGCCGATGCGATCAGGTCGGACACGGCGATCGGTTCGTCCTTGAGCACGCTGGTCATCAGCAGATGCTGGCTCAAGGACGGAACGAACATCAGCGAGCTGTGCGTCTTCAAGGAATAGATGCTGGCGAAGGCGATGGGCAGGGTCGGCACCAGCAGCACCGCCGTCAGGTAGGTCTGCGCCTCGCGGTAGCTGCGCGTGAACGAGGCGACGAAGGTCATCAGCGCGGCGCCCAGCGGCACGAACGGCAGGCAGATGGCGAAGAACTCGAGGGCGGTTCCGGCTCCCAGATTGGCGCTCATGCCCAGCCGCTCCAGCGGCACGAAGCGAAACACCAGCACGAAGGCCGTCAGATTGATCGCCAGCGACAGGCACATATAAGCCGAAGTCGCCAGGATCTTTCCCCCGACGAGGCTGCCGCGTGCGACGGGCAGGGACAGCAGCGCTTCGAGCGATCCGCGCTCGCGCTCGCCGGCGGTGCAATCGATCGCCAGGTACAGGCCGCCCATCAGCATCGAAAACAGCACGAAATACGTCATGAACCCGAGAACCACCACGGCGCGCCCGGTGGGCGTGGCGATGTCGATCTCGTTCACCGCGACCGGCACCGCGAGCAGCGGATTCACGCCGCGCGCCTGCAGCCGCAGCTGAGCGATGCCGTTGCCGTAGGCGCCGAGCAGCAGCCGCGCGCGATCAGCGATCTTCCGGGTCTGCGAGTCCGCGCTGTCGGCGACCAGCAGCACCGGGGCGGGGGCCGCCGCGGCGAACCGCGACGGATACTCCTCCGGCAGGATCAGCACCACTTGCGCCGTGCCGCTGCGGACCGCCTCGCGCGCGCCGCTCTCCGAGAGTGCGGCGAACGAGAGCCGCGCGCCCCGCGATTCCAGGAACCGCACCAGGCCGGGCGCGTGCTCGCGGCCGGAAATGGTCAACCGCAGCGGCTCGTCGGATTCGATCACGCTCTGATTCAGCATCCGCGACACCATCGCGCCGAACAGCAGCGGCCCGAACAGGGGCCCGAAGCACAGCGCCGAAATCAGCGTGCGGCGATCGCGAAGATTCTCCAGGAACTCCTTGGCGAACACGGTGAGGAGCTTGCGCATCAGCAGATCCCCTCGCCATCCCCCAGCACCCGGAGGAACGCTTCCTCCAGCGAATCGGCGCCGCTCGCCGCGCGAATGTCGCGCGGCGTGCCGTCGGCGAGCACGCGGCCGCGGCCGATGATCACGACCCGGTCGCAGAGCGCCGCCACCTCCTGCATCACGTGCGTCGAGAACAGGATGCACCGGCCCTGCGCCTTCAACTCGCCGAGCATTTCCCGCAAGCCGCGAGTCGCCATCACGTCGAGCCCGTTGGTGGGTTCGTCGAGAATGAGATTACCGGGGTCGTGCACCAGCGCCCGCGCCAGCGCCACCTTGAGCCGCTGTCCCTGCGAGAACCCCTTGACGCGACGTTCGAGAAAATCGTCCATGCCGAGCGAGCGCGACAATTCGGCGGTGCGCTCGCGCAGGTCCTCGCTCGCGATGCCGTGCAGGGAACCGAAGTAGCCGATGTTCTCGCGCGCCGTCAGATTGTTGTAGAGCCCGGCGGCATGCGTCAATACGCCGAGGTGGGCCCGCGCGGCCGAGGTCTCGCCGAGCATGTCGATGCCGTCGATCCGGGCGCTGCCGCCGTCGGGCGTGATCACGCCGTACAACATGCGCAAGGTCGTCGATTTCCCGGCGCCGTTGGGCCCGAGCAGACCGGTGATCTCGCCGTCGCGCGCCACGAACGAGGCATCTCTGACCGCTTCGATGGTCCCGAACCGCTTGCGGAGCGAGGTCGCCTCGATCACGGCGGCGGCCCCGTCAAGCCGACGAAGAACGGCGCGGGCCGATGCTCCTTCAGGCAGCTGGCGTCGAGCGTCTCGGGGTCCGGATCATCGAGGAAGGCCGCCATGATCCTCGGGACGCAGCCCGTTGCGACCTGGCCGTGCCCCTCCCCGGGAAGCACCAGGCTGCGGTGATGCTTCAGGCCGCGTGCTGCGCGCTGCGCATCGTCCGGCGGCGTCACCGGATCCGCTTCGCCGGACAGAAGCAGCGTGGGCACGTCGCTGACCAGCGGGGCATGCAGGTCCGGGTCCACGGCGCCGCGGGGCCAGATCCGGCAAATCGCCGACAGGGCATCCAATTGGTCGGTCCCCTGATAGGTTTGGGCGATGCGCATCCTGTCGGCGGCCGCTGCGCCAAACAGCGGTTCGTCCTCGCTGCACACGACGCTGAGCTGCATGCCGATGGCGAGCTGGTCGCCGATCTGGCGCGACATCATGACCGTCTGCGACGCCAGCGGCGCGAGGTTTCCGGCGGCCCCCTGATGAATCAGTGTCGGCAGCAGCGAGGCCTCGGTCGAATTATAGGAAAGGAAGCGCAATGCCGCGCCCAGTACGCTGCGGTTGAACTCGATCCGCATGGGCAGACCGCTGCTGGGGTCGCTCAGCGTGAGCGGATCGCGCTGCGGGCCGAAGCGGCGGCGCAATCCGTCGAGATCCGCCGGCAGCAGCGGGTAGGCCGCGGCGCACTGCGGATCCTGCTGGCAGCGCGCGACGATGAGGTCGAGGGCGCGCTCGCCGTCGGCCGGAGTGTCCGGCCCGATCGCCTGTTCCGGATAGGTCACGCCGTCGAGCACGGCCGCGTGCGTCGCTTGCGGATGGCGCCGCATGTACAGCTGCGCCACCCGGGTGCCGTAGGACGACCCGTACAAATCGATGGCCGCGAAGCCGAGGGCCGTGCGCACCTGCTCGAGATCGCCGACGGCGACGCTGGTGGTGTAGTGCCGGACCCGGTCGCCCTGCTTCGCGAGACAGGCGCGGGCCGCCTCGAGCAGCCGGGGCAGGTCATCCGACCCGGCCTGCCAGTCGTCGGGAAACGCGCAGTCGAGCGGCGCGGAGCGGCCGGTGCCCCGTTGATCGACCAGCACGATGGCGTGGTTGCGGTTGACGCGGGCGAATGCCGCCGCGTAGCTCGTGTACAGATCGGACGCGGCCTGTCCCGGACCGCCCGCGAGGAGGAACAGCGGCGGGGCCGTGGAGCGGCGGTTCAGCGCCGGAATCTCGGCCACGGCAAGGTCGATGGTCGGGCCGCCGGGCGCGGCGGGGTCCTCGGCCACCGCCAGGGTGCCGCAGCGCGCGGCCGTGGAATTCAGGCGCAAGGGATGTTCGAGGCGGCACTCGTGCAGCGCCAGGGGGCCGGCCGCCGCCGCGCGCCCGCCGCCGCACAGCGCGCCGCAGACGCAGATGAGAGCCGCCCAAACCAGCCGCATGTCGTGCACCGAACTCCTCGAGGGGATTTTTTCCGCGGGGTAGTGTAGCGATTCGCTACCCTACCCGAGCCCGCACTTGGTAGATTTGCGGCCCAGTTCGTCTTTAATCCGGAAAGGGCGCCATGGCAAAATTGAGCGAAAATGACGTGATTGCGAGCGTCGCCGACGCCCTGCAGTACATCTCCTACTACCATACGCCCGACTTCATCCGGGCCATGGGCCGCGCCTACGAGGTGGAAAAGAGCCCCGCGGCGCGCGATGCCATCGCGCAGATTCTCACGAATTCGCGCATGTGCGCGGAGGGCCATCGGCCCATCTGCCAGGATACGGGGATCGTGGTGGTGTTCGCCAAGGTGGGCATGGGGGTGACCTGGGACGCGTCGCGCGACCTCGACGCCATGATCAACGAAGGCGTGCGGCGCGCCTATCTCAACCCCGACAACAAGCTGCGGGCCTCGATCGTGTCCGATCCGGCATTCGCGCGCGGCAACACGCGCGACAATACGCCGGCGGTGATCCACACGGAATTGGTGCAGGGCGACCGCCTCGAGATCACGGTGGCGGCGAAGGGCGGCGGGTCCGAGAACAAGTCCCTGTTCGCGATGCTGAATCCCTCCGATTCGGTGGCCGACTGGGTGCTGGAAATGGTGCCGGAAATGGGCGCCGGCTGGTGTCCGCCCGGGATGCTCGGGGTGGGGATCGGCGGCAGCGCCGAGAAGGCCATGTTGCTGGCGAAGAAGTCGCTGATGGAGCCCATCGACATCGGCGAATTGATCGCGCGCGGGCCGAAATCGAAGCTCGAGGAATTGAGGCTGGAAATCTATCAGCGCGTGAACGCGCTCGGGATCGGCGCGCAGGGGCTCGGGGGCCTGACGACGGTGCTCGACGTCAAGGTGCTGGACTATCCGACGCATGCGGCGTCCCTGCCGGTGGCCGTGATCCCGAATTGCGCCGCGACCCGCCACGTCCATTTCACGCTCGACGGCAGCGGGCCGGCCGTGCTCGAGCCGCCCGATCTGTCGCTGTGGCCCAAGGTGCAATGGACGGCGTCTCCGAGCGCCCGGCGAGTGTCCCTGGATGGCTTGACCCGGGACCAAATGGCGGACTGGAAGCCCGGCGAGCGGCTGCTGCTGTCGGGAAAGCTGCTCACGGGACGGGACGCCGCCCACAAGCGCATCTGCGCGCTGCTCGATGCCGGCAAGCCGCTGCCCGACGGCCTCGATTTTTCGGGACGAGTGATCTATTACGTGGGGCCGGTGGACCCGGTGGGCTCCGAGATCGTGGGCCCGGCGGGCCCCACCACCGCCAATCGCATGGATCGATTCACCGAGACGATGCTCGGGAAGGCCGGCCTCCTGGCGATGGTCGGCAAGGCCGAGCGGGGACCGGAGGCCGTCGCCACCATCGCCCGGCACCGGTCGGCCTATTTGATCGCCGTGGGCGGCGCGGCGTTCCTGGTGTCGAGCGCCATCCGCAAGAGCCGGGTGGTGGCCTTTGCGGAACTCGGCATGGAGGCCGTCTACGAATTCGAGGTGCGCGACATGCCCGTGACCGTGGCCGTGACGGTCGACGGCGCTTCGGTGCACGAGACGGGACCCGCGCAGTGGCGCAATCAGTTCGCCGGGATTCCGGTGGCGGTGGCGTAGGGCCTGTTGACGCTCGTCGCCGCCATGGGTGACGCTAGCCGCCGGCACGGGGCACGTGTAACAGGCCCTTGGGCGCCCGGGCGCTGCACGCGCGGTCCTGGCGCTTTCGCGGCGCGCCGTTTAGAGTACTCGCCCTCCTTGAGAAAAAGCGTGTGGATTCAGCGTGATGCGTTTCAGTGAGCAAGTCGACGTCATCGTGATCGGCGGCGGCCACGCGGGCACCGAAGCCGCGCTGGCGGCTGCGCGGATGGGCAAGAACACCCTGCTGCTCACCCACAATATCGAGACGCTCGGACAGATGAGCTGCAATCCCGCCATCGGGGGCATCGGCAAGGGCCATCTGGTGAAGGAGATCGACGCGCTCGGCGGAGCCATGGCCGTGGCTGCCGACCGGGCGGGCATCCAGTTTCGAACCCTGAACGCCAGCAAGGGGCCCGCCGTGCGTGCCACCCGCGCGCAAGCCGACCGGCAGATGTATAAGCGCGCAATACGCCGGTTTCTCGAGACTCAACCCAATCTTCGGATCTTCCAGCAGGAGGTTTCGGACCTGGTGATCGAGGCCGACCGCGTGGCGGGGGTGGTCACGCAGAGCGGCATCGAGTTTCGTTCCAGGGCCGTGGTGCTGACGGTGGGCACCTTCCTCGCGGGCCGGATCCACGTGGGACTCGAGAGTCACGCCGGCGGGCGCGCCGGCGATCCACCGTCGCAGGCGCTCGCGGTGCGGCTACGGGAATTGCGATTGCGGGTGGGGCGGTTGAAGACGGGCACGCCGCCGCGCATCGACGGCCGCAGCATCGACTTCGCGGGGCTCAAGGAGCAGCACAGCGACGATCCGCGGCCGGTGTTCTCTTATCTCGGCTCGCGCGGTGAGCACCCGCGGCAGGTTCCGTGCCACATCACGGCCACGAACGAGCGGACCCACGACCTCATCCGCGCGGCCAGCGGGCGCTCCCCCCTGTTCACCGGCTTGATCGAGGGCGTGGGCCCGCGATATTGCCCGTCCGTCGAAGACAAGGTGGCGCGTTTCGCCGACCGCACCTCGCACCAGATCTTCATCGAGCCCGAGGGCCTCGATACGCACGAGATCTATCCGAACGGCATTTCCACCAGCCTGCCGTTCGACGTGCAGCTCGAGTTCGTGCGCTCCATCAAGGGATTCGAGCGCGCCCACATCACGCGCCCGGGCTACGCCATCGAGTACGATTTCTTCGATCCGCGGGACCTGCATCACAGCCTGCAGAGCAAAGCCATTGCCGGCTTGTTCTTCGCGGGCCAGATCAACGGCACCACGGGCTACGAGGAGGCCGCGGCGCAGGGCTTGCTGGCCGGCGCCAACGCGGCGCTGCATGCGGACGGCCGCGAGGCATGGCGCCCGGGCCGCAGCGAGGCGTACCTGGGCGTGCTGGTCGACGACCTCATCACGCGCGGCGCGCCCGAGCCGTACCGCATGTTCACGAGCCGCGCCGAGTACCGGCTGTCGTTGCGCGAGGACAATGCGGACCTGCGCCTGACCGCGCAAGGCCGCGCGCTGGGATTGGTCGGCGAGGAGCGCTGGGACTTCTTCGCGCGCAAGCGCGACGCCGTCGAACGGGAGATCGGCCGGCTGTCCGGCTGCGTCGTGCATCCCGCACAGGCGGGTGCGGAACTGCTGGCGAAGCTCGGCCAGCCGCTGCTGCGCGAGACGCGCGCGATCGAATTGCTGCGCCGTCCGGAGCTCGCCTACCACGACCTCGCCGCCGCGGCTCCGGATGCGGGGGGCGCCGAATCCGCATGGCGCGGCGACGCGCGGCTCTTGGAACAGGTCTCGCTGCAGGTCGAAGTGACCGCAAAATACTCCGGCTATCTCAAGCGCCAGGTCGACGAGATCGAGCGGCAACGGCGCCACGAGGAATTGCCGCTGCCGGCCGACATCGACTACGCGCAGGTCGGCGGACTTTCGAACGAGGCCCGCCAGCGCCTGGGCGACGTGCGTCCCGCCACCTTGGGCCAGGCCGCGCGCATCCCCGGCCTCACGCCCGCCGCGGTGTCCCTGCTGCTGGTCCATCTGAAGAAGCGCGACCACGCCGCATGAGCCGCGGCGCCGGTTGAAGCCGCGGGCCTCTCTGCGCTCGAGGCGGGCCATCCTCTGCCTGCGGATGGCCGTCCTCGGCGCGCTGGTGCTGGCGGCGCTGGGACTCGGGGCCTGCGGGGAGGGCGCGAGGCACGGCGCCATCCTGCGCCGTGGCAACGGGCCGGAGCCGGAGAGCCTCGATTTGCACGCCGCCCGGTCCGAACCCGCGCTGACGGTCCTGCGGGATCTCTATGAAGGACTGACCGCCATCGGCGCCGACGGCCTGCCCGTTCTGGCGGGCGCCGACCGCTGCGACATCTCCGGCGACGGCCTGACCTATCGCTTTCACCTGCGGCCCGCTGCGCGCTGGTCCAACGGCGAGGCCGTGGTCGCCGAGGACTTCGCCGCCGCCTGGCGCCGACTGGTGGATCCGCGCACGGCCGCGCAATATGCCGACATTCTGGCGCCCGTGCGCGGCGCAACGGACGTCATGGCGGGCAGGGCGCCCCCGGCCGCACTGGGCGTTCACGCCGAGGATGCGCTCACGCTGGTGGTCGAACTCACTCATCCCACGCCGTATTTCCTGGGCGTCCTCGCCCACCCGGCGACCTTTCCGATCAACCGTCCTTCCCTGCAGCTGCACGGGCGCCAGTACGCCAAACCGGGAGTCATGGTGTCGAACGGCGCGTTCCGGTTCACGCGCTGGGACTTCGGCTCGCACCTGGTCGCGGTGCGCAATCCGCACTATTGGAATGACGCCGCCAACCCCCTGGACGGCGTCGAGTATTACTCGTTCAACGACGCCGCCACCGAGCTTCGGGCATTTCGGACGGGTCAAGTCGACGTGACCTCGACCATCCCGGCCGCCCAGGTCGGCTGGGTCAAGGAGCACCTCGGCGCCGAACTGCACGTGGCGCCGCAGTTGGCGGTGTACTACCTCGGCCTCAATCTCAGAAGGGAACCGCTGGCCGGGTCCCGGGCGCTGCGGCTGGCCCTGTCCCTGGTGATCGATCGGGAGCGGATCGTGCAGTCGGTCACGGGTGCGGGCGAAGCACCGGCCTACACGTTCGTGCCGCCGGCGGTGCACGATTACACGCCGCCGCTGCCGGATTACGCCGCATGGCCCATGCCGAAACGCATCGAGCGCGCGCGCCAACTGCTGCGCGAGGCCGGGCTCGACCGCGCGCCGCCCGCGCTGGAGCTGCGCTACAACAGCGGTGAACTGCACAACCGCATCGCCGTCGCGGTGGCGGACATGTGGAAGGAGGGCCTCGGCATCGAGACCCGGCTGAGGGCGGAGGAGTTCAAGGTGCTGCTGCAGGACATCGACCGTGGGGACGTCGGCGTGTTTCGCGCCAGCTGGCTCGGCGACTACAACGACGCCTACGGGTTCCTGCAGGTGCTGCAAAGCGGCTTCGGCATCAATCTGCCGCGCTACTCCAATCCACGCTATGACGAAATCCTCGAGCGGGCCGCAGGGCTCGGCGACGCCGGCGCGCGCCGCCGCCTGCTGGAGGAGGCGGAATCGACCATGCTGCGCGATCAGCCGCTGATTCCGTTGTTCTTCTACGTGTCCAAGCACCTCGTGAACGGGCGCGTGCGCGGCTGGCAGGACAACACGCTGAACGTCGTCTACAGCAAGAATCTCGCGATCCCGGGCCAGCACGCCGCGAACTGACGCGGGGCCGGCCGCGGCGCGGGCGCCGCGGCCATGCTACCGCAGCGACTTCAGGAATTGCGCGAACGCTGCGTAGCCGGCGAGGCGGTTCTGCTGCTTGCCGAAGCCGTGCCCTTCATCCAGGGCCTGCAGATACCACACCTCGCCGCCGCGGCTGCGCAGCCGGTTGACCAGCTCGTCGCTCTGGCTGGCGGGCACGCGGGGATCGTTCCTGCCGTGCACGACGAGCAGAGGACGGGTGATGCGCTCGGCATTCGTCAGCGGGGAAATTCGCCGCAGGTAGGAGCGCATCTCGGTGTTGCGCTCGTCGCCGTATTCCGCGCGCCGCAGATTCAGGCGATACGGGGCCGTCGTGGAGAGATATCCGATGAAGTCGGAGATTCCGGCGATGTCCACGCCGCCCCGCAAGCGGTCGCCGTAGTTCATCAGCGCGGCCAGCGCGAGGTAACCGCCGTAGGCAGTCCCGGCGACCACCACGTGCTTCGCGTCCAGCGCAGCCTGCGAATCCAACCAGACGATGAGCGCCCCCAGGTCCTTGACGGCGTCGTCGCGCAGCAAGCCGTCGTCCAGCGCCTGGTAGCTCTTGCCGTAACCCGCCGAGCCGCGGATGTTCGGGGCCACGACGGCATAGCCCAGTTCGTTCACGACGTACTGGATCCAGGGGTCGAATCCCGGCCGGAATTGCGCCTCGGGTCCGCCATGCAACATGAGCAGCACGGGATGCGGCCCTGCGGAGGCGGGCTCGTACACGTACACCGGGATCTGGCGCGGGCGGCCGTCCACGCGGTCGAAGGTGGGAAATTGCGCCAGCCGCGGCGTGACGAAACCGGCCGCATCGACGGCTCCCGGCTCGCTGCGGGTCCAGGGCTGCAGCCGATTGGCCGCGAGGTCGAGCACATAGGCATCGCGGGGCGCATTGGCCGGCGTATAGCCGAAGGCGAGCTGCTTGCCGTCCGCGTCGAAACTCAGATGATCGATGAGGCCGGGCGCGGGCAAGGCGGGCGCCGTCATATCCTGATGAGCGCGCAGATCGAGAAGATTGAGCCTGCTCGAACCGTTTTCATTGCTGACGAAGGCGAGATGGCGCCCGTCGCGGGAAATCGCCAGTTCCTCGATGTCCCAGGGAATGTGCTCGGAGAGCACGGACTTATCCGCATTGAAGAAGCCCA
>Ga0302319_10016947_pt1 | contig 13380 bp, 11 predicted proteins | sample Bog_T0_2_FD_203319 | JGI IMG/M metagenome (GOLD analysis project Ga0302319, IMG submission 203319) | Peat permafrost microbial communities from Stordalen Mire near Abisko, Sweden - Bog_T0_2 | ecosystem: Environmental > Terrestrial > Soil > Wetlands > Peat | place: Sweden: Abisko, Stordalen Mire...
CGCGGCATTCGGAGAGAATCCAGAAGCCAGTGCGATCTCCGGTATGCCGTCGCCATCATTATCCACGGCCGCCAAATTGATCATGTGCGAGAGCCCAGTAGCGATGACATGCCGCTGCCAACCTGGATTCTCGTACCAGACCAGCTCACTCATCCCACTCGCCAGTGCAATCAGATCTGGCTTGCCGTCGTTGTTGACGTCACACACCACCACTTGATAGCCGCCAGTCAGGTCAGTCGCAACGGTGTGTGCCTCGAATGGGAGGTTTTGCGGTGAGAGACTGAGTGTTGTCGCGGCCCAAATCACTTTTCGGAAAACGTCTCCCAATGGGAGACGCATTCCGCTGCGGAGATGATCAATTCGCGTCATGCAGCCTAAACCGAATTAAGCGGCCGTAAACCTACGTTATGACATCCCGTGCACAATGAATGCCGCCAGACCTTTGATGATTCTTTCAGACATTGTGCCAAAAGGCTGGTCTGTCGTCAGATAAGTCCACACCGCGCCTCTCTCATTCGGATCGGGACCAACACCCGCCTTTGCCGCGGCAATGCGCTCGTGAATCCTTTCTGGTAAAGACTCCTCCATTTCTACGAACGACTTATGAATAAATGCCATGCATCCGCGATAGGGATCACGCCCGCCCCAAGAGTGCCAAAGCAAACCGGAACGGTACTCTGCTACGTCCGCCAGATGGTCAGCCCAGGCATCGTCAATCGCCCGCAGGCTGGCTACGCGCTCCAAGTCGCTGCCGCTCGCAATTTCACCCGTCAACACCTTCTGACGGTAGGTCTGGATCTTGTTTCGTTGCCCCTCCAGCGGCATCTCATACTTGTTCAGCATGATTCGCGTGTCCAGATGCTGTCCTTCCACCAGGCGTTGAATCGACTCGGGGTCACGATTATAGAGCGGATTCAGGTCATGGTATTTCACCAGCAAATCGTCATCGAATGAAATGAAGAAACGTGAGCAACCCGGATCTCCCTGCCGGCCCGCGCGGCCGCGCAGTTGATTGTCAATGCGCCGGCTTTCATGCTTATTGGTCCCGATAACATAGAGACCTCCCAACGCGGCCACACCATCTCCCAATTTGATGTCAGTGCCGCGGCCGGCCATATTGGTCGAAATCGTCACTGCCCCCCGTTCACCGGCTTTAGCAATGATCTGAGCCTCAAGCGCGTCGTTCTTGGCGTTCAGTACTTCATGGGGGATCCCACGTAGCTGGTGACTCAGCGTTTCCGATTCGGCAACGCTCGCCGTACCTACAAGTACCGGTTGGCCACGCAAATGAGCGGCGCGAATCTCATCTAGAACTACCCGATGTTTTTCCATTTTCGCAGAAAAGAACCGGTCTGGCTGGTCCACGCGGATCACTGGCCTGTGCGTGGGAATCACTTCCACAGTCAGCAGAGACATCGTCGCTAATTCACTTGCAGAAGAAGCAGCCGTACCTGTCATGCCGCAGACATGCGAATACATCGCCACTAAGTGCTGCATGGTGATCGAACCCAGGATTTGACCTTGCTGCTTTGTGGCCACGCCCTCTTTAATTTCAATTGCGGTATGCAAGCCGGCAGGCCAACGCCGGTCGAGAGCCACACGGCCACGGAATTCATCCACCATCTCCACTACGCCATTTTTCACAACGTAGTCCACATCACGGCGCAAAAGTGCGTGCGCATGAACGGCATCCTGCAGAACCGTGAGAATCGCCAAATTACGTTCTTCAAAAAGATTGCCGCAGCGCAGCAGGCTCTCCGCTAAGTTAATTCCGGCGTCCGTCAACATGACGTTGTGCGCACCAGGATCGGCCCTGAAATGAAGCCCCGGATGCATGCGCCGGGCAACGCTATCCGCCGCATTTCCGAGCCCTGCATCGGCGTATCCGGCACCAGCAATCACCAGCGGGATGCGCGCTTCGTCAATCAAAATGGAATCCGCTTCGTCAATGACAACTGCCTTGACTGGGCGATGCACCTGATCTTCCACGCGGAGCGCTATCTGATCGCGAAGAAAATCGAATCCCAGTTCATTGGCAGTGGCGTAAGTGATATCTGCTGAATAAGCTGCGTGTCGTTCAGGCGGTGTCATACCTTGCTGGATACTGGCTACTCGCAGGCCCAAACGCCGGTAGATCTGTCCCATCCATTCGGCATCACGGCGCGCTAGATAATCGTTCACTGTCATCACATGCACGCCGCCTTTTGTTCGCGCCAACCATGCAATCGCGGGAACGGCCGTGAGAGTTTTGCCTTCGCCCGTTTGCATTTCGGCGATGCTGCCGCGAACCAGCGCCAGCGTGCCTCGCAGTTGCACATCAAACATGCGTTCACCTAAAATCCGGTGCGCAATCACGGCAGTCGCCGCAATAAACGGAAGACGTTCAGTGGTGCTGGCAGCGGTCTGATCTAATGCCCGATCCGGCAAAACTTCATACTCCTGGCGGAGTGTGTTGATAGCAGCGACATCGCGTGAATCATAACGCGAAGGCGCAAAAAGACCTTTCAAAAGTGGGCGCATGGCCTCTCCTCTTCTTTTGGTTGCAGGCTTGGTAGCAATTAAACGCGAGGAAAAGAGCCTGCGGGCGGCGGGCGTTGGAAGAGAGTGCGATTGATACCGGCAAGCGTGCGGCCGGCATCGTCGAGCGTCGAGAATACCGATGGTAGGCGTTGTTGTTTCCACCGATGCGTCCGGTTTGTTGGTGTGCTGCGATCAGAAACACCGACCAACAAGACAATCGAGTATGTGGTGTGGCTGCCGGTGCGGTCTGTAAGTGGGACACTCAAGCCAGACGACAGGACAACAAGCGTTGCCAGCAGCCAGGCTGTCAGTTTCGGTCTCACAGTTTTAACCTTACCTGATTAATCGTCTATATGCCACAGTTATTTGGCTGTCCAACTTGCGGTACGCTTTAAGGGAAGGCGGTTTGCATGCGGTTTTTAGCACGCTGGCTAGCGGTTCTGGTGCTTAGTGCGCTTTATTCAAGTGGGCAAGAGTCCACGCCCAGAGGTGTTCATCCGCGCGCCACACCTGACGATTACGCAGTAAAAGTACAGGGCAAAGACGCGGCCTATGCAGCGTCGCTTGTGCCGGCCGAGCAAGTCAAACATCTGTTCGCATTCGACATCACCGGCAAATTCCTCGTGTTTGAAGTCGCCTACTTTCCGCTGAACAATCAATGGGGCCAAATTGATACCGACGATTTTGTAATCAAACGTGGCGACAAAGGAGATTTGACTCACACTGCCGATGCCTCCGCCGTGGCTTCCGCCATTCAAAAGGACAACGCGCCCAAGAGGGCAGAGTCATTGGGAACCGGTGACACTCACGTTTATACAGCAGCGCACGTTGGCTATGAAAGCGGCAGAGATCCCGTAACTGGGCGGCCGGTTAGCGGAACCTACAGTGGCGCCGAGGTTGGCGTAACACATGGCGGTCCTCCGGCGCCTCCGGACGCTCCACGCGTCGGCGCGTCCACCGATGATCGAAAGGAATTGGAGTCTCAGTTACAGGATCGCCAACTGCCAAACGGCAAGTTCGATCATGCGGTCGCCGGTTATTTGTACTTTCCGAAATCGATAGTGAAGAAAGACGCTAACGGCAACTATGTGCTGGAGCACCTGGGAGAGACAAGCTCCACTGGCGTCAGCGAAAAAGTAGACCTGGTCATTTCGGCCAAGAATCGCTAGCCACCGTCGTTACGCAGATCGCTGGTAGGCGCGGAAAGCCCGCGTAGCCAGCCAAATAGCAAACAATCCGAAGACCCAGAGGGCAGCTAGCTTCAAAAGGATATTCGGCCAATCTGGATTTCCTGCCAGCGCGAGGCGGCCGGCCTGCACGGCCCAATTCAGTGGATTAAAACGCGCAGCGGCGACCATCCACGCCGGCATCAGTGGACTCGCTATAAAGACCGGCGACATGAAAGTCAACGGCAGCAGAATGAAGTTCACTGCGCCAATCACAGATTCCTGCTTACGCACCATAAGCGCCATGGCTAGCGAGAGAGCACCAAAGGGGATGCTCAGCGAAATAGCGGCAACCAGCAAAACGAAAAGGCCAGGCGCTCCGCCCGCAAAGCGCGCCCCCAAAACGAAGCCCATGCTGAACAGAATGAGCGATTGCACAAGCGTCACGATGGCTAAGTAAACCAGTCGGCCCAAGATGATCGCCGGGCGGCTGACAGGCGCAATCAGAAAGCGGTCCATCACGCCACGGTCGAGATCGAGAATGATGCCCATGCCGCTCCAACCCGCGCCGAATAAGGCGGACATGATAATCACGCCGGGCGTCAGGAACGAAATATAGGAGCTGGTTTGAAAGCCCGGCAGTTCCACAACACGTTTGAACAGCTGTCCGTAGAGTCCCAGCCAAATGATCGGCTGAATCAGCGTAAGCGCGATAAAGATAGGCTGGCGCATCAGGTGGCGTAAAACGCGCAGCGTGAGGAACCAGCTATCTGACAGAAAGTTCATTGGTTCACCTGCGCTTCCGCCTGCTGAATTGTCTTGCCGGTGTGACGAAGATAGACGTCGTCCAGAGTAGGTCTGGCAACCTTGACTGAGGCTACTTTCACGCCAGCCGCTTCCAGGGCAACTAGCATAGGCGGCACGGCGGTGGCACCTTGTTCAGCGCGCGCGTAAACTGTTTTGCCAGAAACTCGTAGGTCAGAGACCACTACCGTGTTTTGAAGTGCGGCGCTGATAGCCTCTGTTGACGCGGCTTCAGCAAGTTCCACTTCCACCGAATCGCCGCGCAGTTCTCCTTTCAGAGACTCGGCTGTTCCTTCCGCCACAACGCGGCCGCGATCAATGATGGCGACGTTTTGCGCCAAGCGGTCAGCCTCTTCCAAATAATGCGTGGTAAGCAAAATCGACAAACCTTCAGCAGAGAGCCGCCCAATCTCTTCCCAAAGTTCGACGCGAGCTTCCGGATCGAGACCGGTCGTGGGTTCGTCCAGAAACAGCACCTGCGGGCGGTGAATGAGGCCCATCGCGATATCGAGCCTGCGCTTCATGCCGCCCGAGTATGTGCTGGCGAGGCGCGATGCGGCATTGATCAGCGAAAAACGGCTGAGTAAAGTTTCAACTCGCTGTTTGAGGTCTGCGCCATGCAGATGATGCAACTGGCCTTGCAGCGTAAGGTTTTCACGCCCGGTGCAACTTTCGTCAACTCCTGACTTCTGAGCCACGCAGCCAATGGCGCGGCGCACGCGTTGCGGCTCACGCAAGACATCGATTCCGGCGACGCGCGCTTCGCCCGAATCTGGCCGGCATAACGTAGTCAGAATTTTGATCGTAGTCGATTTGCCAGCGCCGTTCGGCCCTAAGAGCGCGAAAATAGAGCCACTCGGCACAATCAAGTTAAGACCATCGAGAGCTTTGACACTGTTCTTATAGGTCTTGGAAAGACCGCGGACTTCGATGGCGAGCGGGGATGATTCAGAATTCGACAATTCCTTGAGTGTAGCTGAAATTGCCGTCTGCTAGGTTTGGAATTGTAAGCGAAGACTCCCCCTATGACAGCAGGCGCGGAACCGAGTCCCGGTTCGGCATTTTGGCGCACCGTCAAAAAGATAGACAAAGGCAAAATCAACAACCGCTGGATGGCGCTGCGCAATGCGCTCGCCGTGGCGGTGCCGTTGGCCGTTGGCATTGCGTTAGGAAATCCGCTGGCAGCGGCGGCGGTCGCAACGGGTGCCTTGAATGTTTCGTTTTCCGACGGTCGCGACCCTTATCGCCAGCGCGCGCAGCGCATGCTCATGTGGAGTGTCCTCGGCGCATGTGCGGTGTTTATAGGGGCGCTGAGCAGCAGCGATAAGACAGCCGCCATCATCGTCACCTCTTGCTGGGCATTGCTGGCCGGAATGCTCATTGCTTTGGGAACGAGGGCCGGAGATCTGGGGCTGAATACATTGGTGGCGCTGGTTGTCTTCGCGGGTCGGGGTCCCGCTACATTTCATGCCGCTTTGAATACCGGCGCCCTCGTGCTGGCCGGTGGCTTGCTGCAAAGCGCTTTCTGCTTGGCTTTCTGGCCGATGCGGCGCTACGATCCGGAGCGCCGGGCGTTGGGACACGTGTACCTCGCGTTGTCTAAGGAGGTTGATCCAGATTCCGACTTGGATAGCCCTGCGCCGCTGGGCCCATTGAGCGTGGACGAGCAGGATACGATCGACGCCTTGGGCAACGATCACAGTATTGAGGGCGATCGCTTCCGGTTGCTCTTCGATCAGGTCGACCGCCTGCGGCTTTCCACTTACAGGCTGGTGCGTTTACGCGACCAACTAGGCGAGCGCGATGATCAGCGCTCGGAAGCCGACGGAGATGCCGCAGACCTGCTAGATGGAGCATTGCGTACCACGGCTCGGCTTCTCCGCGCTGTCGGAGGCGACCTAGATTGGGAGCCGGTCGCCGATTTGCAGGCTGTGGGGAGCGAACTGCGTCAGTTTACGGAAGCTGCGCACGAACAAAGCAAGAGCGCCGCGAATCGACTGGCCGGTAGCATTGCTTCGGCCATGGATGTGCTTGGCGGACAGACTCGGCTGGTGGTTCAGCTTGTGCAAAGGGCGGATAAGGGGGAGGGGCGCTCAACTGGCAGCCGCCCCAATACGCTGGATTTCAAGACACAGGTTTCGAGTTGGGCTGCCACCTTGCGAGCGAATTTAGATTTGCGATCCGCGGTTTGCCGTCACGCCGTGCGGCTCGCGTTAAGTATCGCGGCTGCTGAATGGATTGAACGGAGCATCGGCTGGCCCAGGGCCTACTGGCTGCCGATGACGGTCGCTGTAGTGCTGAAGCCAGATTTCACGTCTACGTTCAGCCGCGGGGTTTTGCGCTTGTTTGGCACGTTGGCTGGTCTGCTTTTGGCAACGGGATTGTTTCTCTTACTGCCGATTTCCGCGCTCACTCAGCTGCTATTGGTGGGGGTGTTTAGCTTCTGTCTGCGCTACTGGGGGCCGGCCAACTATGGGATTCTTACGCTGGCAGTGAGCGGCCTGGTTGTGTTCCTCATCGCCGCTACCGGCAGTTCGCCCGCTGATGCGGTTGTCGCGCGGGGCGTAAATACGCTATGTGGCGGGTTGCTCGCGTTAATCGCGTATGCTCTCTGGCCGACTTGGGAAAGAACGCAAGTGTCAGATGGCTTCGCGGAAATGCTTGAAGCGAGCCGTTTATATTTACAAGGACTTTTTAGCGGCAACGGATCGGGCGCAGAGCAGGAGCGCTTAGAGTGGCGGCGAGCGCGCTCGAACGTTGAGGCGTCGGTAGACCGCGTGATTGCCGAGCCAGGGATTACGGCGCTAAAGCGGGATACCCTCCGCTCGATGCTGGCGAGTTCGCATTCGTTGATGCTGGCGATCGTCGGTCTGGAGGCAGGTATGTTGCAATGGCAGCCGCTGGCAAAGACTGCAGCGTTGCAGACTTTCGCCCATGACGTGGATTCAACGCTTTACTATCTGGCTGCGGCGTTGCGCGGCTCGAAGCCCGCCAGCGAGAGCCTGCCGCAGTTGAGGGAGGACCACCGGAAACTGGTAGAAGCGCAGAAAAGCTTCGCGCAAAACGATGATTACGTTTTAGCCGAGACCGATCGGCTGACGGTGAGTTTAAATACGCTTCGCGAACAGGTGATGCGCTACGTTGTTGCCAACTAGGGCGGATTTACTTACCAGTGCGGCTTTGAGTACGGAATTCGTACTGCTGAATTTGCAAGGCCAATTGACCTTTATTGTGACGGGTAACGCGGCCGCGGGCAACCAGATTTAGAAGACATTTTTCATTCAATTGGGCGGGCCAACTGATGGAAACCTCTAAACGAGTCCCCACAGGCAGATCGTGGTCTGAAGTAAAAAGAACGCCAGAACTACTAATATTCAGAGTTTTCCCGCTGCCAGCGAGAATTTCAGCACGCTGATTCAGCGTTTTATAACGCAACTCGCGTTCGATAGGAAACCGGCTAGATCTCCGCCGCTCCGAATTATTTAGTTCCGGAGTCATAGTAGTTAACGACACAATTTGAGGAACTCCGATCTTTAAAGCTTACACAATCGCACTGCATTTTTCTGCCTAATTTCCCGATTCGCTCTCGGCCCGGCGCTTTTTCAGCCAATCCAGCCGCTCTCTAAGCCTCTGTTCGAACCCTCGATCCGTCGGTTCGTAGAAGACGGTTTGACGAACACCGGGGGGCATACACTCCATATCGGTGAAGGCGGAAGAATCTTTATGGGCATGCTTATAACCTTTTGAATAACCCATTTCCTTCATCAAGCGCGTCGGGGCATTCCGTAAATGCAGGGGAACCGGTTCAGCAACAGTTGTTTCAATGATCTCATTGGCCCGATTTAGGGCTTGATACGCCGCGTCCGATTTAGGGGCTAAGGCTAAATAAAGGGCTAACTGCGCCAAGGCTTGGTCGCCTTCCGGAACTCCAAGAAAATGAACGGTTTGCTGGCAAGCAATAGCCTGTTCGATGGCACGGGGATCTGCCAGGCCGATGTCCTCAATCGCCATGCGAATCAAACGGCGCACCAGGTAGAGACGGTCTTCGCCAGCCTTCATCATGCGGGCAAGCCAGTAAAGGGCAGCATCGGGGTCGCTGGAACGGACAGATTTATGCAGCGCGGAAATAAGGTTAAAGTGCTCTTCACCGGATTTATCGTAGAGCAGAATCTTACGCTGCATGGCGTCGGCCAGAGCTTGGCGGTCGATTTTGCCGTCCTTGGCCAGACTGGCGGCCAGTTCCAAGGTATTCAGGGCAGAACGGGCGTCGCCACTGGAAGAAACGGCTATTTCGTTCAAAAGTTCGTCGTCTGCAGTGACGTGGAGGTCTGTGTCAAGGGCGCGATGCAAGAGCGACACTAACTGAGGAGTGTCAAGGGCCCGCAAGGTATAAACCTTGGTTCGCGAGAGCAACGCCGAGTTGATTTCAAAGGATGGGTTTTCGGTGGTGGCGCCGATCAGAACAACGTCTCCGCGTTCAACGTAAGGCAGAAAAGCATCCTGCTGGGCTTTATTGAAGCGGTGAATTTCGTCAATAAACAGGATCGTCTTGCGGCCAAGGCGGCGCGCACGCTCAGCATCGGCCATGACGGCTTTGATTTCTTTGATACCGCTGAGAACCGCGCTGAATTGGATGAAGTCGGCATGGCTGGATTTCGCCATGATGGCGGCCAAGGTAGTTTTGCCGGAACCAGGTGGTCCCCAAAGGATGAGGGATGTGAGCTGGCCGTTTTCCATTTGTGCGCGCAGGGGTTTGCCGGGACCGAGGATATGTTCCTGTCCCATATAATCAACGAGCTCTTGCGGACGCATACGATCCGCCAACGGGCGACCCTCTAGCGTCGGCGGAGTGGAATCGAAGAGGCTCACAGTTTGCCTCGTTGGCGGGCCGCTTCAAACAAGGCGATGGAACAGGCAACTCCGGCGTTCAAAGATTCGACTTGCGCAGTGGGAATGCGCAGAGGGATAGCACAGGCGAGGAGCTCAGGCGAAACGCCGTGGGCTTCGCTGCCAACTACGAGGGCGGCGGGTTGGCGCAAGTCGGCTTGGCTCAAGGGTACGTCGGCTTTGGCGGTCAGGGCGAAAAGCGTCAGGTTGTGGGCTCGCAAATTGGCCATGATGGCGGGGCGCTTCTGGTATTCGAGATAAGGCAGACGGAAAATCGAGCCAGCGGTGGCGCGTAGGAACTTGCCGTTCGGCACATGCACGCTTCCCTCTAGAAAGATGATGCACGACGCGCCAAACGCTTCGGCCGAGCGGACTATGGTGCCAGCATTACCCGGGTCTTGAATGCCGTCGAGAATCACGGCCACGCCGGAGTTGCTGAGACAAGTTTTCCAAGTGTGGACGGGCGGCGCCACCAGGGCCATGATCTCCTGCGAGGTCTCGGTACCGGACAGCGCGGCGAAAGCTTTGGCAGGGATCTCCATGACTTCTGCGCGGGTTTTAGAAAGCAGCTGAGCGTGACGCTCGCTCCCGGCAGGCGTGACGATAAGCTGTTTCAGATGCCAGGGGCTGCGCAAAAGTTCTTGTACTAGATGTGGGCCTTCGATGACAATGTGGCCGTCCTCGGTGGTGCGGCCGGAGGTGATAGCGCGGCGGATGCCTTGCAGAAACGGATTTTTAGTACTGGTGAGTTGCATGAAATTCCAGCTAGACTAAAAGCTATCGAACTCCTCGGATGAAGCGAATACTTGGTTGGCTGTGTTTACTGCCCGCGGTCACTCTATTAGGCTACATGTTCTATGTGGCCGGCCAGATTGAACGGCAGTCGCAGATTGACGAATCGCAGCCAGCAGACGTGATTCTGGTCATGGGCGCGGCCGAATATCGAGGGCATCCCTCCCCTGTCTTACAACAACGGTTGAACCACGCGCTGCTGCTCTATTTGAAGCACCTGGCTCCTTATATCCTGACGACGGGCGGGGCGGGTGGCGATCCGCAGTTTACCGAAGGCGAAGTGGCACGTGCATATCTGGTAACGCATAACGTGCCGGCCGAGGCAATCATCACAGAGGCGGTGGGATCCACTACGGTGCAGAGCCTGGATGCGGCCATTGAGATCATGCGGCGCATGAATCTCCACTCTTGCATTGTGGTAAGCGATGGTTATCACATCTACCGAGTAAAACGGGTGCTGGAGTCACAAGGTTTCAAGGTGTATGGTTCGCCGAAGCCGCCCGCAGGGACGTTATCGCTAAATGAGCTGCGCTGGCTTTATCTGCGTCAGGCAATTGGGTTCATTATGTGGCGTTTGGGCATCAATTTATAAGCTTTTTGGCAGTTTGAACGGCCAAAGTTTTTGCGAAACCCAGAGAATTATGTGAAACGTTCGAGGCGTTGCCGTTACTAGAGACGTGTCGACCTTGCCAGCTCAAATAACTCTGGTAATATTCAAAACCATCGATGGAGGTCGGTTTTCTATGCGCCTTTTCTGGGTCGTCTTTGCTTGCGCGGTTGCTTCTCATGCTGCCGATACCCAGGTTGTGCTGGACCGTTGCATCAAAGCGGAGATTGGTTTCGTCGATTCGTTACAGGGTAGCTGGCAAGACCAGAGTTACAGGAACCGTACCTTGGTGAAGCACCTTCCGGTGTGCTCAGATAGTAAGCTGGTTCGGCTTGAAGATGCCAACTATTCCCAGAGTAACTATCTGCAAATAACGCCGGTGATCGGCGAGCCCTTGCGCTTCGATTGCGCCCAGCAGAAGAGTTGCCAAGATGGCATTACCTTCACCGACATCAACAAGAAGCTAGACGCGAGCCTCAGAGGCATGTCTGTACTGGATTCGCTCAAGGCCGCGTTCTCGAAGCGTCAGGGACATGAGACCTCGACAATTTCGAGAGGATTGAGCGAAGAGATTACAGGCGTTAGAATGCAAAACGCGGTGGTTCGCAGTGGCGAGATCTTGAGGGCAGCGGCGATTTTCCCAGCCGGGCCAAACGCGGGGCAACCGGATGAGATCCATACGTTTGATCTTTGCCTTAACGCGGAGACACATAAGTGCGAGGACACGTTGCCTCAGTCACGCCCATACAAACCCGGAGAAGCAAACTTGCCTTTTGGGAAGCTGCCTCCTGGGCTGCATATCCTGTATGAAGTGAAAACTTTGCCAGGGGATACGGTTGCTATCCGCACAGAGAACCGAGTCTTTATTTTGGCTGCCGATCCATCTTGGAGCGCGGAAGATCTCGACGCCGTTAGGACGCAATTGGCTCTCGATCTAATGGCCGACATACCCCCCGATGGTCTGGACAGCGAGCTCGTTGCGCTAGGCGTAACACTTTCTCACCCGCGACAGTAGGTCTCTTCGATTCTCGAAACTGAAATGAATACTTTTGCTGAGCTCGATCTGACGGTCCGGAGGTTGCACGAGAACACCTATTCCGTGGAGATGCGATCGACGTTGCCCGACCGCGACACGATCAACGCTACTTCCGGTGAAGCGCGCTTCGATTTGTGCCGGGAATTGGGTTTAGAACCTGGGAAGTATGCGCGCTCCTTTGGAATTGCCCGGAGCTCGTGTGAAAAGCCTGCGGTGAGTGGAAAACATTCTAAATGAAGACGCTTCTTGTCAGTCTGATGCTGGCGGCCCTCTGTTTCGCGCAGAGCGATATGGAACGGCTGCATGAACTTCAACGAGGAGTGGAAAAACTCTATCAGGCCGGAAAGTATAAGGACGCCCTGCCGCTGGCGCAGTCGGTTTCCGAGCTAGCCGCGAAATCCCTCGGCCCGGGGAGTGCCGATGCCGGAAGAGCGCTCGACCAAGTTGCTTCGATCTACAGAGAGCTAGGACAATACGGCAAAGCTGAGTCTCTCGATGTCCAGGCGCTAGCGATTCTTGAGAAAGCGCAAGGTGCGGAACACCCTGATACCGTCAGGGCGCTTAACAATTTGGCTGAAGTGTATGACGATGATGAACAGTATGCCAAGGCCGAACCGCTTTACCTCCGCGCCTTGGCTATTTGTGAAAAGACTCTGATAGCGGACCACCCCGATACGGCGCGATCGCTAGATGGCCTCGGCGCCGTCTATAGAGACCAGCAGCAACATGCCAAGGCGGAGCCATTGCTCGTGCGGGCATTGGCCATTCGGGAGAAAGTGCTGGGCGCGGAACATCCAGATACGGCCAGATCGCTTTATGATTTGGCGGATTTGTATATCGGCCAAAGGCAATATGGCAAAGCGGAACCCCTGATCTTGCGGGCACAGGCCATCCGTGAAAAGGTGCTGGGCGTGGAACACCCCGATACTGCCCGATCGATGGAAGATCTAGCCGTGTTGTATGAAGAGCAAGGCCAATACCAAAAAGCGGAATCACTCTACGTGCCAGCGCTGGCGATCTTTGAGAAAGCGCGCGGTGAGGAACACCCTAATACCGCCGAGTTGCTTAGCAATTTCGCCTATTTGTATCAACGCCAAGCGCAATATGATAGAGCTGCTCCGCTTTATGCGCGAGCGCTGTCTGTTCGCGAAAAAGTCCTGGGCCCTGAGCACCCGGCTACCGCCCGCGCGCTGAGTAACCTCGGCATGTTGTATCAAAGTCAAGGGCAATATGCGAAGGCTGAGCCGCTTTATCTACGATCACTCGCCATATACGAAAAGGCGCGCGGCACCGATCATCCCGATACTGCGGCAGCCCTGAACAATCTCGGCATGTTGTATCAAAGTCAAGGGCAATATGCGCAGGCTGAGCCGCTTTATCTACGATCACTCGCCATCTACGAGAAGGTGCGCGGCCCAGACCACCCCGATACTGCGGCAGCCCTGAACAATCTCGGCATGTTGTATCAAAGTCAAGGGCAATATGCGCAGGCTGAGCCGCTTTATCTACGATCACTCGCCATCTACGAGAAGGTGCGCGGCCCAGACCACCCCGATACTGCGGCAGCC
>Ga0302319_10016948_pt1 | contig 13380 bp, 12 predicted proteins | sample Bog_T0_2_FD_203319 | JGI IMG/M metagenome (GOLD analysis project Ga0302319, IMG submission 203319) | Peat permafrost microbial communities from Stordalen Mire near Abisko, Sweden - Bog_T0_2 | ecosystem: Environmental > Terrestrial > Soil > Wetlands > Peat | place: Sweden: Abisko, Stordalen Mire...
ATTGCTGCATTTCGCCGGGCGTCGCCGGCGCGATGCCTGCGGCGGCCCATGCGGCAGCCCATTCCCGGCTCAATTCGGCGGCTTTTGATTCGAGGGCGGCCGATTGCTGATCGAGCGCCGCCAGCCGCGCGGCTCCGCGCTCTCCGTCGGCGAGAAAGTTGGCCAGCGCGGCAACGCGTTCCGCTTCCCGGCGGAGACGATCGGAGACCAGATCCGCCTGGCGGACGGCCTCCGCGTAGGCGGCTTCAAGAGTCTGGGCGCCGCGATAGGCCACGGCTTCGGTGGAATCCGCAGTGCCTCCCGTGGAATCCGTAGCGCTTCCGCTGGAGTCCGCGCCGGATTGGCCATTCCACTTTTCGAGCAGGAGCTGCCAGCCGCGGTCGCGGAGACCGCGGGCCTGGAGCAGATCCGCCTCGGTCGGAACGGCGCCGCCGATCTGGATGGCGCGGGCCTGGGCGCGGCTGGTTTCGATATCCGTTTTGGTTTTATCGATCTCCCGGAGCAGCCGCGCTTTTTCACCGCTGAGGCTGGCGAATTCCTTTTCGAATCGATCCACGGTTTCCGGCGCGGGCACGGCGAGCCGTTCCAGGTCCGCTATGTTGCCGGAGCCCGTGGGCGCGGGGCGGAGCTGCGCGATGCGGAGGGCGATATCCTCGTCCAGGCGATGGAGTTCCGGGAGGCCGCGTTCGGCGTCGCGTGCGGGCCGGGAGAAATCGGGGAGTTCGGCGATGGCCGCGCGGTATTCGCGAAGACGCTGCGCCAGATCGGAAATGGCGGCGGTTTCGGCGAGAAGCTCCGGCGCGGCCTTGAGCGAGCCGAGCTGGTCCTCGAGACGGCTGAGGTGCTTCTCCGCCTCCTCCCGGATGGGCTGCACGCGGCGCTGCTCTTTTTCCGCTTCCTCGCGCTGCCGGAGGGCGTCCGGCGGAAGCAGCGTCACCTCGCCGAGGGCGCGCTGTTCATGGAGGAGAGCGGCGCGCCGGTTGGCGTGGGGATGCGCCGCATGCTGCCGCTCGCTGCGCCGAAGCCGCTGGCGGTCGGAGTCCAGTTTTGCGCGCAATTCCTTGACCTCGGCCGCAAGCTGGTCGCGCATTTCCACGGTGGCGCTCCAGGCGGCGGGCTTCAGGGCGGCATCGCGGCTCTCGCGGCGCGCCTTGTCGTAACCGGCGATCGCCTGGTTGACGCGCGGCTTGGCGGCATTGGGCCGGAAAAGCTCTCCGGCTTCCGCATCGAGCCCCGCCAGCGCGCGGCGCAGGCCGGTGATGCCGGCGGCGGCCTGGAACAGGCTTTGGGCCAGGTTTCCCCGGCCTTCGAGAAGATCCGCGCCACCCGCGATGAGGCCGGGGTGATCCAGGCGAAAGATCGTCTCGAAGGTCTCGCGCGTGGCCGCTCCGAGAAAGGGCGCAAGCGCGGAATCTTCGAGATCCTTGCCGTCGGGATCGAGCAGCGTCCTGCTGTTTCCCTTGCGCCGCAGGAAGGCCAGGCGCTCGCCGCCGGCCGCGAGCAATTCGCCGCCAATGCGCAGCTTTTTGGCTTCGTGGAGAAAGGCATCGGAGGTGCGGCTCGGAATTCCGAAGAGCAGATCGGTGAGCGCCCGCATCGCGGTGCTTTTGCCGGCTTCATTGGCCCCATGGATGACGTGAAAGCCGCCCTCGGAGAAATCGAGCTTCGTGCCGGTGAAGCGTCCGAAGGCGAGGAGATCGAGCGCCAGGAGCTTCATGCGGAGGCATCCGTCGCGAGCAGGCGGGGCAGGAGCAGTTGTTCGGCATCGGCGAGGAGATCGCGGAGCCGGGCGGGGTCGTCGAGGCGCAATTCCTCGAGCAGCGCCGCCGGCAGCTTTTTCTTCAAGGGCTCGAGTTCGGCGGCGAGTTTCGCCAGCTCCACGGGATCGTCCCAATGGAAGCGGGCCTCGGCCAGGAGACGGCCCAGGGCGTCTTCGCGCGCCGCCGAGGCCTCGCCGCGCGGGTCGGCCGATGTTTCGAAGCGGGCCTGCTCCAGCCAGATGCGGCCCAGATCGTTGGCGACGGCGCGAAGCTGGTTGAGGAATTGCTCCGGCTTGGCCGCGATCCGGGAATGCGCGTTGCACGCGCCTCGCAGCAGGATGCGGACGGCGAGCAACCGCCCGCCTGCTCGGCCGCTCTCCTCCTCGAGCGCCCCTTGCGCGAGGGCCATGACGTCTTCGACCGATTCGCAACCCGTGGCGTCGATCTTACTTTGCGCCCAGCGGACGACATCCATCGGGCGATGCTCCACGCTGGCGATGCGGCCATTTTCCACCGTCACGAGCGCGGCGCCTTTGGGGCCTGTTTCGCGCGCGTGGCGGCCCTGAAGATTTCCGGGAAAGACGATCCACGGTTCGCCCGGTTTCAGCTCCGTGCGGACATGCACGTGCCCGAGCGCCCAGTAATCGTAACGCTTCGATTCCAGGTCGGCGAGGGAGCAGGGCGCGTAATTTTCGTGGCCTTCGAATCCCGTCGCGCTGGTGTGAAGCAGGCCGATGTTCAGCCAGCCGGGGACTGCCTGCGGGAAGGAAGCGGCGAGATTTTCGGTGACCGCCGCGGTCGCAAAGCTGCGTCCGTGAATGGCGACGCCGAGATCTTCCAGGCGATGGGCGCCGGCTTCCTTCGTTGGAAAAACGCGCACGTTCTCAGGGAGCCGGAGTTCCCTGGTCAGCCGGCTTTCCGCATCGTGATTGCCCCGGATGAGAAACACGGGGATGCCGGCTTCGCGGAGGCGCCCCATCTGGCGCGCGAAGAAGAGGCCGGTATTATAGTCGGGCCAATCGCCATCGTAGAGGTCGCCCGCGATCAGAAGAAAATCGACCCGTTCCTGGATGGCGTGCTGGATCAGGTTTTCGAAGGCGCTCCGTGTGGCGCCGCGAATCTGCTCGACGGGCGCGAATTCATAGCGCTCGAGGCCGCGGAGCGGGCTGTCGAGATGGATATCCGCGGCGTGGAGGAATTTCATGCGCAAGGGTGCTGCGGGAGATTAGCAGACGTGGAAACGGAGGAGAATGACGATCACGGAATAGCCGCAAAAAAGCGCGAAAGGCGCAAAGAAAAGAAGAGATTTCGAAGGGTTCCGAATCCCGTGCGGCTTTCGCGCGAGTCTCCGGATTTAGAACATCGACGCGCATTGTCCCAGCCACCCTGCGATTCCGCGTTAGCGTGTATTGACTACGGTTTTCTTTTTGAGAACTATTACCGCCGGTTACGTTTTTGCTTTTCCGAAGTGCGCTACTTTTCACCGCGTTTTCAGATCGCCACTCTTGGCGGTGAACAGCGAAAACTGATCAGCAAGATTGGCGGCGTCCCATGGGGCCTGCCCGATGGGAATTGGCCTCACTGCTGTGGGCGCCCGCAGAAGCTGCTGGCGCAGTTGCGCCATGAGCCGCCGATGCTGGATCTTGGGTTTCCGGGAGCCGTGCTTCATCTGTTTCAGTGTTTGGAATGCTGCGGCATCGATGAATGTGGACGCGATGCGTTGGTGATCGATGGGTCGCATCTCGGGAATGGTCTCGTCCGTGTTCCGGAATACGATCACTTGCCGGACCTCGGCCGTGCGCTGATCGGAGAGTTCTGGATTACCGGATGGGATGAACACGAAGACGGCATTCCTGCTGCGAGGCTTGCGGAATTCTTCGTCGAAAAGGAGCTGTGGGCGCTGCAAGACGAGTTTCCAAACATTGATTGGTTCGATCCTCGCGGGAGGACGAAATTTGGCGGATCGCCGAGATGGACTGGCAATGGTCCGCTGGCATTTCCGCCCCCGCCATTCGAGTTTTTATTTCAGCTCGACAACGATCTTTACCTGGATGGCGCCCCTCCATCTCCGAACGAAGCAGGCTGTGTCATCACTGAATACGAAGAGGGGAAGCCTGTGGAGCAAGTGCATGCGTGGCCCGATCCCGGCGTGTGGCTGATCAACGCCCCGTGGGGCATCATGTATGAACGCTCGGCGAATTATCACTATGCCGAATTCACAAACCTCGGAAGCGATGGAACCGCCTATGTGTTCATCGATCGCACCCGACAACCCCACGAGGTGAAATGGCTTTGGAACCGATGATGAGAAATTGAAGCTCCGCATTTTTGCACTCTTTGTGCAATGACACCAGTCCGCGAAATCACCTTAGCTTGCGATGGTTTAGGGGCTGCCCGAATTTGCTTTCCGGCACTCCGTGAGAAATTCAACCGGCTCGCAGATCGTGAGCTGCCCGGCATAGTAGGGCCGGAGCGAGAGAAGATGCTGGTCGTAGCTGACCAAATGTGTGGCGCGGCCATTCATGGCGCAAAGCAGAAACATCACGTCATCGGAATCCACGGGGTAATGGCGAAAGTGAAAGAAGACAACAGGCACGACCTCGCCGTGAAGGGCCAGCAGACGGATGAACGCCTGCACTTCAGAAGGAGGGATGCCGTGGGCGAGCAGTTTCTCGGCATACTCCGCGAGCGTGTCGAGGCTGTAGAGCACGAGGAATTCCCGGCGTCGCCAGCGGTCGAGGATTTCCACCGTGGGGCTCGCGGGGTGACTGCTGAGGCGGGCCGCGAGCAGGACGTTCGTGTCCAGCACCGCACGAAGAGGGCTGGGCATCTACAGCCGTTCGGTGATGTTTTGATGCGCCTGGCGAAGCTGGGCAAACGATTCGTCCCCATCAAATCCTGCGGCCTTCTCGATCTCTGCCTGACGCACTGCCTCGGCTACGATCTCGCGCGCTTGGGCGCTATGCCGCTGGCGGCGCACTGCCTCCAACTGCGCTTCGTGACGAAGATAGAGCGCGACGCGAAGATTCAGGTCGGAGATGCCTTCCACGCCAGCTTGCACGTCTGCGGGGATGTCGAACGTGATACTCATGAAAGAGGAGTCCAGAGGTAAAAGCTCCGCATCGAGGTTCCGAGTTTCGGTTCGATCAATGGGCGATATGCGGATTTGAGCATGCGAACACCCGACAAAACACCCCGAAAGGGCGCCCGTCAAGCACCCCGATAATCTGCTCAATGCCTGTGCGTGGCAATTTCACGACCGGCATTGCGACGCGAATCGCTGGCTCCAGAGCTTGTCCCGTTTCGCCTCCTGCTAAATCGTCAGCCGGGTAAAAAGAGGCTGAACTTGCCCTCGGAATTAAATCGTGATAAATCACGATGAAATGGCGAGACCGATCAGTCATGACCTCACTCTTGTGCAGCAGCGCGTCGCTCAGGCGCTGGCCGATTTTGCGCGGCTGGAGCGGCCTGCCCTCGTGGCGGAGTTGGTGAAATCCCTGAAGCTGGCGGGGGAGAGCAGCCTCACGCCCACGCTGCAAAAGATGCAGCGCAATGGGTTTGTGGATGTGCAGCGGGCGGGGTTGCAGGGGCGGGCGCGGGTGGTGCGGCTGACGGCGAAGGGGCGGCATGCGCTGGGGATTGGCGGGCTGCCGCTGCTCGGTGTGATCCCGGCGGGGCCGCTTTCGGAGGCGGTGGCGCAGGCGGGGGAAATCGTGGAGGATGCCGCGCTTTTGCCGCATCGCCCGGAGGATTTTCTGCTGCGGGTGCGGGGGGATTCGATGATCGGCGACGGCATTCTCGATGGGGACCTGGTGCTGTTGCGGCCCGGTGTGTCGGTGCCACATGGGGCCATCGCGGCGGTGTGCGTGGGGGATGAGCGGGAGGGGACGCTGAAGCGCGTTTTTTTTGAAGGCGAACGCGTGCGGCTGAAAGCGTCGAATCCGGCTTTTCAGGACATCGTGGTGGCGGCGGAGAGCGTCTATTTTGCGGGTCTTTTGAAAGGAGTGGTGCGCCATGTCGGCGGTGGCCATTGATTCGTGGGCCGCGCTGCCCGAGGCGTTGCCTGGAGAACCGGCCATAAGGCTGGAACCGCCTGAGGGGCTGGATTTGCCCGAGGCGACGCAGGAACGGCTGTCCCATTTGCGGCGGCTGCTCGCGGAGAAATATCCGGCGGCGGAGCGCAAGCCGGGCGGCATTCTGCCCACGGGGCTCGCGCCGGTGGATGCGGTGGAAGGCGGGTTGCGCCGCGCGGCGCTCACGGAGCTTTCCGGCGGCTCCGGCGCGGGCGCGCTGTTTATTCACGCGATGCTGCGCGCGGTCAGCCGGGAAAAATGCCTGGCGGCGCTGGTGGATGCCGCGCGCTCGTTTGAGCCGGAAGGCTGCGCGCCCTCGGCGCTCACGCGGCTGCTCGTGGTGCTTTGCGAGGATCCGGCGCAGGCGGTGAAAGCCGTGGACCTGCTGCTGCGGGACGGCAATCTCTCGCTGGTGCTGCTGGATCTGCAAGCGGCGCCGCTCCGGGAGATCCGGCGCATTCACGCCAGCGCGTGGCATCGTCTGCAGCGGCTGGTGGAGCAAACGAGCAGCGCGCTGGTGGTGCTGACGCCGCAGCCCATGGTGGAAGGGGCGCGCGTGCGCATCGCCCTGAATGCGCAATGGACGCTGTCGGCGCAACGGCGCTGGCGGCACGGCTTGCTCGCGGAAATGGCTGCGCGCGTTTTCCCGCGGCATTGCGCGGCGCTCAACGGCGCGGCTGGCGGCGCGACCGGTGGAGCGCTTGATGCAGCGGACTGGCACAACCGGAAGGAGAGTGTTTCCGCGTAAAGCGGTAAGAGGACATCCGCCATGTTCGCCGCCGTGCTTCTGCCCAATTTCCGCCTTCAGGCGGCGCTCCGGTTTCGCGAGGAATTGCACGAAAAACCCGTGGCGATTTCCGATGAAGACGAAGCAAAAACCGGGCTGCTGGAAGTCAGCGAAGCGGCGGAGCGCATGGGCGTGCGGCCGGGCATTTCCTCTCCGCAGGCGCTGGCGCGATGCCCGCAACTGACATTGCTGACGCGCTCACGCCCCCAGGAGCGGGCCGCCCAGGCCGCGCTGCTGGAAATCGCCACCGCGTTTTCGCCCGCGGTGGAGGCCACGGCGGATGGCTATTGCACCGTGAGCCTCCAGGCTTCGCGGGACAAGGACTGGCCCGCATTGGCCGGGCGGATGGTGGAGGCGCTCGCGGCCCTGCGCCTCTCCGCGCAGGTGGGCTTGGGGCCGAATCCGGATCTGGCCTTCCTCGCCGCGCGCCATGCCCGGCCCACGCTCGTCGTGCAATCGCCCGGCGCATTCCTCGCCAGGCTCGCGATTCACGAACTCGATCCGCCGCCCGAGCTGCTGGCCGTGCTGCAGGATTGGGGCATCCATCACCTCGGCCAATTGACCAGCCTGCCTCGCGGCGAGCTGATGGATCGCCTCGGCCCCGAGGCGGCGCGTCTGTGGGAACGCGCCGCGGGCCGGACCGAACGCCCGTTGCGCCTGGTCCAGCCCACGGAAGAGTTTGTGGAAGCCTACGAATTCGAGCGCGAGATCGATACCGTGGAACCGGTGCTGTTTTTGCTCCGCCGTTTTCTTGATCAACTCGCGTTGCGGCTGGGGAACGTCGGCCGGGTGGCGGGCCGGATGACGCTCACGCTGGCGCTGGCCAATGGCGGCGCCCACGAACGCAGCTTCACCGTGCCTTCGCCCACCGCCGCCGTGGATGTGCTCTTTCGCATCGTCCACACGCATCTGGAGGGGTTGCGGCTGGAGCATTGCGCGACCGGCCTGCAATTGCGCATCGAGCCGGCGTTGGCCGAGCGCCAGCAGTTCCAGCTTTTTGAGAGCCCGCTGCGGGACCCGAATCGCTTTGGCGAAACGCTGGGGCGCCTGGCCGCGCTCGTGGGGCCGGAGCAGGTCGGCGCGGTCGAAGCGCTCGATACGCACCAGCCCGGCATCCTGCGGCTGCAGCCCCCGCGCTTCCATGAAATCACGCGCGGCGCCCCGCTCGCGGACGACCTCGCCGTGGGGCTGCCGCTGCTCCGCTATCGGCCGGCGGTGTCCGCGCAGGTGCATCTCGTGCTGCATCGGCTGATCTCCATCGTTTCCGAAAAAGCGCGCGGAGCGATCCGCGAGGCGCTCGGCCCTTTCCGCGCTTCGGGCGGCTGGTGGGAATCCGATCGCTGGGCCACGGAAGAATGGGACATTGCCTTGGAAAGCGGCGGCCTCTACCGGCTCGCGCGCGCCGGCCATGAATGGCGCGTGGAAGGCAGCTATGATGTGCCCGCAGTGGCAGGCGGCGAGCCCGCGGCGGCGGGCGAGGAGCCAGGCCACGCCGCTTTACAGAACCTCATCCCTCTGCCGCTCGCGGATTTGAAATCGCCGCCGGGGTGAGGCCTCGTTGGCGGTTTTGAGTCGGACAGGTCGGACAGGTCAGACGCGTCCGACAAGTCCGACAACCCCCAATCTTTTCTTGTGCAATACATCGAACTCCACGCTCGCAGCGCATGCAGTTTTTTGCGCGGCGCCTCGCAGCCCGAAAAGCTGGTCCATCGGGCGGCGAAGCTCGGCATCCCGGCGATGGCGATTTGCGACCGGGATGGCGTCTATGGTTCGGCGCGGCATTTCACGGCGGCCCGGAAACACGGCGGGCGCGCGATCGTGGGCGCGGAACTGACCATGGACGATGGCAGCGTCGTGCCGGTGCTGGTCGCCGAGCGCGAGGGTTATCGCAATCTTTGCCAGCTCATCACGCGGGCCAAATTGCGCGGCACAAAGACGCACGCGCCGGTGCGCTGGGAGGAGCTTGCGGAGTTTGCGGCGGGGCTCGTGGCGCTGACCGGAGACGAGGAAGGCCCCGTGCGGCGGGCGCTGGCCCGCAATGATGGCGATGGCGCCATGGCGAGCGTCCGGCGGCTGACCGCGGCCTTTGGCGAGAAGAATGTGTATCTCGAAATCCAGCGGCATCTCCGCCGCGGAGAAGAGCGCGAGAACGATGCGCTGCGCGATCTGGCCTCCGCCGCGAAGCTGCCGCTGCTCGCCACGAATGGCGTCCTCCATGCCACCCGCGCCGAACGCGCGGTGCTGGATGTCTTCACCTGCGTGCGCCATCACACGCACCTGGATGCCGCGGGCCGGCTGCTCTCCTTGAACGACGAGCGCCACCTCAAATCCGCCAAACGCATGGCCGCGCTCTTCGCGGATGCGCCGGAAGCCATCGCCAATACCGTGCGCCTCGCCGACCGGCTCGGTTTCGTCCTGACCGATCTCGGCTACAGCTTTCCCCGCTACCCCGTGCCCGATGGCGAGACGATGGATTCCCATCTGCGGAAAGTGGCCATGGCCGGCGCCATCCGGCGTTATACCCGCCCCGGCCCCGATGTGCTGGCGCAGCTCGAAAAGGAACTCGCTCTCATCGAGAAGCTCAAGTTCAGCGGCTATTTCCTCATCGTTTGGGACCTGGTGAATTTCTGCAAACAGGAGAATATCATGGTGCAGGGCCGCGGGTCGGCGGCCAATAGCGTGGTCTGCTATTGCCTCGGCATCACCGCGTGCGATCCCATCGCGGGCAAATTGCTCTTCGAGCGTTTCCTCACCGAAAACCGCAAATCCTGGCCGGACATCGATCTCGATCTGCCGAGCGGCGACCGGCGGGAGCGCGTCATCCAGGAGGTGTATCGGCGCTATGGCAAACACGGCGCGGCCATGACGGCAAACGTCATCACTTTTCGCGGACGCTCCGCCATGCGCGAGATCGGCAAGGCCCTCAATTTCGCGCCGGATGTCATCAACCGCTTTTCGCGTCTTTTCGCCAGCGGCGATTTCCCGCACACCCTCGAGCTCGATTCCCAACTCAAGCAAGCGGGCATCCCCGTCAATCATCCGCGCACCGCCGCGGCGCTCGATCTCTACGGGCGCATCTACGGGCTGCCCCGGCATCTCGGCCAGCACAGCGGCGGCATGATCATCTGCCAGGAAAAACTCAGCGGCATCGTGCCGCTGGAGAATGCGAGCATGCCGGGGAGGGTGGTCGCGCAATGGGACAAGGACGATTGCGACGATCTCGGCATCATCAAGGTGGACCTGCTTGGCCTCGGCATGATGTCCGTGATGCAGGATTCGCTGGAGATGTGCAAAGCGCGCGGGCGGGGAATCGAACTGGCCGACATTCCCATGGATGATGAGCCGACCTACGATCTCCTGTGCCGCGCCGATACGATCGGCACATTCCAGGTGGAGAGCCGCGCGCAAATGGCCACGCTGCCGCGCCTGCTGCCGCGCAAGTTTTACGACGTGGTGGTGGAAGTCGCCATCATCCGCCCGGGGCCGATCCAGGGCGGCCTCGTGAACCCGTATCTCGCGCGGCGCACGGGCAAGGAGCCGGTGGAGTATCTCGACCAGCGGCTGGAAGAAGTGCTGGAGCGCACGCTCGGCGTCCCGCTTTTTCAGGAGCAACTCCTGAAGATCGCGATGGTCATGGCCGATTTCACCGGGAGCGAAGCCGAGGACCTGCGGCGCGCGTTGAGTTTTCACCGTTCGCATGAGCGCATGGATGAAGTCTGCGTGAAACTGCGCGAAGGCCTCGCGCGCAAGCAAGTGCCCGCCGAGAAAGCGGAGCGCATCGTGCAATCCGTGCAATCCTTCGCGGTGTATGGGTTCCCGGAGTCGCACGCCATTTCCTTCGCGCTCATCGCCTATGCGAGCTGCTGGATGAAAGTGCATCGCGCCCCGGAATTTTACGCGGGATTGCTCAACAACCAGCCGATGGGATTTTACTCGCCATCCACCCTCGTGGAAGACGCGCGCCGGCACGGAGTGCGCATCCGTCCCGTGAGCGTGATCGAGAGCGATTGGCTCTGCACGGTGGGTGGGGACGATTCGCTCCGCCTCGGCCTGTGCTACGTCCGCGGCCTGGTCCGCGCCGATGGGGAGCGCATCCTGGGGGAACGCCGCCGCGCGCCGTTTGCCTCGCTCGCGGATTTTCAAGTGCGCGCCGCCATTCCCAAGGCCGCCCTGCGCACGCTCGCGAAGATCGGCGCCTTCAAGGGCCTGAGCGAGCATCGCCGCGCCGCGCAATGGCAGGTGGAAATCGCGCGCGATCCCGAAGATTTATTTGCCTACGCCCAGGCGCAAGCCGCGCGCGCCCTGCCGCTCCAGCCGATGAATCCGCTGGAACGCGTGCGCGCCGATTACACCGGCACGACGCTGACCACGGGCCCGCATCCCATGGCGATCATTCGCGAACGAGTGCCCCATCTGTGGCGGGCTGCGGAACTGATCCATGCGCCCAATGGCGCGCCCTTGAGCATTGGCGGCATGGTAATTTGCCGGCAGCGGCCCGGCACCGCGAAAGGCGTGGTCTTCATCAGCGTCGAGGACGAAACCGGCGTCGCCAATGCGATCGTCTACGCGAAGTTATTCGAGGAGCGGAGACTGTGCATTTCGGAAGAGCCCTTCCTGCAAATCGACGGGACACTCCAGCATGCGGAAGGCGTCACCCACGTGATGGCGGAGCGCATCCTGCCGCTGCTCTTCGAGGATCTGGCGACGCCCGCGTCGCATGATTTTCATTGAGAAACAAACCACAAAGAGGCCGCTTGCGCTGAAGTCAAATGGCACTAAAGTGGCACTTCATGCGAACTGAACTCGTGACAACCCTCAAGCGCAAGGCCACCGAAATCATCGCTGCCCTTGAGGCCGAGCAGGATCCCGTTCTCATCACCCAGCACGGCAAGCCCGCCGCGTATCTCATGGCTGTCGATGCATTTGAGAGTCTGAACAAGCGCCTTCGTATTCTCGAGGGCATCGCCCGCGGTGAACGCGCCGTCGAGGAGGGCCGAGTCGTCACCCATGCTGAAGCGAAGAAACGCATGGCGCGATGGCTAAGATAATCTGGTCCGAACCAGCTCTCCATGACTTGGACGCAATCGCCGATTACATCGCCCTTGATGACCCGCAGGCGGCACGAGGTCTTGTTCAGCGAGTTTTTCAGCACGTAGAGCAGCTTAAGGAGCATCCGGAGAGTGGATCCCGCCCACCCGAGATGCGGCAGTCCCGTTATCGTCAGATTGTCGAGCCGCCCTGTCGTGTATTCTACCGCTACGATGGCGTTCAGGTAATCGTGCTCTACGTCATGCGTGGAGAGATGCGCCTTCGCAAGGCGCGGCTTCTCAAGCGTGATCGATAGCCGAGATCAGGGCTTCTCTGGGCCGTCCCATTTTTCCTTGCTTGCCAGGCCTTGCGGAGCGGTGAATTCGCCCACCTGTTTTCCACCGGCGAAAACCTTGATCCAGATGCCTTCGAGGACATCCCAATCGCGTGAGTTTGCGCCAGAGGCCCAGCGCCTCCCGATCAACTGCGTCTTTTGAATCATGATGGGCTCCGTCTTGAATGTGAACCGGCTGTGCGCGGCAACGGCAGGTGTTTTGGTGGACCCGGCCTTCCGAACCATTTTCGACGCGCCCGCGGCATTTCCGATCAGCGCTTCTTTCCGAAAAAGGATGTACTTGAATTCCACGTCCGCATAGTCCTTGGCGGACTTGTTATCCGCGGTGACTTCATAGGCCCAATTCTCTTGCTCCACCTGCTCATGCTTCGCTGGTTTGGCCTCCTTCCCCTGAAGCTTCGGCTGCGCCGTAAAATCGAAATCGCTGAACGACGAAAAATCCGCGTGCGCGAGCATCACTGCGCACAGGGCCACCATAAGCCATTTGATCCATTTCATGCCACCTGCATACTACGCGGATGGATCCGCGGTCAAGCCCGTCATCTGTGGCTCAACTTCGGAAGGGTCATTCCTGCAAATCGACGGAATACTCCTGGCCCCGCCCCGCGTCTCATGACTTCCATGGAGGAGTCAGGCAAGCTCCATTCTGAGGAAGCGGATTGCCACGCAACCATAAATATGGTTCCCTTGTTGCTGTGAAGACAACGCTTGAAATTCCTGATCCGCTTTTCCGCAAGGCGAAGGCCACGGCAGCAGCTCGGGGGCAGACGCTCAAACAACTAGTGAACGAAGCGCTGCGCGACAAGCTCACGAAACCCGATGCGGAGGAGCAGCCCGGTTGGATGAAACTTTTCGGCTCCATGAAAAAGCACTCCGCAGAGTTGCGACGCATCGATGCAGCCATTGAAGACGAATTCGAGCGCGTTGATCATGAGGAGTGGAAGTGATTCTCGATACCAACGCGCTTTCGGCGTTTTTTGATGGCGACGCCAGCCTGAAGGCGGTTCTCGGCAAAGCAGTCAGGATCAGTATTCCGGTGATCGTTCTGGGCGAATACCGCTTCGGCCTCCTTGGGTCACGGATGCGAAAGACAATCGAACCGGCGCTCGATGCATTGCAGGCCACATCAGATGTGCTCGTGATCGATACGGGCACAGTTCGACCTTATGCGAAGCTCCGCGACCGACTGAAACGGGCCGGCACGCCGATTCCCTCAAATGATATATGGATCGCCGCTATCGCGACGCAGCACGGTTTGCCGATTTTACGCAATCAGGGACTTCTTGCAGAGCCGATTTATGCGCGGAGTCAGGGATGAGCGGATTTTGAGGATTTGGCTGGCTAGGCGATTTTGGAGGAATTGCGCTTTGGGTCCCG
>Ga0302319_10016949_pt1 | contig 13379 bp, 10 predicted proteins | sample Bog_T0_2_FD_203319 | JGI IMG/M metagenome (GOLD analysis project Ga0302319, IMG submission 203319) | Peat permafrost microbial communities from Stordalen Mire near Abisko, Sweden - Bog_T0_2 | ecosystem: Environmental > Terrestrial > Soil > Wetlands > Peat | place: Sweden: Abisko, Stordalen Mire...
ACGAAAACGTAATATCCACCGACCCCGTATTCGCCGCCGCCAGCACCCCGTCGATCACCCGATCCACCCACGTCTGGTCCACGAAAAAGAAGCGTATCGATTCCGGCGGCAGCATCGACGCATCCGGCACCATATAAGACAGCGGCACCGAGCTCAGCAGCCGGATTGACATCAGCTTGTCGTGAAGCCGCGGCGGCAGCGTGACCTGGAACTGATCCGTACTGGGCAGCGGCGCCAGCGTGAGCCCGCCTTCGCTGGGCTGCGCGGCGCCCGTCGCTCCCGCCACTTTCTGCGTCGCGACGCCCGGTTGATTGAAAGGTGTATACATATCAGGCTCTCCTCTACTGCGCTGCCACAATCACATCTGAAAACTCCGCGGCCAGCGTCGCCGCGTCCACCGTCGCAATATTCATCGAGACTCCGCTCAGCCCGCCCGGCTCCACCGGGACGCCCTGTATTCCCTGGCCGATTGAGTTCACCCAACTGCCCACCTGTTGCGCGATTCCGCTCACGTCCGCATTCGGCGGAGGCGCAAGCTCCGTAGTCATGCCCGCCCACGGTTCCGTGTACCAGTCCGAATCTCCGTCCGGCAGCCATGACTTATTCATCAGCGCCGCGGGCATCGCCGTGCTCACCCCGAAGAACTGCTTTGGCAAATCAAGGTAGCCATGGACTTCCCGCAGATCCTCGATAATCCCCGCATCGCTCAGCGCCGTCATCCGCCCCAGCTCAAAAGCTGCCGCATACGAATAATCGGGCGGCGTTCCATCCGGAGCCGCGGTAAAGTCTTGCGGCGCCGAATGCACCGCGAACGTGTTCTCGCGAACCGGCGTCGTAAACGGACGCAGTGGCCCCCGATACATCCCCTGGCCTCCCGGTGAAACCGTAATCGGCGTCAGCAAGTAGCCGTCGGCCCCGATCGCGCCCGCGAACCCGTCCGTCAACGGCGCTGTCGTTCCCGGCTCCGGCCCCGCCGGCAAATTCCCGAACCGCAGCACGCCGCCGTTCGGCGCATAACTGATCGCCTGAATCGCATCCGCGAAATCCCGCCCCGAACTCGGCGTGAACGTCCACTGGTACAGCCCGATCAGCGCCACCGTATCGGTAGGCTTCCGCGTATTGCCTGCGCCGAAAAGATCGCTCCGCTGTTCGAGCGAAACCAGCACCGCCGTATGAGGCTCCGGAGCCGCATTCGGATCTGCGGGCAGACTCGGCAGACGGTTCCCGATAATCGCCCCCGAAGCCGAATCGCGCGAGTCGATCCGTATATGGCACAGCAGATCCAGATCGTCCAGTTCCGGCTGAATGTTCTGCCAAACGCTGTTCGGCAGATAAAGCACATTCACCTGGGTCGAGGGGGGGATCCCCGCCGCACCCGTCATCTGCTTGTATCCCGGGATGTCCGCCAACTCGATCTGCGCCACCGAGGCCTGAAGTAACGTCGTGCCCGTCGACACAGGCGGCGGGAGATAAGAAGGAGGCGGTCCCGGGGGACCCAGGATAACGCCCCCTCCACCCACCGGTTCCGGGCTCGGAAGTTTGGTCACGCCGATCGCCGCCGGAGACCCCGCCGGCCAGTCGCTCGCCTTATACAAAATCAAAGCCAGCCACGGTTTCCCCGGCGCCGGACCCACCCGCTCCCACGGCAGCGTATACCGGTTCAGCGCCATATGCGGCAGATATTCGTCCGGCGACGTCGTGCTCCTCCCCGCTGGATAAACACCGATCAGATCCGCCGGCGGAAGATCCACCTGCGGCGCCTGCAGCTTCAGGTATATGCTGTTGGGCCCGGTCGTCGTCAGCAGACCGGTAACGCCGTCGTTCTTTACCAGGGTCTGGCCGACGTCGATCGTGACCTTATCCCCCGCCAGACCCGCTGGCAACCAGTTGTCGAAAACCTGCACCGTCGTAAGGTTCGTGCTCATTGTTTAACCTCCAGCATCACCGTACTGTCTCCCGCCGCGGGATTGCCCGCGAACCGGTCGTCCACCAGATTCCAGTTCGCGGAACCCTTCAGCCCCGCCGCCACCGTCGCGGCAGCTTCCGGTGTCACCACCGCGCCATCGAGGGTCCATCCCGTACCCAGATCGATTTCCAGATTCCAGGCCCCGCGCGCCGTCACCGGCATCGCGAACGCCGCCACTCCGGCCCCCGCAATCATCGTCAGCGCGCCCAGCGTCGCGGTCAGACTTCGCCACCGCACGCTTTCCGTTGCGCTTGCCGCGTCCGCTCCCTGCTGCCGCACCGTCAATACCAGCGTCGCCGTCGGCGCAGGCGTTCCGAAGTACAGCGTCGCGTTCATCAGATTCGGCAGCACATCAGCCGCCGGAACCGAATCGAGCGGATGATACGTCGTCGGCAGAGGAATGTTCGATTCGACGATGCACCCGTTGCCCGCGAAGATCCGCCGTCCCAAAGCCAGCAGCGTGCAGTGCTTCTCCGCGCCCACCGGCGCCGTCGCCACAACCGGCTCTTCGCCGATCAGAAATACCGACCGCACGCCCCGCGGTAAAGAGGTCGCCGCCAGCGCTGTCATGCGGCTGTCCGACATCGGCCTCTCGCCGTAACCCAGCAGAATCGCTCGCAGCGGCTGGGCGCCCGTCGCCGTCAACGTGCCCCCGGTCACTGTGCTGCCCGTAATCGCGGTATGGACCGACTGCCCGTTCGGCACCGTGATCGTTGTCGAATACGTGCCCGCCGCGCCCGTACCCGGCTTCACGATCTTCCGCAGCGTAATCGGCACAAAAATCGGAACCCGAATATGGATTCTCCGAGGCGCCGTCGTCCGAGCCGGCAGAATCTGCAGCGAAACCGCCGCCAGTTCATCGCGCCGCGCCGGAGACACGGGAGCCGCTATTGTCGCCACCCCCGCCGGAGCTTTCACCGACGTATGTTTCACCCCGCCCGCTGCCGCCGGTCTAACCCATGTCGCCGTCAGACTGCTGAAGCCCACCGGAACAATTGTCGGCATCTCCGCCGCGGCCGCCGCCGAGAGCGCCGCGCCCACCGTTACCTGCCTCTTGTTCACTGCGAACGAAGTAGCCGCCGTCGAAAAGTTGTATGCCGAAGGCGGCAGCTGGTGAACCACCGGCCTCGTCTGCTGCGCCTTCAAAGGCAGCGGCATAATCTCATTGCCGATCGATTCGTCGATCTTCGCTTCGTTATACGCCGGCGGTGTCGCGGGCGAAAACTCCCCGAAATACTCCAGATTCACCGAGCCGCACAGTGAAACGACATGTGACCCCTTCGTCGCCTGAGCCACATGCTGCCGCGCTCCGTCGCCCTGGATCGGCTCGATCGCCGTCCCGAACTGCGCCACCGGATACCACGCATAGTTCGGCCCAATATGCGGCGCTGCCACCGTCGTCGGATTCGACGACCACGTCACCGTCAGTGTCGAATAGTTCGTGAAGTCCTGGCACATCGCCAGATCGTTGGTTCCGTTCACCACGATCTTGCCCGCGGTCTCTGTCTTGCCGGTCCACACAAACGGCATCAGCGTATTCACGGTCACCGTGAACAAACTCGCGTTCACCAGGATCGGGTTGTTCGGATCCGTCCCGTCCGGCGCCGACGAACTCCCCGCCTGCCCCGCGTTAGCGCATCCCTGCGTTACCACCGGATGCAGCAGCCCTTTCTTCGCGCCGCTGTTCAGCGCCGGCACGTTCGCCGCGCCCTTCTTTTCCACTGCCGACGCGATCTGTAGATTCTTCTTCGAGAAATCCGTCACCGAAGGAGGAGGCGGCTGCATCAGCGGACTGCCGAAGCTGAAGCTGAAGCTCACGATGAACAGATGGATCGTCGCCGTCCCGCCAAAAGTCGGCGTATGAATCGAGAGATCCACGCCGATCTCATGCCGTCCGAAGAACACGAACCAGACCGTCACCCCCAGGTCCGCCATGATGAAGAACGGATCCCACTGAATGAACACGTCGACATAAACGTCCAGCCCCGCCGAGATGCCCAGAATCGATGCCGAGATCGAGGCCGATGCACCCGCCATCATCGCCTGCGTCGTCAGCGCGAAGAACCCTTCCACCGAAATATCGATCGTCAGCCCGAGATCGATATGCGCCTTCACGCCCACCCGGTTCAGGCTCGGATAATAATCCGGCTTCGTGTAGTAAGGATGATAACCGCCGATCGAAAGCACGAAGTCGCCCGCATCCGGCCCTGAATGCCATACGCCCAGCGCGAAATCGCCCCGCAGGCTCAGCAGCCCTTTATCGATCACATAACTGTTCGGCGAAAGCGAAGCCACCAGCAGGAACTTCTGTTCGTCCACCGTTACCGCGATATCGATTTCGAAATAAGCCACCGGCCCCAGGCTGAACGACGCCGCGCCAATCAACTGCAGCGAGAAGTTATTCCCGAACGCCACCGCCACGATCACCTTGCCGTGAATCAGCCCGAACGAGATAAACTGAATCCCGCCCGCTACCCAGTACTCGCCCACCTGCACCGGGAAGTCCTGCTTGCTCAGGATCTCCAGCTGGTTCGACAAATTCCCGGTCAAAGGCAGATCTCCGCTCATCACCTGAAGGAACGGATGCTTATCGAGCGGCATCGTCGGCGGCAGCTTCCGGTTGTACCCGAATCCGCCCGCCACGCCCGTAATGAACATGAACGGAGTGCCGCCCAGCGGCGCTACCAGTGACGCGAAGATGAACAGCGACGGCTGCCCCGACGCTTTCGTATAACCGCCGATCGCGCTCAGCTGAAACATATCGGCCACGCTCACCGAAACGCCCCCCACATAGTCGCTTCCCACCGAGCCGAACATGCCCGAAAGATTGATGAAATCCGTCGTCATGCTGAGCCCCAGGCCCTGCAGGAAGGGCGGCAGCGTAGGCCCTTTGCCCAGTCCCAACTGGAACCCCAGATCCTCCGCGCTCACCGTGATCGGACCCAGCGAAAACGTCAGATCGATCCCGATCTTAATCGTTGTGTTGTCCTTCACCGCAACCGTCAAAGCCCCGATATCGAAAGGCCCCAGAGTCTTCTGAATCGAAACCGTGCCTCCGCCCGAAATGTCTATTCCCGATACCGCCGTCCAGCCCACGCTCAGATAAAACCCGGTGAGTTTGTTCAGATCCGGAATCAGGCTCCCGATCAGATCCGACCCGCCGCCGCTCTGGTCTCCCAGCCGCAGATCGGTAAACGAGAATCCGAATCCGTAGAACCGATGGGCCGGCGCAGGCGCACCCGGTGAATCGCTGCCCAGATCGATGTCCACGTGCGCGCCCAGCGTTCCGATATGCACCGGCAGCGTCGAAGACGAACCTGCGTCGATCGGCCCCACGTTCACCGCCGCCGTCAGGATGGTGTCGTTCCCCTTAACCGCCGTTGAGAACAGCACCGGCGGGTTCTGCGTCGTCGACAGCGGCAGAATCGCCGTCGTCAAATCGATGAGAATCGGTGCCGGATCGGCCGGCGTTCCCAGAATCAGATTGCCCGCCAGAGTGGCCGCATCCGAGGCCACTTTGCCGAACTTCGTCTGCGTCACCTGCGGCGTATTCGCCAGCCAGGTCAGGATATTTACGAACGCCGTCTTCACCGTGGTCGCGGTAGGCGGCAGTTCGAGCGGCGAGAAAATCGGAATCACCGGCGCGAAGCCGATAGCCCCGGTCGAGGCGTTAATCGTGAGCCCCAGCCCCAGCGTGTAAGGCAGCGTTTTACCATTCGGGTCGGGTACCGTCAGCTGTTGCGAAAACAGCGGAACGGTCCACACTCCGGCTGACAACGACGCTCCTATCTGCCCGTGCGCAAAACTCAGCGGCGCCGCTTTCAGGGCATTCAGACACGTCGTAAGATTGGGCAGCGATGCCGAAGGAACCGCCGGAAGCGTCACGGTCGAACCGCTCAGATTCACCAGCGGCAGTTCGAACGGCGCACCGCTCGCCCCGGTCTGAATCGAAAGCACCAGATTGAACCCGCTCAGCGGAGCCGCAGCCGGTGCGATCCCGATCCACGCGCCCGCCTGGTTCGGAGGATAATTCACCGTGGCGGGAAGCGCGCTCGGCGCTCCCGTCGCACCCCCGGTCCCGGTCAGCGGAATGTAAAAGGCCCCGGTGGCGGCTTTCAGAACCGAAGCGGTCTCATCGCCGGTCAGCAGCGCCCGAATATGCCAAAGGAAACTCAGCGCAGTCGAAACCTGCGCCTGCCCCGTCGAAATCACCGACTGGGCCCATGCCAGAAACGGCCCTGCCGGAGGAACGGCTGTAACCCCGGCCACCAGCGGTGATGCCCCGATCGCATTCCCGCCCGCCGGATCGCCCAGCAGCGCGAACAAATGTTTCTCGATCCGCGCCGGTAAATCGGTTGCGCTCAGCGAGCCGGCTGCCTGACTGATCCACGACCTCAGAATGAACAGCGCCAGCCGAACCGCATCCCACTCTTTGTTCTTCGTCGAAAGGAGCTCGAAAGACTGCGTGCCCTGCGAACTCGCCAGGTTCAGCGACAGATCCTCCTTGAGCACATCGGCCTGCACCGAAGCCGAAGTAAGAAACGAAGGCGTGGGCAGATTCAGAACGAACTGGCCCAGTTCCGAAGCAGCCGAATAACTGCCGGCCGTCCCGCTCTCGCTGAATAGCTTAGCCAGCACCGAGACGCCGCCATCAGCCGCGCCGAAGCCGACTTCGATCGACGGAGCCGGGGGCACGGGCGCCGGCGTAACCGGTGCCGTCCACGCAATGCCCGCCGATAGGTCCCCATCCTGAATCGGCGACCACGTCCACGCGGCCCCGCCCGGAAATGCCGCGCTCGGCGCCGTCGCCCCCGTCAGCGCCGCAAACAAAACCCCAATCTGATCTCGGTTTGCCGGTATCGACTGCAGCGATTCCTGTGCCGGATCCCCAAACCACGGAAAATTAATCCCCGTGTTCTTATCGATCAGGCCAATTAGTTGACCCAGCGCAACCAGAGCGCCTTCAAAATCGGCGGACGCCATTAGACCGCCCCCGCATATACGCCGACTTCAAGCCCGCTGTCGGTGGCAAAGTAACCACCCAGCGTCAGCGTTTGGTTCGGCTGCAGGAGGCTGACTTTATAGACCGCCGCCTCAATCGCATCCAGCACCGCGTCGTGGATCGTGAGCAGTACCGCATTTCCCCAGCGCTCGGCCAAAGGCGCCGCGCCCGCCGCCGAAGCGTTCACCAGCGCCCCCGTGCCGGTCCCGCTCGCCGCATTGTCTCCCAGGTAATAAAGGAACTGCAGGTTCTGCCGGCCCGTCTGGTCCGATTCCAGATCCAGCCCGCACAGCAGCCACCCGCCCGCGAACCGCGCCTGCGAGCTGTCTACATGGACCAGCACCGTGTCCCCGTGATCCTGCCAGATCACCTGTGCCGCCTGCGCAGCGCCTGTCGCCGGTATGGGCGCCAGGCGCTGTTTGATGCGCGCAATAATATCCGCACTCGCGATTGCGAGCGTCGTCAGTTGTGCCACGGTTCACTCCTCACACTGCTATGCGTGATTCGTGATCCAAACTGGTTTCTTTTTTTAAAGGGAGCGGCGATTTCTCTTAATGCACATGCTCCCGGCTTAATTCCGGTTCGAATCCGGCATGGTTTGCCGAATTTTGGCGTGCCGAATTCTCGAACCGCTCCTTATCCGCGCCCCTCTTATATGCGATCAGATCCGCGCATCGAACCCGCCGGTGCGTCCCCACCTTTCGGAACGCGATCTTTCCGTCGCTTAAAAGCTGGATCAGAGTCGGCCGCGAGATATTCAGCATATGAGCCGCCTCCTGCGTCGTCAGCTCCGCCTGCACCGGAACCAGCATCATCTCGTTCCCCTTCGCCATCTCGTCCAGAATCCTCATCAGCATCCGCACCGCGGCCTCCGGCAGCCGCACCTTCTCTTCCGCGTACTTTCCGGGCAGACGTAAATGAGGTGGGTCCGCCACCGCCAGCCGAGCCGTGAGAATGCGGCAGGCCTCCTGCGCCAGCATCGCCTCCTCGTCTCCCGGCAGATCGCTCACTGACGTAACCACGGCCGCTTGTCTCATCGTTGGTGCCTTCCTCCTTGAAGTGCTAACGGCCTGTCGAAGCACACGAAAGTCCCTTGTTCCCGCGCCCGGCGCAAAACCTCTCCCAACCCCTTTTCTCGGCCTTTTTCCCTGAATCGGCCGTCGGCGGCAACCGCGCGATTCTGAGTGTTATCACCCACCCGTGCGGAATATCGCGCAGTTTCCTGCGCCCACTCCTGCCTGTTTCCGAACCCTGACCCTGAGGGAGCGCCACCAGCTGCCGAAGCGGTCCGCGGGCGGTGTGGTGATAATATGACGCCGAAATGCTTATCCGACCCGCCGTTCTTTTCACCCTCGCGCTCGCAGCCGTCTCCGCCTCGGCCCAGACCAAAACTGCCAAAACTCTCGACATCTACTTCATCGACACCGAAGGCGGTCTCTCCGCCCTCTACGTGTCTCCCACCGGAGAGTCTCTGCTCATCGACACCGGCAGCCCCGGCGGCCGCGACACCGATCGCATTATGGACGCAGCCCAGTCCGCCGGCGTCAAACAGATCGACTACCTGATCATCACCCACTACCACGGCGACCATATCGGCGGACTCCCCGAACTCGCAAAACGCATTCCGATCAAACATTTCATCGACCACGGAGAAACCGGCGAGCACACTCCCGCCATCGAGAACTCCCTCAAGCTCTACGCCGATCTCTACACCAGCGCCAACCACATGGTTGCCAAACCGGGCGACAAAATCCCGGTCACCGGCCTCAACGTCGAAGTCGTTACCTCAGCCACTAAAGTCCTGAAGACTCCGATTGCCGGCGCTCCCGGCGCTGGCAAGCCCAACCTCGCATGTGCCGATTTCAAGCCCCGCGACGAATCCCATGTCGACCCCGACAATCGGTTCTCCGTCGGAACCGTCATCGCCTACGGCAAGTTCCGCACCGTCAATCTCGGCGACTACACCTGGAACGCCGAACAGGATTTGATGTGCCCCAACAACCCCATCGGTACCGTCGATCTCTACCTCACCTCGCACCACGGCATCGATCAGTCCGGCTCTGCGGCGCTCGTTCATGGCCTGCACCCGCGCGTAGCCGTCATGCACAACTCCACCCGTAAAGGCGGAGCGATCCAAACCATGCAGGTCCTCCACACCTCGCCCGGACTTGAAGACATCTGGCAGCTCCACTGGGCCTACGCCGCCGGCCTCGAGCAGAATTCGCCCGGCCTCTTCATCGCCAACGTCGAAGACGCGCAAACCACCGCCAACGCCATCCTCAATCCGCCACCGACCTTCGGACAGCCCGGCGCCCGGCCCCCCGCCGGAACGCCACCCGCTCCCGGTGGCCCCGGACGCGGTCCCGGTCACACCGGCCCCGCTTTCCTCATCAAGGTCTCCGCCGAATCCGACGGAAGCTTCACCGTCACCAACACCCGCAACGGTTTCAGCAAAACCTACGCCGCAAAAAAATAGCTGTAGCGCGCGCTTCAGCGTGCCGCGTCGACAATCCTGTCGACGGCGCTTCTAACCCAGACCTGCCCCACTGCGCCGCCGCGATCGGCTCCGGCGCGTCCTTCCCCGTTTTTGAGCATTGTGCCCCATCGGCAACGGGTGAATTTTTCTCTCATTTCAGTACGATATTTTGACACCGAACGGCTTGCCGGAATGCTATCCTGATCGACGCAAAGGAGACCAATTATGGATTTTCTCGAAGAAGCCGAAAAATTGCAGGAGCAGTAGCCGCCGTCGAAGGCATGAAGAAACTCGACCCCAACGCGTCCTTCATCACCGAAGCCGCCGCCGCCGTCACTGGCTTTGAAGGTGCCGGTGCCATCGCCGAGCACTTCGAAAAGAAAGACGACTCCCAGGGTTAACTGAATATGCGGGCAGGCTCTTCCACCCTGCCCTCCCTTACAACTTCCGCTCCGTAACCGTAACCCGCGCCGCCAGTCGGAACTCAACCACATCGCCCACCGTCGCCGCCGGCTCCGCCGATACCTCCACCCGCTGCCCATCCGCAGTCTGAAAACTCACCAGCCGAAATCGATTCCCCCCTTCCGCCCGCACGCCCACCCGCGCGCCTCGCTCGCCCACCTCAAGCCCATCCGCTATCACCGCCCGCTCCAGCACCGCCCGCGATTCATCCCCAGGGAACACCCGCACCGTAATTCTCATCCCGGCCTCCAAAGTCACATGCCGCGCCGGTTTCGGAGGCTCCTGATAGGGCACCGGCGGAGGCGCCTTCATCACCGCTTCCGTCCTCGCCTGAGCCACCTGAACCGGCTCCGGAAAAGGCTTCCTCTTAACCGGGGGCGGCGGAACAGTTCGAACCGGCGCGGGCGAAGGCTCTGTATAGACAGCGGGAGGCGCCGATGAAACCACCTCCGAAGGCTCCGTCACCGTTTTCCACCGAGTTACCTGACCCGGTGCCGCCATCGGGGGCGGCGTAACCGAAGCCGCCACCTCAGGCGCCGCCGAAGCGACAGCCGCCGCCGGAACCGCCGGAGCCTCGGCCATCCGCAGCGCCACGCCCCCCGCAACCGCGGCCCCCGCCACCACCAATCCCATCTGCCAGTGCTTCATAGCCCACTCTCTCGACGCTAAACTGGGAATGTGAGTTTCCCGCGCCACTTCACCATCGGCAGCGTCCCGATCGCCCCGGCGACCGTTCTCGCCCCCATGGCCGGCGTCACCGATACCGTCTTCCGGCGCTTCATCCGCAATCTCGGCGGCTGTGGTCTTATTATGACCGAATTCACCAGCTCCCACGGCGTCAGCGCCGGTCAGAAAAAACCCAATAAAACCCTCCGCCGCTACCTCGCCTTCGACCCCGAAGAACACCCCATCTCCGCCCAGCTCTTCGGCGCCGACCCCGCCGTCATGGCCGACGCCGCACGCGTCTGTCAGGACCTCGGCTTCGACATTCTCGACATCAACTTCGGCTGCCCCGTCAACAAAGTCGTCAAATGCAACGGCGGCTCCGGCCTCCTCCGCGACCTCCCGCTCGTCGAAAAACTCCTCACCTCCGTCCGCCAGGCCATCACCATCCCCTTCACCTGTAAGTTCCGCGCCGGCTGGAGCGACCAGGAGCTCGTCATGGTCGAAATGGCCCGCATGGCCGAAAATTGCGGACTCCAGGCCATCGCGCTCCACCCTCGCACCCGCGAACAAGGCTACAGTGGCAAGGCCGACTGGTCTCGTATCGCCGCCGTCAAAGCCGCAGTAAAAATCCCAGTCATCGGCAACGGCGACATCGTCACCCCTCAGGACGCCGTCCGCATGATCGAGCAAACCGGCTGCGACGCCGTCATGGTCGGACGCACCGCTTCATCGAACCCCTGGATCTTCCGCCAGATCGAGCAGTACCTCGCCACCGGCGCTTACGACGAACCCACCCACCACGACCGCTACCGAATGATGCGGACTTACTACGCCATGCTCCTCGCTCGCAGCGAAGAAGACTCCTCTGGAAAGATGAAGCAGTTCGCCACCTACTTCACCCACGGAATCCGGGGAGGAGCAAAGCTTCGCACCGCCATTTACCACGAGAAGGAAGCCCTCGCCATCCTCGACCTGGTAGACCGGTTCTTCGCCGAACCCGAACCCGATTCCGAACCGGCCCCCGCAGTCGAAGCCTGCGCCTGACCGGAATCAAAGCCCCGAAATCAAAGCCCTCAGCCCCCGCTCAAAACCCTCCCGCGGCCCGGACCGCCCAAATCGTCCCGAATGCTCCAGCACCGTAAACCCATGCAGGAACGCCCAAACTGCCACCGCGCCCGAAGTATCGTCGCCGTTCGCCGTGATCCCGCCCACGCGATCCAGCAGCAGCCGCCAAAGCTCCTTGCCCGCCGGCGTCGCATCCGCATCCGGAACCGCGTGGTGCATCACGAAGAAATACAAAGCCGGGCGGAGTCTTGCAAACTTCACGTAGGCCGAAGCCATTTCTCGAATGGCCAGACCGGGCTCGCGGGGTTTGCGCGCGCGGCCTCGCACGAACTCCAGCAAAAGCCGCTGCCCCTCCGCGATCACAGCCCGCTCCAGCGCCGATTTATCCGCGAAATAGTTGTAGAGACTCGGAGCCTTCACCCCCAGTCTCTTCGCCACCGCCCGCAGGGAAAGCCCCTCGGGACCTTCCTCTTCCAGCAGTTTCACCGCCGTCTGAACAATCCCCGCCGGGTCCAGCTGTTTCGGATGCGCCATTTACTTACAGTGTAAGCCTTGACAGTCTCTCGCGCGATGACTTACAGTGTAAGTTATGAACGCGCTCACTCGCCCCGCCATCCTGCTCCGAATCGAAGCATTCGCCGTCCTGATCGCCGGCTGCATCGCTTATCGGCGGCTTTGCCCCGGCCACTGGGGCCTCTTTGCACTGCTCTTCCTCGCCCCCGACATCGGATTGCTCGGCTATCTCAAAGGAGAAACCCGCGCCGCCGCGGCCTTCTATAACGCCCTCCACAGCTACGTCGGTCCGATTGCCCTCGCACCCCTCGACTGGCGGATCTCTCTCATCTGGATCTGCCATATCGCCTTCGACCGCCTTCTCGGCTACGGCCTCAAATACCCCGGCAGTTTTCGCCACACCCACCTGCAGCAGACCCGCGAATTTAATTCCCGCCCTCCTGCCGCTCAATAGCCTATATTGGAATCAGAGGAACGCGACAATGTTCCGGCAGGCAAAAGATCAACTCAGGTACTGGGGCTTCCTGGCCCTCAAACTCGCCGGCGCGGCCCTGGGCGCGGCCTTCGCCCTCTGGTTCCTCAACCTCTTCTGGGAACCCTACACACCCTTCTTTCGCCTCAACCAGTTCCAGTTCTGCTGGGATCTCGCCTATACCTCGCTCGTCGGCGTCTGGTTCCTTTTCTCCTACGGCCTCTTCTACCTCGCATTCTGGGACCAGCGCTATCGCTGCCGCACCTGCCTCCGCCGCCTCCGCATGCCCGTTGAAACCGGTTCCTGGGGCTACATGCTCCAGCTCGGCCGCCCCCGCATCGAATACATCTGCCCCTACGGCCACGGCACTCTCAACATCGAGGAAATCCAGTTTCCCGGCAAAGTCCCGCCCGCCTGGAAAGAACACGGCGACATCTGGGCCGAACTCTTCGCTCATAAAGATGACGACGAATAAGCTTCCCCTGTGGCGCCTCATCGCCGGAATCGCCGTGCTCGCCTCGTTCGCCGGCGTAATCGCCTTCCTCACACCCGTCTATATAGACGACTTCCGCCTCTGGATCTACGACCGCTCTCTGCCCTCGGCCGCCGATGACAAACTGATAGCCGAAGTCGTATCCAAAGCCCGCGCCCTTGACCTGCCCGTAAAACCCGCCGACATTCACGTTCTCCACGAAGGCTCAAAGACCAGAATCCAGCTCCGCTACACCGTCGAAATGAGCCTCGGCATCTATCCCGT
>Ga0302319_10016951_pt1 | contig 13379 bp, 12 predicted proteins | sample Bog_T0_2_FD_203319 | JGI IMG/M metagenome (GOLD analysis project Ga0302319, IMG submission 203319) | Peat permafrost microbial communities from Stordalen Mire near Abisko, Sweden - Bog_T0_2 | ecosystem: Environmental > Terrestrial > Soil > Wetlands > Peat | place: Sweden: Abisko, Stordalen Mire...
TCCTTGACGGCATCAAATCCGCCGATCGCTTCCAGGGTTTTCCGATTGATCGCTATCGTGGCGCCGTAGCAGCCGGTCTTGCCGCCCAGGAGCTTCGAAACGCAGGCCGAAGGCAGGAACCAGAAATTGATGCCGGCCGCTCCGATCGCCGACCACAGGCCCGGGCTGGGTTCGCCAGTATACAGGCATGTCACCAGCCCGGTTCCGGTCCGCTCCATCGCTCCGACGACCGCATCCAGATAGGCGGAATCAACCAGCATGTCGCTGTCGGAGAGCACCAGGAGATCGTGCTTGGCCGCCGACATCATATTGATAAGATTGCTGATCTTGTGATTTGTTCCATGTTGGGTCGGGTTGGCGATCAGTGTGATGTCGGAGCCAGGTTGATTTAGATATAGCTTCCGTACGATATCAACGGCGGGATCGTCTTCCATCCGGACGCCGCAAACGATCTGGAAGGCGGGATAGTCCAATTCGCAGAAAGACTTCAAGTTTCGATAGAGTTCCCATTCATTCCCGCAAAGCGGCTTGAGCAGCGTCACGGGCGGCCTCTGGCGCGGCGATGCAGGCGACCGCGATGCGAATCGCCAGACCGCATAAGCGGCTAGAATTTGATATGCCGACCCAAGCAGAGCAATGACGATGAAGATTTCCGCCACGACAGTGGCGGTTGCTGAAAAAACTGACATACTTCGCTATGGTGATTCTTTGGTTCTAGCCATGTTGAATAAACTTCCTATCTAAGTCGAGCGCGAAGCTGGCGTAGGGGCGTCGCGGCCGCAGACGACACGAATTCCCTAAGGAGCTTTCTAGTATGGCCCGGTTCGTAATTTTCGCCATGTCGCGCTGGGTGGCGGCTCTGGCGACTGCGGTTCCGATTGTTCTGGTCGGCTGCGCGACTCCACCGAAGGACCCCGTTCAACGCGTTGCGTTCGACCAGACGAACGATCCGTGGGAACCGATGAATCGCGCGATCTTCGATTTTAACGACAAGGCCTACACCTACGTTCTGTTTCCGATCTCGGATGTCTATTACGATCTTCCTACTCCGGCGCGAAGTGGGGTTCACAACGTCATTTACAACCTGGACGAACCTGTCGTGTTCATGGACAAGTCGCTGCAGGGCAACGCATCCGCCGCGGGACGCACGCTTGCGCGGTTCTTTATCAACAGCATCTTCGGGTTCGGCGGCCTGATCGACGTGGCTTCGCACAACAAGATTCTGGAACCGAGAGCCGCCGATTTCGGCGCAACCTTGTACACCTGGGGCGTCGGCGAAGGGCCCTATCTCGTGCTGCCCCTGTTCGGACCCAGCGATCCGCGCGACGCTCTCGGCCAGGCGGTTGATGGCGTCGCCGATCCGTGGGGTCACGTTCTCCTCTATACCACCTATCCGGAACAATTTGGTGTCGCGTTCGGCAAGGGCATCGATCTGCTGGGGGGAAAGGCGGATGATTATCGCGAAGCGAAACGGACCTCGCTCGACTTCTACGCCTATCTGCGCAGTTCCTACCGCCAGAACCGCAGATTCGATCTGGGCCAGACGCCGGGCGACGACAGTCTCTACGACGTGCCACCGGATAAGAGCGACCATCCCTGATCGGGTGGCGTCCGCGCCGAGTGTGTTCAGTCGAACAGGCTCGACACTGAACGTTCTTCCGTGATCCGCCGAATGGCTTCGGCGATCAGGGGCGCCACGCTCAACTGACGGATGGTTGGCGAGGCATTCATCGCGTCGGTCGCCTGAATTGTATCCGTCGTGACAAGCTCCACCAGTGGCGCGGCCGCGATGCGGGCGACCGCGCCACCCGAGAGCACTCCATGCGTCGTATAAGCGCGCACGGAACTGGCGCCGGCTTCGACCAGGGCCACCGCTGCGTTGCAAAGAGTGCCGGCCGAATCGACGATGTCGTCGATCAGGATGCAGGCGCGTCCATTGACGTCACCGATGATATTCATCACCTCGGAGACGCCGGCGCGCTCCCTGCGCTTGTCGATGATCGCGAGATCGGCGTCCAGCCGCTTCGCCAGCGCCCGGGCCCGGACCACGCCGCCCACGTCGGGAGAGACGACGATCGGTGTGTCATAGCGATGCTTGTGCTTGGCAAGGTCGGCCACGAACACTGGCGCAGCCACCAGATTGTCCGTCGGGATATCGAAAAACCCTTGGATCTGCCCGGCGTGCAGATCCATCGTCAGCACGCGATCGGCGCCAGCCACGGTGATGAGGTTGGCGACCAGTTTGGCTGAGATCGGTGTCCGGGGACCCGTCTTGCGATCCTGCCGGGCATAACCGTAATACGGCAGCACCGCGGTAATTCGCTTGGCCGAGCCGCGTTTCAGCGCGTCGATCGTGACCAGGAGCTCCATGAGATTGTCGTTGGCGGGAAACGACGTCGACTGGAGCATGAAGACATCTTCGCCGCGCACGTTTTCCAGGATTTCAACGAACACTTCGAGGTCGGCGAAACGTTGGATGTTGGCGCGCGTCAGCGAGATGCCGAGTTCGGTGGCGATTGCCTCGGCTAAAGGCCTGTTCGAATTTCCGGAGAGAAGTTTCATGGGCCCCGAGTCGACCGGCTAGTGGAAGGACGCGACCATAGGACTGCTCGCCCGGAGATGCCAGCGCGGAGTTGCAGGGCAGGGTTGGCGAAGCAGCGACCAGTTGCTTAGGCCAACACGATAGCCGACAGCTGACGTCCGTAGTCGGGCTCGCTGTTTTGGCAGCTTCGCCGATAGCTGAAAAATCGCGCCGGATCCGCGCAGGTATCCGCGGCGATACTCTCGACGGACCCCAGATCCTGCGCCTTCAGCCGGTGAACGATGAAGCTCTGGAGGTCGAAATGCGGCCGCTGGCCAGGCGGCGCCGCGAAGAAGCGTTTGGCCGTCGGGTCATCGTCAAGGAAGGCCCGCATGAAATCATCACCCACCTCATAGGACGCGGGTCCGATGGTTGGGCCGGCAGCCGCAACGATGTTCCGCTGGCGTGCACCCAACCTCACCATGGCCGCAACAACGGCCTCGATGACCCCGGCCTTGGCGCCTTTCCAGCCGGCATGCGCCGCACCGATCACGCCCGCAGCGGCATCGGCCAGGAGAATCGGTCCGCAATCCGCCGTCAGAATCCCCAGCGCTATTCCTCGTTGCCGCGTGACCATTGCGTCGGCGCGCGGGCCTTCCCCATGTTGCCAGGGCCGGACCACCTCAACGACGTTTGTTCCGTGGACCTGATAGGCGGTCGCCATGGCGGACGGCTGGACGCCTAGCCGGGCGGCGCAGCGGGCGCGGTTTTCAGTGATATGCGCCGCCGCATCCCCGGACCCGAAACCGCAGTTCAGGGAATCGTAGATGCCACCGCTGACACCGCCCTGCCGGGTGAAAAACGCGTGCCGGATGTCCGCCGTTGCCGAACCAAGCAGACTGCTTTCGATCATACTTGCCATTCCTTCCGCCGTCCCGGCGTATCGATCGGGGTCGACTGGAGAAATCGGCATTTTTTGTTCGAATGGAAGCCGAGTTTCGGAACAATCGACGGGCTTGATGGTTTTTAGCACTATCGTTTGGGCTAACCGAGCATATCACCAAGGAGTGTCATAATGACTCAGATGTCCGCCTCCCCGGGCCAGCGTGGCGCTGTTCGGAACCCGCAATTCGACCGTCGGCTCAAGCAGAACCGGCAGAATCCTGGACCAAAGGCTTCGGACGGGCGGTCGAACGTGCAGCCGGGCGGGCAGGGGCGCGTGAAGAACCCCTCGACAGACCGTCGGCTCAAGACCAATCGCTAGACCGGGTTTCCAAATCCGGCGACTTCGAGGGCGGGCGTCGCGATCGCCATTGCCTTGAATAAATTGCCCATCTGGCCCGGTTCGATCAGTCTGGCCATACCGGCATCAAGAGCGTCCGCCCGATCTTTCGGCTGACCGGCTTTAAGCCGTTCGGCGCGTAGCGTTATGCCCAACTCCGTCAGGAGCGATCCCTGCGTCACCGGCCCCAAGGCCGCGGCGCCGTTTTCAAGCGCGACTTGGCGCAACGTGCCGAAATCGACATGCGCCGAAAGATCGGCCAGGCCCGGGCTTTGCAACACGTCTACCATCCTATGATTCCGGACCGCCTGGAGACTCTCGCCGAACTGGGCCTCGCCGCGGCCATAGTCGACCAGCAGCGCCGCGCCCTTGCCTTGAACGACGCGCCGCGCAATGTCGGCCGCGATGGATATGGCGGCCGTCGAAATCTCGAACACTTTTCCTTCCGCCGCCTGCCCGAGGTGGCTCGGAACCAGGAGCGAGAGCGGGCTGGGCGACCCCGAAAGGACGAAGCAAAAGCCGGTGTCCCGGGACCAGCCGACCAGGCGCTCGCGCCAGCCGCCGTGGTGACGAACCAGCTGCCGGATCGGCAAGGCGTCGAGGAACTCGTTGGCGACGAGCAGGATCGGCCCTTCGGGCAGGGTGGCCAGCGTTTCGTGCCAGGCGGGGCGGTATGCTTCCAGTTTCTGCGCCTGCTGTCGCCTGAGGTCCGGATTGATCTCGACCAGATGGAGATGGATCGCTTCGATCCAGTCCGTCCGGCGTCGGCCGATCCTCAGCGCATCCGCCATCAGGACGCCGCGGCCTGGCCCCAGTTCGACAAGGTTGACCGGGTTCGGCCGATCCAGCCGGTCCCAGCAATCGATCAGCCAAGCGCCGATCAGTTCTCCGAATAGCTGGCTGATCTCCGGCGCAGTGATGAAGTCGCCTCCAGCACCCAGCGGGCCGTCGTTCCCCTGGAAGTTTCGGCGATAATAGCCATCGGTTGGATCGCCCAGGGCCGCCGCCATGTAGTCGGCGACCGTGATCGGCCCGCCCGCCGCGATGCGCCGGGCCAGCCGCGCCGCCAGATCGGTCACGATGCCGGGCTGGGAGACGCAGGCCGGAGCAGCGCAAATATCAGGATTCCGATACCTCCGAGCAACATCGGGAAGGAAAGAATCTGGCCCATGCTGATACCGCCGAAAATGAAGCCGGAATGCGGCAAGTAAGCATCCGGCTGGCGGAACAGTTCGCAGATCGCGCGCGCAATCGAATAGCCGATCAGAAATACGCCGCTGAGCAGGCCGTCGCGTCGGCGGACGTATGGCATCTGGGCCAGGATGGCGAGGATTATAAACAGGATCAACCCCTCCGAAGCGGCCTCGTAAAGCTGGCTCGGATGGCGGGGCAGCGGACCCGCCTCGGGGCTCGGAAACACCATGCCCAAAGGCGAATCGGTCACCCGGCCCCACAGTTCGCCATTCACGAAATTGGCGATCCGACCGAAGAAGAGGCCGATGGGCGTCGCGGCGCCCACCAAATCGGAGAGCCGGAAGAACGGTATCCGGCGCCGGCGGGAGAAGAGAAAAAGTGCAGTCAGCACCCCCAGCATGCCCCCGTGGAAGGACATTCCGCCCTCCCAGATCCGCAGGATGCTGAGCGGGTCAGCGAAATAGTCGCTTGGCCGATAGAACAGCACGATGCCGAGTCGACCGCCGATCAGCACGCCGGCCATCGCCCAGAACAGGAAATCGTCAAAATCCTCCGCGGTCGGGTGGTTTCCCATGGGGTTGAACCGCCTTTGCCGGGTCAGCCACACCGTATAGCGCCAGCCGAGCAGCAGGCCAGTGATATAGGCCAGGCCGTACCAGCGGATCGCGATCGGCCCGATCTTGATCGCAACCGGGTTCAGCGCCGGGTATTGGAGCGTCATGTTGGTTTACCTGTCGGGCCAAATTATTTGTAAGGATCTGGGGCGCCGAGGTACCGGGTGACGTAATCCGAGACCCCCTGCTCCAGGTTCATGAACGGGCGGGTAAAGCCGGCGGCCCGAAGACGTTGCATGCGCGCCTCGGTGAAATACTGATAGCGGTCGCGCAGTGTCTCAGGCATGTCGACGAATTCGATCGCCGGTTCGCGCCCCATCGCATTGAAGACCGCATGTGCAAGGTCGAGAAAACTGCGGGCGTCGCCGGTGCCGACATTGAACAGGCCATTGACGCCGGGATTGTCGTACAACCACAGCATGACGTCGACCACGTCGTCGACATGAATGAAATCGCGCCTTTGTCCGCCATCGGCGAAGCCATGACGATGCGATTTGAACAGACGGGCGCTGCCCAGTTCGGCGATTTGGCGATGGAACTGCGGCACGACGCTCATCTGCGCGCCCTTGTGCAGTTCGTTGGGACCGAAGACATTGAAAAATTTGAGGCCGGCCCATTGCTCCGGCAGGCTTTCGCCCCGACGGAAGGCTCGCGCGACCCTGCGATCGAACAGGTGCTTGGACCAGGCATAGGGGTTGAGCGGGACCAGCCGGGCCAGCGCTGCCGGCGAGGGGTCGTCATCGAACCCGTGGCTCCCGTCGCCGTAGGTGGCGGCGGAGGAGGCATAGACCAGCCGGAGGCCATGCCGGGCGGCCTGCTCCCAGATTGCGACGCTGGTCCTCCAGTTGTTGGCGAGTACAAGATCGACATCGCGTTCGGTGGTGGTCGAGATCGCCCCCATATGGAAGATCATGTCGATCTCATGCCGGTGGGATTCGATGAGATTGAAAACCGCTTCCGGCGCGACGATCTCGGCAAGATCGCGCTTGGCGAGATTGCGCCATTTGTCGTCGCCGCCGAACCGGTCGACCACGATGATGTCGGACTCTCCCCGCGCCTCGAGGGCGGCGACGAGGTTGGAGCCGATGAAACCGGCGCCTCCCGTCACAATGATCATGCTGCTGACGACTCCTGCTGTCGCCGAGCGTTATACCGGCGGGGCGCCGATCCCGGCAAGCCGGCGTTTCCCGGGGGGCGATTGTTGCGGAACCGTGTTCCGGATCGGCGGCGGTCGGGATAGTGTGGGTCGGACTCGCCTGTGATTGTGCGTCGCACACGGACGGCTTGCCGCAGGCGGCGGCGCTGTGCTACCCAAAACTGCCGTCGAGTCGATGAGAAACTTGCGGTGTGGCGTCCCTGAGGTCGCTTGAATGCTGGGTGACAAACGATTGTTCGACGATATGGCGCGTGTCGCCAGCGGTGCCGCGGGCGCCCTCGGCGGGATCAAATCCCGGATGGAGGGAGAACTGCGCGATCAGGTGGAGCGCCTGCTGGCCCGCATGAACCTTGTCACCCGCGAGGAATTCGATGTGATGGCCGAAGTGGCGCGCAACGCCAGGGCGGCCCAGGAAGTGCTGACCGAGCGTGTGGCGGCGCTGGAGGCGAAGCTGGCCGCCACGGCTGCTCCTGCCCCGGCTTCCCCCGCAGGGGCCCGCGCCAAACGTGCACCTGTCGCTAAAAAGGGCGGCGCCAAGGACGACAATGGGGGCGGCTCCAAAACGACGCCGGACAGGCGTCGGCGCGCGCGGTCTTGATGGTCGCCGCCGTGACCCGCGCCGGGTGTCACGGGTTTTTCCGCTCAATTCGATTGCTTTCGGCGGACGCGGTTTCACAAACGCGCCGTTTGGCTGTATGGAGACAAGGATGACGCTTCCTACCCTTGAAACTTCGACGACCCAGATTAATCCCCTCGATCTGATCGAGGAGCTGGTGATCGCCAATGACTGGCCATTCCAGCGCGCCGCTGACGACGAGATTCTGGTCGAGATCAGCGGACGCTGGACCGACTATCGCCTGTTCTTCGTGTGGCAGGAAGACGCCTGCGCGCTTCAGTTCTGCTGCCGGTTGGACGCCAAGGTACCGCCCAAGACCCGCCCGACGATTAACGATTTGCTGGCCCGCGTGAACGAGCGCATGTGGGTGGGGCATTTCGATGTCTCGATCGAGGAAGATTCGATCATGTTCCGCCATGCCTTGCTGCTGCGCGGCGTGTCGGGCGTCAGCGCCGAGCAGGTCGAAGATCTGGTCGAACTGGCGCTGGCCGAGTGCGAGCGCTTCTATCCCGCTTTTCAATTGGTCATCTGGGGCGGCAAGACCGCCGACGAAGCGATGACCGCCGCGATACTGGACCCGATCGGCGAGGCCTGACGTCTCGTTTGCAAGGACTCCGATGACCCAGGTCCTTCTGATCGGCTGCGGCCGCATGGGCGGCAGCCTGCTGAAGGGCTGGCGGGAAGCCGGGATCGTCGACCGCCCCCTGGTGGTCGACCCGGCGCTCCCAGCGCTGGATGGAGTTACCGTCGCCGCAAGCCTGTCCGAACTAGCCGATCCCTTGCCCCGGACCGTTCTGCTCGCGGTCAAGCCGCAGATGATGGATCAGGCCCTGCCGCCGCTGGCCGAACGCCTGGCCGATGGCGCGCTGGTGATTTCGATCGCCGCCGGAAAGACGATTTCCTATCTGGCCGGCAGGCTGGGCTCCGGGGCCCGGATCGTGCGCACCATGCCCAACACCCCGGCCGCGATCGGCCGTGGGATCACCGTGTGCTGCGCCGGACCGGGCGTGGACGATGCCGACCGCGGCCTGGCCGACCGGCTGATGCGGGCGGTGGGCGCGGTGGAATGGATCGAGGATGAGGCGTTGATGCATGCGGTGACCGCGGTCTCCGGCTCCGGCCCTGCCTATGTGTTCCTGCTGATCGAAGCCTTGACCGAGGCCGGGGTAGCGGCTGGTCTGCCGCCGGCCCTGGCCGCGACGCTGGCGCGCGCCACTGTTTCAGGCTCAGGCGACCTTGCCCGCCTTTCGGAGGACCCGCCCGCCAAACTCCGCGCCGACGTCACCAGTCCAGGCGGCACGACCGCCGCCGCGCTGGCCGTGCTGATGGCGGCGGGGGGATTGACCGAGCTGATGATCCGCGCGGTGGCTGCGGCGACGGCGCGGTCGGAGGAACTGGCGCGGGGGTAGAGGGCGTTTTGCTATAACGGTCGTTCCTTGTCCAGCGCGGTCGTGACGGTGAGTGGCGGGGTGCCCTGGTAGCCATAGGCGTTCTTCAGCACATCGAGCAGCGCCTTGGTGACCGCAGGCAGGTCGTATTGCGGCCTCGGGTAAAAGCGCCAATAGTTCATGACCTTGCCGGGAGGTTCGAACCCCGCCGCAGTCAATTTTGCCTTGCGCTCGGTCGTGAGCACGCGGGCCAGCGCGTGGCCCACCGCGTCCTCCGACACGGCTTCGCAGTACATCCGGTTGCCGTCGAAATCGTGCTGACATTGCACATAGGCCGGGCCCGCCTGGAAGATGACGAAGGCGTCCACGCCCTTTGGGGCCGTTTCCACCTTTTCGAGCTCGGCGGTCATGGCCGCCCCGTATCGGGTGTTGAGGTCAACGCGGCCGCCGTTTGGGATTAAAATATCCGTCGCATCGTTATTGTTGATGTTGAGGGGGTTGGCGACAACGCAACCAGCATCGGCATCCTTCGCGAACCCCAATCCCGGCGCCAGAATCGAACCGCCGCGATCGGCCCCCGACCGAATGCGCGGATGGCAACGCTCCGTTTTCAAACGCGCCGTGTTCACTTCCAGGTCTTCCACCTTGGCGCCATAGCCCTCGGTCAGCACGCGCAGAACGATCTCCGCCAGCGCCTGGGGAGTCGTCGTGCGAGGCAACTGGGCGATAAAGTTCCCGGTAACCGTGTCCGGTCCGAATCCGAGGGCGAACAGACGGGCCTCCCGGTCCGCGGTCATGAGGTGGTGAAGCCAGGGCTGGCCCCGAAGGCCTGCCGCGTCGCAGCGCCATCCCGGAAGGTAATGCGAACTCAGGCACTGCACCCACAGACTGTTGTCGAACACGGTGAGCACGCCGTCCGTGGCAGCGTCCTGTGGCACCAGGACAGCCCTCGCCGCTTCCGCGATCTGAACCGCGGCGGGCTGCTCGGCTGCGTCGGCAGCCGAGACAGACATGAGGACAACCAGAACGAACCCCAGGTTGATTGCGCTCATATCGATACCTACCATGCGACCCAGCTTGCAATGTACTTTATATAAACATGTTATGTTCTTATCAAGATGAATTCTGGTCGGTTTCGCTGTTTCGTGGATTTGGCACTCAGGAGCGCGGACGAAAATGCTCGCCAGACGCCCAAGTCTCGACGTAAGCTGCGGAAAAACGGGGGTGTCATGGTCCGTCCAGCGTTTGGAATTGTTCTGACGGCTGCCTTGTCGTTCGGACCAGCCGCTCTGGCTGTCCCGCCGCCGATCGAGGCCTATGGCAGGCTGCCGGCGATCAGCGACATGCGGCTGTCCCCCTCGGGGCAGCGCATGGCCTTCATCGGGACGGAGGGAGACAAGCGCCGATTCTATGTCGAGACCACCGACGGCAAGCCGATGGCCGTCGGTGATATCGGCGACACCAAGGTCCGGGAGGTGATCTGGGCGGGCGAAGACCATGTCCTGCTCTGGTCCACCGCCACCGTCAGCGGACCGCAGTTCCGGGATTGGATCGGGGAGCTCTCGACCGCCACTGTGATCGATGTCGCAAGCGGAAAATCGTTTCAGGTGTTCGGACCGGAGCACCACGACAAGGTCGCCAACACGATTGCCGGGTTCTTCGGCACCGGGGAGATCGGCGGCCACTGGTATGGCTGGTTCGGCGGCTTAACCTATTCGCGCACGTCGGGCGGCGGCCATCTCACTAGCGTGATCCCCGATCTCTATCGCGTCGACCTGGATACCGGCGAGATCGGGATCGCGGCCCGGGGCGTTTCGGGCCTTCGCGGCTGGCTGATCGGTCCGACGGGCGAAATCCTGGCCAGGTCGTTCTACGATCAGCGCAGCGGCAACTGGCGGGTCGTGACCGGACGAGACGACGACAGGGTGATTGTTGGCGGCCATGACGATTTCGGTGGCGCCGGCGGGCTTCATTTCGGCCGGTCCGTCGATACGATCCTGGTCGATGCGCCGACCGGCCAGGGCGGCGAACAGAAGGGCGGCTATGCCTATCGTGAGTTTCCATTGAACGGCGGCGCCGAGTTGCCTGTTCCGAACGCAACCACGATGGCCGGGGTGCTGTTCGACGCGGGCACCCATCTTTGGATTGGACAAGTGCTACAGAACGACAATCTGGAGACTGTGCTGTTCGCGCCCGCGCAGCAGGCGCGGGTGGTCGGCGCCCGCAAGGCATTCCCAAAAAATATTGTGCGCCTGGTCTCGGCGAGCGCCGACTTCAACCGCATGATCGTCCTGACCCAGGGCGGGGATGATTCGGGCACCTTTTGGCTGGTGGATATCGCCAAAAAGTCGGCCGACCCCATCGGCGAGGAATATCCGCTGGTGAAGGCGGCGGATGTGGGACCAGTGCGCATGGTGGCGTGGCATGCGGCCGACGGGTTGGAACTGCACGGCGTGCTCACCCTGCCACCCGGCAGCGAACCCAAATCCCTGCCGCTGGTCGTCCTGCCGCATGGCGGGCCGGAGGCGCGGGACTATCCGGGCTTCGACTGGTGGGCGCAGGCATTCGCGTCGCGCGGCTATGCGGTGTTCCAGCCCAATTTCCGCGGCTCCGACGGGTATGGCGTCGAGTTCCGCAACGCCGGCCTCGGCCAGTGGGGCCGCAAGATGCAGACCGACATTACCGACGGCGTGGCCGACCTCGGCAGGCAGGGCATCGTCGACCCCAAACGGGCCTGTATCGTCGGCGGCAGCTATGGCGGCTATGCCGCTCTGGCGGGTGTCACCGTTCAGCAGGGATTTTATCGCTGCGCGGTTGCCGACGCCGGCGTGTCCGATCTCGGGGACATGCTCAACTATTCCGCCGGGCGGAAAGGCGTGCCCAGCGCGGGCGTCCGCTATTGGAGGGCCTTCATGGGCGTGACCTCCACCTGGGAGAGCAGTCAACTGCGGCCGCTGTCACCGGCCGCGCTGGCCGACCGCGCCGATGCGCCGATCCTGCTGATCCATGGCAAGGACGATACGGTAGTGCCGATCGCGCAAAGCGAGACCATGGAATCGGCGCTGAAAAGTGCGGGCAAACCGGTGGAGTTCGTGAAGATGGAGAACGAAGACCACTGGCTGTCGCGTGGCGAAACACGCGTGCAGATGCTGAAGGCCGCGGTGGCGTTCGTGGAGAAGTATAACCCGGCGAATTAGGCCGCCCAGGCTGCGCTTTTTGGTCTCGCCAACTCTGTCATCGTCACATTATGCTGTTGAAAACAGGGGGATGCCGTGATCCGTGAGGTGTTCGGGCTTTTGCTGGCGGTTGGGTTGTCGATCGGGACTGCCGCGCGGGCCGGGCCGCCGCCGATCGAGGCCTATGGCAAGCTGCCGGCGATTGAGCATGTCAGCCTGTCGCCTTCGGGAGAGCGTATCGCCTACATCGCCACGGACGGCGAAAAGCGCCGCTTCATCGTCACGAGCACTGACGGAAAGGTGATCACGGGCGGGGCGGTTGGCGACTTGAAGGTTCGCGACGTCGAGTGGGCGGGCGACGACCATGTGCTGATCGAATCTACGGCCACGGTGACGCTGGGACCCAGTTTCACCGTGTGGCAGACCGAACTGGCGACAGTCGTCGTGGTGAATGTCGCCACCGGAAAGACGGTTCAGGTTTTCGGTCGCGGTAATGAAACAAGAGTCATTTCCGCCGTCGAGGGCTTTTATGGAACCGCGCCGATTAACGGGCGATGGTACGGGTGGTTCGCCACGCAAAGCTGCGAGACCGACAAAACCGGCTGCTACAAGATCCAGAACTACCGCGATCTCTACCGGGTGGATCTCGATACCGGGGACATCGAGATCGCCGCGCGGGGCCAGACGGGCAGCCGCGACTGGTTGCTTGATCCGACCGGCGAAGTTCTCGCCCGATCGCTCTATGACGAGCGCGGCGGTAACTGGCGCGTCCTGGCCGGGCGGAGCGACGATCGCGTGCTCGCCGCCGGACAGAATGAGCTCAGCGAGACCGGTTCGATGCATCTCGGCCGATCCGCCGACCGCCTCTTGGTCAATCTGCCCACCGGGGAAAAAGGCTCCGGGCGTGAGGATAATTATGCCTATCGTGAGATTCCGCTCGCCGGTGGCCCGGAGCAGCCGCTGCCGAACGCCGAGAGCATGCAGGGCGCCCTGGTCGATCCGACGACCCATCTCACTATCGGCGAAATCCTGGGCAACGACCGGCATGAACCGCTTTTTTTCGCACCCCAGTTGGAGGCGCGGTGGCGCGGAACGCAAAAGGCGTTTCCCAGGAATTTCGTCCGCCTCGTTTCCTGGAGCGCCGACTTCAACCGGCTGATCGTCTTCACCGACGGCGGTGACGATTCGGGAACTTTTTGGGTTGTCGACATCAAGAAAGGGTCCGCCGACAACATCGGCGGCGAGTATCCGCTGGTCAAATCGGAGGATGTCGGACCTGTTCGTATGGTCGATTGGAAGGCGGCGGATGGGATGGCGCTCCATGGTGTGCTCACCCTGCCGCCCGGACGCGATCCCAAATCGCTGCCGCTGGTGGTGCTGCCGCACGGCGGACCACAGGCGCGGGATTACGCCCATTTCGACTGGTGGGCCC
>Ga0302319_10016953_pt1 | contig 13378 bp, 8 predicted proteins | sample Bog_T0_2_FD_203319 | JGI IMG/M metagenome (GOLD analysis project Ga0302319, IMG submission 203319) | Peat permafrost microbial communities from Stordalen Mire near Abisko, Sweden - Bog_T0_2 | ecosystem: Environmental > Terrestrial > Soil > Wetlands > Peat | place: Sweden: Abisko, Stordalen Mire...
GAGCCTGCGCTTAAGTTAGATGCTATTGCATTGGTATTGCCGCCAGGGGTCCATATATAATTATAAGGTACAGTTCCTCCTGTTGCATTGCCGGTAATAGTTCCGGTTCCTCCAAAACAAAGAATATTTGTAGGTACAGCAGTGGCTGCAAGTATTGTCGGTTGTGTTATAGTTACAGTAGCCGTATTGCTACACCCGTTCGCATCTTTTACTGTTACAGTATATGTTCCGGCAGATAATCCTGTAGCAGTTTGATTGGTTTGCGCGGAAGGATTCCATAAATAGGTGTAAGGTGAAGCGCCGCCGCCGCCGGTTACCATGGCGCTTCCATTATCTTCTCCATTGCAGGTTATATCTGTAGTTCCGCTAATGGTTGTAGTTACTGCGCTTCCTGTCCATTGTATAACAACAGATCCATCGGCACCGGAATTGCCTAAGCCGGTAGATAGGGCAGTGCTAGCGTTGCAATAAGATCCGCCGCCGCCGCCAGCATCTCCATTCGCACCGCCAATTCCTAAGCCGCCGCCGCCGCCGTTATATCCGCCGCCGCCGCCGCCGCCATTATATCCTCCACCTGCACCACCGCCAAAACCGCCTGCTCCTTCATAAGGGTTAGTAAAGTAAGGGTCGGCAACGCCTCCGTATGCCGGTGTAAGTACACTATTCGGGTAATAGCCATAACCTACATAATAAAAGGTTCCTACAGCCACCAGGCCACCATCACTAAGCCACCCGGCTCCTCCGCAAGCTCCTCCATCATTGGTAACGCCTCCCGGGCCGCCTCCATTTCCACCAACTCCGGGGACACCGCAAGTGTTTACTAAATCAGGTACCGGTGCTTCAAGAGTTGCTGCAGTAGTATTGGTGGTCTGGCCATTGGGTCCGTTAGGGTCGGATCCAACGTATCCTTCGCCACCGCCACCGCCTGCCACCACGAGCAGAGAACTGGTAGTGCTATTCCATACATATGATCCGCCGCCGCCGCCGCCGCCATCAATATCGCCATTGGCGCCAAATCCTCCTGCCACTATATCTAATACATTACCCGAAGCAACTGTAACAGTACCAGTTACAACCGCTCCAAGCCCTCCGGGGCCGGAAAGACAAGCACCACCTGCACCGCCGGTTGCAGTAATTGTAATTACATTAACACAGGCAGGAACGGTCCAGGTTTGAACAGTTCCCCCTTCATGATTAGGATACCCGGCAATTACGATAGAGGTGCCGTTCCAGTTAAAGGTTGCACTTTGAGCATTTGCTTTTTTTTCAGGGGTCAGAAAAAAAGTAATGGAAAGTAAAAAAAGAATTTTTATTGTATTTTTCATGTTTTAAAAGATACTTTCAGATAGCAGGATTATAGAATGTTTATACACGTATTATATAGGTTAAATGTATGATCAGCTCAATACTGATAAAATAAATTTTATTGGGACACAAAGGTACTGTATTTTAAAATCCTTCATAGGTATAGCAAATTTCAAAAGGTTTTATAATAAGGTTGTTTTCAAGAAGTATAACGAAATCTATTAAAAAAATGTTGGGTGGTGAGGAAAATATTTCATAAAACACAAAAGCCTGTGGGAATAAATAACAAGTATGCAATAAAAAATAATATATTTGTGAAGTGCTATGAAAATACTACTTTTTCTATTTGCTACGGGTTGCCAGTTATTGGCTTTCAGCTTTCCTTTAAAAGCACAATATACAAATCTGCTAAATTTTAATGACTTTAACGGTATATATCCGGTGGGCGATTTAACGCTTTCCGGAGGTTTGTTATATGGAATGACGCCTTATGGCGGTGCATATGATGAGGGTTGTATTTTCTCTATGGATACTAATGGTGGCTTATATATGGACCTTCACGATTTTAATGATACCAACGGCGCAATTCCTTATGGTTCTTTAATCCACTCGGGAAGCCGTTTGTATGGTATGACCTCCACCGGCGGAACATATGACAGTGGTTGTGTTTTTTCTATAAATACCAGTGGGGGCGGATACACAATACTGCATTATTTTACCGACACTAACGGTGCATTTCCTCATGGAGATTTAATACTTTCAGGAAGAACTTTATTTGGCATGACCAGTGCAGGTGGAAGGCACGACAGCGGTTGCATTTTTTCAATCGATACGGATGGCAGCAGTTACAGGGACTTGCATGACTTCAGAGATACAAACGGTCATCCTTATGGCTCCTTAACATGGGTGAATGGAAAATTATTCGGCATGGCCAGCTATGGGGAGTATAAGGTTCCGGTGCATATTGGTGACAGTACAATTTATGACAGCGGCTGCATATTTTCAATAGATACCAATGGAAGCAATTACAAGGTTTTATATAATTTCACTGGACCCTATGGTGCCTATCCATGGGGTTCGTTAATGCTTTTGAAAGACCGTTTATATGGTATGACATCTGCCGGGGGAGGATACCATAAGGGCTGTGCATTCTCTATAGATACCAATGGTGGAGGGTATTCTTATTTATATAGTTTTCAGGGAATAGCGAATGGGGCTAATCCACATGGTTCATTCATATATGCTTCAACTAATTTGCTATATGGTATGACGTCCAGGGGTGGGGTAAATGATTCGGGCTGTATTTTTACGTTAGATACCAACGGCGGCAGATTTAAAGACTTGTTTAATTTTAAAGATACCAGTGGTATCTACCCACATGGCAGCCTGGCCCTTTCGGGAAGCTCGCTTTATGGAATGGCGGAATATGGAGGACGTTATAATATTGGTGTTGTTTTTAAAGTAGATACCAATAACTACCGATATACGGCTATAAATGAAGTTAGAACATCTTCAGGCACTATAAGTGTTTATCCTAATCCAAATAATGGAATATTTACTATTCAGTCGTCAATCGTCAGTGGTCGGTCGGTAGTAGAGATTTATAATATGTTGGGAGAAAAAGTATATACGGAAGCCCAGTCACAAGGCTATAAGAACACTACAATTAACTTAACAGGTCAGCCAAACGGAGTTTATTTATATAGAGTTGTTAGCGATAATGGAGGAGTAGTGGGAGAAGGTAAAATGGTAATTCAATAATAAGCAAGAATATTTTAATTGCTATTATTTACTACCTTTGCGAATCTTTTTTCAAAAAGGTCCTGTGGCCGAGTGGCTAGGCAGAGGTCTGCAAAACCTTGTACAGCGGTTCGAATCCGCTCGGGACCTCAAGATAGGCCTGTAAATAGTGCGTTTGCGGGGTTTTTTATTGATTCGGTTAAAAATATAATCGTACATTTGTGATGTTTTAAAGATTATGGTCGCTGCTAAGACCCATACGCATGTAATTAAGAATGAAATATTAAACAAGCAATAAAATTAACCATGAAACAACTTCTAAGAAAAAACATAGCAAGGAAAAAACGCGCTAACAAAAGAAATGAGAAGAAGAAAGCTATGAAACTTCAAGCAAAAAAGACGCCCACTTCTAAATAAACAAGCAAATCATATCCGGGACAAGTCTTAGGTGTCAAAATGTTTTGGCAATGTTTCGGCAAGTAAAACTTACATCTTGTAAGCAACTGAAAGTAGCGTAAGGTAAAATGTTCGAATCCGCTCGGGACATTACTTTGGGGTGCATATCTGCTTATATCAAGGTACCGTTGCCATTTTTTACTAAACTACTTCAAGAACCGAAAGTAAAATGCAGCGAACAGCAAGACAATTCCTATGTTTACGAGGAGCCGTCCCCAGAAATGATTTCTGAAGAAAAGGAAATCGATACTGATTATAAGGGCTACCATTACAACAATGAGGACTATATACACCCACAAGGAATATTTATACATATCAATTTTTATGGCAGCTTTCTAATTTTGTAGTTATTTTAAAACTATTAAACAAATATACGAATTTGCCGTTTACTATACCCGGCTATAGAGGCCGAAAAATTTCTAATACGTGAAATAATATCACTATTTTGGAATCAATCCTATATTTGTAGGTATGATAATAAGGTCACAATATATTTTTTTGTTGACGGGATTACTGTTTTGCTTCAGGATTGGTGATTGCCAGCAAGGCAAAACCGATTCTTTAATTAAAGCTTTAAAAACAGCAAAAAATGACACTGGGAAAGTTAGAACACTAAATGCTATAGCATTATCTCTTGATAAGGCGCCCACATTTGATACTGCCTTGACTTTTTCAGCAAGCGCCCAGGCGCTTGCTGAAAAACTTGATTATACTTATGGACTTGCCAAGGCTTACGAAATTGCTGCACATATATGTGCTAATGAAGATAATTATACTAAAGCTCTGTTTTATGAGGATAAAGAGTTGTCCACATATAAGAAAGCCGGTAATAAGAACGGAATAGCTTCAGTATATAACCGCATGTCAACCGCTTATTGGAAGCAAGGTGATTACCCAACATCGTTGAAGTACGACTACATGGCTCTACAACTATACCAGCAAACCGGGAATAAAATGGGCTTGGCCTCAGTATATCAGGGAATCGGAGTTGTATATGATGAGCAAGGCAGCGATTCGCTCGCCCTTACTTACTTTTCAAAATCACTTGCCTTATACACCGAATTGGGCGATAAAGATGCTGTAGCCGGCGACCTTGGCGATATGGGCAATATATATGATGATATGAACAAGCCCGGAGACGCACTGAACTATGATTTCAGAGCGTTGCAATTGGAAATTATTATGGGTAACAAAACAGGTACCGCCCGAAATTATGGAAACATTGGGAGTATCTACCAGGAAATGGGTAACTATCAACAAGCACTCGACTTTGAGTTTAAAGCCCTTGACATCGACCAAAAGGTGGGATATAAGCGAGGCACTTCCAGTAAGTTGGTCGCTATCGGAAGTATATATACAAGCCTGAAAAAATTTGGGTTGGCTAAAATATACATAGACTCAGCTTTGAATGTTGCAAAAAGAATACAGGAAAGTGATTACATAAAAAATGCTTATAGCGAGTTGGCTCATCTGGATGAAGCTTCAGGCAATTATAAGAATGGATTAAAAGATTACAAAACGTATATCGCATATCGCGACAGCCTTATCAACAGACAAAACACAAAAAAGATTGTACAGACAGAAATGAATTTTGATTTCCAGCAAAAGCAAGCAGCGGAAAAAGCTGAGCGGGAAGAGAAAGAGACTTTAGCAGCACAGGCGCATAAAAAAGATTTAATCATCCGAAACATTTTTATAGTAGCTTTTCTGGTCATGTTTGCCTTGTCATTCCTTATCTTCAGGGTATACAGGAAGAACCAAAGTGCCAACAAGGTTATTAATATACAAAAACAGGTGGTTGAACAAAAACAAAAAGAAATACTCGACTCCATAAACTATGCACAGAAAATACAAAAAGGCTTGCTTGCATCCAATAATTTACTGCTTCAGTATATAAGCGATTACTTCATATTATATATGCCAAAAGATATAGTAAGCGGAGATTTTTACTGGGCGACTATGAAAAACGACAGGTTTTATATTGCCGTGTGCGATAGCACCGGGCATGGGGTGCCGGGAGCTTTTATGAGTTTGCTGAATATATCGTACCTCAATGAGGCAATATCAGAAAGGAATATCACAGAGCCTAACGAAATATTTAACCATACCAGGAATAAGCTGATTGAAAATGTTTCACAGGATGGCGGACAAGACGGTATGGATGGAGTTTTAATTAGCCTGCCTGTAATAGGCAAAAACCAGAACATGATGGAATACACAGTGGCCTATAATAATCCTATTATTATAAGGAATGGAAAAATACTCGAGCTGAGCAGCGACAAAATGCCGGTGGGTGCGTCGACAAGGCAAGGCGAATCGTTTACCCGGCATTCATTTGAATTGAATAAAGGAGATTTAATATACGCACTAACGGATGGCTATGCAGACCAGTTTGGCGGCGAACTGGGCAAAAAATTCAAATACAGGAAATTGCTGGAGAACTTATTAGCCGTAAGCCATTTGGATATGCGGGAACAAAAGCGTGTATTGGGTGAAACCATTGAGAAATGGAAAGGCAATCATGAACAGGTTGACGATATTCTTATTATGGGTATAAGGATATAATGCATAATGAGTTAGGTGTTGTTGCAATTAAAGGTATTCAATTATTGGTGCGCAAAGCTGGAATAGGGATAACTAAAAATGTTTCACCAGTGCTTTAAACATCTATACTATTGGCTTGGATTTTTTTGCAGACGTTTAATTAATTTTTAATAAGCCGATAAAGGAATAGATGTGTAGAAACTGTTCTGAAATCGGAATATTATAGAATGTTCATTTTCGTTTTGTCACTTTGAATTTAGCTGCCCGAGTTTAGAAAGACTCATGTAGGGATTCCGAACGCAGCTTCCTATAAAAAAGTATAATTAACTGTACGAATATTTGTATTGGGTGGAAATCGAAAAGTAAATTTTTTTATGTTTTTCCTTTTAACCTGATTCAGCTGAGAATCCGTTAAAATACTTTCATTACCTTTGAAACGGCTAATTATAAGACTATTAGTAATTGAGAAATGTTTATTCTAAAGCTTAACATAAAAAGTTAATGAGAGTTAGTGCAAAATACCCGTTTTTTCTTTTTTTGCTTGTATTCACATTCAGCAATGCTTTTGCCCAAAATCAAGGAAGAACAATAGATTCTTTAAATGCACTTTTACAAAATGCTACTCAGGATACTGCGCGGCTGCGCTTGTACCTGGCCCTCGGAAACGCCTGCGATTTGAAAGACAACCTGAAGTACGCAGAGCCTGCCATTAAATTGGCTGAAAAGCTGCTCGCACAAGCTAAAAACGAGAACGAAAAAGAAATGCTTTTAAAGCAAAAAGCACATGCATATGATTTTTTTACTGCTTTTTACCACAATGGAATTTCACTTTCAAAAGAAATGGAATATTACCAGAAACAGTTAGTGGTATATCAGGAGGCTCACGACAGCATGAATATGGCCAGAACACTTTTAGGGATAATTGACAATTATAAGGGGCAGGGAGATGATTATAAGGCGATGGAAGAATGCCAAACCGGATTATTGCTGACTCAAAAAATGAATTACAAAAAAGGCATTGCACGTTTCCTGCGTCAATTGGGGGATATATATGATGACCAGGGAGACTCAACACAAGCTATGGAAAACTACCAGAAAGCTTTGTCTATAGTCTCTGATTTGAAAGATGAAAGGGCCATTGCCTATGCTTTTATAACTATTGCAAAGGGTTATATACATAATATCCAAAAAGCCCTTATAAATTACAATAAGGCCTTACAATTACTGGAGGAGCAAAAAGATACGGCATCTATTCGCAAGGTCTATAAGCTGATAGGAGAAATGTACATGGAGAATAAGGATTTTCCCAATGCGTTGGAGAATTACCAAAAAAGCTTATCGCTGGCAGGGAAAAATTGGTTTGATTGGGAGCTTGCTGATTTGCTTAATAACATCGGTATAATTTATTTTAACCAGGGTAACATTACAAGCGCTTTAGAGTATCACTATAAGGCATTAAAAGTAAGTGAACAATTGAATGACATTCCAAGGGTTGCAATAACTAATTTTCGCCTGGCACAGGCATATTTAAAACAAAAGGACTTCGTAAATGCCAAGAATTATTCTGACCGCGCACTCATATTAACCACCAAAAATACTTTTGCAAACACTATACTTGATATTGAATTGTCGGCTGCAGAGATTGATTCTGCCATAGGCGATTATAAAGATGCTTTCGTCAATTACCGACACTACACCGCGCTTAGCAATAAAGTGAAAAGCGAAGAAGTACGGAAAGCCGCCTTAAAGGAAAAATTTCAGGATGAGTATAACAGACAAAAGGAACTTGACCAGGTTGCTCAGAAACAAAAAGATGCTATTGAACAGGCAGATAAACGGAAACAAGAAATTATTACTTGGTCGGTAGTTGGCGGGTTATTAGTTGTGCTTGTATTTGCAGGATTTATCCTTCAATCTTTACGCGTAACCCGGAAGCAAAAACAAATTATTGAAATTAAGAACAAAGAAACCGAAGAACAAAAAAAGATAATTGAAGATAGGAATAAAGATATGCTTGCCTCCATTACATATGCTAAGCGTTTGCAGGATGCCATATTGCCACCTATAAGCCTTATTCAAAAATATTTGCCCGAATCATTTGTATTATATAAGTCGAAAGATATAGTTGCAGGCGATTTTTACTGGATGGAACGTGCGGGTGATAATATGCTTATTGCTGCTGCCGATTGCACAGGACATGGCGTGCCGGGTGCTTTGGTTAGTGTTGTATGCTCCAATGCATTAAACAGAACTGTGAAGGAGTTTCATATAACGGAGCCGGGCAAGATACTTGATATGGTGCGTAAGCTCGTATTAGAAACCTTTGAGAATAGTGAAAACAACGTTCAGGATGGAATGGATATTTCCCTGTGTGGTATCAATATTAAAACTAAAGAGGTGCAATGGAGCGGAGCTTATAATTCCCTTTGGTATATTCATAATGGAGAAATTCATGAAATCCCTGCCGATAAGCAACCTATCGGCAAACATAACAAGCCTCAACCCTTTAATACATATAATTTAAATCTTCAAAAGGGTGATACGCTCTATTTGTTTACTGATGGGTATGCCGATCAATTTGGGGGGCCAAAAGGTAAAAAATTCAAGTACAAACAAATGGAAGAACTTTTATTGGCGAATACAACTAAGTCCATGGATGAACAAAAAAGTGCTTTGGAAAACACGTTGGAAAGCTGGAAGGGTGATCTTGAGCAAGTAGATGATATATTGGTAATAGGGATAAGGATCTAATTCAGCCCCGGATTTAATGGAGTAGTATAGGCCCATAATAATCCGGAAAAAATATTCATCAATGAATAAGTAACCTATAGCTGCTAGTTAATTACTTTTGTAAAGTGGAATATAATATACGACTGTGAACGGCCTAATGATTGTCTCCCCTTTTAAAAGCATGTGCAAAATTTCGGGCAAAAAGCTGGTTTCAATTTCAAGTATAAAGCTGGTGAAGGTCTGCTTCATATCCCTTTTTCTCTTTAGTACTTCCTTATTGGAATTGAAAGCCCAAAATCGTCATGTTATTGATTCCTTAAAAAATGGACTCAATAAGTACGAAGCTTATAAAAAGGAAATGGGGAGTCGCATAAGCCTCCTAATGGATAGTAATGAAGCCGGTTTGTTGTATGGATTAACATTGCAATACTGGGCCAATGTTTCTGATACGGCTATTTATTATACGCAAAAGCTTCTGACTTTATCGGAAAGAATCGGGTATAAGAGAGGTATTGGTAATGCATACAATGGTATGGGACTTATTAATATGCAAATCAAAAACTATGATGTTTCTCTGGACTATTTCCAAAAGGCTCTGAAAATTAGAACAGAAATTGGAGACAAAACTGGTTTGGCATGGACATATAATAATTTAGGGCTTTTTTATGGAAATCAAGGTTTTTATGACGAAGAAATAAGGTATCATCTCAAATCATTATATATAAAGGAAGAAATAGGCGACAAAGAAGGTATGGGCGCTTCCTATGGGAAAATAGGGCATGCTTATGCGGTTATGGGAAAATTTCCCGAGGCCGTAACTAATTATCTGGAAGCATTAAAGATAGGGGAAAAAGATAGTGACAATGAACAAATTTGCGGGTTCTTTGGGGACCTTGGCGACATTTATTATAATCAAGGTAACTACGCAGAAGCATTAATAAATTACCAACAGGAATTAAAGACAGCAATCAAAACAGGATACCTGTATCAAGCATCCTATGCAGATATGAATATGGGGAGGGTTTTCTACAAACTGGGTAATGATACAGGGGCCATAAAATACCTGAGTGCTTCTTTAAAAAGCAGCGAAAAGATACAGGACAGAATAGCCATAGCAGAGAATCACTATTATTTAGGCTTGGTTTATTTAGCCATGGGGAATTACAAGGTAGCATTAAAAAATGCCGATTCGGCGTTAAAGGGAGATCAGATTCTGGGCTCTCCAATCAACTTATCAAGAGTATCCATAGAAATAGGTTCAATTTATGAAAAACAAGGGAACCTTAAGAATGCTTTAATCTTGGTAACAAACGGATTGTCTGTTGCAAAACAAATTGGAGCCAAAGTTGTTATGCAGGATGCCTATTTCCACCTTGCTGCAATAAATGCCGAAATGAAAAATTATAAAGCTGCCTACGAAACTTATCAAGATTATATTACCAACCTTGATAGTATCAGCAGCAATGAAATTGTTAAGAGAATTGAAGGACTGGAAATGAATTATGCTTTCAATAAGAAAGAGGATTCTGTGCTGGTTGAGGAGGAAAAAAACAACGTTATTAAAACGGATGAAAGCCGCAGGAAAAGTATTATAACCATTAGCGCTATTGTAATATCCGTTTTAACTTTAATTATGGCTGCACTGCTTATAAACAGACAACAATTAAAGCATAGGAAGGATAAAATAATTTTCGAAAAAGATAAACGCCAAATGGAGAGTGAATTGAACAATGCTAAAATAGTGCTGGACGATTACATCCGTAATATGGAGGAAAAAAATAAATTGCTGGAAGAATTTAAAACGGACTTGGAGGGATTTAAAAAGAGTTATGATAAGGAAAGGATGGAAAAACTGGAATACTTAAATAAAGCAACCATACTTACCGATGAAGACTGGAATAAATTTAAACAGCTTTTTGAACAAGTGCATAAAGATTTCTTTAAGCGCTTAAAAGAAAAACTGCCCGACCTTACCCAGGCTGAAATAAGATTGGTTAGTTTAACCAAGCTATCAATCGGCACTAAACAAATGGCCGGAATCCTCGGGGTGTCATTTGATACGATTAAGAAATCTCGCCACCGTTTGCGTAAAAAACTCGACTTGGCTGAAGAGGACAGCATTGATGATGTTGTTGATACTATCTGATTGTCAGGTAAATATTAATTGTCCCCATCTTGTCCCCATAACTTATTAGGTATAGGCTCGCCGTTGGAATACATTTGTCATACTTGAAAAAATATAAAAAATTAAAACACTAATCATGAAAAAATTAGCCCTTATTGCTGTTACGATTGTATTATTTGCATCTTGCAAAAAATCTGATAATACAACCCCCAATACCACACCTAAAACAAATCCGATAACACCCAGCGGTGGTACCTATACAACCCTTTATAATTTTACCGGAACAACCGGAGGCGCCCCTAATGGATCGTTAATCATTTCAGGAAGCACATTGTATGGCATGACGAATGGGGGAGGAGCTAACGGTGATGGGAATATATTTTCTATCAATACAAACGGCACCGGATATACGGATATGCTTGATTTCAATAATACGAATGGCTCTGAACCTGATGGCGATTTAACTCTTTCGGGAGGGCTTTTATATGGTATGGCATACCAGGGAGGCTCCTTTGGTTATGGCGTTATTTTCTCTATCAATCCCAATGGAACCGGGTACACCGTCCTTCATAATTTTGGGGTTAGCGGCAACAGCGATGGAGTTCATCCCCTGGGGAATTTAACCATTGTCGGAAGTACCATGTATGGTGCAACTTCAGGAGGCGGAATAAATGGACTCGGAAATATTTTCTCTATTAATATCAACGGATCGGGATATACGGACTTGTACGATTTCAAAAATAACGGGGGAGCCGAACCCGAAGCCAGCTTGGTTGTTTCAGGTACTATGATATACGGAACGGCCTATTTGGGAGACCCGGACAACGATGGAATCGTATTCTCCTTTAATATGACCGGAAACATATTTACAACCCTGGTTAATTTTGGTGGGGTAAGAGGTGAAAACCCGGACGGTTCGTTACTACTTGCAGGTAGCACGCTATATGGTATGACGAATGCCGGAGGGAAAGATAGCCTTGGAAATATTTTTTCTGTAAATACCGACGGAAGCGGATTTACTGACCTGCTTGATTTTAATGGAACGAACGGTTCATCTCCTTATGGTGCATTAATTCTTAATGGAACCACCTTTTACGGCATGACAACAAGTGGAGGAACTCAAGACGGTGGTAACGTATTCTCTATTAATACAAATGGAACCGGAATTACCAATCTGGTTAATTTTGGTATTGGAGGCTCACCCGGTGCATTTCCACATGGCTCTTTACTATTTTCAAACAATGTGCTTTACGGAATGACTGCTGGCGGGGGCGCAAATGGACAGGGAGTTATTTTTAGTTATTCACTGTAAAAATAAAACCTTTAACAGGCCTTAAATTACTGGGACCTTGTAAAAAATCCCGCCATGAAAATGGAGGGATTTTTTTATTGTCTTAAAAATTAGACAGTAGTTTGGGATGGCAAACTTAAATCTCGTAGACCTTTAAAAACGCCCTTACCATGTCATCATTTGTAAGCAGTATGAGTGGCTCAAAAGTCTGCTTTACAGATAGTAATTCTTTTAGCTTTCTATACATTTCCTCTTTGCTCGTACAAGCCCAAATCCTTCCGTCGACATGTACTCTTCCGATATCAAAACAAACAATAGAAAGTCCATTGGCTAAAGCCTCCATAATAACCGTTGACTGTCCTTCATACTCCGAAGTATGTAATAATATCTTACTTTGTTGCATATATGAAAAGACATCGCTGTGGGGCACTTCTCCCAACATCTCAAGGTTATTTTCGAGTCCATATGCTTTAATAGCCTCTTTTATAACCTGCGCCTGCTCTCCCTTGCCAATAATACAAGCTTTAATTTCCGGCAAATCTCTTTTCAATTCATTTAGTAGTTCTGTAAAAAGCAAGTAGTTTTTTAAAGGAATCAAAGCACCCACTCCCAAAACGTCAATGGTTCGTTTTTTTTCGGTTGCTTTTATTTTGTCGGGATCAATTCCTGCCGGAATTATTTGTGAAATTTTAAAGCCTGTTGAATCGTAAAACCTATTGACTAAAGCTTGAGACATTGCTATCGTTTTCATTTTTGAGAAATTAATTAAAGGCAAATACTTATTTGATTTTAAAGCATCTTGTCCTATAACATACACTACATGTTTTATTTTAAATAATTGAACAAGCCATTGGCCCAGAAAGGCGCATTCTGTCATCCAAAAACTATTTATCACAGTAACATTATATTCGCCCTTAATTTTTAAAAATTGAACAAAGATGTTTAACCATGTTAGCACACGGTTATACTTACGGCTCCTTCCTGCGGCACAGTAAACGTTAATTCCGTTCCACAGGTAATATCCTTTTTTATAGGGATATTGAAATGATAGTACACGTAGTTCAATATCCGGACGAATCCTTAGAAAAGCCAAGCAAAATTGCTGCAAAAAGGGCATGCATGCACTATCCTGTTCATCGGCAGGGAAACCCGGTACAAGCAATACAACTGCTTTCTTTTTTTTAACC
>Ga0302319_10016954_pt1 | contig 13377 bp, 12 predicted proteins | sample Bog_T0_2_FD_203319 | JGI IMG/M metagenome (GOLD analysis project Ga0302319, IMG submission 203319) | Peat permafrost microbial communities from Stordalen Mire near Abisko, Sweden - Bog_T0_2 | ecosystem: Environmental > Terrestrial > Soil > Wetlands > Peat | place: Sweden: Abisko, Stordalen Mire...
TGAACGACCAGCACGCGTAGCCCCCGCCCTAAACCCTGAACAAGTAGTGGGGGTCTTTGGCCCCGAGGCGTCAGCGGGTCCACGGCATGGCCCGGGACTTCCTTGGCAGCCTTCCAGCCAAAAAAAGGCGGCCACGAGGGCCGCCAAGTTTAGGGAGGAAACGTCCAAGAAAGCGACGCGGCCGAAGCGGCGCCGCTGGCCTTGTTCTACGTCCGGCCGCATCTCGACGCAAGCTTTATGTTGCATCGCACAATTGCCGCCGGCTCATGTTGCGCGATTAGCGCATGTCCGCCTCCAGGCGCTCGATCTCCGCGTCCGAGAAGCCGAAATGATGAGCGATTTCATGCACAAGCACGCTGGCGACCAGGCGTTGCAAGTTCTCGCCGGTTTCAATCCATTCGATCAGGATCGCCTCACGGTAGAGTACGATGGTGTCCGGGAACGGTACAGGGTCGGCTATGCTGCGTTCGGTCAGGGGTATACCTTGGTATAACCCGGTCAGTTCCCAGGGGTTTTCGATGCCCATGTCGGCGAGGGTTTCGTCGTCGGCGAGGTCGTCGACGAGGATGGCGACGCCTTTGACGCGCTCCGAGAGGCGCCCAGGCATGGCGGCGAGAGCGGCCTCCGCCATGGCATGGAAGTCTTCCTCGCTGGGCGGGGTGGTGTAGGCTGGCATGTGAAAACGTCCTGAAGCGTCGATGGGGAGCATAACATGGTGAACAAGCTGGATGATGGTGCGCGCGCGCGCCTTGGCGAGACGCTGCCGCATTGGGCGGTGCAGAAGCAGCGCGACGCGATTGCCCGTTCGTTCAAGTTCGCCGATTTCTCCGCAGCCTGGGGGTTTATGGCGCGCGTGGCGTTGCTGGCCGAACAGCAGGATCATCATCCTGAATGGTCGAACGTCTATAACAAGGTGGAGATCACACTATCCACACACGATGCCGGCGGATTGTCGGAGCGAGACCTGAAGCTCGCGCACGCTATCGACAAGCTGGTTGGCGGAGCATGAGCGGCACGATTATCAGCGGCGCGCGTTCGGCGACGATTGACGCCATGCAGGTACGCGCGGCCCAAGCCGCCAGCGGCCTGGCGTCGCTGGGCGTGGGGCAGGGCGATGCGGTGGCGTTATTTCTGCGCAACGATATCGCCGCCTTCGAGGCCGGCGCCGCGACAGGTCTGGTGGGTGCCTACGCGGTGCCGATCAACTGGCATTTGAGCGCCGACGAAGCCGCCTATATTTTGGCCGACTGCGGCGCGCGTGCGCTGATTGTGCACGCGGATTTACTGGCCAAGCTGGCGCCCGCGATCGCCGGCGATATCGCGGTTCTGGTCGTGGAAACGCCGCCGGAGCTGGCCGAGGCTTATGGCATTCCTGAGGCCGATCGCCCTGTGCCGCCTGGCTCCCTGAACTGGTCTACCTGGCTGGAAGGTTTTGCGCCGCGGCCGCCGCAGGATATCGCGGCCCCCGGCGCGATGATTTACACCAGCGGCACAACAGGCCGGCCGAAGGGCGTGCGCCGCACACCGGTCGATGAATCGCAAATGCTGGCGCTGTATATGCCGATTCTGACCGCCTTCGGTTTGCAGCCTGGCATACGCACGGTGATTCCGGCGCCGCTGTATCACTCGGCGCCGAACACCTATGCAGCGCTCTGCGTGCGCATCGGCGCCGAGAAAATCGTGCTGATGCCGCGCTTTGAGCCGGAAGAACTGCTGCAGCTGATCGAGACGCACCGGATAACGCATATCCAGACCGTGCCGACGATGTTCATCCGGCTGCTGAAGCTGCCTGCCGAAATCAGGCAGAAATACGATGTCAGCAGCCTGGAATTCGTCGTGCATGCCGCGGCACCGTGCCCGTCCGAGGTGAAGCAGGCGATGATCGACTGGTGGGGGCCGGTGATCAATGAATATTACGGCGCCACCGAAATCGGCAGTGTGGTGTTCTGCACCTCGGCAGAATGGATGGCGCATCCAGGCACGGTGGGCCGCGCGCTGCCAGGCGTGGAGTTGCGCGTGCTGAATGTAGAAGGCCGCGATTGCGCGGTAGGTGTGGCGGGCGATGTGTATGCGCGCATCCTGGCCGCGACCGACTTCACCTATCACGGCGACGACGCGAAGCGCCGCAACGCGGAGCGGAACGGCCTGATTTCCGTCGGCGATATCGGCTACCTGGATGCGGAGGGTTTTCTGTATCTCTGCGACCGGCGCAACGACATGGTGATTTCCGGTGGCGTGAATATTTATCCGGCGGAAATCGAGGGCGCTCTAGTAGGCATGCCGATTGTCGCCGATTGCGCCGTGTTTGGTATTCCAGACGACGAAATGGGCGAGGCGCTCTGCGCCTGCGTGCAACTGGCGCTGGATGCCGACGAGGATGAGGCCGCGATCCGCACGTTTCTGCGGTCACATCTCGCGAGCTACAAGGTGCCGAAGAAAATCGTGTTCATGGACCAGTTGCCGCGCGAGGATTCCGGAAAAATCTTTAAGCGCCGTTTGCGTGAGCCGTATTGGGCGGGCAGAGAGCGTAGGATTTAAGCCTACAAGGTCAGCAAGAAAGCAGTTCTTTTTTGCAAAAAAGAAGCAAGAAACTCTTGCTCATGAAGCGCATTCGGCTCTTTCGGCGTCATAGGGCGGATAAGCGTAGCGTCATCCGCCGGACCAGCCAGATAACAGGCGATGTTTTGGCAAGGAAGGTTTAATATCAGTCAATGTGCTTGATTATCGCCCAAGGACATGGGCTCCTTAGGAGCAAAAGTTTTTGTTTCTTTTTTCAAAAAGAAGCGCTTCCTTAACTGGGCGCCACCACGTGCTCAACGGCTGCCGCAATCCCCAGCAACCGCGCATCGTGCATCCTCGGCGCCGCCAGCATCAGCCCGGCCGGCGGCGCGCCTTTCGCCTGGCACGGCACGCTGGCCGCGCACCCATCAAAAAAGTTGATCGTCGACGGATTACGCAACAACAGGAAATTCAGCTTCTTGTAGTTTTCGTCGCCGGCGAATTCCGCCAACGCCGGCGGCTTAATCGGCACGGTCGGCAGAACCAGCGCATCGAAGGGCGCCATCTCCTTTTCAAACAAGGCGATCACCCGCACCCGCGCCTGAGCCAGCAGAATATAATCCGCGGCCGCCATATGCGCCCCCGGCGCAATGCGCGATCCCACGCGTGGGTCGTAAAGATCGCCCGATTGCGCCAGCAAATCCCTGTGCCACGCATAAGCCTCCGCCACCGCGAACCCGCCGCGCGCATTGGCCGCGGTAGCTTCGTCGAACGCCGCAATACGCCGTCGGTCAATCAGCGCCCCCGCCGCATCCAGCCGCGCCACCGCCCGATCCAGTGCCGCCTCGGTCGCGTCGTCGAGGTGATCGAACGCCAGGTTTGTCGGCAGCACCAGGCGCAAACCCGCCACGCCTCGCTCGGGCAACCTCCGCTCCGGCGTACCTGCCACAATTGCATCGATCGTCGCGCAACACGCCACGCTGCTCCCCAGCACGCCCACCGAATCCAGTGTCGGCGCCAGCGGCAGCACGCCCTCCAACGGGATGCGCCGCGCCGTCGGCTTAAAGCCCGCAATACCGCACAGCGCCGCCGGAATGCGGCACGAGCCGCCCGTATCGGTGCCAATGCCTGCAAACGCGAATCCATCCGTCACCGAAACCGCGGCACCCGACGAACTGCCGCCCGGTATACGGCCAACACCGCGGTCCCACGGCGAAAGCGGCGTGCCGTAATGTGGATTTATACCTACGCCGCTAAACGCGAATTCTGTCATGTTCGTGCGGCCAACCGGCACCAACCCGGCCGCCAGCAGCCGCTGCACGATAACCGCATGAACCCGAGCCGGCGGCGAATCATTCAGCACCATCGACCCGGCACGCGTAACCTCGCCCGCCACATCGAACAAATCCTTCAGGCTGATAGGAATCCCCGCGTAACGGCTGGGCGCGCGGCCCACATGCCGCAACCGGTCCATAGCGTCCGCCGCTTCGCGCGCCTGCGCGGCATAAACCTCGACAAACGTGGCGCTGCCCTGGCCCGACGGGTCGGCAATACGCGCCAGGCACGCCTCAACGAGATTCCGGCTGTTCGTCGTCCCATCATTTAGCGCCGTAGCGGCGTCCTCGAATGTGCGCATTCAAAGCCCTCAAGTAAGAAAGCGCTTCTTTTTGGAAAAAAGAAGCAAAAACTTTTGCATGGCTGTCGCGGACTAGCCAGCGACAGCCGAGAAAAAGTTTTTTGGTTCTTTTTCTTTAAAAAAGAACTCTTCCGTTACCCCCCATAAAAAATAGTCTCCCCCAGCTCCCGCTGCTCCAAAATCATATCATCCGGCCGCCCGGCCTGCGGCAGCCGCACATGCACGTCGATCACCTCGGCGATCACCGGGAAATGGTCGCCGGCTTCCATGATGGCGCGCATATGGCACTCCAGCACCGACACCGCGTTGTGCAGCACAAGCGTGCCGTGCCGTCCCCAGGAGGCCCCCCAGCCGCCGATCGTCGCTGTGCCATCCTGCAACGACCCTTCCAGCCGCGTCGGCCGCCGGAACGTAAATGCCTGCGCCGCGTCGTCCTTGCCGAGCATGTGCAAAGCGAAACGATTGGTCTGCCTGATAAGCGGCAGAACCTTGTGGTCCGCCTGCAACGACACGGCGAGCAGGCAGGGTGTGAAGCTGGTCTGCGTCACCCAATGCACTGTCGCCGCCGCCGCCTCGCCGGTAATCGGATTAATCGCCGTGAGCACAAAAACGCCGTACGGAATCATCCGCAAGGCGAATTTGCGATCCTCGGGCTCCACGCCTGGTAAAGCCTAGAGCCCTTCGAACAAAGCCGTGGTGATATAGCGCTCCGCAAAACTTGGAATGATCGTGACGATCCGTTTGCCGGCGGCTTCGGGTCGCTTGGCCAGTTTCAGCGTCGCGGCCAGTGCCGCGCCGGAGGAAATGCCGCCCGGAATACCCTCGGTGCGCGCCAGGCGGCGCGCATTGGCGAAGGTTTCCTCATTGGTCACCTGAATGATTTCGTCGATCTCATCCCGCGCCAGAACTTCCGGCACGAATCCCGCGCCAATGCCCTGGATTGGATGTGGCCCGGGCTTGCCGCCGGAAAGCACCGGGCTCGCCTCGGGCTCCACGGCAATGAAGCGCAGGCCCCGCCGGCGCGGCCGCAGCGCCTGCGCCAGCCCGGTGATCGTGCCGCCAGTGCCTATGCCGCTGACGATATAATCCACCTCACCCGCGGTATCGTGCCAGATTTCCTCGGCGGTGGTGATGCGATGGATTTCCGGGTTGTGCGGATTGCCGAACTGATTGGGGCTCACCGCGCCCGGTGTCGATTCCAACAATTCCTTAGCGCGCGCCACGGCGCCACCCATGCCTTTTTCGCGCGGCGTCAATTCCAGTTGCGCGCCCAGAAATGCCAGCATTTTCCGCCGTTCGATGGAAACGCTTTCCGGCATCGTCAGGATCAGCTTGTAGCCGCGACTAGCCGCCACGAAGGCTAAACCGATACCGGTATTGCCCGATGTGGGTTCGATTAGCACCGTATCGGGGCCGATCTTGCCCTCCTCCTCCAGCGCCAGGATCATATTGACGCCGATGCGATCCTTCACCGAGGCGATCGGGTTGAAGAATTCCAGCTTCAGCGCAACGTCGGCCAGCAGCCCTTCCTCGGCGGCGATGCGCGGAATCCGCACCAGCGGCGTGTTGCCGATCGTCTCCAGAATGCTGTCGTAAATGCGGCCGCGCAGCGGTTTGTCGAACACCGTTGGCTTGTGGGTGTGGCTGTCCATGTCATCCCTCCAGTCGGCTGTTGAGATCAGTCTAAGGCGTTTGCGTTCCCGCGGAAACCAGTGCCGATCCAGCTTCGCCGCCTGGCTCAAAAGCGCCCGTCCAAGGCCGCCGTGGAATACTTGGCGCGTCGGCGAATTATACAACAAACAATTGTGAAATATAATAATGCGCGTCCATGGACGCTTTGACTTGAATCAACCGCAGGCCGCCGCCACCAGTGCGACGCCCGCGGCTGCTGCTTCAGAACTAGCGCAGCCCGCGCTACGCTGGCCGCATGGATTTGTCTTTTCCGGAGCGCTCGGCCCAGGTGCGGCGCGAGGCGGCGCGGCTTTGCCGTCAGTTGGGCTGGGCACCACTGCACGAGGTGCCTCTGCCAAATGGCAGGCGCGCCGATATTCTTGCGTTACGCCCGGATGGCGGCATCGTCTGTGTGGAAGTAAAATCCGGCGTGTTGGATTTCATGACCGACAGTAAATGGCCCGAATATCGGGACTATGCCGACGCGTTCTATTTCGCCGTGGATGCCGACTTTCCGCAGGATTTACTGCCAAAGGCTGTCGGCCTGATCGTCACCGCGGAGCGCGAAGCCGCGATCATCCGTGAATCGCCTGCCCATCAGATGGCACCTGGACGCCGCCGGGCGCTCCTTCAGCGCTTCGCCAGTCTGGCGGTATGCCGCCTGGAAAACCTGCTCGATCCGATGGATGGGTTCGAGCTCGCCTGCGAATAAGGCCGGTTCTCGCTGCCGAGTTAGGCTACGATGACCGCGGCCGCAACCACGCTGCCGCCCCAGCTTTGCACCAGCGCAGCCAAACCGGTGTCCGCGTTGGCATCCAGCAGCACATCCGGCCGCAGCAGCGCCAGCATGTCAGCCAGTGATCCGGGCGCGACAGGGCAGATCAAATCCACGCCGCCCAGCGCTGCCGTTTCCGCGAGCAATGGCGCTGCCTCGGCCGGGGCGCCGGCTTCCACGCATAATACCAATCGATCGCAACCGCGCTTGGCGGCTTCCAGGCCAGGCAGCGGTAACGTGGCAACGGGCGCCGTCAGCAGGCCGATGCGCAAGCCCGCCCGACGCCAGTGGGCCATCTGCTCGGCGGCGGCTTCTGGCTCGACGATCTTACGCAACGCACGGCCCTGGGGTGTCAGCACCGCAAGCAAGTCCGCGGCCGAAGCCAAGGCCATGCCGGGTTGGGTGGCGCTGACCGCCATGGCCAGCGCGGCGATGCGCACGGCCAATGACAAGTCGTGACCCACCGCCAGCGAGGCCGCTATAGCGGCGACCGCGGTATCGCCGGCCCCGGTGAAATCGAACATCTCGCCGGCGCCGGCCGGCACGGTCTGCTCGGTGGTGCTGGACGTCAGATAAAACCCATCGGCGCGCCGGTTCACCACCACCGCGCCAAATCCGTGCGTGGTGCGCAGCCAGCGTGCGGCCGCCTCCATCTGCTGTGTGGCGGCGACGGCCATGCCGGTTGCCGCCTCCAGCGCCCGCAATGTCACCACCACCACATCGGCGCCCGCGAAGCGGTCCAGCTCGTTGCCGCGCGGGTCGGCCACCACCTTGCGTCCCGCCTCGCGCGCCGCGGCGATGATCTTTGACGGCGAATCGCCTGCCAGAACGCCTTTGGCGTAATCCGACAGCACGGTCACCGACGTTGCCGCCAGCACGTCCCCCGTGATCCTCAGCAGGCGTTCGGCCAGCTTGGCATGGATCGGCGACGTTACTTCCTGGTCGCTGCGCAGCAATTGTTGGCCATCAGCCACGAAGCGGGTTTTGACCGTCGTGCAGCGGCTGCCCTGGACCAGCAGCCAGGGCTCCACATTCGGCTGGCCGCCGATCAGCCCGGTCAGGTCCGAACCTGCCTGATCGTCCCCGACAACCGAGATGATCGCGGCCGCCGCGCCTAGCGCCGTGAGGTTTCGCACTACATTGCCGGCGCCGCCCGGGACGGCGAGCTCGCGGGTGACAGCAAGCACCGGCACCGGCGCCTCCGGGCTGATGCGGGCCACGCTGCCGAATACGTAGCGATCCAACATTGCGTCGCCGACGACGAGCACGCTGGCGCGGGCCAATTGTTCAATAGCGCGGGCGAGGTCGAGGCCCGGCCCAGACTGTGCTAACATCTCGCTTGGGTATCCGGAGACCGGCTGCAACGCAACAAATATAAGCCGACTATGATGCCAGGACCCACTGAATCACTTGGTTTTTTGCGCCGCAGCACGCGGCTTCGCGGTGACATAGTGTGACGAATGCGGGATCGCCGCTGACTTGGTCGCCAAAAGATCACATCTAGCACTTCAAGAGGGCGCGTGTCGCGCCACGGCCAATGAGTCAGAGAGACAAGATGAACATCCGTTCCCTGCGTAAGGCGATCCTACCGGCGGCGTTGCTCAGCGCAACCCTGTTGGGCGGCTGCTACTATCCTCCCGGATATTACGGGTCCTACGGCTATGGCTACGGCTACCCGGCTGCCTACGGTGGCGGTTACGGGTACGGCTATGGCTACGGCTACCCCGCCTATTTCGGGACCGGACTGGTAGTGGGCGGCTGGGGCTGGCGTGGCGGCTACAACGGCTGGCATGGCGGCTATGGCTGGCATGGTGGCTGGGGCGGCGGCTGGCATGGCGGCGGTGGCTGGCACGGCGGCGGTTGGGGCGGCGGCTATCACGGCGGCGGCGGCTGGCATCACTGATCTCGGACTAGGCGCGCCGAACCCTTGGAGTGACTGGGCGTCGTGCTGAGCGCGCTTCTCGTGCGATGCCCATGGTCCAGCCTGCTGTCGCTATCCGCGCTGCGCACGCAGATCGCGGTATATTGCTTGAGGCAGCCAGGTTGCGGCCGCGTAGTAGCGCGGTAACAGGCGCCTGGGCTCCTGCACAACGCGCCAGACCCATTCCAAACCCGCAGCGCGCAGCAAACTTGGCGCGCGCCGTACCAAGCCAAGCTCCACCCGCACGGCCTGGCCTACGCACAGGGCCCAGCACGGGGGCAGTGAAGCGGCATGAGAGTGCACAAACTCCTCGCTGACTGGCGCGCCGAGCGTCATGACCAGCACGTCGGGCGCGAAGGCTGCGATGGCGTTCAAAAGCGTGGCACAGCCCGCGTGGTCGTGGACGACATCAGCGGGCGCCGTCGCGGTTTCCCAATGCCCGATCAGCCCGCGCGGCGTCAGCCAATCGATTAGTCTGGCTTGCGTGCCGGCCGCCTCCGCCACCACAAAAACCCGAAGCTGCGGCAGCGCTGGGTGGCAAACCAACTCATGAAATATGTCGCAACCGGTCACGCTGCGCGGCGCGGCGGCTCCGCGCAGCCAAGCATAAAGGGCCACCGGCTTGCCGTCCGGGCAAATAACGGCAGCATCGCGGTATGCAGCCGCGAAAGTCGGCCGTTGCAACAGCCGGATGTGCTCGCTGTTCGGTGTAACGATGAGCCGCACACCGTCACCACGCGGGCTCGCCACAAGCAAATTGGCCACGCCAGCGGCGTCGAGCTGGCTAAAATTGAGGCCGAAGGCCTGTCGCGTCGGCGCGCGGCGTACGTGGGCGAACAGCGCCTCATGCCGTTCCACGCAGGCTGCTACACTAAACGCCGCAGCGCGCCCGCGCAGCACTCTAGCTGGAAATAGGGTGCGCAAATCGCCTTCCATAGCGGAAGCCAGAGCGCTAGCGTCGCCAATCGGAACCAAACGTCCCAATTGGCCGTGCCGCAAAATTTCGGCTGGACCATGTGGGCAGTCGGCGGCAATCACCGGCGTGCCACACGCCATCGCCTCGACGATAACATTGCCAAAACCTTCATAGCGCGATGGCATCACCAGCGCGTGCGCACGCGCAACCCAGGCAGCAGGGTCCGTTACGAAGCCGGAGAAGGTCACATGGTGTGCAATTCCCAGTGCATCGGCCTGCGCCTGCAACGAGGGCAGCAGCGGCCCCTCGCCCAGTATGATTAATCGCGCGGGTCCGGTAAGCAATCGCCGCGCGAAGGCCTCCAGCAAGGTCTGCGGGTCCTTCTGCGGCACCAGCCGCCCAACGAATACGAATACCGGAACCTCTGGAGCTTCGAGCCACGGATGTGGGAAGCTGCCTGTTTGGCGCTGAACCTCCACAGTATCGACTACAGGATTGGCAATGACCACGATGCGCTCGCGGCCAATCCCGGTAATCGACGCGAGGTCATCGGCCACACCATATGAAACCGCGACGATCGCGGCTGCATAAGGGCTCAGCAGGCGGTAGCAGATCGGCACCGCGCGATATCTCCATCCGAGCGCCCGCTCGGCGGACAGCGCATTGTGCTGGCAGATAATGATACTTGTCCGAGCGCCGGATAGTACGCCGGCGCACATGGCGGCAATGTTGTTGTGGTCCAGGCTGCTGACCAGCACTTGTGGCCGCACGATTCGCAGCACGTGGGCCAAAGCGAGTGAACTGGCGGCAACGCCACTTGTGCCGAGCGCCACGACCTTCAGATTCTCGGGCACTTGGTCGCGCAGTGCGCCTTCGAGAAATTGCACGATCAACGTAACTCTATGCCCGCGCTGCGCAAGCGCTCGGGCCAATTTCAGACGCATCCGCTCCACGCCACCGCCGGACAGGTCGTGCATAAAAAACGCGATCGCATAGTGGGGATCATCCATTACGCGAATCGAAAATCTGCCATGTTGGCTTGTCGACGCGCCTGCATCGCGGGGATGCAGCGCCAGCCATAACCCGACGCCGCCACACATCCGATCAGCAGAGTCAGTAGCGTCGATTTCCGGCCGAGTGAGTTACTTGTCGACGCGACCAGGAGCAGCGCCACAATCATTAACCGGCCGCGCGGGCCGCTCACTCGCCAGAGGAAACGAACCAATGCCGCCATGCCGACCAGGAAAATCGGGAAGCACAACGCGCCCAGCGTGAGGAACATGAGCAGCCAAAAATTCTCGATGGCCCCAACCCGGAAGCCAAGACGTAAGGGTTCGACCAATGAGGCTAAATCCGCTCGGCGGCAGCCGAGCACAATTTGCTCTATACTCAACCGGCCCAGAATGCGGAACTGATCGATACGCACCTGCGCGCTCGGGTCCCAATACAAATGCGCCACCAGCCGATCCGCCATGCCACTGGCCAAAGCAGCAACCGCTAGCGGTACGCAACAGAGCAAAACGGCCGCGGTGGGCAGCAGGTCGCGCACGCGAAGCTGGTGGCGCAAACCCACCAAAGCCAACCGCCTGCCATGGAGCGAACAGGTCGCGATCGTAAAAATGAATAGCGCGGCGCGGCCACCAAAAGTGAGCAATGCTGTGAACAGGGTCGCGTCGTAGCAGAGTGACCACGTCTTACTGTTCCGTTCACCTCGCAGCATTAGCCCAATCATCGTGGCGGCCGCGCCGGTGAGCGGATGATCGTAGAATGCGGTGGGCCGAAAATCCGCTGTCGGGCTTAGCGCATCAAGCGTCGAAGGAATAAGCTGCGTTTCCGCGCTTGCTTCTGCCAGAGCTAAGATCGCATTGAGAAAAAGCAAGCCTCGCAACACACGACGCAGTCGCGCCAATTGCGCCGGCGTTGCATCGGCCAGCGCGAAACCGAGCATCCCGGCGGGTAAGAATGTATCGATCAACGTTATCAGGCCGCCGGCGCCAGTCAGCGAAGCAGCGTAAAGCACGCAAAACATGATGCAAGCAAAAAACAGCGATAGATCCGGCAGCCGCCAAACACGTTGTGCGGCACGCCCCGGCATTTGCCACCACGCGGCCAGGCGCGCCAGCATCGCCAGTGCTGCGATATAAGTGCCCGGATGGATTTTCACGAGCAGCATGCCGCCTTCGACATCATATGGAATTCCAAGCCACACCAGAAAATTGCCGCTGATGGTCAGCTGAACGGAAAGAGCTATAATAGCGAGCGCGACGGCAAAATTGCCTGCAGACCCCATTACAATAGCAGTAGCCAGATTAGCACAAAAGCGCTACGATATAGCATCGAAAGAACCGATGGTACCGCTATGAACGTGCTGAAGCGCCGTGGCTTTATATGCGGAGCGGCGACATTGCCACTGACCGGCGCTGGAGCCGCACCAACCGATCAGCGCAGTCTGCGTGCTCGCGCCGGCGAGAAAAAGATCTTTTTCGGCAGCATGGTGACGCTGAACGACATAGCTGATCCAGACTACGCCCGGCTGGTCGCTGATGAATGTGCTATCATCACGCCCGGGCTTGAGGCGAAATGGCCGGCTGTTGAGCCGGCAGAAGGCGAATTCAACTTCCGGCCGATGGATGCGCTCGCGGACTTCGCCACCGGTTCGGGCCTGCGCCTGCACATGCATAATCTGATTTGGGGGGTCGCCCTGCCGCGTTGGGCGGTAGCGGCGCTGGCGCAAGGCCGCGGCCGCGAAATCATGCACCGGCATATCGCAACCCTTGCTGGACGATATCGCGGGCGCGTTCATTCGTGGGACGTTATCAATGAACCCATCGACCCGCGCTGGCCGTCGGACCGGTCTGGTCTCGTCACCACGCCGTGGTGGCACGGTATGGGCCCTGAATTTGTGCGCGCTGCATTCGCGGAAACGGCCGCGGCAGATCCTGCTTGCAGCCTGATGATCAACGATGACGATCTGGAATACGATCTGCCCGACCGGGAACGAAAGCGGGTGACCTATTTGCGGCTGATCGAGGGGTGGCTGCGACAGGGCATGAAGTTGAATGCGCTGGGACTGGAAGCCCATTTGAAACCATGGCTGCCGATCGCGGAACAGCCGTACCGGCGTTTTCTGCGCGACTTGGCCGACATGGGCCTGAAGCTGAGGGTTACCGAATTCGACGTCAACGATCGCACGCTGCCGCCCGATACGGCGGTTCGAGACCGCATTGTTGCGGGCGCCACGAAGCGGTTCCTGGATTTGGTACTGGACGAACCGGCTGTCGATACGCTGATTGTTTGGGGGCTCAGCGACCGCGCGACGTGGATGCAGCACGATCCCGCCGGGCGTAGGCTGGACGGCTTGCCACCGCGGCCATCGCCCTATGACGTGCATCTAGCCGCCAAACCGATGCGCGCCGCCATCGCCGCCGCGCTCGAGGGCACACGCTGCCGGCCGACATGATGCTGTTTCACTCGACAAATGCCCAACTGGGGACCCCGGCCAAAACCGCGCCTAGAACGCAGCCGCCCAACGCGGCTATGCGCCCCACCGCGCTTCTGATCGCGGCGAGGTCGGTGGCGCCCGCTTCGACCACCAAAATGGTTCCCGTGCAGAGCGGCGCGGTTACACAGGCGCCACCACAGGCCAGCGGCGAGTTTTGATCCAGTACAATAACATTGAACATGCCACCGGCGACAATCGCCCCACCGGGCTGCGGTGCTAGCAGGCCGAATAGCCGATCGCCGGAAATCGATTGGTGATAGAGGCGAGGAATATAGGCATCCGGAAGCTGGCCCGGCGTTGCAGCCTCACGTGCATTGATCAACAGCGTGCGCCCGATTGCGGCGGCAGCGGCGCGCGCGAAAGCGTGGGCGACCCCGGCGCTTGTTCCGTCAACCGCGCACGGCGAGAATTGGACGACCGCGGGCGTGGCGACGCTTATTTTTGTGCGGATACGCCA
>Ga0302319_10016957_pt1 | contig 13376 bp, 12 predicted proteins | sample Bog_T0_2_FD_203319 | JGI IMG/M metagenome (GOLD analysis project Ga0302319, IMG submission 203319) | Peat permafrost microbial communities from Stordalen Mire near Abisko, Sweden - Bog_T0_2 | ecosystem: Environmental > Terrestrial > Soil > Wetlands > Peat | place: Sweden: Abisko, Stordalen Mire...
GTTGAACGTCCCCACGCTGCATCACCCGCGCTCTCCACCGGATAGACGGACATGGCGAGAGACTTCTTGCCGTCGGGCAGATTGACGCGTGCCGCATCCCACACAAACGCACTGGATGCGGAAAACGCGACATCGCGGGTCTTCTCCATGTGAAAACGCCAGGTTTTTGTACCGGACTTTGCCGGGCCCGCCAAGTCCTTGGTTACGTCGTCCACTGAGCGGATCATGACGGTCTTGTCGCTGGCCTTTGCCTTTGCGAGCTGCGCAATCTCATGCGCGCTCAGAACTTCGGCTGAGTTGGTAAGCTCACCGGACCCTGCCACCACCATACCGTCGGGGACAGTGACGTCATAATCAAACGTGCCGTACTCCAGGTAGAATTCCTGCGCCAGGTAGGGAAGCGTGTCCCAGCCGCGAAGATCGTCGTACACGCACATGCGCGGATACCATTGCGCGATGTCATATATTTCTCCATGCTCGGCAGCGCCCCAGGACGTACGTCCTCCCCAGACCCCGGGTATCGCGTAGTGATACTTGATGTGAATGCGTAACTGTCCTCCGTGCGGCTTTAACGGGGTGAGGAGCCGTATCCGCATGCGTGTGTCATCGACAATGTAGTCTGCCTTCGACCAGCGAGCCGCAGCCACCGCCGGACCAACCTCAACGGATTCGAAAACAAATCCTTCGGTGTAGTTATCTCCTCGCAGTGGCCGAGGAGGACCCGTCTGCCCAGCACGAGGTGGACGACCGATGCCGGCGTTGCCTAGATTGCTTACGCGCGAATCCTTTCGATAGCTGTTTTGTTCCAGGTGGATCCAGAGGCTGTCGAGAGAGTCAGGCGAATTGTTGGTGTAGGTGATGACTTCGTCGTTGGCAAGAACTTTGGTGACGGGATCGATCGCCGCGTGCATTACGTAGTCGGCGGCGTTCTGCCAATACGAGGGCCCAGGCGCGCCATTGGCGGAGCGATAGGGTGTCGCAGGATCAGGCAGCACCAGCGGCGCGAAAGTGACGCGTGGGTCATAGGTTGAGGCTGGATTCACCGGAGCCTGCGCCATGACGGAATAGGCGGAGCTCACGATCAGCCCGAGAGCTAGTGCGCTGGATGCAAGTGGCTGCCAAGTGTTCACGAATCTATCCTCGTCCGCCGGAGCGGAATTACTTTCTTATCTGACTTCAGCGTTGAACTCATCGACGATCACAACCTTCTGCCCCCGCCGCCGCTCGGCGACGATCGACCGACGTATATCCTGTCGAATCGCGGCAACGTCCAGATTCAAACATTTAAGTGTGCGACTAAGCGTGTTGCGGTGCATACGCAATTCCTCGGCAGTCTTTCCCATATGACCTCTATGCTTAACCAGAAGATTGACGATGTATCGCTCTTGAAAATGTCGAATTGCCTCTGCGTAGGACATCCCTGCGCTTCTAAGTGTGCTGACCGCTTCTGGCAAGTACCTTCTCAATGGCACGGAGGTAGGCTGTTGCGGCACAGGCTGCAGCAGCCCTACTTGAGTCAAGTTCGATAGGGCTGAATTCATACGATACCGTTCCTTTCTACCCTTAGGCCTCTTAGAGCCAGCGCAAACGAATCGCGTGCAGGCAATTTTTTCGTTATGCCGTAGGACAAATGATTTCGAATCAGACGGGGCGTCCGCTCTCGCCAATGGAACGGACGCAATGGCTTCAGCGGCTGCTGACAAGCGGGCTGCAAACTTCAAACGGCCGGGAAATAATCCCCACGTTGAATTGGATCGGAGAGAGCCTACCGACATCCAGCGCATGTCATGACAAGGTCACAACAACAGTTAATCAGAGGGGGGGACAGGCTCATGGCGGAATACTATATCAAAGGTCCCGGACCATCAAGGTCCGACGCCGCCGCGCCGTGCGGATCGGGTCAGTTTCATAACCACTTAATAGCCGTTCGTATTTGCATTTCGGTCTGGAGACAACCGTGCCGTGGCCGGCGCAGCTAAAAGTCTTTCTATAAGCGCCGTCACTTCACTCTCAAGTTCCTCGTGTCCAACAGTATTGCCCGGCCCTGCGAATCCCGCGTGTGTCTGCTTCACCAAACCATCTCGTCCAAGAAAGAAAGATGTCGGCCAGCAATTAAGATTCACCGCCCGCGGAAATTTCTCTGCCAGTTGATCGGTCGTGCCGCCGACCAGGACAGGGTACGTGATGCCGTAGTGAGCGATGAACGCTTTGAGCCGCGGCGTGTCCGTCTCAGGATCTCCCGTTTCAAAATCGATGTTCACGATCTCTAGCCCGCGCGAGTGAAATTTCTTAAACAGGCTGACTAGAAACGGCGCCTCATCATGGCAGTTCGGGCACCACGAGCCGCCTATCGCCACGATCACCACCTTCCCGCGAAACTCCGGATCCGTACTAGAGACGGTCTTCCCGCTAAGATCAGGAAATGCGAATGCGAAAGGCTCTTTGGGATCCTTCACCGTTGTCTGCTGCGTAGGATCCGTTGGAGCCGGCAAGTTTTCTTTACGCGCATCCGCAGGACGCCGCGCAATCAGATCGCCGAGAGCCGAGTCGCGCGGCGGACCGAGCAGGCTCTTGATCAACAGGGTTCCATCCGGCTGCGGCGTGACGGAGTACAAAGCGGGACCTGCAGCGTTGAAGTGTCCCACCGTGAAGCTCGTGCCATTCCACGCCCCCCACAAGCCGCCGGTATCGCCGTCGATGCGCTGAATCACGGTCTTGATCACTGGCGACTTCCCCGTTTGCGGGTCGGCGCGAAACTCCCACGCCGCCTCTCCCTTCGGACTCTTCGTCGCAATCTCCCAGGACCCCGAAATGTCAGGGGCGTTCGGCGTCGCAGCAGGATCAACCTGCTTCTCCACCCTCTTAGCCGTGAACGACGCAGGGCTGCCACTGTGCGCTCCGGGGTGTGCCGCACCATAGGTCCCGGTGAGAACGCCGTCGGCGAGCGTAGCGTCGAGGCTGCGCGCAAAGTAGTCGAAGGTTGCGATCAGGTGTGTTCCATCGAAGCTCACCGACGACGCGGTTGTCGCGTCCGGATGATCCGCTGGTCCGTTCAGGAAAGCTGCCTTCAAGTTAGGCGACCTCCCAGAAACGCGCAGGGAGATCGGCACCTGTTGTCCACCTTTCGTCGTTGCGAAGCCCTGCCACACACCATCGATGTTCTGGCCGGACGCAGTCGGAGACGCAAAGGTGAATGTCGTAATAGCAAACGAAAACGCCAGGATGCCAGCGAGAAGCTTCATCGGAAAACTCCGTTCAATCTGTCTTAGAGGAATGGTGCGGATCCAACCTGCAATATGCCGACTAATTCGCGTAGCAGGGGTAGGAAACAACCGTGCGGGCCAGCAGGACGCGGCAACAACAACACGGTAGTGGATGCATGTTCACAACCGAGAGGGTAGAACGGCAAAGAGCTCAAGTCAACAATGAGTGCACCGCGAACATTCGACGAACGCAACAGACCCGGAGATATCATTTGCTAAGTTGCAGGAGGTATCAGCTGTATGCGAATCAAGATCGCGAACGTGGGAGAAGCTGTTTTGCGGAATGTGGCCAGGCCTCTCACCGACGAAGAGATTCGCAGTGCACGCATTCGCGATCTCATCGTGCACATGCGCGAGACGCTGTCCGATGCCCCCGGTGTCGGTCTCGCTGCGCCGCAAGTTGGAGAGCCCCTGCAACTCGCCATCATCGAAGATAAAGCGGAATATCACGCAACCTTGAAACCTGCTGAATTACAGGAGCGTGGCCGCGTCCCTGTTCCCTTTCATGTGCTGATCAACCCCGAGATCGAACTCCTATCGCCCCTGGACCTCACGTTCTTCGAGGGCTGCCTGAGCCTTCCCGGCTTCGTAGCCATGGTGCCTCGCGCCGAGAAGGTTCGAGTCAACGCCCTCAATGAACTCGGCGAGCCAATACGCATGGAAGCGGAGGGATGGTACGCGCGCATCCTTCAGCACGAGATCGATCACCTTGGCGGCGCGCTCTACATCGATCGCATGTGGAGCCGAAGTTTCTGCACGCTGGATAACTACACTCGCCTGTGGAAATCCAAGTCAACGGCAGATCTCGCGCACGAGTTTGGCCCCGCCCCCGATGTCAAACGCCAGCCCCAACAAACTCATAACCAATTCAATCGAAAAGACTAACCCGCCATCTCAACCGCCTACTTGCAACCGGCAAGTAGCCTCCTCACCGCGTTCCCGAACCGGCTATGCTACACTTCACCCAATGAATTTCGTGTCCCAGATGACCGCATGTTGTTCGCCCTGTAGGAGCGGCGATTGTGTGTCTTCTGGTGCGATGCGATTGCAGAACTAAAGTAAAGTTCAGAACAGCGCTACTCCAACAGACCCACCGCCAGAAGTTCAATGGCCGGTGGTTTTTTGCTTTAAAGGACCTAACCAGAGAGAGGGCAGCAGTGAGCGTACCTGAAATTCAAGCCGAAGAATTGAAGCAGCGACTCGACCACGGAGACCACGTGTTTCTTCTGGATGTCCGCGATGAGTACGAGTATGAAATCTCGAACATCGGCGGTCACCTCATTCCGCTGGCCCAGTTGTCGAAGCGCCTCGACGAACTGGATGTCCGGGAAGAGATAGTGGCTGTCTGCAAGATGGGCCCGCGGGGCGTAAAGGCGGTGGAATACCTGCAAAAGCACGGCTTCACCAAGGTCTCTAACCTGCGCGGCGGTCTGCACGCCTGGTCGGACCGCATCGACCGAAATCTTCCCAAATACTAATGGTGGGCGGCAGCCCCCTCTACAGTCTTGCTGATCCGTTCGGAACACATTTCCTCTAGCGCCGGGTCTACAATTTGGGCATACCGCAACTGCACGATAAAGGAGCCCTTCCGTGGCCGAACCAACGCGCGCATCCGTGAGCGACCAGGCAGCATATCAGTTAGCCAACGTAACCAAAACCGCACCGATCTACGGAGCCATTACACCGCGTTGGCTCGTTCGGTTGCTCGATTGGAAGCCGCTGGAGTCGGGTATCTTCCGGCTGAACCGCGTGGTCGAAGACCAAACGATCGATGTCGTCTGCGGCCGCTCCGATGACTCCGAAATCCCTCAGACCTACGCCCAGTACGAGGAAGAGCCGCGCGAATACATCCTCAGCAGCATCAACGCGCTGGTCAACGTGCAAACCCGCACCAGCGACCTCTTCAGCAATCCCTACGACCAGGTCCGCGAGCAGTTGCGCATCACCATCGAAGGCGTGAAGGAGCGGCAGGAGAACGAGCTGCTCAACAACGCGGACTACGGCCTGCTGAACAACATTGCCGACTCGCAGAAAATCTCTACGCGCAAAGGCGCGCCCACCCCGGACGACCTCGATGAACTCCTTACCAAGGTCTGGAAGGAGCCCTCGCTCTTCCTCGCGCATCCTCGCGCGATCGCTGCCTTCGGCCGCGAGTGCACCCGCCGCGGCGTTCCTCCTCCGACCGTCACGCTCTTCGGAAGCCCCTTCCTCACGTGGCGCGGCATCCCGCTCATCCCGACCGACAAAATCCGCGTAACGGGCAAGGTCCCGAAGTCGCAAATCCTGCTGATTCGTGTAGGCGAGCGCAAGCAGGGCGTCATCGGACTTTTCCAGCCCGGACTCGCAGGCGAACAGAGCCCCGGCCTTTCCGTGCGCTTCACCGGCATCGACAACCGCGGCCTCGCCTCCTACCTGATCTCGCTTTACTGCGCGGCCTCCGTTCTAACTCCCGACGCGATTGCTTCGCTCGAGAACGTCGAAGTCGGTAACTACCATGAGTACAAGTGACGCGAGCCAAATTGTCTTAGCGCCGGACGCAGACGCAGCCACGGGAGTGTCTCTTCCCGTGGCCGGCCCCCTGCCGCCCGGCGTTCTAGACGCCGCGCTCCTCGCTCGCATGGCCAACGAATTCTTCACTGCGCTTCCCGGTTCACTCGACGTCCCCGCGGCGTCACTCCCTTTGGACACACCTTCAGATCTCCCCGCAACGGCTTTCCTTCCCGCGACCATCCCCGCCACTCGACCCGAAGCGCCACTCCCGTCGGACAAGCATCTTGCTGGACTCCCCGGCAGCATCGGACCGGCATCCGTCGCGCCCGTCTCCCTCCCCGTTCAGGCAGGGCCCCCAGCGATACCCGGCGCGATCGCTTCCACTGTCGCGGAAGCCGCTCCCACGCCGCCAGCGTTCTCGTTCCTCCAGGACGCGCGGCCCATCTACAGCGACGCCCCCACCGCGCCCGGCCCCTATCCTGCAGCCGCGCCGCTGACTCCACCGACAGCCGCTACCGGGAACTTAACCGCGCCCTTCGATTACGGAGTAAAAGTACCGTCACCCCAATCCGCACAGCCGCCCTCCCCGACTCTTCCCAGTCTCCCCCACCTCCCCGATCACTTGCCGATTCCCCCGCTCTCTTTCCTTGAAGAGCTCCGTCCCATCGCCACCTACCCGCCCGCCGCAGCCGGCCCCCTGCCCGCTTCACCGAACGCTGACTTCGCCTCAACGGCCCTTCCATTCGACCTCAATCTCCCGCACGACTTCGCCCGTTCCCCTGACCTCACGCTCCTGTCCGGCCATAGCTCCTTTGGCTTCCTCGATGCCGCGCGTACGCTCGAACCCTCGACATCCGCACCCACTCACGAGCCCGTTGGCATCGAGCCCGACGTCCCGCGCGACCTCAATCTCTCCTCCTACCCCTTCGACGCAGAGACCATCAAGCGCGACTTCCCCATCCTCCGCGAGTGCGTCCACGGTCGCCCACTCGTCTGGCTCGACAACGCGGCAACCACGCAGAAACCGCAGAGCGTCATCGATCGCCTCTCCTATTTCTACGAGCACGAAAACTCCAACGTCCATCGCGCCGCCCACGAGCTCGCCGCCCGCGCAACCGACGCCTACGAGTCTGCCCGCGAGAAGGTCCGCCGGTTCCTCAATGCTCCTTCCACACGCGAGATTGTCTTCGTCCGCGGTGCCACCGAAGGCGTCAATCTCATCGCGCAGAGTTGGGGTCGACGCAACGTTCAGAAGGACGACGAGATCGTCATCACCTGGCTGGAGCACCATGCCAACATCGTTCCCTGGCAGATGCTCTGCGCCGAGAAAGGCGCGAAACTCCGCGTAGCACCCGTCGACGACAGCGGCCAGGTCTTGCTCGACGAATTCGAAAAACTCCTCGGCCCCAGGACCCGCCTGGTTTCCATCACGCAGGTTTCGAACGCCCTCGGCGTCGTCACCCCTGCAACCAAAATGATCGAAATCGCCCACCGCTACGGCGCGCCCGTGCTCCTCGACGGCGCCCAGTCCGTCTCCCACATGCAGGTCGACGTGCAGGCACTCAACTGCGATTTCTTCGTCTTCTCCGGCCACAAGGTCTTCGGCCCCACGGGCATCGGCGTCGTCTACGGCAAGCCCGATCTCCTCGAGCACATGCCGCCCTGGCAGGGCGGCGGCAACATGATCCAGGACGTCACCTTCGAGAAAACTCTCTACCAAGGCCCGCCGCAGCGTTTTGAAGCAGGCACCGGCAACATCGCCGATGCCGTCGGACTTGGCGCGGCCATCGACTACCTCGATCGCGTCGGCATGCACAACGTCTCGCGCCACGAGCACGCCCTGCTCGTCTACGCCACCGCCGAACTCCTCCGCATTCCCGGTCTGCGCATCATCGGTACCGCGAAAGAAAAGGCTGGAGTCCTCTCCTTCACGCTCGAAGGCTTCCGCACCGAGGAGGTCGGCGACTACCTCAACCGCAATGGAATCGCAGTCCGCTCCGGCCACCACTGCGCTCAACCCATCCTGCGCCGCTTCGGCCTCGAGAGCACCGTCCGCGCCTCCCTCGCCCTCTACAACACCTTCGACGACATCGACCGCCTGGTGACCGCGCTCTGGAACCTTCGCCTCGGCCGAACCTCTATCGCTTAATCTCCGCTACTGCGGAATGATCGAAGTCGTCGCAGGATGATCTGGCGTTGGCCGCGGAGCCAGCGGCTTCAACGAAACTTTGCCCTCGGCGCCGTCCATATCGACCGGAGTCTTGCCATGACCGAACGCATCTAGTTCTTTTTTCTCCGCCGCAATCTCCTCAGGCGATCCATCCACCGAGCCCGCGACGATGGCAGGCCGTCGCTGCGCCGTCAGCGTCTCTTCGTCCGGCGAATAGCACGGCTTGATCGTGCAAGGCTTCTCATTGGTCTTAGTGGTTTCAAGAAAGTTGTGGTTGAAGTCCGCCGATGCAGGCACCAGGTAGAACGTTACCGTCTGAGCAAAATAGCGTTCATCGGTGGTCGGAATAATGCGCGTCGCATCCGCGTTAAGGTAGTGGACGAGGTACCATTTCGTATTCACAACCCGATATGCAGACAGGTCCTCCAATCGCACATCGAACCCCGTCGCGTCTTCCTCCTCGCGATCGGAACCGTTCTCTGCAGCCTCATGATCCTTGGCGGGATCCTTCACGCCCACGAGAACCAGCTTGCGATCAGGGCTGCTCTTCAGTCGTTGCGCAGCTTGCTTCAGACAAGCAAGCGCACGATTCTCGACGCGCGCAGGACGCAGAGGATCCTTATCGAAAGGAATGGAGCATACCTCCTCGACACCCGTAGGCGGCGCTGGCTTCTGCCGCACCTGCGCTGGCAACGCGATCGCGCCGACAAAGGCAAGCATCGCTAGAAACATTGTGGAGGTATACCAACGGGTGCGGCCAAGTCTTGTAGTCACAATTCGTTTCCTATCGCTTGCTAGTCGGGAATGGAGGTCACTGCGGGATGATCCTTCGTCGGTGGAGGCGGCAGCGGCGCTAACTTGTCATAGCCGCGCTGACCATCCGGCCCAATAAGTCCGGGACCGGGCTGAAGATGTGGCGCGTCCACGTTGTCTTCCGAGCACGAATACTCGCGTACCTCGTCCCCCGGCTTACCCAGCAGCCACGTGCGTTGGTAATGAACCGGCTCCCTGTAGAACTTCGGATCGTTGACAACCATCTCGACGTGCAGATGCCCAAGGTCCGGACGCGTCCACCGCTCGACGACATGCTGTGTGTCGCTATGCGGATCCCCATTCTCGTCCGCCCATGTGCGCTCCTGCTTGAAGCCGATGGAGTCAATCACAAAGGTATCGCCGTCCCAGGACCCAAGCTCTTCACCGAAGAAGGAAGGATCAGGATCGTCGGAATGCTTCCGCCCATCGAACGGCACCAAACGATACGTCGTGTACCAGTAGAGAAAAACTGCGTGGTCCTGCCCTTGCAACAACTGAAATGGAAGCCCGCTGGCGTTATGCCGAGGCAAGCCTCCAACGATGCACAGTGCCTCCGGATCAACCGTATGCTCCACGTTGAACTGGTGCGCTTTGTCGCCTTCCGCGGTGAACGGAAGTTTGTATCCGGGATAATCTTTGCCAAGATTTCCCACCGGCTTATCGGCCGCCGCGTGCGAAGGCACCCAGTATCCCGAGAGATCCAGATGAGAGCCTAGCCGCGGCGCCGGCCCTTTGGGTAGATCGGCCTCGTCACGCGAGAAGGGGGAGTTCGCGCGACCCGTATCATCCGCCGGCGCAGGTTTTGCCGGCGCCTGCGCTCGAAGCCCCACTCCCATCACAACAGCCAGCGCCAAGATCAGCGCAGTCGATCGAAAACGCATGGAGTAGCCCAGGCCAATCTTCTTGTACATGTGTGTAGACCCTCGTCGAGATGCGCTAACAGCAACGCAGGGATCGCGTTGCGGCCAGACCATTGCGTCACACCCTGGATTTATTTGGAGGAGTTGAAAATTGTCACTACATAAGCAGCAGTGACGATCGCGCGGTTATGCTCCACAACAGGAGCAACAACAGCGGCGCGAACAGCGCATCATGAAGATGCTGGGCATGTGAGGAAGTTAGCCGATCCGTCCTGTGCCGTCAAGTCCAATGCTTGACACCAGTTGCCTTCTTGGCTAAAGTTTGCCTATGTTTCCCGCCGCAGGTTCGCGCTGTTGTTGTTGCGGTCCGCTCACCACCCGAGTGGATAGCTTCGGCGCGCACACGACTGTCTGGCACAAGGGTTTTGCAGTCTAGAGAACAACCTAACCACACCTAGTCTGAGCGCAAAGGATCGAAGCCCATTCCAACCGGAGACGGTTCTCTTTGCCAACGCTGTACCCACACTCTCAACAACCAAAGGAATCGGCATGAACACCAAACACCGAGTTCTTCCCCTTGTTTTCGCCACCCTCCTCTCGTCAGTCCCGGCGTACGCTCATCACTCCTTCGCCGCCGAGTTTGACGGCAACAAGCCCACCCGCCTGGTCGGCAAGATTACCCGCGTCGAGTGGACCAATCCGCACTCGTACTTCTACGTCGACATTGTCGACGCAAAGGGTCACAGCCAAAATTGGGGCTGTGAGGGCGCAGGTCCCGGCGCGCTCAGCCGCCGCGGCTGGAAGAAGGGCAACCTCAAGCTCGGCGACACCATCGTTGTCGATGGCTATCGCGCGAAGGACGGTTCCCACCTCATCGACGCCCGCCGCGTCACCTTTCCCGACGGCCGCTCCGTCTACGGCGGAAGCCCCGGTGACGGCGGCCCCGGCGACAACGGCACCGACCAAGGTGCTCTCCCCGGAACCAAGAAGAGCTAGGAGTTATCAACGGCCGGCGTCGCTGCAACACGGCGCCGGCGCCTCGTTATGACGCAGCCTCTCATCCAGCACGTCTGCCAGATCCTTTACGACTCGCCCATCGGCACAGCTATCCGTGAATCGGACAATGCCTTTTCTGTCATCGAGTCGGTGCATGTCTTATCGATCACGCTGCTGGTAGGCACCATCGCCATCCTTGATCTCCGTATGCTCGGGCTCATCCTCCGCGAGATCCGCGTTTCGCGAATCGCCCGCGCAGTACTTCCTCTCACCTGGGCCGGCTTCCTCTTCATGCTCACGAGCGGCTTCCTCCTGTTCTGGGCAGAGGCCGCAAAGAACTATCTCAACCCCGCCTTCCGCGTGAAGATGGTGCTCCTCCTCCTCGTGGGTCTCAACCCGCTCATCTTTCACACCACCGTCTACCGCCGCGTAACCCAGTGGGAGATCGACCATCGCTCCCCGTGGCGCGCACGCGCCGCAGCCTGCGCCTCACTCCTGCTGTGGGGTGGCGTCATCGTCGCCGGCCGCGCCATCGCTTACTTCTAGCACTCGAAAGAAAGGGTCGTCTTGCTCTCACCGCAACACGCGTTCGAGTCACTCGCGCACTCATCGCTAGGCCGCTTCATGCAGACCAGCCAGTGGGCCTTCGCCGTCACCGAGATGGTCCACCTTCTCGCGCTCGCGGCCCTCGGCGGCTCTGTACTCTTCCTCGATTTGCGGTTGCTCGGCATAACCCTCCGAAACGAATCGGCCTCAGTCATCAGCCGCGACCTCAGCCGCATCCTTCTCGTCAGCCTTGCCGTAATGATCCTCTCCGGCATCGGCTTGTTATCCGAGGAAGCCATGAAGTGTTTCTACAGCCCCGCCTTCCGCTGGAAGATGGCGCTTCTTGTTACGGCCGTCACCTTCTACTTCACCATCCACCGCAAAACTGCCCTGCGCGCCAGCACCACAACCGCCAGCCTGTCGCAACGCGCCGTCGCCGTCATCTCGCTTCTGCTTTGGCTCGGTGTCGGCGTTGCCGGCCGCGCCATCGGCCTCATCTGACCGCACCAACGTTCCGAAAGGACCTGACCATGAATCGTCGCGACTTTCTTTATACCGCTGCCGCCAGCGTCGCACTCGCAACGCCCGCCTTCGCCAGGAAGGCCGGCTCCTCCACCTTGACCCATAAGCAGCGAGTCGACCGCGCCTTGCAGGGCAAGGATCTCGATCGTCCGCCCTTCACCTTCTACCACCACTACAAAAGGCCCACGCCGCAGCTCGAGGCCCAGGATCACCTCGACTTTCATCGCACCTACAACACCGACATCGTCAAAATCATGAACGACTTCGACTACCCCCAATCGAAGACCGACAAGTGGTACGAACTCAAACCGCTCGGCTCTCCCTATCCCGACCAGCTCACGACACTCAAACTGGTCCGCGACGGACTCAACGGGGATGCCTACTTCCTCGACACCCTCTATGGCCCCTACATGACCGCGATGATCCTCTTCCAGTCGCAGCCGCAGTTCGCCAGCCTGGGCAAGTCAGAAGAAGTGCAAGACCAGCAAATCAAAAGCCTCCACGAATTCCAGCAACAAAATCCAGACGCCTGGCACAACGCGCTCGAAGCCATCACGCAATCCACCCTCAACCACATCCGGCAAAGCAAGGAGATCGGCTCCTCCGGCGCGCTCGTCAGCATCTTTAACGCGGAAAGCAAGTTCGGCTCTGTCGCCGACTACGAGCAGTTCACTCGCCCCTACGACAAGCGCATCTTCGATGCCCTCGCCGACACGAAGCTCTCTATTCTTCATCTCCACTATCTTGAGAGGCCCTACCTCGATCAGTTCAAGGATTTTCGCGCGCCGGTCATCCAGTACTCGGTCAAGACTAGCGGCATCCCCATCACCGACGTCCGGAAACTCTATTCACAAACCATCGCAGGAGGCGTCAACGAGATCGACTTCCGGAAGTTGACGACAGCAGAGATGCGCCAGCAATGGAAGGATGCCAGGTCACAGGCAGGACGCAACTATATCGCCACGCCTGGATGCTCGGTTCCCGATGCCTCAACCGCCGAAGAACTGGCACGGTTTCCCCGCGCGCTCGAAGTTTAAGCCGTTGCGAGGGAAGATTAGACGCCCAACTAAGGAAACCTTTCGACTATGGCCGCCACACGCGAGTAGAAATGCTCTTGGTAAACCGTTGTAAGCTTGCCTTCTTGTTTATCCGAAGTTTCTCCCCCTCTTATCGTTGAGCTTGCTTCGCGTGGAGGTACTTTGGAACGCCCTCGAAGTGCACGTCGGTCACGACGCTCCAGTGCCTCTTGCGGCGCGCGTGCGCAGTATTGGGACCACGCATCAAGCATCACTCTGGCTTATATTGCGACGCATAAGCAAATCCCTTACCTGCCACAAACCCGACGCATCGAGCCACCCTTTGCATCTATCCTTGACGCCCGCCGAATTTTTTACTACCTTCAGTCTATGTTTGTTTCTTCGACCCATCGTTGTTGTTGCGACCACCTTCCTCTCGCTAGGTAAGCAACGCTTCGACCTGGATAATTAGGCGAACACTCCCCCTTCACGACCCCCCATGCGTCACTGTCGTTAGTTTCTACTTCCGACGAACCGCAGCTTGCCACCAACGCAAGACCAGTCGGCCATCATGGGACTTGTTATCCATCAGGAGAACACTCGATGAAATTGCACGCCCGTCTTGTCGCAACTACTTTACTAGTGTCCCTCTTGCCGTTGACCACCTTCCTGCCAACTCCCGCATCCGCACAGCAATCTG
>Ga0302319_10016959_pt1 | contig 13375 bp, 12 predicted proteins | sample Bog_T0_2_FD_203319 | JGI IMG/M metagenome (GOLD analysis project Ga0302319, IMG submission 203319) | Peat permafrost microbial communities from Stordalen Mire near Abisko, Sweden - Bog_T0_2 | ecosystem: Environmental > Terrestrial > Soil > Wetlands > Peat | place: Sweden: Abisko, Stordalen Mire...
CTGGGAAAATCTAGCCGCGCTCTTCCCGCTGCTCTTCGTTATCTTCCTGCCGCTGCTTGTCGTCCCCGAGCTCCGCAACACGATCTGGACCTGGATGCCGTTCGTCGGGACCGACAACCACGAACTTGCCATCCGTGCCGGCTACCTCAACTTCCCGTTCTTTTACATCCGCGTCCTCGGCTACTTCGCCTTCTTCAGCGGCGTGGCGCTCTACTACCGCAACAACTCACTCAGGCAGGACGCCGACGGCAGCCCGGTCTGGGGATTCCGCTGCCATTATCACAGCTACTTCCTCATGACCCTCTGGGCGCTGATCGAGACCTTCGCCGGCTTCGACTGGTTCATGGGCCTTGACTGGCGCTGGTCGTCGAGCCTCTTCGGCGCCTACCACTTTGCCGTCTGCGCCCAGGCCGGCATGGCCGCCTGCATCGTCATCGCCGCGTGGCTGCAATCCAACGGCTACCTCGCGCGCCTCAACCGCGAGCACTATCACCTCGCGGGCAAGCTCCTCTTCGGCTTCACCATCCTCTGGGCCTACTTCGCCTTCGGCCAGTTCCTGCTCATCTGGTACGCCAACATTCCCGAGGAAACAATCTTCTACAACGACCACAACCGGTACCTCTGGAAGTACCTCACCTACTTCCTCATCGTCGGCAAGTTCATGTTCCCGGTCATTTACCTGCTCGCGCAGGACACCAAGCGCAACCTCCGCGGCCTGACCTCCATCGCGATATGGATTCTCTTCATGCACGCGGTCGAGATGTACTGGTTCATCATGCCCTACGCGCACGCGAAGACGCTGGTGCCCAGCTGGCTCGACCCCGTCTGCTTCATCACCGTCGGGTCGATCCTCGGCTACGCCTACCTCCGCCTCATGGCCAGTGCCGCGCTCTTCCCGTACCGCGACCCGCGCCTGGCCGAATGCCTCACCGTCACGAACTAAGATGAGCACCGAGACCCAAACGACCTTCCCGTTCCGCTGGTACATCAGCGTCGCGTTCGTGCTCTTCATCTTCGTCATCGTCGCGATTCATTCCTCGCGCGTGGCGGAGGACACCACGGGCTACGACGACGACCAGGCCAAGCTCCGTTCCGAGAAGCTCGCGAAGCTCCTGGCCGCCGACCAGAAGACGCTCACCACCGCCGACTGGGTCGACAAGGACAAGGGCATCGTGCGCATCCCGATCGACGAGGCGATGAGCCAGGAAGTGGCCCTCCTCAAGGCCAAGCCGGTCGCCGTGGGCAGCGAAATTCCCGGCGCCGTCGCTCCCGCCGCGCCGGCTGCCCCCGCGACCAATAGCGCGCCCGCCGCCGCGACACCCAACGCCGCGCCCGCCGCAAGCGGCACGCCGCCTGCCTCCACCAACGCCGCGCCGACCACCCCTTAACCGACGACGTAAATGCCGCTCTCGCCCCTTCATCGCAACTTCACCTCGAGCGATCCCGAGCTCGCGGCCGTCGACGCGTCGCTGCGCTGGCCCGTCATCGCCAGCCTGCTCGCCGCCGTGCACTGGATGGTCACCGGCACCGTCCTCCTTGTCTACGCGTCGTCGCTCAAGCATCCCTCCGATTCGATGCCGATCCTTGACGTCTTCACGTGGCTGTCGCAGCACCTGAGCGTCTTCACCTACGGCCGCGTCTGGCCCGCGGCGGTGGACTCGCTCCTTTACGGCTGGGTCGGCAGCGCCTCGCTCGGGCTCGTCATGTGGACCCTCGCGCGCATGGGCCGCACGCCGGTGGCTTCGCCCGCCGCGCTCATGACCGCCGTCGTGTTCTGGAATCTCGGCGTCGCCGCCGGCCTCACCGGCATCCTCCTAGGCCAGTCGACCGGCGTGGAGCTGCTCGAGTTTCCGCCCTATGCCGCCGCCATTCTCTGGTGCGCGTTTGCCCTCTTCGCCTACTGGTCGATTCTCAATTACCTGCACCGCAGTTCCGATGCCGACCAGATCGGCCAGTGGTGGATCCTCATCGGCCTCTTCGCGTTCCCGTGGCTCTTCGCGGCCGGCAGCATCCTGCTCGGCCACACGCTTCCCGGCTCGGGCGTGATCCAGGGCATGATCGACGCCTGGTACGTTCACGGCGCCTACACGCTCTGGCTCGCGCCGGTCGGGCTCGGCATCCTCTATTATCTCATCCCGAAGGCGGCCGGCCTGCCGCTCCGCTACGCCTCGCGCTCAAGGGCCGCGTTCTGGATCTGGCTCATCGTCGCCCCCTGGACCGCGGCCCACGACATGGTTGGCGGACCGTTCCCCGAGGCGACCGTCTCGCTCGGCCTTGCCCTCAGCGGCCTCATCTTCATCCCGGTGGCGCTGATCGGTCTCAGCCTTGTTTCCACGGTTCTCGACGGCGAGCACAAGCATCACGAAAGCGTCGTCCTCCCGTTCCTCTACGTTGCCGCGTCGTTCTTCGTCGCGGCGGGCGTGTGCGAGCAGCTCCTTTCCGTGCGCGACCTCAATGTCCTGCTCCACTTCACCATGTTCCGCGAGGCCAATCGCTTCCTTTGGATTTACGGCTTCTTCAGCTTCCTCATTTTCGGAGCGACCTATTACATCGTGCCGCGATTGCTCAACTTCGGCTGGCGTTCCACGCTGCTGATCAAGGTTCACTTCTACGCCTCCGTCTACGGCATCCTGCTCGCCATCTTCTTTTACGCCTTCGGCGGCTTCATGCAGGGCCTCGCGCTGGAAAATCCGGACGTGCAGGTGACGATCGTCAACGCCGACCAGGATGCACTATCCTTCCAGATCGCGGTCACGCTCTGCTTCTGCGTCATCGCGTTTGGCAACGGCGTGTTCGCCTATCATCTCGGCTGGACCTTCCTGGAATGGATTCGCGGCGGTCCCCGCACCGTTGGGCTCGATGACCGGCCCGAGGCGCCCACGGTGCATGAATCGGCGCTCGATCCCGCCTCGGTGGAGGAGGCCCACGCATGATCACACCGGTCCACTTCCGCAAATTCTTCCTCGTCTTCCTGGCGATCTTCGCCTTTGCGTGGATTGGCATCATCGTGTTCCCGTGGATGGCGCTGGGTAATTTGCAACCCGTGCCACAGGCCGGCAGCACCGACATCCTGCCGTGGGACACCACCGGCCTCGCGCACGCGGGCGAGAAAGTCTACGCCGCCAACGGCTGCGTCTACTGCCACACCCAGCAGGTCCGCGCGCCTCAGTCCGGTGCCGATATCATCCGCGGCTGGGGCACGGCGAAGAACGAGACCGGCGACAAGCCGGCCGAGATCACGCGCCGCACCTTCCCGCGCGACTACATCTGGCAGGGGCAGGTCTTTCTCGGCAACGACCGCACCGGCGCCGACCTGAGCAACCTCGCCAACCGCTTCCCCGACGCAGCCTCGCTCTACCGCTATCTTTACGATCCCTCCGTGCTCAATCCCCACAGCAGCATGCCGTCCTACCGCTTCCTGTTCACCACGCAGCAGGTCAGCGGCGCGCCGTCGGCCGACGCGCTCGTGCTCGACCCGCGTGACCAGCCTGCGCCCGGCTATGAAGTCCTGCCCACCTCCGACTGCCAGGCGCTCGTCGCCTACCTGCTCTCGCTGAAGAAGGGCTACGACCTGCCCGACGAGCATCCCGGCCCGGTGGAAATTCCCAAGTCGGAGGAATCCCCATGAGCGACTCTCCCGACTCATCCCACAAGAAGCCGGCCGCGTTCCTCGCGCCCGACCTCGCCGTCCGCCCGGACGCTTCCGACTTTGTCGAGCAGCCGGACGTCACCTCCATTCCGCCGCAGCACGAGCCGCTGCCGACCTGGCTCTACGTCGTCTGCGGCGTCGCGCTTTTCTTCGCCGGAAGTTCCTACGCCGGCCTCGAGCTCGGCACCGGTTACTACGACGTCGGCATGGGCGGCCCTGCGGTCTCGCACGAGGATGTGGCGCTGGCCGCCGCGCCGACCGACCCGATGTCGCTCGGCAAGACCCTCTATAACGGCAACTGCGCGAACTGCCACCAGGCCAGCGGCGCGGGCCAGCCCGGCGCCTATCCGCCCATGGTCGGCTCGGAATGGGTGCTCGGGAACAAGGAAATGCTCTCGGCCATCCTGCTCGACGGCGTCGCCGGGCCGCTCAGCGTCCACGGCGGCCAGTTCGGTACCAATGTCATGCCCGCCTGGGCCAACCTGACCGACGACAAGCTCGCCGACATCATGACCTACATCCGCGGCACCTGGGGCAACAGCGCCGATGCCGTCAAACCCGAGGACGTCGCCGCTGAGCGAGCCAAGGCCGCCTCCCGCACCGCCCCCTGGGCCCAGTCCGACCTCGAGAAGATGAAGAGCGCGAAGTAGATCCTCGCGGATGGCAGTAGGTTGGGTCAGATATTTTCCGCGCTCGCAGAGCGCCTAAACTGGTAGCCGGCGTCGGCTCGACGCCGGGCTCAGAATGATTTGCCCTCGCAATCCATGTGGGCATCGACGGATCGCCGTCGCATCAGTTCCCCAACCACCGCGCAAGTCCTCCTACAAACCGCCAACCGCGTTCGTTCACGCATTGTCCCCAACGCCATTCGGTGGAATCCTTGAGAGCATGCGCGCACCGCTCTTCCTTCCGTTGCTGCTGATCGCGCTCACTCCCGCCCGCGCCGACGTTACCGCCACGGTCACCATCACCGGCGCGCCCAATAGCCCGGATGAAACCTTCATCGCCAGCGCCAGCAACTGCGGGGAAAGCCCCGTCCGCCACACCGAAAACTGGAAGATCGGCCCGAAGGGCGAACTCGCCGACGTCGTCCTCTGGATCGTCGATCCCAAGTTCGCCCCCGACACCCCAGCCGCGCCGGAGACCGCGATCAGGCAAATCGGCTGCCGCTACGACCCGCACGTCATCGCCGTCGTCGCCGGCGCGCCGTTCAAGATTTTCAATGGCGACCCGACGCTCCACAACGTCCTCGCCCGCGTCTACACCGGCCCGACCGATCCGCCCGGCGACACCATCTTCAACCTCGGCCAGGGCCACCAGGGCGAGATGGACGAGCGCCAGTTTGACGATGCCGGCATCTACACGCTCCAGTGCAACGTCCACTCCTGGATGCAGGCCTGGGTCCGCGCATTCCCGCATGGCTGCTTCGCCGTCACCGGCCCCGACGGCAAAGCCACCCTCCAGCTCAGCGCCCACCTGCTCGACGGCACCTACAAGATCGACGCCTGGCATCCCAAGTTCGCCGCGCCGCTCGAGCAGACGATCACCGTGAAGAGCGGCACCGCGACCGCTGCCTTCCAGTTCCAAGGCCCGAAGTCGCTTTAACTGTAGCGGCGACCGCCGACTGTCTTCGGCGCGCCAGCGCCGGGCAGCCTTCGGTCGGAGACCGAAGGGTTTCTTACGCCTTAGATAAGCAAGCAACGCGCACGCATGAGCCGTCGGTTCGCGATTGGCGGGGCACATCGTCGGCCAGTCCGCCCATCTCCCGCGCCGTTCGCTCGGAGAGCGAAGGCTACCCGCGCTTCGCGCGACTGAACGACAGCCCTACCTCGTCGCCGGGAGCACCGTCGGCCGCGCCCCGTCGATGCATTCCTGCGCCTGCTTCGTCACGAATGCGGTGTAGAGCGACTGATGCACCGCATCGAGATGAAGTCCGTCGCCGGGCGAGGCCCAGGTTGACGGTCCGGCGAAAACGACGGCCCTCATCTCCAGGCCCGGATCGAGCACATAGGTCTTCGCGTCGTTCGCCTCCTTCACCCCCGTGACGATCGGCCCGGTGCGAATCTGCGGCAGTGACAGGATCAGGAAAATTCGCGTGTCCGGCCCGAACGCCGCGCGTGCCTTCGGAATCCACGCCGCGACCGCCTTCTCCACCGCGGCGGGGTCCTGCGAATTGTCGTTCTCCGCGATATGAACGAACACGTAATCGAGATCGTGCGCGAAGGTCTTCGCATGCGTCGCATCGAAGTGATCCCATGACGCCGGGAAGGGCGGATACCCGCCGTTGCCCGACATGATCCAGCCCTGCGTCCCGATGCCGACCTGCCCGTACTCGCAATCCATCCCGTACGCCACGAAGAACGGCCACGAAAGCGATGCATCGCAGAATGTGTAGATCGGCACGCCCGGCTTCGAGTAGCCGAAGTAGGCCTGCTCGTATGACGCGCCGAAGAACAGCGCGCGCTTGGGCCGCAGTGTCGCTGGCGCCAGCTTCCCGCCCGCATCGATCTCGATGCGGTTGATCTGCGTGTGGAAGATCGTGCCCGACCAGCCGTTTTGCGCCGTCTCATCGCCGCCCACCGCCTGGATCATCACTTTGTAGGCCAGCTGCGGATTCAGCCCTGTCGCGATCGTCACCGGCGTGTCGGCGCTCTCGTTGGCGGGAAATTGCACATACTGCGCCGGGCCATCGACCGAATCGACATTGCTCACCACCACCTTCACCGCCGGCATCTGCAGCGCGGAAAGCCCCTTGTTGATCGCCGTATTCACGCGCAGCGCCAGCGTCGTTGTGCCAGTGATCCGGAATTTCAGGTAGCCGCCCGCCGCCGGCGCAACGGCCGCGCCGCTGTCGTCGATGCGCCAGCAATAGGGGCTCAGGAACAGGTTCTTGTCGGTGAGGGGAATGTCCTGCGGCGCATCCGCGCGCGCGAAAGCCGCCAGCGCGGCAAGCGATAGGAGGTAAATGGCGATCGATTTCATAAAATTCTACAATCGAGCGGCACGCCTGCGTTCGCGTCCCTCGCTCGGCAGGTAGCCTTGGTCTTTGAGATAGTCCTGGATATAAAGCATGTTCACCAGCACCAGGATTACCGCGGCGAGGGGCGTGGCAAATGCGAGACCCGCGCCGCCCAGCAGCAGCCCCATCAGCAGTTCTGACGCGAGCACGAACGCGGGCGGCAGCGAGATCGCCCGTTGCTGGATCAGCGGCGTGATCACGTTCGCCTCGAGCGTCTGCACGCCGAGGTAAAGCAGCGCCACCCACAGCCCCATCGTCGGGCTGATCGTCAGCCCCAGCATGATCGCCGGAATCACCGAGATGAACGGCCCGAGGCTCGGAATGAACGACAGGATTGCCGCAATCAGCCCCAGCGTTCCCGAGAGGGGCACGCCCAGCAGCGTCAGCCCCACGCCGACCAGAATCCCCACGCTCGCCATCGTCGCCAGCTGGCCCATCAGCCACCACCAGAGCGTGAACCCCAGCTCGTCGAGCACCTCGGTCATCCGCTCACGGCGCCGCCGCGGGAACAGCGAAAGAAAGCCCATGCGGTACAACTTCGGGTCGGCCGCGAAAAATATCCCGATCACCAGCGCGAAAATCAGTCCGCCAAACCCATGCAGCGTCAGTCCCGCGAACTTGATCAGGCTCGACGCATTGTTGTCCTGGGAGGATTTGACCGCCTGCTGCAGCCCGGTCACCACGCTCTTGCCGCCCGGCAATTGCTGGACGTTTTTCAGCAGCGTATCGTAGGCCTTCGGCAATTGCTGGGAAAGCGAGGCCGACTGGTCCGCAACCGCCGGGCCGATGATCAGTCCCGAATCCACCACGATGAAGAACAGCACCAGCAGCGCGAAGAACAGGCAGAACGGGTAACTGAAGCTCGACCGCTTTTGCATCGCAACCGCCAGCCCGTTGAAAAAGACCGAAAGAAAAAGTGCCGCGAAAAACACCAGCAGCACCTGCGCCGTCCACCACAGCAGGATCGCCGTGATCGTCACGCCGATCAGGCCCAGGCCGACTTCCATGCCCACCCGCACCACGGGCGGCCGCTTGGCCGTGCGCCGGACCGGCAGCGGTTCCGCTGCCGGCTTTTCCGCCGCCGATTCGTCCGCTTCAGCCATGCGCGATACTAATCGGCCGCAATGAATTGGCAATTGTGACGGACGTCCCGCGCGCCGTACGAGCCGCCAACCGGGCGGTTCCCCTAGACCTAGGACGCCAGCCGCTCGACCACCCAGCCCGCGCCCTCGCGCCGGTACCGCAGCCGGTCGTGCAGTCGGTTCGACCGCCCCTGCCAGAATTCGATCCGCTCCGGCGCGAGCCGGTAACCGCCCCAGTCCGGCGGCGCAGGCACCGGCGTCTCGCCGGGGAAACGCGCTTCCGTCTCGCGAAGGTTGTCCTCCAGAAAAGTGCGGCCGGAAATCACCTTGCTCTGCGGCGAGGCCCACGCGCCCAGCCGGCTGCCGCGCGGCCGCGTCGCGAAATACGTTTCCACGGCCCCGCGCTCCAGGATCTCCACATGCCCCTCGATGCACACCTGCCGCTCCAGCGGAATCCAGCCAAACGTCAGCGCGGCGAGGGGATTCTCCTCCAGCGTGCGCCCCTTCGCGCTTTTCAGGTTCGTGAAAAAAACAAACCCGTGCGCGTCGAAGCCCTTCAGCAAAACGATCCGTCCGCGTGGCTGTCCGTCGGCGTCCGCGGTCGAGAGCACCATCGCGTTCGGCTCGACGATCGCCTGTGAGTTCACCGCCTCGGTGAACCACAGCTCGAACTGCCGGAACGGATCGGGATCCAAGTCCGACTCGACCAGCCCGCGCTGCATATAGTCGCGCCGCAACGCCGCGATTTGCCCAGGAGTCAGCGGGGAAACATTCTGCAGCATCCGCCCATGTTGCGCCAACCCCGCTCGCCGCGCGAGGCGAAACAGTCCCGTCAACCTCGCCCGCGCCTAATCGCCCTTCTTCCTCCCGCGGCTGTACGCGCGCGGACTTTGCCCTGTGATCCGCCGGAACTGCTTGTTGAAATAGTGAGGGTCCGGAATCCCACTCTGCCTCCCGATCTCGCTCACCGGCAGATCGCTCGAGACCAAAAGATGCCGCGCCAGCTCGATCCGCTTCAGCAGCGTGTAGCGCGGGATCGTCATGCCGTAACACTCCCGAAAAATCTTCGCGACATAATCGGTGCTCAGCCCCAGCGGCTCGAGCAGTTCCGGCACCGTGAACGGCTGCGCCAGCGATGCATCGATCCGGTCGCGAACCTGCCGCAGCCGCTCTTCCTGCAGGCCCGCGGTCGGGGACGCCTGCCCTTCGGCGCGCTGCAGATGAAGCCAAAGCAAAAGTTCCTGCAGACTGGCCGACGCGGCAGAACCGGCGGCCAGGTTCCGGCTTTCGCGGCTGCGCCAGTGATAATCGATGATGCGCCAGATCCGTTCCCGCGCTTGGACCGCCCGCGAGCCCAGCCGCCAGTGCAGCGGCAATCGGATGCGCGCGCCGGCAGGCTTCACCGGAAAAAAATGGATGCATAGGTGCTGTCCGCTCGCCTCCAGTTCGTAGTGCGAAACCACCCCGGGTGGCGAAAGCGTCACGTCCCCCGGCTCCAGCCGGAAGCGCGTTTTGCCAAACCGGATCGTCCCCGTGTAATCGTGCAGGTGAATGGCCACCGTGGGGTGCGCGTAGGGCCGGTTGCAGTGCGGCACCGTCAATGGATAAGTCCCCGCGTTCCGGCACACCGGCGAAGCCCGCAGCGGCCATGACAGGACGGGAGGAATCTTCATGATAACGGAAAAATACCAACAATTAGAATATCGCCAGTTGATGCGGAGCCGAAGGATTCGATAGAGTAACTGGAAATCTACCAACTCAACCCCGTGTCATCCATCTCTGATTCCTTCCAGGAAAACGGCTACTACCTCGCCCGCGGCGTCTTTTCTCCCACCGAAATCGTCGAGCTCGAGCTCGATTTCGACCGTATCGTGCGGCAGCTCCTCGCCAGCAAGGAACAGGTCGCCACCCGCTGGTCGGGCGCCGCGATCGACAAGATCGGCCCGAAGGACACCGTCGTCGTCCACACCCACAACGTCCAGATTTACTCCGCCGCATGGATGCGCGCGCTGCTGCACAAGGAATTCCTGCGCATCGCCACGGAATTGCTCGGGCCCGACATTGTCCTGCATCACACCAAGCTCTTCCAGAAGCCGGCGGAAAAGGGCGCCCCGTTTCCCATGCACCAGGACTGGTCCTATTTTCCCACCATCAAGGACACCATGCTCGCGGGCGTCATCCACGTCTCCGCCGCCACCGACGAGATGGGCTGCCTGCGCGTCGTGCCCGGCTCCCACAAACTCGGGCGCATGTCGGACAGCAGCGGCATGAGCGAGAAACTTTCCGATTCGTTGAAGGATTACCCGATCGAGGACGCCACCGTCATCGAGGCCGGGCCGGGCGACGTGGTGTTCTTCAACTACCTCACGCTGCACGGTTCCATGCCCAACCGCTCCACCCGCACGCGCAAGACCGTCCTCGTGCAGCTGCACGCCGGCGACGACGCGGTCGAGGAGGGGAACACGCACACCAACGCCCGCCTCGCGCTCCAAGGCTGGAACTCCCACGCCAGGCGCAGCCTCGCGAATCTGACCTGAGCCGGCCCGGCCCCGGTTGGCCGGCCACAGAAATACTGCCGTCCGCGAGGACTTTTCAATCGCCATCATGGGCGGATATGCTACTCAGGTCATCTCGCGCCATGATCGAATGCCGCAACATCCAGAAGAACTACGGCGGCGTCGCGGCCGTGAAGAACGTCAGCCTGCGCATCGAGCCGGGCGAGGTCCACGCGCTCTGTGGCGAGAACGGCGCGGGCAAAAGCTCCCTGGCCCGCATCATCGCCGGCATCACCCGGCCCGACAGCGGCGAAATCCTGCTCGAAGGCAAGCCCGTCACATGGAGCGGCCCGCAGCAGGCGCGCGAGGCCGGCGTCAGCATCATCCTGCAGGAACTCGATCTCTTTGCGCATCTCTCCATCGCGGAGAACCTCGCGCTCGGCAATCCCAAGCTCGAGAAATCGAAATGGGTCTCGCGAGCCGCGCTGCACGACGCGGTCAAGCCGCTGCTCAAGGACGTTGGCCTCGACATCGATCCCTCGCTGCCGCTCGATACGCTGAGCGTTTCGCACTGGCAGCTCGTTGCCATCGCGCGCGTGCTCGGGATCGACGCGAAAATAATCTTCATGGACGAGCCGACCAGCGCGCTCACCGCTGATGCCGTCGACCGGCTCTTCGGCCTCATCGCGCGGCTCAAGGCGCGCGGCGTCTCCATCGTCTATGTCTCGCACAAGATGGACGAAATCTTCCGCATCGGCGACCGGGTCTCCGTCATGCGCGACGGCGCGCTCATCGGCACGGAAAAATGCAGCGAGACCACAATCGACCAGGTCATCCGCCAGATGGTCGGACGCGCCGTGCTCATCCAGCGCGGCACGCTGAACGCGCCCTCGGAAACCACCCCGCCTGTGCTGGAACTCGAGAGCGTCTCCACGCGCAAGCTGCGCGACATCTCCTTCAGCCTGCGCCCCGGTGAGATTTTCGGCGTCGCCGGCCTGGTAGCCTCCGGTCGCAGCGAGCTCGGCCGCATGCTCTTCGGCCTCTCGCCCATCACTGGCGGCACGGTGGAACTGGCCGGCTCGGCCTATGAACCCGCCGATCCGCGCGATGCGCTTTCGCATGGCGTCGCGCTCGTGCCCGAGGACCGCCAGCGCGAGGGCCTCTTCGCCGGCATGAGCATCCGCGAGAACGCCACGCTGGCGAACCTGCGCAAGTTCTCGCACGCGACCTTCATCGACGGTGCTGGCGAGAAGGCCGCCTCCACCGGGGCGCTGGAGCGCTGCAACACCAAGCTCGCACACGATGAGCTGCCCGTCAGCGCGCTCAGCGGCGGCAACCAGCAGAAGGTCCTCATCGGCAAGTGGCTTATGACCGAGCCCAAGGTCTGCTTCTTCGACGATCCCACGCGCGGCATCGACATTGGCGCGAAGGACGACATCTACAAGCTGCTCGCGAAGCTTGCGGGCGAGGGGCTTGGCGTCATCTGGGTCAGCAGCGAGCTGCCCGAGCTGATCGCCAACGCGCACCGCATCCTCGTCCTCTACGAGGGCCGCGCCATGGGCATCCTCGACGCCGCCACCGCCACGCAGGAGGACATCATGCGCCTCGCCACCGCTCACCCCCAATTGATTTCATGAACTACCTCAAGCGTCACGGCCAGCCCTTCCTCGGCCTGCTCATCATCCTCATCCTCGGCGCGATCCTCAGCCCGCACGCGTCGGACGGTTCCAATGTCTTCATTTCGCCCGGCAACCTGAGCGACGTCCTTCTGCAGCAGTCGGAGACCGGCATCATCGCGCTGGGCATGACCTTCGTCATCATCGGCGCGGGCATCGATCTTTCCGTCGGCGCCATCCTCGCCTTTTCCGGCTGCCTCGCGGCCACGGCGATGATGAAGTGGATGCCCGCGGCAACGGGCGCCGGTCCGATCCTGCTCGCGGTCATCGTCGCGCTGATCGGCGGCGCGCTCGTCGGCGCGATCAACGGCTGGGTCATCACGCGCATCGGGCTGCAGCCGTTCGTCATGACGCTCGCGATGATGATCGGCCTGCGCGGTTTCACCAAATGGAGCACCGGCAACGTGAACATCGACCTCGGCTTCAATCCCGTCGATCCGAATACCGGCCTCGTCACCCACACCCCGTCCGGCGATTTCTGCCAGCTCTTTTCCGACAAGCTTTTCGCCATCGGGCTCTGGGCCGTGCTCGCGTTCCTTTCATTCCTTCTTCTCCACCAGACCGTCTTCGGTCGTTACCTGCGCGCCATCGGCGAGAACGAAAAGGCCGCCGGTTACACCGGTCTTCCCGTGAAGAATGTGCGGCTGCTGACGTACATCGGCATCGGCGTTCTCGCGGCGCTTGCGGGCATGATCCACGCCGCGCGCAGCCACCAGGGTAACCCCAATGACGGCATGGGCTATGAACTCGACGCCATCGCGGCGGTGGTCATTGGCGGCACGGCGCTGGCCGGTGGTCGCGGTTCCATCGTTGGAACCGTCGTCGGCACCCTCGTTCTCGGCCTGATCACCAATGTGATGCGTCTGCAGCTGATCGACAGCAATATCGAGATGATCGTCAAGGGACTCATCATCATTGTGGCCGTCTGGCTGCAGCGCCGCACGCAGGCAACCGCCTCCTAGGCAGCCGCCTGCGCCGAGGAGTCGGTTCGGTAGCCTTTGGGGCGCAAAGGCTATTATTATCTTGTAAGAGTCAAAAATGGCATTACTTTGCATATACAAAGTCATGACCTTCCGGGTTCCCCATTGCAGGACGACGGCGTTCACCCTCATCGAGGTCGTGATGGCGATGGCTGTCGTTTCCTTCGCCCTCCTGGCGATCACCGGCTTGCTGCCGGTTGGCCTCCAGACGATGCGCGATTCCCAGAACGACCAGGCTCTTGGAACGATCGCCAACCAGGTGCGCGGTGACCTCCAGCAAATCAATTTCACCACCGATCCCAATAACGCCAATCCTCAAATTCTGCTGAGCACGCTGGTGACCTCGAATTATTACTACACCGACGAAGGGGTCAAAACCGTTTCCACCGATCCGTCGGCCTTTTACAAAGCCAGTTTTTTCGTGACGAATGCGGCCGTGAACGGTTCCGCCTACGCGAACGGTGGCAGTGTCAC
>Ga0302319_10016960_pt1 | contig 13374 bp, 16 predicted proteins | sample Bog_T0_2_FD_203319 | JGI IMG/M metagenome (GOLD analysis project Ga0302319, IMG submission 203319) | Peat permafrost microbial communities from Stordalen Mire near Abisko, Sweden - Bog_T0_2 | ecosystem: Environmental > Terrestrial > Soil > Wetlands > Peat | place: Sweden: Abisko, Stordalen Mire...
CCAGCAAACTTCCTTAGTACCCGAACACCTTGCAATGTTGTCGAAGTAGCAAACGCTCCAGGACCACCGTATTTGATAATCGCAGGTCCGATGTTACCAATATAGAGTGTCCCACCTACAGAGGCAATAGATGCCTTGTTTGGGAGTATGGTGGAAAGCACAGTGCCGCTACCTGTTCCATCATCGCCACCAGTTAAATGTGTGAGTGCTCGACAAGAAAAGTAATAATATGAAGCGTCAGAACCAGTGATTGCAGAAAGATCTTGAACTGTAATACTATTACCAATTACACCCGCTGTTATGGCAGTAAGAGTCAGAGAACTTGCACTGATATTGACTGTCGCAGTCACATTCTGATCTTGCGGATAGGTGGACAATCCGTTTATATCTGCCGCCATCGCATCAAGAATAATCACAGGACTTGAGGTTAGCGTATTTAGCGGCACTGGTCTTAATAAAGCGTAAGCATTTGTTTGAAAACCTACAACAGTAGAACCAGACACGTTTGTAGTATTCAAACTACCAAAACCATCTGAAGCCAAACCAGAGTCTATTATCTGCACTCCTGTAATTGAACCACCAGCTCCTACGGCTGTTATTAGAACTTTTGCAGTTCCTTGTTTGACAGCTACAGGAGGATTTGAAATAAATTCTAGTACATTAAGCCTAGCCGCCTTGACCTGACTTGCCGTAGCTGCTGTATAACATTCATCAAGATAATACACTTGACCAACAGAGTAGTTAACTCCTCCTACGTTTGGATAAGAAGAAGAGGTAGCAGTAGCTACTGCGATTTCTGCAAGTGTTCCTGTTATTGAAGTGTAAGCCCAACCTGAAGTATATTGAAAGACTCCATCACTATCATATGCGAGTACACCAATTATTGCGCCTGAACCTGGAAGTGTTGGAGTTACTGGAGTAGCTCCATTACTTTGTACTGTATATGTGCTATTACCTCCCGGACCCGCAATCTGTAGAACTACATCACTAGGTTGTGAAAATGCGAGAGTTGCTGTACCTAGTGAGTATCCCCAGCCAGCTGTAGAAATCACATTAGATGTGATCGCTGCATGATTACCAGTACTATCATTAGCTGCTACGTAAGTAGCAGTATAAGAATCTGGAACGATTGAAACCGTAAGAATCGCACCTGTAAGAGGATTTACAGTTTCTATGACAACTTGTGCCGTGATATTTGCAGGATCGGTTCCTTGTACCACCCAATACTTATCACCTACTACATAATTAGTTCCACCATTACCCAAAGAAATAGTGACCGTACTAAGAATGCCATTTAAGTAAAAATAAGCTCCCACATCTATACCCCCATAACCCACGGAAGTGACGGCTGAGATAGTAAGCGTCGCTCCAGCTCCAAGTCCTCCGCCGCCAGCAATCGTCTGTAAATCGACTGTCACAGAGGCCGCAATAGCAGGTGTGGCGCTGTTATAAAGAGTGTAGTTAAGCGTATCATTCCAATACGTCGAAGGATATGACGGACTCCACGCGGTCATGTAAAATGAGTACTCAACCCCAGAAGGAGTCGCCGGTGGCCCTACTGTCGCCGCAATCGCTGTAGCGATATAGCCTAGTGCATAGTTTAGGGTACCGTATTTCGTGCTGTAGAAATTTCCAAATCCAATTAGCAAGACACCCGCTGTACCACCCCAAAGCGGTGGTGTATCGGCAGGAGCCATCGTAACTGCTACCAACTTTCCATCAATTACCAAAAACCCATCGCAATTTGTAAAACACCTTGGGTCAATATAAGCTGGCGGCGCAGACGTATCCACGCCGCCGAAGGGAGCTTCTTTTCCACCGTAGGTAATTTCAAGCCCGATATTACCATTCGATAGTTCTGTTGTCTTGATAGCGCCCATTGCTTACTCCTACTTAGTTGCCAAGAACAAGTCAACTTCTCCAGTGAAAGTACCACTAAACGTAAGCGGTCCAGAGAGCCAACCCATTTCGTAGAATGTTACCTGCGTGTCTACTCCAGACGAGGTAAAGGTAAAAGCTCTACCTGCTACGTCTGTAATGATGAACGTCTGTCCGGCAGCCGTCATACCAGTCCACGAACCGCCTTTGACTTTCACATTCGCTGCGCCGAAAGGAGTAGTTCCGCCAGTTGTGATCTTCCAGATACGCCCTGAGAAATCGTTCGCCATCTCGGTACTCCTTTCTTAGTTGAAGTTGTAGTGACAATGGAACACGACACCGTAGAAGATAGCAGAGCCGCCGGCTGGAGTAGTCAGGTTAAGATTTAACAAAATCTCCGCATCTGCTGACGTAATCATCGCAGGAGTTGTAACCGGCACGTTTGTTACATAAGGTTGCGCTTGTACTGCGGTTGGAAGACCATTAGCTCCAAGAGCAATCAAGTTTGTAACCGCCGGTGCGGTATTATTTACAAACACTGTCTTCGTCAATCCAACAGTGGCAGTTGTAAGAGGCGCACCAGTGACAGTATAGATGACATCCATGCTATCAATCTGCATACCCTTCGGAACCGGTCCACGTTGCATATTTCCAAGCGTTGCCAAGTTAGCAGCAAGAATCGGCGGAATCCCTGGCGGTAGAGCCAGTGGACCGCTGGTATTTGCTACAGTCGTAGGCCCAGCAACTCCTGCGGCTGTACCAAACTGCTCCTGGTCATACGAAGACGCATACACACCAGTACGTAGCCAAGGCTCGACATTCGAGAACAACGTAGCAGCAAGTGAAGCTGCTAGTGTCTGACTAGCAAGTCCAGCACCCTGCGTCGCGTTCACAACATGTGCTGACGTGTCAATAAAATCATCGAAACCTAGAAAAAACTGAAGGTCTGGATAGGACGTGTTTCCTTCAAACCTTCCTTCAGAAATACTCATAACATCTCCTTTTCCAGCGCCTTCGCGCTCTTAAACTAGGAAATCCTCTACTTCTTCGGCAAAGTCTGGATTACGAAGTTTTTCTACCGGAGCAAATTCTTCTTTTCCATCGGTGAGTACCTGTGCTATCTTAATGTCCCTCTCACCAAGCAATCCCGGAGTACCGTTAGAATCTTGGCACTTCGAACAAAGAAGAAGTCCACGTTCCCATTTCATTAGTGCGATCTTAGTTTTACTATCACACCGATCACAGTAATGCCACGGACCTGCAAGATGTGTGTGGCGTAATCCGGTCTGTGCAAAGAAGCTCATTTTGAATCCTCAGAGTAGGTAGGGGGCGGGAGCAGGATCGCGCCCCCCATCTACTATCACAACGATATTCTGTTGTGAATCTTTTACGGCCCCTGTGTGCCCCATACTCCCTGCCACCGCGGGCACCAAGCAGCAACACGCATACGAGTCTTCTGCTTGATAGCATCAGTGTCGAAGTCATCGTCAAAATCCGTTGTAGGAGCTTCACGATTGATCACTTGCAGGGCGTGGTCTGCTTTTTCTGCAACCAAGAACCAAGCAGACGGCGAATTAAGCCAAGGAACTTCGAGATTCTTGTAATCTTCAGGCAACAGAGAATTGATCGTGTTATCCCCTGTGTAAGGCTTGCCCGGAGAACCGAGAATCTCCCGAACCAAGAACCGAAGCTCAGGAGGAGTAATGAGACTTGCCCACTTGAGCCGAATCGGGAAGCCCATGTTATCTACCATGCGACCAGCATGATTGGTAGCAAGCTGTAGACCAGCTACTGAAAAATCCACATCTACAGGAGGTCGGTTAGGATAGGTTCCCGGCGCAGAGATAACGCCAGCCAATCCTGGACCAATCGCTGTAGCCTGTGCGCCACCGAGCAGAGCATGAGTATTGTAGAAGAGAGGATTGCCGTCGAATGTGGTAACCGAGGACGTGAATCCCTGATTAAACACATTCCATGCAATCATCTCTTTGGTAAACGCTGCAGATCGTGCCAGCAACGTCGGACCTTTCTTCCCGACAAGGCCATACTTGTCATCGTCATACAGTTCCTTGGAAGTCCTGATACCAAGGGAGTATGTCAGAGGCTCGACTCTCTTAGAAGCACCTTGCTTCATTTCCGTATAAGAAGTCGAGGTATTCTCAGGCTTCTCAAGCAGAACCGAGATGCCTGCCATCTCAAGCTCTTGCTCGTACTCAGAGTCAGAATCTACCTCGTGAAACACCTTGGGATAGTCTGACGCTTTCAACTGATTGTCAAGGCAATCGAAGTAAATCTTCTTAAGCCCCGGCTGCATCAGTTGTGCGAATTTTGCTCTTACTTGAGGCATAGAAATCTCCTTCGATTAAGCTACTTGAATCGCTGCGGTTAGGAAGACAAAGTTGACAAGAGAGTTGAGTCCCGGTCCCATCGGAAGACCAACGACCTGCACGACAGCAGAACCGCCAGTCTTGCCACCGTCAACATACCAGTAGCCATTGGCATCCTTGGTCATACCAAGAATAGCACCAACAGTAGCCTGTGTGGTAGTCCAGTTAGCGGTCACAGTGCCAGTGGAGTTGTCATACAGAGCCTGGAAGATGTTATCCTGATTCGGCTCCATATACAAAGTACGTCCGTCAGTAACCGGCGTACCAAGTGCGATATTCACACCCAGAGGCTGATTGACCACACTACCCCAGGTTTGAATTGCTATGTTTCCGGTAACTCCACCAAACGGCGCTACAGGAGCACCAAGACCTGCGCTGCCAAGGTTAGCACCAAAGGATTCCGAAACTCCTAGAATCCCAGCCGCCACTGTCGTACCATCCCAAGCTTGTACGAATCCTGCGCCGTTCAACTGCACAGGAGTTCCTGACAAGAAAGTTTGTCCCGCTGCTTCGGGTTGAGAGCTGGTATACGGCGTAGTACCCGCCTTCTCCAGCACTTGTAGAATCGGCAGATGTGTAGTAAGATTTGCCGCTGCCATATGCTCTCCTCATTTGCTGTTAGGACGATGCCTGCTACACCGTAGGGTTAAAGTTAAGCTGCTGGATCGTAGAATGAACCTACTTCTGGATTCATAGGAACTTCCTGAAGATCGAAAGTTCCTGAAACCCTCGCCGCCGGCGGTCTACGATTATTTCCAAGTTGACGTTGTGAGAGCTCTAATCCTGCACGACGTTTGCCGTAGAGAATACGCTTGTGAACACGCAAAGCAATAACATCCACATAGCAATAGTGCTTGTCCGAATCGAACACCAGAGGAAGTTTGAAATTAGGATGTACGTGCTCTGCTATCAGAAACTCGTACCCTTCCGCCATGAGCTGTCCAATCCTTCTTTGATCCTTCGAGGCCCATACAACCTCGTACTCAGGATCTTTCAACTTGATATTCATATAATCAGGCACTTCGTGCTCGACTGTAGGGATATAAGTTGAAGCCTTGTACGCATCCTGCTCAGTCATAGTAGCCCAATTCGGCTCCTTTGGCTGCGCTGCTTCGATGCGCTCTTGTTTTCCTTTGGCGAGAACACGCTTGATAGCTTCTTCAAGCGCCGCCGCAGAAACAGGAGAACCATTCAATGCTGCCGCTACGTCTTTGTGATTGATCTCAGGCATAACCGATTCCTTCCTTATCTAAAATTTCAGCGTAAGCCTTCGGCGTAAACCCAAGATGCTTCGCAGCACGTCTGACGTTTTCGTCTGCCTCCAACGTAGCGAGACGATTCTTGTTATCATCTGCTACAGCAGTGCTACCAGCAGAACCTGAACTTGTACCACGACCGCCTTCTGAACTGGCGAAACGACTCTTGAGTTTACCTTCCACAAGTTCTGGTGTATGCTTACCCAAAATCGTGTGATAGCAGTTCTCGACATTCTGCGCGTTGTTTTTAAACGCCACTGGCTGATTCTCAAGAAGCGCATCGACTTCTTTCTTGATGTCACCAGAGTAATAAGGATACTTCTCAGCATCCTCGAAAACTTCACGCTTGATCCGATCCGCACGAAGCAGCAACACTTCGTTTGTGACCGGCTGACTAGCAAGAGCAACGGCTTCTCTAGTCTTACCTTCGAGCATGAGCGCCTCGATACGTTCTTCAAGCTCGGACTGAGACTCAGTAGAAGTCTTCGCCGCTGCTGCACGAGTAGTTGCTGCATCCTTGGCTGTCTGCGTTTCCACAAACTTGTTAATCCCCTCTAGTGACTTGAGAATCTCAGTCACCTTCGGAGTGAGATCAGCCGCCGCGTTAGCGCCAGCTTCGATCTTAGTAGTCAACTCATCAGGAAGAGCGAACTCCTCAACTCCATCATCCTTAACCTTTTTCTGCCATGAAAACAGTGCCATTAGACTTCGCCTCCTTCTTGTGAGCGCTTCATTTTCAATGTTTGAACTTCTTGATGGTTCAGTTGCTCTTCGAGAGCTCTCAATCTTTGTGGCAACTCAAGAAGTATCTCAGTCACTCTTAGCTGTGTACTAACTCTGGCTGAGATCGCTTTCACAGTATCAGCGCTTTCCTTAGTCGTATCATACCTCGCCCAAGAAAGAGCCTCCTCTTTAAGACTGTTCAACAACCCCATCACCGGCTGGAACTCCTCCTTGAGCCATAGCTCCTGAAGAGCCACTCGGTATGGAATTAGATCCTCGATTTTGTTGATTTCCATTTCCTGCTCCTGCTTGCGGCTGCATCTGCTGCACCGCGGCTTCGATAATCTTTGACACGTCAGGTAGCAACGCGTCTGGATTATCACGGTTAAAGTTACGCGCCAAGGTCATAGCTGATACTCTTGTCGCAAGAAGCATTTCCAAGTAATACTGTTTCAAATCTGGTGAAATGCCCGGAGAATTGATCGCTTGAATAATCTGTGCTTGACTCTGATAGTAACGATCAAACCTATCTGAAATAAGAATGTCGTTTTGCTTTTCGAGTTCTTTATTAGCAGACGCCGAGGCTGGACGAAGACGCAGACCTAGTGTACCATCGCGGTAGAGATCAAGCGCCTTCTTCAGCTTCTCAGCATCGCTACCATATTTCTTGAGCTTTTCTCCAATGCCAAAATTTGAGTACATTGTGAGAAACTTACAACCTAACTTCACATGAGCAGAACGCATATCTCCAGTACGAAGATTGTTCCTGTTATTCTGCTGCGCCATGACCATAGAAGTACCAGCGGCGCTGTAGATGCCGCGCTTCTGGTTTACAATCCCACCACCCGTACCACCAGAAGCCGGATCAACACCAGTACGCTCCTTGGCTATTGCCATGTGGAACTGATCTGGACCATCGCTATAACCCATGTCAGCGCCGGCTTTGATATGTTCGATCTCATCCTTACGACCCGGCAACACAACACCAGGAAACACATCTAGCATAGAACCAAGCTTCGATTCAGGATCAGCGCGCCACACACCCAGCATCGCCATGTTACGATTATTTGTACGCCAGTTGTTATTGTTTGACAATTCCTTCTGAATCATGTGAATCATCTCAGCAAAACCTGTGCCAAGATAAGATTCATCATCGTAGGCTAATTTCATGTCCTGATATGGAAGCATGTTCTTAGGATAGTTATTAAAAGCTATCCACAGAATCTTCTCTGTACGTTTGTGATACTTTGCCTGGAAAGAATACTCCTTGCCGCTGAGATAGTATGTGAAGAACACTGTGTAGATGTACCACCGTGCTGCACCAGTGTCTACACCAGAAGAATCAATCGAAAACTGCTCATTGATCTCCCTTTCCATCTCTGTTTCTTGAACAGCGTCAGGACTACTAAGCAACTTCTCAATGTCTGACTGTTTGTAGTAAGGACTCTTTGCTTTAAGATCCTGCACCGCCCACATATCGAGTGGATCAATATGTCCAAAGAGCTTCATATTCTCAAGCTTTGGCACTGAAGGATCAAAAATAAATCTGTTAAGCGGCAATAACTCAGGATGAGGACCGTCACGCTTAGTAATGATGCGATCTTCTGAAACCACTGGACCATCCTCTGCCGAGGTTCCACCAGATTTATATTCACGCACTACCTGTGTCTCGTACTCATAAGGTGTGTAAATGATTCCTGTGCCGTACTTGATTGCACTGTGAAAGGCGCTCTGTTCTACTCTGTATAAGTCAAGCTCATCTGGCGCATAGGCCATGTCCATCAAGAAGTTTTGAACAACCTGCTTCAGCTCTTCTCCATCTTTCTTCGGCAATCCTCCACTCATTGTCGCCGCCCAGAGTGGATCATACATATAGATTCCACCCATAATGCGAGCAAGAAGCTCATCTGAGGCAGTGCCAATGATAGGAATTACTAAGTTTGCTGCGCCAGGCCAAGGCCAGTCGGCTTCTTTATTCTTCGGGCGAGCCTTGTACAACCGCACATATTCAGGCAATTTCTCGGTTCTGAAAGTCTGAAGTCTCCGATCAAGGTGTGCAACCTTGTCCTTGATGAAATCACAAATCTCATTGAAGTTATCTTCTCCAATGAGCTTCGGCGTTACTTCAGTAGGCGGCTGATATGGCATTAGAGAATCCCTGTATTCGCTGTGTTTGGAGTGTTAACTGGCTTAGACACTGTGTCAATCTGACCAGTAGAATTCTGTGTCGTGAGTACTGGCATGGGCATTGTGGAACTGAAACTCTTGAAATCCGCCGTCAGCAGACTCAGGAACTTATAAACGAATGTGTAACCTACACTGCCATTTGGTACAGGTAAAGCCTGTACCAAAGCCGAGGCGACAGAGTTTACAACGTAGAACAAAAGAACCAACTGTAACGGCACTGGAATGTTCATCTTGCCTCCTGTGCTCTTGCTTTGTCATAAGTTGCTTTTGCAGCGGCGTAACCTTCTTGAAAAGCTTTCAACACTGCAATCGCGACAGCGTGTGCAGTAATGTCTTTAGTATGTTCTTCAAGTTGCTTGTCGTGTTCTGCTAAGTGAGTAGAATGATTGCTCTGATTAGAATACAAAACGCCTGCAAAAAAGATGCAAGTGATGATACTCACGATTGTCGGTCCCCACGCTGCCCAATCCATAGATTGTTCCCCTTACGCTGCTGCCGCTGCCATACGTCTTACAAACTGTGCCCGTTGTTTGAGCATGAATTCATCAACATGCTCCTGAGAAATTTTGTCAAACTTCCAGATCTGTGGACCGTAGGATAGGACATCAAGCAAATCAATCAGACTCTTACGCTGACCATACTGTTCTGCTTCTTCTTTGAACTCAGCACAATTATTCGCATCTAGCCAGAGTTCATGCCGTTCCACGAGAGGAATGAAATTCTCAATTCGTTCAGCTTTAGCGTTAGCATTCTGAGGAGTTTTGAGCGGAAGAAATTGAATACCACTAAGCTCTGGATGTGAGTGCTTGTGCTCTTCGACAAAGTAATTCAGATGATAGAGCAAGTACTTCTGTGCTGCCACAGCTTCAACATAGACAACGCGGAGCTTCCACTTCACAGCAAGAAAGAAAATCTGCTTGACAAAATCATCTATAGGACAAGCCTTTGCCCATTGGTCGAGCAGGTATATTCTACGTGGGTCACGCTCCACGCCAGTCACCGTAATAGCATGACGGCACCGACCGTCTTTGCCGACTTCTTGACCTAAGTGCGAGCCACCATGATTCGGATCAACTGTCATGTACCGATCAAGATTCCGTGGGAAGACATCTTTTTCTACATCGCCGGCTGCTACATGATGACGGATGACAATGCGATACTGCTGAGGATGCGAGGTCTCGAAGTATCTGCTAAGTGTCGGAGACTCTTTTGGAATCGCTAATGCGCCAGTTACTTTCTCAAAATTGAAGTACCGAAAATCTGCCATGTTAAATTTGGCTTTAGACGGATCAATAGGATAGTTGAGGAATTGACAAGAAAAATGGTACGAACCTAGACGCTTCTTCCACCTGAGTAGCTTTTCTTTCGTGAATGCCTCTGGAAATATAGGGCTCCCAAAGGGATGGAGACTACAACACCCACCCAAAGCAGAGTGAGTAGTCCAGCTAAAATAAGGCTCTTCTTGTCGAATGTGTGAGTTAAGATCGTCATGCGACCACCTATTTCCAACAACTATCTCGTCGAAATCTCTTCCAGGATTATTCGGGTCTGAGTCAGTTGCTCCGACAAGAATCTGGTGGTAGTCGATTGTATCTGCCATGACGACTGAGCTTTTACGGGCTTCACGCCCAACAAGGTCATCCTCGACAACCACATTATAATGTCGGCTCTGTAGCGCCGCTCCGACTCCGATAAGATCGAAAGTACCTTCTCCTTGTCCTCGACCACTCGCAGTACGACGCTGGTGCAAGCTCTCATTTGTCCACGTCTCCTTTGATGTAGGCATTATCTCAGGAAAAAGGTGATTAAAGAATGAATTATTTTCATAGTGATTCGAGATTCTGCTGCCTAACTTGATCGCATTGGTAATGGTCTCACTGACCAATAGAATGCGTATGTCTTGGCTGTGAATTCTGTGCATCCACTCGATATAGAGATCAGTATAGCCAACACTCGTAAAGAAATCTTCTTCTCGTTTGCCAAAAGGTAAAGCACGCCAAATAGGAAAACACTCACTATAGACTGTGCTTTTGAAATGATCACGGGGAATTTCGATTCCTTCTTTGAGACCGTCTTTCATTACTGTAAGGCACATCTGGTAATGTAAGTTTGAGGCTTTATCAGGATTTTTGGAAAAGCGATTCTTGCCCATTACGACAGTGCTAAAGTAGTACAAGTCCATTAAAGAATTAGCGCGATAAACCTGCTTCTTCTCCGCTGGCGTCTTGCATAAGTCTGTAGGAATGAGATTATAACCTAAAACAGTAGAACGAGGTACGAAAGTATCCCCAGTCTCTCCTACTTCGAGAACCCGGAGTACATCTCGTACCTTCTGTTCTATCTCGCGCTGGCTCAAGAAAACTCCTAATTGGGAATCAGGCCACAGGCGGCGTCACAGTAGTTGCAATGATCTCCGCAATTTCCTCAGCCAGACCATTGATAATCGTAGAGGCAGGAATGAACAAAGGTTTCTTCAAGCACTGAACCTGAAGTGTCTTTGTTGCAGGGTTGTAGTTGTAAGTGAAAACGAACGAACCATGAGTAACTGTCACAATTTCGTTTGCTGTCGCAGTAACATCCTGGCCAGTATCTGCTTTAATCTTAGCAACCAAAGCATCAAACATTGGCTCGGTGACGTTGGTGAATGTTTGCATTTGAAGAGCCATGTGTTTCTCCTTAGAGCAATGCGCCAGTAGAAACTTGAGCTTTAACAGAAGGCGCCATCGTAGGCGCTATGGTACCTGCCGTACCTGTCGTGGCGGTGGTTGTAGAACCTGCACCAAGAGCGTTCAAAAATGCCACCAGCGCATTGTTTGCGTTTTGCAACTCAACTCCCGTAGGAATCGGAAGTCCCTGTGCCGTGGCAAAAGCAATAACCTGAGGCGCTACGGTATTGAGCACCATTGCAGATTTCTGCGCTCCGCCTGTAGCGTTAGCTGCGGCTGCTGTAGCAAGAGCTTGAGCCTTAAAAATCTCCTGCAACCAAGTGTTCGTGAGGTTAACAACTCCGTCAAGAGCAGGGTCTACGGCTTCTACAAAACCCTCTCCTGTACTCAAAACAGCCTGTCCTCTTGGAGAACCAAGCCATCCAAAGACTTTCTTCACATCGTTACCTAGTGTGCTAAGCCAACTCATTTTGCTGCTCCTTAATCAATGTTCGTTGTCATACACTCTGCCCAGTACATCCACTCAAAGCAGAGGTCACAAGGGTTAAGTCTCATGCTAGTTCACCGTCCCATCTGTAGGCAGTGAGTCTAGCAATGCTGCATCAAGCTCAAGTTGTGCCAACGCTGCTTCTTGATCCACGGCGCTGAGAGTGTGCGAGTTTGAGAACTCCTTATTCGCCAGCACTGCGGCAAAAGTATGTTCTCCATGTGTCGGCGGCGCTGCGCTACGAATAGCGTTTATGATACTCCGTGACGCTTCGTCTGCCTTCTCAAAATCAAACATATCAACAGGTTTGATTTCGGTCTTAGATATTTTGGCGAACTGACCCTCGCGATCAAGGATGTCTTGAGCCAAAGCAACTTTGTGCTTGCGCTCTGCTAGAGTGGTTCCTGACGACTGGATCTCGTTCGCCAAAACTTGAAGCGCCGCGGGAAGCATCTGAGTGAGCATCTCACGGCGCTGAGACTTAATCATGTCTAGATTTGAGTCCATGTCTACGATAATGCCGTGAGTGATCTTGATACGAGCATTGAGGTAGTCAGGAGATTTCTTAATATAGCGTAAGCGTGGGACAGAAACGCAAAGCATCGAAGCTATAGCACCTTCGCCAAAACCAGCGGCTTCCAAGCGTACAATCTTCTCAAGGCGCTGTAGCTTTTTGAAAGCGTTCTTCGGCGCTGGCTTAGAACCAAGACGCCCGCTCTTGGGATTGATTGAGCCACCATAGTGCAAGTGTCCGAAATTTGCTGAGGATGCCATAGTTTACGCGTTTTCACTTTCTTGTGTTCGCGGCGCTGTGAGATTGTACCGCTCAAAATGTGCATATAGCGCACGTCTCAAAGGACTAGGATCACCCTGCCACTGGCGCTCGGTTTCAGCTACTGCCTCACGAAACAATGACACAGTAGATGAGTTTTCTACTGCCTGCGCATTTTGTTGCTTCGGGTCCATGCTTTAAGTCTACCACGTCTGCAACGGCGCCGTCAAGTGTATGCAGGATATTTCACGGCCAAAAAATGCACCCGCGCACATTTCTTCGGCGCATACAGCCCAAGAACGTGCGCGTGTAGCGCGGGCACTAGTCCATGCTCATACTCGTAGTACAAGAACATGTTACATGTACACATGTACACATGTACTACATCTGCTGCTCTAGATTATTGCCACATACACTACGATCCTACCGAGTGTGAAATTTCTAAAAAATTTAGTAGAAGAGTCCCCCCACTTCATGCGCGAGAAAGAATTTTTTGAGGCGGAGAGCCTTGTGTTTACTAGTTAATCAATAGTAATTAAGTGGTAACGAGTAACACTGAAAGGTAGTAGAGAAGCCTTGTGTTTACTAAAGAGTAAACACTATGGATAGTGGTAGGAATGGTATACATCTGTATACAGTGAGAGTACAACAGGTTACACCAGTGTATACAGCAGGCTACAGGTTACTACATGATAAACACTATAGGTTGTGGAGTTACTGATAAGTAAACACTACAAGTTGTGGTCACTGTCTGGTAGTTTGGCAGAGTGATTGCAACTATAAGGGCAGTAAGGCAAACCGAACATCCTACCGATGGAATGTAGGGACAGCGAGAGGCACTTACAAAGGCTCAGGCCACTGTACCATTAGGCTATACTTTGACAACTGAAAGACAAGCACAGTAGAGACGAATACGTGTAACGCGTATGTGTGGTGACACTCGGTACTCTGAGACTGTGCGCACAGTGTAGTATGCTGTGCTCAGGTCATGTACAATCGTGGCCTGAGCACAGCGTAT